>BFBZ01000264.1_pt1 | contig 61087 bp, 57 predicted proteins | sample 1888401 | NCBI WGS metagenome assembly BFBZ01 (sample SAMD00112614, study PRJDB3348) | symbiont metagenome | host: Chara braunii
CCAACGCAACCGCCACTCAAATCCTCCCCGCTCAAGGGAGCATGATGTGATCCGAAAACCGTTTCGCACGTTTCGGCATCATGCTCGACGGCGCTTTTTGCGCTCTTTATCTTCGGCTGGCTTGTTGTGCCGATCCTATCGCGACCGGTCTTGGTAAGCCATTCTACTATTGGTGTTTTGTGCCGCAGGCCGAGACCTGCGAAATCGTCATTAGGGCAAAGCGCCGCGCCGAAATGTCTTGCGCCTGACAATTCGCTGAGCAAATTCGCCACACGCGCTGTATACCAACGGTGGTCTACCGCGCCGCAACATCGCATCGTCAAGAGTTCCGACTAGAGAGTTCATGATCGCCGTCGATTATCTCAAGCGTATCGCAACCTGGTCGCGCGGCCTGAACGATCAGGAAATCGAGATCGCCCGCAAGGGCGTCATCGAAAAGTCGTTTGCTGCGAACGAAGCGATCTGCATGCATGGCGACCGTTTCGACTATTCGACCGGCGTGGTCACGGGTCTCGTGCGGATCGGCAACGTCTCGCGTGACGGCAAGGCGATGAGCTTCACCGGTCTCACATCGGGCGCGTGGTTCGGCGAGGGCACCGTGCTGAAAAACGAAACCCGGCGCTACGACACCATTGCCTTGCGCGACACGCGGCTCGCGTTGATGGATCGGGTGACGTTCATGTGGCTGATGGACAACAGCGTGGCGTTCAACCGCTTCATGGTCGGGCAGTTGAACGAGCGGCTCGGGCAATTCATGGCCTTGCTCGAATACGGCCGCATGCTCGATCCGACCGCGCGTATCGCGCGAACCGTCGCCTCGATGTTCAATCCGATCCTGTATCCGGATCTCAATCGCTATCTCGACATCACGCAGGAAGAACTCGGCGCGATTTCCGGCATCTCGCGGCAGAACGCCAACAAGTCGCTCAAGGCGCTGGAGAAGGAAGGTCTGCTGCGCCTCGAATATGGCGGCGTGACGATTCTCGATCTCGACAGGCTGCGCAGCTACGGCGATTAAAGCGGAATCTATCTGAGCCTCATCCTGAGGAGCGCGCTTCTGCGCGCGTCTCGAAGGATGAGGAATGAACATGCCTCATGGTTCGAGACGGCGCGGAAGAAGCGCCTCCTCACCATGAGGGATCAGCCGGTTCGGTGTAGCGGCGCTAGACTTCTAGCCACTCTTTTCGGACAGCCGCGTTGGACTTGAGATCGGCGGGCGTGCCCTCGAACACGATCTTGCCGTGACCCATCACATAGAGGCGGTGCGAAATCCGCATCGCGATCGAGAGCTTCTGCTCGACCAGCAGAATGGCGACGCCGCGCTTGGCGATCTCGGCAATGAGATCGCCGACCTGTTGAACGATCAGCGGCGCGAGACCTTCGGTCGGCTCGTCGATCATCACAAGTTCGGGGTCGCCCATCAGCGTGCGGCAGATGGTCAGCATCTGCTTTTCGCCGCCGGACAGAACGCCGGCCGCCGTATCCGCGCGCGCTTTCAGATTGGGAAACATCTCGAGCATGTCCTCGAGCTTCCACTTGGTCGGCTTGCGCGTGTCCTTGATGCCCAGAAGCAGGTTCTGGCGCACGGTGAGGCCGGGGAAAATGTCGCGATGCTCGGGCACGTAACCCAGGCCGAGATGGGCTATTCTGTGGCTCGGAAGCCCTGCGATGTCGGTGCCCTTGAACTTGATCGACCCGACCGGCGGCACTTCGCCCATGATCGCCTTCACCGTCGTCGAACGGCCGACGCCGTTGCGGCCCAGCAGGCTGACGACTTCGCCGGTGTCGATATGCATATCGACGCCCTGAAGGATGTGGCTCTTGCCGTAATAGGCGTGAAGGTCCTGCACTTCCAGCATCAGGCTGCCTCCTCGCCGAGATAGGCTTCCTTGACCTTCGGATCGTTGCGGATCGCTTCGGGCGTGCCGCTTGCGATGATCTTGCCGTACACCAGAACCGAAATACGATCGGCGAGGCCGAACACCACGCTCATGTCGTGTTCGACGATCAGGAGCGTGCGGCCCTCGGTGAGGCGGCGTATCAGCGACACCGCGCGCTCGGTCTCTGCGTGGCTCATGCCGGCCGTCGGCTCGTCGAGCAGAATGACATCCGCGCCGCCGGCGATGGTGATGCCGATTTCCAGCGCGCGCTGTTCGGCGTAGGTCAGAAGACCCGCCGGAATGTCGCGGCGCGAGGTGAGGCTGATGTCCTGCAAAATCTGCGCGGTGCGTTCGCGCACTTCGGGAAGGTTATCGACGCTCTTCCAGAATGCGTATTTGTGTCCTGTCGCCCACAGCACGGCGCAGCGCAGGTTCTCCCACACCGTCATGTTGGCGAACACGTTTGTCACCTGAAACGAGCGCGACAGGCCGCGGCGGTTGATCTGGTAGGGCGGCAATCCCGAGACGACCTTGTCGCGGAGCAGAATCTCGCCCCTTGAAGGCACCATGTAGCCGCTGATGAGATTGAACAGCGTGGATTTGCCCGCGCCGTTGGGGCCGATGATCGCATGGCGCTCGCCCGCCGCGACCTTGAGGTTGACGTCGCGGATCACGGCGGTGACGCCGAAGCTCTTCTCGACGTTGCGAAGCTCGATTGCGGTGCTCATGACAGTGTCGCCTGTTCCGCCGGAGCCGTGGTGGCGCCATCCCAAGCCTGTGCGATCCATGTCCAGGTCTTGCGCGAAATGAAGTATCCGGCGATCAGCAGTGCCGCGGCGGCGCCCCATGTCACCGGGCTTGCGGCGTTGAACGGAATGCCGAACGCCTTGATATTCGGATCGTCGGTCGGGTTTGTCGTGTGGTGGACGACGCATTCGATGGCGATCATCGCCCCGGTCAGCATTGCGAGCGTCGGCACCAGCGCGACCGCGTACCACGGCAGCACCTTGCCGAGTGTGCCGTTGCGAACCAGCGGACGGTGCATCATCAGAAGGCCGGTGATGCCGCCCGGCGCGAACGCGACGACCGCAATGAAGAACAGTCCGAAATAGAGCTGCCACACCGACGTCACATCGCTCAGCGCCAGCGACAGGAAGGTGACGAAGATCGCGCCCACGATAGGCCCGATGAAGAACGCCACGCCGCCGATGTAAGTCGCGAACAGAACCGTGCCGGACTGCACCGCGCCGAGATAGGCGGAGTTGGCGATCTCGAAATTGATCGCGGAGAGCGCGCCTGCGATGCCGGCGAAGAATCCGGAGAAGCAGAAAGCGATGTAGCGCACCACATGCGGATCGTAGCCGACGAACTGCACGCGCTCGGGATTGTCGCGCACCGCGTTGCACATGCGGCCCCACGGCGTGCGGGTCAGCGCATACATCGCGATCATGCAGATCAGCGTCCACGCCGCGACGAGGAAATAGATCTGGATCTGCGGACCGAAGCTCCAGTCGAAGACCTTGAACAGCTTGGTGCGATTGGCCGAGACGCCGCCTTCGCCGCCGAAGAAGGTCCGCAGAATCAGCGCGGAGGAGGCGACCAGTTCGGCGACACCGAGCGAGATCATCGCGAACGCGGTGCCGGAGCGTTGGGTCGAAACCCAGCCGAGCAATACTGCGAACACAAGTCCCGTGACGCCGCCGATCAGCGGCACCAGGGGCAGGGGGATCGGCCATTTGTTGGCGCCGATGATGTTGATGGCGTGGATCGCGAGAAATCCGCCGAGGCCGTAATAGACCGCGTGTCCGAACGACAACAGGCCGGTCTGGCCGAGCAGGATGTTGTAGGACAGCGCGAAGATGATCGAGATGCCGATCAGGCTGAACGTGGTCAGCGAGCCTGCCGACGGAAACATCTTCGGCAGCAGAAAAAGAGCGACGGCAGCGGCGAGCCACATGCCATAGAATTTGATCTGCCCGGCGGCGGTGGGGCGCGGCGGCGCGACGGTTGCTGTCATGTCGGTCATGTGTCGCGCGTTCCCATGAGGCCCATCGGGCGCAGCGCAAGGATCAGCACCAGCAGTACATAGGGCATGATCGGCGCAACCTGCGCGACGGTGACGTTCCAGATGTCGGATAGCCAGGTCTTTGCAAGATCGGGGCTCAACGGGCCGAACATTTCGGCAAGCGAGCCGTTCATCGACACCGCGAAGGTCTGCAACAGTCCGATCAGCAGCGAGGCGATGAACGCACCGGGCAGCGAACCAAGCCCGCCGACCACGACCACGACGAAAAGAATTGGCCCGAGCAATCCCGCCATACTCGATTGCGTGACCAGCGCAGGCCCGGCGATGACGCCTGCGACAGCGGCGAGCGCCGTGCCGACGCCGAACACCATCATGAAGACGCGCCCGACATTGTGCCCGAGCGCGCCGACCATGTGCGGATGCGTCAGCGCGGCCTGCACGATCATGCCGATGCGGGTTTTCTTCAGCACGATCAGCAGGCCGACGAAAATCGCAATCGAAACCAGCAGCATGAACAGCTTGTAGGCGGGATAGTTGGTCGAGAACACCGTGAACGCCGGGAAATCGAGCGAAGGCGGCACCCGGAAATCCAGCGGGCTCTTGCCCCAGATGATCTGCACGATTTCTTCGATGGCGAATGCCAGACCGAAGGTGAACAGCAATTCGGCGACGTGACCGTTTCTGTGGACGCGGCGCAGACCGTAGCGTTCGACGCCGGCTCCGATCAGGCCCGCGAGAATTGGCGCGATGATGAGCGCCGGCCAGAAGCCGAACCAGTACGCCAGCTGAAATCCGAAAAATGCGCCGAGCATGTAGAAGCTCGCATGCGCGAAATTCAGCACGCCGAGCATGCTGAAAATGACGGTGAGGCCGCTGGCCATCAGAAACAGCAGCATCCCGTACTGGATGCCGTTCAACGTCGATATGACGACAAGCTCAAGCACGCGACCGCAACCCCCACACAGCAATCGAGAGAGAAACTGCGCCCGCCGGGTGATGCCGGCGGACGCAGCGTGTCGTGATCCGTTACGGACGGGTCATCTTGCAGGTGGTCGGAAGGACGGTTGCGTCGGTATCGATCTTCGCCGCACCCTTCCAGCCCCAGCCGGTCTTTTCCTCGTCGAACGGCTCCTTGTTCTTCAGCTCGCCGAACTGGGCGATGTACATCGGCTGGAAGAACTGGTGGTCGTCCTTGCGCATGGTGCCCTTGCCGCCGTTGAAGACCTCGAAGTCCATGCCTTCGAGAGCAGCCGCGACCTTGGCAGGCTCAAGCGACTTGGCCTTTTCGGCCGCGAGCTTGAACATGCGCATTTCGTTGACCGCGCGCGGATAGAACAGGCTGAATCCGTATTTTGCACGGAGCGCCGTTTCAAAGTCGCGCGATTCCTTGTGGTCGATATTCGCGTAGCCCTCGGCGATCTGGTAAACCTGATCGTTGAGGTTGCCCTGCTTGATCGCGGTCGGGCCGCCGGTGCCACCTGCGTAGTAGGTGAACCAGTTCACCTTCAGGCCGGAATCGGCGGCCGCCTTCAGCAGCAGCGCGAAGTCCTGACCCCAGTTGCCGGTGATGACGCTGTCGGCGCCGGAGGCCTTGATCTTGGCAATGTAGGGCGCGAAGTCCTGAACCTTCAGCAGCGGATGCTTTTCGTCGCCGACGATCTGAATGTCAGGACGCTTTTCCTTCAGCATCGCGATGGCCGCGGTGCGAACCGACTCGCCGAACGAGTAGTCCTGATTGATAAGATAGACCTTCTTAACCGCAGGCTGCGTCTTCATGTAGTTCGTCAACGCCGCCATCTTGATGTCGGAGTTGGCGTCCCAGCGGAAATGCCAGAAGCTGCACTTGTCGTTGGTCAAGACCGGATCGACGGCGGCGTAGTTGAAGTAAAGAACTTCCTTGCCCGGATTGCGCTCGTTGTACTTGGTGATGAAGTCCGACAGCGCGATCGCGACCGCCGAGCCGTTGCCCTGCGTGACGTAGCGGATGCCGGCGTCGATCGCCTTCTGAGCCTGAATGAGGCTTTCCTGCGGATTGACCTTGTTGTCGAGCGGAACGATCTCGACCTTCTGGCCAAGGATGCCGCCCTTGGCGTTCACCTCGTCGGCCAGGAACTGATAGGTCTTGAGGCCGATTTCGCCGACGCTGGCACCACCGCCCGACAACGGGTCGATGTAGCCGATCTTCAAAGTGTCCTGCGCCAGCGCGCCGCCGCCCATGACGGGAAGCGCGATGGCCACAGCCATAGCAAGTTTACGCATGTTTTCTCTCCCTGAATTCCCCTCAGAACAGCCAAGTATGAAGTCGGTCCGCCGGGCTTTTTTATCCCGTTCGATCCATGGCCATTTCGTGCGGCGGATACTGGTCCAAGCGCCTGCAACCCGCAAGCCCGGACGGCATAGTGAAATGGTCGCGGATGCTTAATTTGCTTGCGCGGACAAGCGCATGATAGGCAATTGACCGGAAATGCTGCATCTGCACTAACGGATGCAGCGTCTGTTTCATTCTGCGAAACAAGAGAGCCTCGATGGCGTCCGTGCCGTTCGATCTGACAGGCAAGACCGTCTATGTCGCGGGCCATCGCGGCATGGTCGGCGGCGCGCTGGTGCGGCGTCTGGCGAGTGAAGGCGTCACAATCCTCACCGCCACGCGCGGCGAAGTCGATCTGCGCGATCAGGCGGCGGTGAACGCCTGGTTTGCCAAGAATAAACCGCAGGTGGTGTTTCATGCGGCAGCGAAAGTCGGCGGCATTGTCGCCAACAACACGCTGCGCGCGGAGTTCATCTACGAAAATCTCGTCATCGCCACCAACGTCATTCAGGCGGCACATCATAATGGCGCGCAGAAACTGATGTTTCTCGGATCGAGCTGCGTCTATCCGAAAATGGCGGCGCAGCCGTTGCGCGAGGATTCATTGCTGACGGGTCCGCTGGAAATCACCAACGAGCCCTATGCGATTGCGAAAATCGCCGGCATGAAAATGGCGGAAGCCTATCGCGCGCAATATGGCAGCGACTTCATCAATGTGATGCCGACCAATCTCTACGGTCCGGGCGACAATTATCATCCCGACTACAGTCACGTCGTGGCCGCGCTGATCCGCCGCTTTCACGAAGCGAAAGAGACGAATGCGCCAAGCGTGGTGGTGTGGGGCACCGGCACGCCGCGCCGCGAATTTCTCTATGTGGACGACATGGCGGATGCCTGTGTGCATCTGATGAAGACTTATTCTTCGGATCAGCTTGTCAACATCGGCACCGGCGAGGACATCACGATTGCCGAGTTCGCGCGCGTGGTCGCCGAGACGGTCGGCTACAAAGGCAAGATCGAATACGACACGTCGAAGCCCGACGGCACGCCGCGCAAGCTGCTCGATGTCGGACGCCTGTCGAAGCTCGGCTGGCGCGCGACGACTTCGCTCAAGGATGGCATCAAGCTCGCCTATCGGGCGTTTTTGAAAGAGAAAACCTAGCGGCGGATCAACACCACGCCTGCGACCAGCAGCGCCGCGCCGATCACCTTCGTCATGTCGATCGGACGCACGCTGAGTCCGAGCCAGCCGAAATGATCGAAGGCGAGCGAGGCCAGCAATTGTCCCGCGACGAACAGCGCGATGAACGTCGCCGCACCGAGTTTCGGCACGAGGAAAATCGCAATCGCGATGAACACCGCGCCGAAAAATCCGCCGCTCCAGGCCCACCACGGCACCCGCGCCATCATGCCGAAGGCGGGGATCGGCTCGCGCATCGCGACGGCGAACACCACCATGCTCATAAGACCGACGAAATAACTGACGAAGCCCGGCCACACCACCGAGTCGAGCGCGAAGCGCAGATTGTTGTTCAGCGCCTGCTGCGTGACGATGCTGACACCGGCGAGCACGGCAATGAGGATCGGCAGCGCGAGTTGCATTTTGTTTTCCCTTATTGGAGACGTTCAGGCGGATTTTTTCTTTACCGGCTTCGCTTGCGTGGCGACCGTGCCGATGATGCCGTCGCGCTCCAATTCCGCAATTTCGGAATCGCTCAGACCGAGCAGTTCCTTCAGCACTTCATTGTTGTGCTGGCCGAGAGTCGGCGCGAGGCGTTCGATGGCATAGGGCATCTCTGAATTGCCTTCGCGATAGGACACGCCGGGCACGAGATGCGGGCCGACGAATTCCCGGTCCACCGATTGCCAGTGGCCTGTTTTGACCAGATGCGGATCGGCAGCGAGATCCTGCGGCAGTTTCGCGATGCCGGCCGCAATGCCGGACTTTTGCAGAGTGGTCATCGCAATATCGGGGCGCACGTCGGCAAGCCAGTGGCGGATCGCGACGTCGATGCGGTCTTCGTCCTTGCGGCGACCGCTCACGGTCTTGAGCGAAGCATCCTGCGCGAGATCGTCGCGGCGCATCGCCTTGCACAGCGCCTGCCATTCCTCATCGCTGCGCACGCTGATGCTGATCCATTGATCGATGCCCGCGCACGGAAAACATCCCTGCGGCACGAAGCGCGGATGACGATTGCCGATGCGCGGCGATGTTTTGCCGGTGGCGGATTGTTCGAGGATCGACGGCGCCACAAGCGGCAGCATGCATTGAACCTGCGACAGGTCGATATGCTGACCCTCGCCGGTGTTGCGCTGATGCATGAGGCCCAACAGCAATGCCGCCGCCGCATTCAATCCGCCGATAGGATCGCCGATGGCTGCATGCAGCATGGTCGGCGGATCGTCGGGATTGCCTGTCACGGACGGCAGGCCCGACGCCTGTTCGAGCGTCGAGCCGTAGGCGCGCACACCGCTCCATTTGCCGCTCATGCCGAAGGCCGGCATCGTCACTACGACGAGGCGCGGATTGATCTTGTGAATGTCATCGACGCCCAAGCCGAGGCGCGGCATCACGTCGGCGGCGTAATTGTCGATCACGGCATCCGCGTCTTTCATCAGCCGATGCAGCAGCGCGCGGCCTTTCGCCTGCGTGAGATCGAGCGTGATGCCGCGCTTGTTGCGATTGTTGTTCTGGAACCAGTAGGCTTTCTCGTAGACGCGCTCTTCATGATAGGGCGGGCGCGTGTCGGTGCCGCGAAACCAGTCGGGATACTGGCACGACTCCACCTTAATAATGTCGGCGCCGAGATCGCCCATCTGCCGCGTGGCATGCGGCCCGGCCCATCCCATCGTGAGATCGACAATGCGCACGCCTTGCAGCGGCTGCGGATCGGCCGGTGTCGCAGCGCGTGTCGCCGCGCGCGTGTGCGGCGGCAATGACGAGAGGCCGGTTTCACCCGCGAGCGGCGCGGGTCCGTTCGGCTTCGGCAGCGAGCGTGTCAGATGCTGCGGCAGCACCGGGCCCTCGAACGACGCCGTGCCGACCGTGACGGTGCCGAACGCGCCGCGTGCGCGCTGCACGTCCTGTTCAAGCAGTTCCTTCATGTCCGGCACGATGGCAAGCGGAATCCGCAGTTCGATTCCCTTCTCGAACCATTGCTGCGCGGTCTTCTTCGCCAGCACCGGTGTGATGATCGCCTTCAATTCCTCGGCATGCGTGAACCGCCCGATGGTCGCATTGTATTTCGGGTCGGCACCAAGCTCCGGCAATTCCATCATGTTGCAGAACGCGACCCACTGCGCGGGCGTCACAACGGTGACGCCGAGCCAGCCATGTTTGGTTGCGAAATTTCCGGACGGATAGCCGCGTCCGAAACGGTTGATGCCGGCGCGCGGCCGCGTGAAGCCGGACTCCAGCGCAAGACCCGTATCGAATTCGCTGATCTGCAACATCGCCTCTAAACTATTCACCGCGAAGCGCCGCGCGCCGGTCTTGTAGCCGTACAGTCCCGCAAGCGTCGGAATGAACGCGGTCAATCCCGCGACGACGCCGACCTGTCCGTCGCGCGGCAGGACGGGCGGGCCTTCGACAGGGCCGACAAGTTTCACCAGTCCCGCGAGGCTGCGGCAGACGGAATCGGTCGCGTGATAGTTGCGATAGGGGCCGTGCTCGCCGAACCAGGACAGCGCGGTGATCGCGAGACCCGGATCGTCGCGCCGCAATTCGTCATGCGACAGCAACGACGCCTTGATGTTTTCGTGATGACGCGAGTCGAGCAGCACATCTGCAGTGCGCAACAATTTCTTGATGCGCGCGGCATGCGTCGGCTTGTCGAGATCGGAGACGACGCTCTTTTTGTTGGTATTAAGCCAGGCGAAGACGATGCTCTCGTGCGTCTCGTCGCCGGCATCGACAGCCGGCGCGATGCGCCGGTCCGGATCGCCGCCGGGCCGTTCGATCTTGACGACCTCCGCGCCGAAATCGGAGAACAGCTTGCCGCAATAGCACAGCGCATCGCCCGAGCCGATTTCAACCACACGCAGATGGGAGAGGGGAAGAGGCGGCATGATTTGCTCTGTTGTCATGGCCGGGCCTGACCCGGCCATCCATCTTTTTCGATAAAGATTTTTGAAGCGAGATGGATCACCGGGTCAAGCCCGGTGATGACGATTAGTTCTATCGGGTCAGGCGCGGCGGCGCCTTGTTGAGATTGGCCGCCATCGCGCTGATGAGCGGCTTCATGAAAAACGAATCGTTGGCGGGATAGATGTCGGTGTGCAGCCCGTTGGCGCGCAACTCCTCGGAGACAACAGGGCCGACCGATGCAATAGGCGTGTCGGCGAGACCCTTACGCAACCTGTCTTCGCAGTTGTGCGCTTTCGCAACGTCGATCAGGCGGCGCACCTGTCCCGAACTCGTCAGCGCGATAGCGTCGACGCGACGGTTCGCCATCTCCTCGATTGCGGTGACGATGTTAGTGTCCGCCGCCTTCGCGTCATAGATGTAAGGCAGCACCGTCTCCACGCTTGCGCCCTGCGCGGTGATCGCACCGATCAGTTTTGAATGATCGCGGTCGGGATAAAGCTGCAAGCCGATGCGATGACCCTTTATATCCTCGCGCGCCAGCATCTCGGCGAGACCTTCTGAGGTCGGCTTTTCAGTAATAATCTGCGCCTCGAGTCCGATCTCGCGCAGCGCCTTTACGGGTTTCGGTCCGCGCGCGAATTTGCGCGGTTTGGCGAGTGCGGCGACGAATTGATTCTCGACGCCGATGCGTTTTGCGACTTTCAGAAGCCGCCGCAGACCTTCGCCGGTCATCAGCACGAGATCGTCGAACGGCTGCGCGATGAAGCCGCGTATCCACGCCTCGATAGGAGCGGGGTCGGGCGCGTCGTCGATCTTGAACATCGGGCATTGCAGAACATCCGCGCCCTGTTCGGCAAGCAGACGGGAAAACTGCGCTTCCTCGCGCGTTTCCAGAATCAGGATCCGATAGCCGTTCAATTTGCCGGGCATGACGTGTCCTTCTGCAAAGCAGATTATTGTGCAACGATGATGGTTGCTAGTTGTTTCATGGGTGCTCCGCCGTCATTGCGAGCGAAGCGAAGCAATCCGGCGATATAGGTTGGATGGATTGCTTCGGCGCAAGCGCGCCTCGCAATGACGTGGAACGGTTGGCGGATGACCCATGTGATGCTAGAGGATGGCCAAATTTCGAGCTTTTGAATCTTTCCGAATCGAACATCCATGTCCGAGCACCAGTTCGTCCTCACGCTATCCTGTCCCGACCGTCCCGGCATCGTGTCGGCGGTGACGACATTCCTGTTCGCCAACGGGCAGAATATTCTCGATGCCCAGCAGTTCGACGATGTCGAGACCGGCGATTTCTTCATGCGGGTGATGTTCGACACGGTCGCCGGAAACACCGACATCAACTGGCTGCGCGGCGGCTTCGGCATCATCGCGGCACCCTTTAATATGAGATGGACGATCCGCGACCGCGCGGTGCGCCAGCGCGTGCTCCTGATGGTGTCGAAATTCGATCACTGTCTTGCGGACATTCTCTATCGCTGGCGGCGCGACGAGATGCCGATGGTGCCGACCGCTATCGTGTCCAACCATCCGCGCGAAACCTATAGCGGCATCGATTTCGGCGGCGTGCCATTTCACTATCTGCCGGTGACGCGCGACACGAAAGCGGAGCAGGAAGCGGCGGTGTGGAATCTGATCGAAACCACAAAGACCGATCTCGTCGTGCTCGCGCGTTACATGCAGGTGCTGTCGCAGGACTTTGCCGGAAAACTATCCGGCCGTTGCATCAACATCCATCATTCGTTCCTGCCGGGCTTCAAGGGCGCCAAGCCCTATCACCAGGCGCACGAACGCGGTGTGAAGCTGATCGGCGCGACCGCGCATTACGTGACAGGCGATCTCGACGAAGGCCCGATCATCGAACAGGACGTCGAGCGCATCAGTCATCGCGACTCGCCGGAAAATCTGGTGCGCAAGGGCACCGACATCGAGCGCCGCGTGCTGGCGCGCGCGATGCGCTATCACCTTGAGGATCGCGTGATCCTCAACGGCCGCAAGACGGTGGTGTTTACCGATTAGAGTTTTTTCGGATAAGGCATGATCTTATCCGAAAACCGGTCCCCACTTTTCGGGATCATGCCTTAGCGCCGCGCCGCGCTCAGTTTCTCGAACGGACGCTTCTTGACCGGTGCGCTGGACGCGAGCTTGCGCGCCATCTTGCCGGGCACCTTGCGCGCATCCATCCGCAATTTCAGATCCTGAGAATTCAGTGTCGTCACCTGAATGAGCAGGCGGCCCAGAAATTCGGCGAGCTTGTCGGTCTCTGCGGACGTGAAGCCGGTCAATAGCCGCTGCTCGCGCGACAGCGCCACTTTGATAATCCTGTTGTGCAGCGCGAGACCCTTCCGGGTCAGGTTGATGGTGCGGCGGCGATAGGCATCGACATGGATCGAGACGATCTGCGCCTTCGCCAGCACCTGAAGCGTGCGGCTGACCAGCGCCTTGTCGAGATCGAAGAATTCGCAGATGCGCTGGGCCGAACAATCCGGCTCGTTGGCAAGCAGCGACAGGATGCGCCACTCGGTCACACCGACGCCGAACTGGCGGCGATAGGTGTTGGACGCCCCGGACGCCAGCTTGTTCGCAACAAACAGAAGCAGCGCCGGGATATAGCGGCTGTGGTCGATGCGCGGCTGTTTGTCAGCCATGTTGATTGTCCAATTCAAATTCCGATAGAGCGGCCCGCCGCCTTATCCGATAGTATAGTGTCTCGTTGACATATCAACCGTCAAACTATATCGGAGTCGGCAACAGAAACGCACAAGCGTCCGGCCGTTCACAGGGAGAGGAAACATGACGAATTTCAGCAAGATTGCGCTGGCTGCCGCAGCCTGTCTGGCGATCGCAGCCGCGCCTGCAAAGGCGCAGGACAGCGTGAAGATCGGTCTCATTCTGCCGATGACCGGCGGACAGGCTTCGACCGGCAAGCAGATCGACAACGCGATCAAACTTTACATGTCGCAGAAGGGCGACACGGTCGCGGGCAAGAAAATCGAAGTGATCCTGAAAGACGACGGCGCTGTGCCGGACAACACCAAGCGCATCGCCCAGGAACTGATCGTCAACGACAAGGTCAACATCGTCGCCGGTTTCGGTGTGACGCCTGCGGCGCTTGCGGTCGCGCCGCTTGCCACCGAAGCGAAAATTCCGGAAATCGTGATGGCGGCGGGCACCTCGATCATCACCGAGCGTTCGCCCTATATCGTGCGCACCTCGTTCACGCTGGCGCAGTCGTCCACCATCATCGGCGACTGGGCGGCGAAGAACGGCATCAAGAAAGTCGCGACGCTGACCTCGGACTACGCACCGGGCAACGATGCGCTCAACTTCTTCAAGCAGCATTTCACCGCCGCCGGCGGCCAGATCGTCGAAGAAGTGAAGGTGCCGCTGCAAAATCCCGATTTCGCGCCGTTCCTCCAGCGCATGAAGGATTCCAACCCCGACGCGATGTTCGTGTTCGTGCCGGCGGGGCAGGGCGGCAATTTCATGAAGCAATATGCGGAGCGCGGCCTCACCAGCATCAAGGTGATCGGGCCGGGCGATGTGATGGATGACGATCTGCTCAACGGCATGGGCGACGCGGCACTCGGTGCCGTCACCGCGCTTCATTATTCGGCCGATCACAATTCGCAGGTCAACAAGGATTTCGTCGCGGCCTACAAGAAGATGTTCGGCCAGCGTCCGGGATTCATGGCGGTCGGCGGCTATGACGGCATCCATCTGATCTACGAGGCGCTGAAAAAGACCGGCGGCAAGACCGAGGGCGATGCGCTGGTCGAGGCGATGAAGGGCATGAAATGGGAAAGCCCGCGCGGGCCGATGTCGATCGATCCCGACACGCGCGACGTGATTCACAACGAATACATCCGCAAGGTCGAGAAGAAGGACGGCGAACTCTACAACGTCGAATTCCAGACCTTCGAGAGCGTGAAGGATCCCGGCAAGACGAAGAAGTAGGGCTGGCACAATATCGATAACGTCATGGCCGGGCATAGCCGTCTGAAGGACGGCGTCACTTCGCTCGCCTATGTCCCGGCCATCCACGTCTTACGTCATTGCGAGGAGCGAATGCGACGAAGCAATCCATCTTTCCTTCGCTGGATTGCTTCGCTACGCTCGCAATGACGGCGTTTTGAAACACCGGCTCCCATGACAACGCTCTTCACCATCCTGTTCGACGGCGTTGCCTACGGCATGTTGCTGTTCGTGCTGGCGTGCGGATTGGCCGTGACGATGGGGCTGATGAATTTCGTCAACCTCGCGCACGGCGCGTTCGCGATGGCCGGCGGCTATGCCTGCGCCGTGCTGGTCAACCGCTACGGACTGCCGTTCTTTGCGGGACTGCCGCTGGCGTTTGTCGTCAGCGCGGTTTTAGGCATCGTGCTGGAGCGCACGCTGTATCGCTATATGTATGCGCGCAGTCATCTCGAGCAGGTGCTGTTCACCGTCGGACTCATGTTCATGTCGGTCGCGAGCGCCGACTATGTGATGGGATCGTCGCAGACCTTCATCCATCTGCCGGAGATTTTGCAGGGACAGATCTCGCTATTTGGCATCGGCGTCGGGCGCTATCGGCTGATGATTATCGTGATCTGCGGATTGCTGACGCTCGGTTTGCAGCTGATCCTGTCGAAGACGCGTTTCGGTTCGCGGCTTCGCGCGGCGGTGGACGATCCGCGCGCAGCATCCGGCCTCGGCATCAACGTGCCGCAGGTGTTCGCGTTCACCTTCGCGTTCGGATCGGGACTCGCGGGACTGGGCGGCGCGCTGGGTGCGGAAATTCTCGGCCTCGATCCGCATTTCCCGCTCAAGTTTCTGATCTATGTGCTGATCGTCGTCTCCGTCGGCGGCACGTCCACTGTGACCGGGCCGTTCCTTGCCGCATTGCTGCTCGGCATCGGCGATGTCGCGGGCAAATATTACGTGCCGCATCTCGGCTCGTTCGTGATCTACGCCATGATGATCGTGCTGTTGCTGTGGAAGCCGCATGGCCTGTTCGGCCGCACGGCGGCGCGCTGACATGACGGCGCAGCCTGCCATCGGCGACCGGTTGCGGCGGCTCTCGCGCTGGAGCGCGGGCGAAATTATTTTCTGGCTGGCGGCAGCCGCGACGTTTGTCGTGTTTCCCAATCGCTATCTCATTCTCACCGAGATCGCCTGGCTCGCGCTGTTCGCGCTCTCGCTCGATCTCATTCTCGGTTACGCGGGAATCCTCTCGCTCGGTCACGCGGCATTCTTCGGTGTCGGCGCCTACACGGCAGGGCTTCTGGCGCTGGGCATCGTGAAAGAGCCGATTGTCGCGCTATTCGTGTCGGGCTTCGTTGCGGCGATGCTCGGACTAGTCACGAGCTTCCTCATCATTCGCGGCGCGGACCTGACGCGGCTGATGGTGACGCTCGGCATCTGCTCGATGCTTTATTTTCTGTCGATCCAGTATTCGTCGCTGACCGGCGGCTCCGACGGATTGCAGGGCATCACCATCGAGCCGCTGCTCGGCCTATTCAGATTCGATATGTTCGGCAAGACGGCGTTTATCTACTGCCTCGTCGTTTTGTTTTTGTTGTTTCTGTTGGCGCGGCGCGTCGTCAACTCGCCGTTCGGCATGTCGCTGCGCGCGATCAAGAACAATCCGCTGCGCGCCGCCGCCATCGGCATTCCGGTCAATCGCCGCCTGATCGCGATCTATACGTTCGCCGCCTTCTACGCCGGAATCGCCGGCGGCCTGTTCACACAGACCACGCAGCTTGCATCGCCCGACGTGTTCTCGTTCGAGCGTTCGGCGGATTTGCTGCTGGTGCTGGTGCTCGGCGGCACGGGCTATCTCTATGGCGGGCTGATCGGCGCGGTCGCGTTCAAAATCTTGCAGGAGTTTTTTTCCACGCTGACGCCGCAATACTGGCAGTTCTGGATTGGGCTCGTGCTGGTGATCGTGGTGCTGATCGGGCGCGAGCGGATTCAGGCGGTGGTGCGCTGGCCCGCGCGATTGCTGGCGAGGGCCAGGCCATGACCTTCGCGCTCGAAACGGTCAACCTGCAAAAGCGTTTCGGCGGGCTTGCCGTCACGCGCGATCTTTCTCTCAAAGTGAAAACCGGCGCGCGCCACGCGCTGATCGGGCCGAACGGCGCGGGCAAGACCACCGTCATCAATCTTCTGACCGGCGTGTTGCAGCCGAATGGCGGACAGATTCTGCTCGATGGTGAAGACATCACGCAGGCGAGCGTTCACGCGCGCGTGGCTAAGGGCCTGTCGCGCACGTTTCAGATCAACCAGCTTTATCCGGACCTGACACCGCTCCAGACCATTGGGCTGGCGGTGTCGCAGCATTACGGCCACGGCGGCGACTGGTGGCGCAGGCTCGGCAGCAATTCCGACATCAACGGCGACATTGGTGAGCATCTCGTGCGCTTTCATCTGCTCGACGTGATGAATGAACCCACCGCGACGCTGCCTTACGGCAAGCAGCGCCTGCTCGAAATTGCGCTGGCGATTGCCACGAAACCGCGCGTGCTGCTGCTCGACGAGCCGGCCGCAGGCGTACCGGAAAGCGAGCGCCACGATATTCTCGCCGCCGTCGCGAGCCTGCCGCGCGACGTGACGGTGCTCCTGATCGAGCACGACATGGACCTCGTGTTCAGTTTTGCGGATACGATCTCGGTTCTGGTCAATGGCGGCCTGCTGACCGAAGGCTCGCCCGGCGATGTCGCGCGCGATCCGCGCGTCAAGGCCGTCTATCTCGGCGAGGCCGCCGATGCGTAGTCTCCTGAGCATCGAAAATCTCTGCGCGGGTTATGGCGAGGCCATCGTTATTCCCGGTCTCTCGCTGGAGCTTGCGGAGGGGCAGGTGCTGGCGCTGCTCGGTCGCAACGGCACCGGCAAGACCACGCTCATCAATTCCATCGTCGGTGTGACGCGGCGTTTCAGCGGCGTTGTGAAAGTCGGCGGCCATGACATCACGAAACAGCGGGCCGATCAGCGCGCCCGCGCCGGCATCGGCTGGGTGCCGCAGGAGCGCAACATTTTCAAATCGCTCACCGTCGAGGAAAACATGACGGCGGTGGCGCAGCCGGGTCCGTGGAACGTCGCGAAAATCTACGACATGTTTCCGCGTCTTGGCGAGCGGCGGAAAAACTTCGGCAACGAACTCTCCGGCGGCGAACAGCAGATGCTGGCGATCGGCCGCGCGCTGACGCTCAATCCGAAAGTTCTTTTGCTGGACGAGCCGACCGAGGGCCTCGCGCCGATCATCGTCGAGGAATTACTCAAGGCGCTCGGTCAGATCACGCGGGCCGGCGGCATCTGCTCCATCATCGTCGAGCAGAATGCCCAGAAAATCCTCGGCCTCGCTGACCGCGCGGTGATTTTGGAACGCGGCGGAATTGTGCATGATGCGTCCAGCGCCGCGTTGAAATCCGATTCTGCCGTGCTCGAGCGTTATCTCGGCGTATCGGGCGGATCGAACAGGACATAGCATCCGTCATTGCGAGGAGCGGAGCGACGAAGCAATCCAGCTTCTTGCTACTCCGGATTGCTTCGCTACGCTCGCAATGACGAATCGCGCTACTCTTACAGAATCTGACAATCAGACGGTCATCCGATGCAACGCTCAAGGCCGCCGTTCCGCGCCGACATGGTCGGCAGCCTGTTGCGTCCGCAACGCATCAAGGAGGCGCGCGCCAAATTCGAGAAGCGCGCGATTGACGCGAAAGAACTGTCGCGCATCGAAGACCTTGAAATCGAAAAAGTCATTCACAAGCAGAAGCAGCTTGGATTGCAGTTGGCGACCGACGGCGAATTCCGCCGCTCATGGTGGCATTTCGATTTTCTGAAACATCTCAATGGCTGCGAAATCTACAAGACCGAAGGCATCGATTTCAAAGGCATCAGGACGCGCGGCGAAAATATCCGCGTCACCGGCAAGATCGGCTTTCCGCCGAACCATCCGATGCTGGCGCATTTCGCGTTTCTGAAAAAACATTGCGATCTGGCGCAGATCGTGCCGAAGATGACGATACCTTCTCCGTCTGTTCTGCATTATCGCGGCGGGCGTCACGCGATCTCGAAGGACGCCTATCCGTCGATGGACGATTTTTTCGTCGATCTCGGCAAGGCGTATCGCAAGGCGGTGAAAGCGTTCTACGATCTCGGCTGCCGCTATCTTCAGTTCGACGACACGATCTGGGCGTATCTGTGCTCGGAGGAACAGCGCGAAAAGATGCGCGGGCGCGGCGACGATCCCGACGAGTTTCAGGAAATCTACGCCCGCGTCATCAATTACGCGATTGCCGAACGTCCCAAAGACATGACCATCACGACGCATGTGTGCCGCGGAAATTTCCGCTCGACGTGGGTTTCAAGCGGCGGCTACGAGCCGGTTGCGGAGACGCTGCTGTCGAAGGTGAACTACGACGGCTACTTTCTCGAATACGATTCCGAGCGCGCGGGAGGCTTCGAGCCGCTGCGGTTTCTGCCGAAGGGCGACAAGATCGTCGTGCTCGGATTGATTACGTCGAAGGCCGGCGCGCTCGAAGCCAGGGACATGCTCAAGGCTCGCATCAACGAGGCGGCGAAGTTCGTGGATATGAATCAGCTCGCACTGTCGCCGCAATGCGGCTTCGCCTCGACGGAAGAAGGCAACGTGCTCACCGAAGACGAGCAATGGGCGAAGCTGAAACTCGCGGTGGATGTGGCGAAGGACGTGTGGGGGTAACTCGTCATTGCGAGGAGGCGTAAATCATTTCGTCGTCCCCGCGAAGGCGGGGACCTATTCGCCCTGAGTCATCGGAAAGGACGCTGAGCCCTTTCATCTTAAATATCTTGATCCGGTGGTTATGGGTCCCCGCTTTCGCGGGGACGACCATGAGAGGTCTCTCGCCAAGCATGACGCATTTGTTTCACTTCGGATGCGGCAGCCTGAATCCGATGGCCAGACGATTCCACGTATTGATCGCGCCGATCAGGAAGGTGAGGTTGACCAGTTCGGCGTCGTTGAATTCTTTTCGCGCGGCTTCGTAGTCGGCGTCCGGCGCTTCGGTTTGCGAAATCAGCGTCAGCGATTCTGTCCATGCGAGAGCGCCGCGCTCGCGCGGTGTGTACAGCGAGGACTCGCGCCAGGCGTCCAGCATGTAGAGCCGCATTTCGCTTTCTCCTTCCTTGCGTGCGTCTGTCGCGTGCATGTGGATGCAGAACGCACAATGATTGATCTGCGACGCGCGCATTTTCACAAGTTCGATCAGCGATTGTTCGAGGCCGCTTGCCTTGATCGCGGCTTCGAGCGCGGACATCGCCTTGTAGGCGTCGGGCGCGAGCTTGAAGGGGGCGTGCAGGCGTTCGGTCATGGCGTGTCTCCGGTGTGGGCAGCGGGAATGGGCACGGCGCGCGGGATACCATCGGTGGGCAGGCGGTGCTACAGCGGGAGCACAATTCCGCCACTCAATTCCAAGTCCGTCAGATTTTCGCCTCATGACAAACGACGCGCTGCTGGCCCAGATTTCCGCCTATTGCCGCCAGGCGGGAATGGCCGAATCCACCTTCGGCCGCCACGTCGTCAACGACGGCAAGCTGGTCTCGCGTCTGCGCGAGGGAAAACACATCCGCGTCGATACGCTTGAGAAGATTAGAGCTTTTCTTGGGGACACCACCCCGGTCGTGAAGCTGCCGGAGGCTCCGATCGAGCGGCGCGATCCGGGCGGAAATTTTCGTTTTTTCGAGAATCGGCAGAAATATCTTCTCTTCGTCCACACGTGCTCGGAAAAGCGAGTGATCTCCGAACGGGTGGCGCTGGAGTTGTCCGCCATCCATCCGCGCCCGCCGGCCCTGCGGGTGTTCGACGCAGGGGTCGGCGACGGAACCGTGATGGCGCGCGTGATGCGCTCCATGCATTCGCGTTTCCCCCACATGCCGTTCTATGTCGCGGGCAAGGAAATCAGCCTCGAGGACGTCCGCCTGACGCTGGACAAGGTGCCGGATCGGCTGTTCGAGCATCCAGCGACCGTCTTCGTCCTCACCAATATGAACTACGCCGAAGCGCCCTGGCTGGCGCCCAAATCGCCGCAGGCCGCCGCCGCCATGATCTGGAAGGAGGTCGCGCTGACGGGCGATTCCTCCGGTGCATTCGAGGCGCAAATCGCTGATTTGAATGGGTTTTTGGAGGAAAACTGGCGCGCCAGCGTCAGTCAGCGATCCGGCATGCCGGTCTATGAACGGCCGATTGCGCTGGTGATCTACCGGGACGACCACCGATTCCTGCTGGATTCCATGATCCCCAGGGCCGGGCGGGTCGAGGCCAATTTCGACCTCGTCATCGCCTCGCAGCCTTATCGGGCCAAATCCTCGTTGAATTTCAGGGCCAAGCGCATCGTCGCACCGCTGGCCCGGTCGCTGCGGGCCGGGGGCCGGCTGATCGGGATTCACTCCTACGGCCACGATCCGGGAATGGAGATCGTTCAGGCCGTCTGGCCGGGAGAAAACCCTTTCTCGGTGAGCCGCCATGAGCTACTTCGTGCCGTGAAATACGAGCTGGGCTCGGCGGGGCGGGATCTGAACTTCAACGCATATGCCGATAATCGCTCGATTTTCCGCTACGACATGGAAGCCTTGCCAAACGAGGTGACGGGGCCGATCGGGTCGTCGACGGCCTTTGCAGCCTGGAACGCGGCAGTGTATGTCGCTCAGGTCGAAGACGACCGCCTGACGGAAGTCACGCAGAGCGGCCGTTATCTCGAAGCCACCAGAGACGTGCTGCGCAAGCATAACGGGCTTTGGTTTTACGACGAATCCTATGTCATATCGCGCCGCCGCGATTGACTTTATCCGGCAAAGTTCACGAACAGCCGCCGATTGAGAGCAGAGGAATTGGTTTGATGCGCGGGTCTTATATCTTCACGAGTGAATCGGTTTCTGAGGGTCATCCGGACAAGGTCTGCGACCGCATCTCGGACGAAATCGTCGATCAGTTTTTCAAAGCCGATCCGATGGCGAAGGTCGCGTGCGAAACGCTCGTCACCACCAACCTCGTCGTGCTCGCCGGCGAAGTGCGCATGTCGAAGCAGGCCGCAGGCCCCAACGAAATCATGAGCAAGACCGGCAAGGTCAACAAGGCGCTCGCCGAGAAGCTCACGCGCAAGGCCATCAAGGACATCGGCTACGCGCAGAAGGGCTTCCACTGGAAGAACGCCAAGGTGCAGGTCCATCTGCACGGCCAGTCCGCCGACATCGCGCAGGGCGTTGAAGCGGCCGGCAACAAGGACGAGGGCGCGGGCGACCAGGGCATCATGTTCGGTTACGCCACCAACGAAACGCCGGAGCTGATGCCGGCGCCGCTGCAATATTCGCATAACGTCTTGAAGCTGATGGCGGATGCGCGTCATTCCGGCAAGCAGAAGCTGTTCGAGCCGGACGCCAAGAGCCAGTTCACGCTCCAGTACGAGAACGGCAAGCCGGTGAAGTGCACAGCCGTCGTCGTCTCGACGCAGCATAAAGAGAAGGACGGCAAGAAGGTTCTGGAGTCGGACGACATCAAGGAACTGGTGATGCCTTACATCGAGAAGGTGTTGCCGCAGGGCTGGATGCCGCCGAAGGACCAGATTTACGTCAACCCGACCGGACGCTTCGTGATCGGCGGACCGGACGGCGACACAGGTTTGACCGGCCGCAAGATCATCGTCGATACGTATGGCGGTGCTGCGCCTCACGGCGGCGGCGCATTCTCCGGCAAGGATCCGTCGAAGGTCGATCGCTCGGCAGCTTACGCTGCGCGCTATCTCGCCAAGAACGTGGTTGCGGCTGGCTTGGCCGATCGTTGCACGATTCAGTTGTCATATGCCATCGGTGTCGCGCATCCGCTGTCGGTCTACGTCAACACCGACGGCACCGGCAAAGCCGACGAGCAGAAGATCGCAAAGATTTTGCAAGAGCTGATGAGTCTCACGCCGCGCGGCATCCGCACGCACCTGAAACTCAACAAGCCGATCTACGCCCGCACCTCAGCTTACGGTCACTTTGGCCGCGCGCCTGAAAAGGATGGCGGCTTCTCGTGGGAAAAGACCGATCTCGCCGAGCAGTTGAGGAACGCGGTGTAATTCTTACTTCCCCTCTCCCCTTGTGGGAGAGGGTGGCGAAATCGAGCAAAGCGAGATTGAGCCGGGTGAGGGGGCTTCAAAGCCCACCCCCTCACCCAATCGAGTTTTATTTCTGCCGTTAGTGCTGCCCTCTCCCACAAGGGGAGAGGGCGCAGTCCCGGCGCTCCGCAACCGAGATGGATTGGGAAAACGAAACATGACCACCGCCACCGCCAAAGCACCCGCAGGCTTTAACGACTACATCGTTGCCGACATCGGCCTTGCCGAATTCGGCCGCAAGGAATTGTCGCTGGCAGAGACCGAAATGCCGGGCCTGATGGCGACGCGCGAGGAATACGGCCCAAAGCAGCCGTTGAAGGGCGCGCGCATCGCCGGTTCGTTGCACATGACGATTCAGACCGGCGTGCTGATCGAGACGCTGAAAGCACTCGGCGCCGACATCCGCTGGGTGTCGTGCAACATCTACTCGACGCAGGATCACGCCGCTGCTGCAATCGCCGCTGCGGGCATTCCGGTGTTCGCCGTGAAGGGCGAGACGCTGAAGGACTATTGGGATTATACCGCCAAGCTGTTCGACTGGCACGGCGGCGGTCATCCCAACATGATCCTCGACGACGGCGGTGATGCAACGATGTACGTCCATCTCGGCCTGCGCGCCGAGAACGGCGACACGGCGTTTCTCGACAAGCCGCAGTCCGAGGAAGAAGAAGTGTTCTTCGCGCTACTCAAGAAGCAGCTGAAAGAGAAACCCAAAGGTTACTTCAAGGCCATCGCCGACAGCATCAAGGGCGTGTCCGAAGAAACCACCACGGGCGTGCATCGTCTCTACGACATGCAGAAAGCGGGAACGCTGCTGTGGCCCGCCATCAACGTCAACGACTCCGTCACCAAGTCGAAGTTCGACAACCTCTATGGATGTAGAGAGTCGCTGGTCGACGGCATCCGCCGCGGCACTGACGTGATGATGAGCGGCAAGACCGCGATGGTCGCGGGCTTCGGCGACGTGGGCAAGGGCTCGGCGGCGTCATTGCGCCAGGCCGGCTGCCGCGTGATGGTCTCGGAAATCGACCCGATCTGCGCGTTGCAGGCGGCGATGGAAGGCTATGAAGTCGTGACGATGGAAGACGCGGCACCGCGCGCTGACATTTTCGTGACGGCCACGGGCAACAAGGACATCATCACCATCGAGCACATGCGCGCGATGAAGGATCGCGCCATCGTCTGCAACATCGGCCACTTCGACAACGAGATTCAGGTCGCGACCCTGAAGAACATGAAGTGGGACAACATCAAGCCGCAGGTGGACGAGATCACCTTCCCCGACGGCAAGCGCATGATCCTTCTGTCCGAAGGCCGCCTCGTCAATCTCGGCAACGCGATGGGACACCCGTCGTTCGTGATGTCGGCGTCGTTCACCAACCAGACGCTGGCGCAGATCGAACTCTGGGCCAACAACAAGGACGGCAAGTACAAGAAGGAAGTGTACGTGCTGCCGAAGTCGCTCGACGAGAAGGTGGCGATGCTGCATCTCGCGAAGATCGGCGTGAACCTGACCAAGCTCCGCAAGGATCAGGCCGACTATATCGGCGTGAAGCAGGAAGGCCCGTTCAAGAGCGATCACTATCGGTATTGAAACCGGTCCTCATGGTGAGGAGCCGCGCAGCGGCGTCTCGAACCATGAATGGAATGCTCATCCTTCGAGACGCGCTTCTGCGAATCGCTCCTCAGGATGAGGTCCACGGCCGGTAAATGTGAAACTCAAAAAACCCCGGAGCTAAAACTCCGGGGCTTTCTTTTTCGCGAATCTATCGCCGGTCGCTGGACTGGCCGACGGTCGGGCGCATGCGCTCGGTGTCGAGCCTGTTGGCCATGTCGAGATGATGCTTGAGCGCCGGCAGCGTCTTGTTCGCCCAGGCTTTCAGTTCGGCATTGTCGCCGCTCTTGCCGTAACGCTCAAACAGCGAGACCGCGTCCTCATGCGCGCTCACCTGCATCGGATCGTAGACGGACGAGAAATCCTCGTTCTTGGAATTCTTCAGATCGTCGAGCTTGCTCTCGCCGCTCGATGGAATGATCTTCGGCAGTTCGGCCTTCAGCTTGCCGGTGGCGATCATCGCCTTGATGTCGGCGGAGGTCCTGGTGTGATCGGCCACCATCTGCGCGCCGAACTTCTTCTCGGCGTCGGTGCCGCGCATCTGCGCGATCTTGCCGGCCTCGATTTCGATCATGTCGCTTGTTGCAGCCTCGGTGACGAAATCCTGCGTGGTAGGCGCCACGCCGAGCGCGGAATTGACGCCGGTTTTCTCGGTGACGGATTCGGCGAGTGCTGCGCCGGTCAGCATCGTGGTCGCGGCGAAAATAACGAGCAGTTTTTTCATGGGCATGTTCCTCTGATCGGCGCGGCAAAGCCGGGCCGTGAATTCGTTGAACCCCGTGGCGAATAACCGCATGGGCGGCGAGGGGTTCCCGAGGAACCGGCACAATTAATCGGGAGAAAAAGAAACCGCCTACGTCTTCGGCGCGGATTTTTTGGCGCGCTTCTTCACCGGCACGTCAGCAGCGGCGGCACGTTCGCTCGCCTGACTGGCGGCTTCACTGGCGAGGCGAAGCTCGCGCAGCCGCGCCATGTTGTTGCGGACGGCGATGTCGTTCGAGCGCACCTCGGCCATCGCGATCACGCCTTCCTCGGCGGCGACGCGCATTCGCTCCTTGCGGGCGATCGACTCGGCACTCGGCTCTTTCGACATGGTGAATCCCCAAACGCTGCGTATTCGCTGCATATAGGCACGAAACCGGCGCAAACGAGGGTAAAGCCTCCGTGCGGACACAATTGAAACATTGCTTTCGCGCCGGAACCTGTTACAGAGCGCGCATTCGATTATCGCATTGCTTTTGTAAACGCCTTTCGGCCCTTTCCAAAGACATCGCTGAAGTTGGATGGTGTCGCGCATGTTGCGCGGCGCGAACTGGCGTTTTTGGAGAGATCAAATGCCAACAGGTACTGTGAAGTGGTTCAACGCGACCAAGGGTTTCGGCTTCATTCAGCCGAACGACGGCGGCCAGGATGTGTTCGTTCACATCAGCGCGGTCGAGCGTGCGGGGTTGCCGGGCCTCAATGAAGGCCAGAAGGTCAACTACGAACTGAAGACCGATAAGGTGCGCAACAAGGTCAGCGCGGAAAACCTCTCGGCTGCATAAGAATCGAAGTCGCAGGCTGCGCCGTGGATGTATCGGCGCGCTTAAAGACTTCCCGGTGTTTCACGGATGTACTGAAACAACGGACAGGAGCCTCGTCAGAAATGACGGGGCTTTTTGCTGTGTGGGGGACGTGGATTTTCAGGGCGTCACTTCAATCGTGTATTCGACGAAGATCACCAGCGCCTTCTCGCGCTCAAGCAGGTCCCATTCGACCGTGAACTTGTCCGTTCCGACAAAGCCCTTCGCCGGAACGTAGGCGACCGACGGCCCCTCGACGCCGGCCTGTCCGTGGCTCGGGCGCCTGGCGATTTTCGAGCCGACGTAAATCCTGCCGCCGCCGACATTGATGTCGACCGAGCAGGGCGTGTCGCGCTTGGTCGTCTTGATCGACACGGACGTGCAGCGCGGACAGAAGCTGTAGGGATAAAAGCGCCCGTGACAGACCTCGGCCCATCCCGGCGCGGCGGTGAGGATCAGGATCGCGAACGCGGTGAGGACGCGGAGGGTTGTAATGGCGGAAACTGCTAAGCCCACAGGTTTGCATTCTTCCAGTCGTTAGGAAAACCTGCCGACGACAAATTAATGATCTGCGAATTCGGAAATCCTTCTACGACTTGTTTAAAGCGGTCTTTCCAATGCGAGTTTGGATTTATTGACCTCAGAAGGTAGGTGCACATACAGGCCGTTCCGTACACTCGCGTTTGCGCCAGTGTCTTATTGTGGATATGGCCTAGATCAGGAGCTTGATTGGGCTTTGGCCATGCAGGCTGTACGACACTTGCTTTGTTCCACATTCGGCTGTGATGCGCGCATATGTTCCTTGCAACATTTAACGATCGAAGCCAGCTTTCCATAATGCCGAAAGTAGGAATGCTGAAGAAACTCGCAATGTTTGTTTGATCTTGTTTTCTTAATCCAGAAAACAAAATCGACATTGCACCGAAATCCCACAACTCAGCAGCAATCCAGATGGGCGGGTCTTCATTAGGATATTTGGTCTTGAAATGCTTCGCGAATTCTTCTTTTGAGCGCAAATATGCATCATCGTGAAGCCGAAGCCATTTTTGATGCTGCGTTTCCGTTGAACCTCGAACGACCCGCGTAATGAAATTTGGATGCAATGCTCCACGATCTCGGTGAGCATTTGGTCCGCGTTTTCCTAGTTCAAGAGTTATTTGGACACGCAGCGCGATTTCAATTCGCTCGATGGCGTCCGTTAACGCCATCCTGAGCTTCTTATCGAAGACGTATAGCTCTACAATTTCAGAAAACTTCGTACCGTCTCTAAAATCGTCCAACATTCTTGGACCGGTAGGAGTCGCAACAGATTTTCTGTACGGGTACCAATATCCGCTGAGTCGGTAGTACCCAATTCTATTCAAATATGATTGAGCAAGGGCGTCATCTGATACGATCATTCCTCTGCTCTTCATAAGAGCGAGTTGATCGACTACTGTCCGATATGGCTTATCGTAAGCCATTGAACTAGCGCCACAAAAACGAAGACCCACCCGTACACTTACGTGCAGAGGGGCGGGCCATGTTGCTCAATATATGAGTCGGCATGTGATTCAAGTCAATAGGCATATTTTCCGTATCACAACAAATATCTCCACCATTTGTTTACAAAGGACGAGTCGTCAAGCCTCTGTAGATTGACAAATCCCGAAATATGACTATATTCCTATCCATCCCGCCCCAATTTGAGGGGCGTTGCGCAACGTCACACGACGCGGGGCGGGATGCGGTGGGGCGCGGCAGCGTCAGGCCGGAGCGATGAGACGCAGGGCGCAAGCCCGGTGCGCGGCGCGTTCCTTGTACAAAGGGCGCGTTCAGACACCGGAGGCGCGTGAGCACTCATCATCCGGCAGGCGGCGGTGTTGCGCGTCCGGGCCAAGTCGTGTGGTCCTGCGAAATCCGGCACCTCTCTCCTTCGTCCAACCGGACAGGGCGAGACGCCGGAGACGACGGGGACGAGGGCTACGGCTCACCCCCGGGGAGAGCACGGAGCAACCCGACAAAACCACCGCGTGCGGAACGCCGGATAACCGGCGCTTTCGTGGTGACTACACTCGTGTGCTTTTTCACTTTTGCATGCGAGGCTGCGGATGCGCTCTGCGCGTCCGGCGTTCCGCGCGCCCTCATTTGAGGGCGGAGGAAGGCGAAGGGTTCTGGCGCGCCCGCGCCTTAAAGAACAGGGCTGCTGGCGCACATCTGTTTGAAACGCCGTCATTGCGAGGAGCCATCAGCGCGTTTACGCGCGTCTTGGACGCGCTATGGCGACGAAGCAATCCATCTGCTAATCGACGCGAAATGACTGGATTGCTTCGCTTCGCTCGCAATGACGACGAGAGACAAGCCCGGCCACGACGATTATGATACAGCCTCAATCGGGACACGCCATGCACGACACCACCAAGCCGAACAACAATCAGCCGCAAGCGCAGGAGCACGTCGATGTCCTCATCGTCGGCGCGGGATTGAGTGGCATCGGCGCGGCCTATCATCTGCAAACCAAATGTCCGCAGAAGTCGTTCGCCATTGTGGAAGCGCGCGAAAATCTCGGCGGCACCTGGGATCTGTTTCGCTATCCGGGCATCCGCTCCGATTCCGACATGTACACGCTCGGCTATTCGTTCCGGCCGTGGGTGGAGGAGAAATCCATCGCCGCCGGCCCGCGCATCCTGAATTATCTGCGCGAGACCGCCGCCGAACACGGAATCGACAACAAGATCAGGTTCAATACGCGCGTGGTGAAGGCGTCGTGGTCCTCAGGCGACTCGCAATGGACCGTGGAGATGGAGCAGGGCGGTTCGCGCGCCACGATCACCTGCGGCTTTCTCTTCATGTGCAGCGGCTATTACCGCTACGACGAAGGGTACCTTCCGCAATTTCCCGGCGTGGAAAAATTTTCAGGCCAGGTGATCCATCCGCAGAAATGGCCCGACGCGCTCGATTATAAAAACAAGCGCGTGGTGGTGATCGGCTCCGGTGCCACGGCGGTGACGCTGGTGCCGGAAATGGCGAAGGATGCGGCGCACGTCACCATGCTGCAACGCTCGCCGACTTACGTTGTCTCGCGGCCCGGCGACGATCCGTTCGCAAGATTTCTGCGCGGCATTTCGCCGAAACTCGCCTGGCACATGACGCGCTGGCGCAATGTCATGATGCAGCTTTATTTCTACAAGCTCTGCCGCCGCAATCCCGAGCGCGCCAAGAACATGATCCTCGGTGCTGCGAAGAAGGAACTGCCGGAAGGTTATGTCGAGACGCATTTCACGCCGCGCTACAATCCGTGGGAGCAGCGGCTGTGTCTCATTCCCGACGGCGACATGTTCAAGGCGATCAATGCGGGCAAGGCGGAGGTCGTGACCAGCGCGATCGATACGTTCACGAAAGACGGCATTCGCCTTGCCGACGGGCGCGAACTGCCGGCGGACATCATCGTCACCGCAACGGGTTTGAATTTGCAGGTGCTCGGCGGCATGCAGATTGTTGTGGACGGCAAGAGCGTCGATATGGCGCAAACGCTGAACTATAAAGGCATGATGTTCTCGGGTATCCCGAACATGGCGTCGATCTTCGGTTACATCAACGCGTCATGGACGCTGCGCAGCGATCTCACCAGCGAATATGTCTGTCGTTTGCTAAACTACATGGACGAACATCGTTTCACGCAATGCACGCCGGTGGCGGACGCGAGTGTAAACGCGCAGCCCTGGGTGGATTTTTCGTCCGGTTATCTGACGCGCTCCGAAGCGATGATGCCCAAGCAAGGCACGAAAACTCCGTGGACGCTGACGCAGAATTACGCGCGCGACATTGTCAGCCTGCGTTACGGCAAGGTCGATGACGGCGTGATGGCGTATCGCTAGCGCCGTTTGAATTTGACCGGGATTTTCAAGTACTGCACCCCGTTGTCTTCAGCCGCTGGAAACGACCCCGCGCGGATGTTCACCTGAATGGACGGCAGCAGCAGCGTCGGCGTCGACAGCGTCGCATCGCGGGCTTTTCTCATCGCGACGAATTCGTCCTCGGTGCGGCCATTCGCGAGATGCACATTGTGGTCGCGCTGCTCTTGAACGGTGGTTTCCCACGCATAGGTGGTGCGGCCCGGTGCCTTGTAGTCGTGACACATGAACAGGCGCGTTGAGGGTGGCAGCGACAGAACTTTCTTGATTGAACGATAGAGCTGATGTGCATCGCCGCCGGGAAAATCCGCCCGCGCCGTTCCATAGTCCGGCATGAACAGCGTGTCGCCGACGAACATGGCGTCGCCGACTTTGTAGGAAATATCCGCGGGCGTGTGGCCGGGCGTATACATCACCTCGACATCGAGATTGCCGATCTTGAATATCTCGCCGTCCCTGAACAGATGATCGAAATCGCTGCCGTCGGTTTTCAGATCGTGAATGTTGAACAGTGGCCGGAAAATGCGCTGCACATCCTTGATGTGTTCGCCGATTCCGATTTTCGCAGCCGTCATGGCCTTGATATACGGCGCGCCGGACAGATGATCGGCATGCGCATGCGTCTCCAGCGCCCAGATGATTTTCAGGCCGGCTGCATCGGCTTCAGCGATAATTTTCTCGACCGAGCGCGTATCGATCTCGCCGGAACGATGGTCGTAGTCCAGCACCGGATCGATCACCGCAGCCCGCTTTGTGTCGGGGTCCGACACCAGATAGCTGATCGTGTTGGTGGGCTCGTCGAAATAGGCCCGAATGTCCGGTGCAGCGGTCATCTTTGTCTCCCAACGGTCAAAACAAATTCGTCTTGACGAATATATTAGAAGAAGCTAAATTAGCAACATCTAATACGAAAGCCGAACCCGATGACCGCCGTTAAATTTAGCACAAGGCAATTCGAATCACAGGCGAAAGAAGTCGCAGGCCTGCTCGGCACGCTCGCCAACGAGAAGCGGCTGATGATCCTTTGCAAGCTCGTGGAATTCGGAGAGGCCACGGTTTCGGCGCTGGCCGCAGATGTCGGCCTGGCGCAGTCCGCATTGTCGCAGCATCTTGCCCGCATGCGCGCCGAGGGCATCGTAACCTTCCGCCGCGAATCCCAGATGGTCTGGTACCGGATTGCCGACGAGCGAGTCGAAAAACTTTTCGGTACGATGCATGCGCTTTTCTGCGCGCCGCCAAAGCGCAGGCGCCGTTCGTAAACCGCCGGGAGACGAGAATGACATTAGCTGCGATTACAGCCGGGAAGGCACGCGAGTTGATCGAACGGGGCGCAGTCCTGGTCGATATAAGAGAGATCGGCGAGCGCGCGCGTGAGCGTATCCAAGGTTCATCTCACGTTCCTCTGTCGGGCATCGGCAACGCCGATCCGCTGGCGATTGGAAATGGCCCGGTCCTTTTTCATTGCAAGTCTGGCGCGCGCACCGCAGCCAATGTCGGACAACTGAAGACGTATGCGAATTCGTGCGAGGCCTATATCGTCGAAGGCGGAATGGACGCGTTGCGCGAGCAGGGGCTGCCGGTGATTGTCGACAGAAGCCGGCCGATCGAGATGCAGCGGCAGGTTCAGATCGTGGCCGGAAGCGCGGGTCTCCTTGGAACGGCGTTGGGATTTTTCCTATCTCCGGTATTTTATATCGTCCCTGCATTCGTGGGCGCAGGTTTGCTGTTTGCGGGCATCACCGGTTTTTGTGGAATGGCGCGAATCCTGATGCGGGCGCCGTGGAATCGTGTTGCGGCAAGCTAACTTTGCAAGGCAGCACCAGTGCATCAAACGTGAACATGACAGGCAGCCGCGTCCCATGATGCAGATCGCATTGAATATGGCCGCAGGCTCCGTTGTCGGATTTTCACTGGGGCTGATCGGTGGCGGCGGATCGATTCTCGCGGTGCCGCTAATTCTCTATCTTGTCGGCGTCGGTGATCCGCATGTTGCGATCGGAACGGCAGCTGTTGCTGTGGCCGCGAGTGCTGCATTCAATCTCGCCAACCACGCACGTCAGGGGACGGTAAAGTGGCATTGCGCGCTGGTGTTTGCAGCTGCCGGTGTTGTGGGAGCATTCGGCGGATCGAGCCTCGGCAAAGTCGTCGATGGGCAAAGACTGATCTTCCTGTTTGCGCTATTGATGATCGTGATCGGCGTGCTGATGCTTCGTCCGCGCGCGGAAGCCGGAAACGCAACGGTCACGCTCACCCGCAGCAATACGCCGGCTCTGATCGCGCTCGGATTTATCTCCGGTGTGCTGGCGGGGTTCTTCGGCATCGGCGGCGGATTCCTGATCGTGCCGGGATTGATGCTGGCGACTGGCATGCCGATCTCGAATGCCATCTGTTCGTCGCTCGTGGCGGTCACGGCCTTCGGCCTGACGACGGCTGCGAACTACGCAATCTCGAACCTCGTGGACTGGCGGATCGCTATCCTGTTTCTGGCAGGCGCGGTGTTCGGCGGACTGGCCGGTGCGGAGCTGTCAAAACATCTGTCGGTGAAGCGCGGCGCGCTCAACAAGGTGTTCGCCGCTCTGGTTTTTGCGGTGGCTGCTTACATGATCTACCGGACTCAAACGGCGTCATAGACCCAAGCTGAACCATTTTGCTGCGGACGCACAGGCAACTTTGGGTCTAGCATCGGCATTGAATTGCTGCTGCACCAAGGAGTGCGGTCCATGCCGAATGACAATCACAGTCCCGACGATCGCTGGCGGCGCAAGCGCGTGCTGGACATTCTGTCGGTCGTTGCGGTGCTCGCGCTGATCCTGACAGGATATCATCTGCTGGAACGCACCGCCGCTCCGGCCAAGACATCGTTCATTGTCCCGAGCCAGAGCGTGCACTGGTAGCGCAAGTTACTTGATCGACACCTTCAGCGTGCCGATGCCGTCGATGCCGCATTCGATTCTGTCGCCGGGCTTGAGTGCCGCGACGCCGGCGGGCGTGCCGGTGAGAATAATGTCACCTGCGCCAAGCGTCACTTGCAACGAAAGTTTGGCGATGATCTCGGACACGTTCCAGATCAGTTCAGTCAGATCGCCCTTCTGTTTTTCGACGCCGTTGACGTTGAGCCAGATTTTGCCCTTCGCCGGATGACCGATTTCGGAGGCCGGGCGCAGCGCGCCGCAGGGTGCCGAGAAATCGAACGACTTGCCGATCTCCCACGGTTGCTCCTTCTTGCGCGATGCCATCTGCAAATCGCGCCGGGTCAGGTCGATGCCGACGCCGTAGCCGTAGACGTGATCGAGCGCGTTCTTCGGATCGATATTCGCGCCGCCGGATTTCAGCGCCACGACCATCTCGACCTCGTGCTGGAAATCCTTGGTTAGCGACGGATAGGGAATTTCCGCGCCTTCGCCGACAATCATGTCGGCATGCTTGGCGAAGAAGAACGGCGGCTGGCGCTCGTCATTACCCATCTCGCGGATGTGCTCGAGATAGTTGCGGCCTACGCACCAGATGCGGCGCACCGGAAAGGATTTGGATTCTCCGGCGACGGGGAGCGAGGGCATGGTGTGGGCGGGAATGACGTAGGACATGACGGTTCCGGATGCTGGAGTTATGCGCCTACAGCGATGGATGGGGTTTGCGTCTCGCGATGCTGAAGGCGGAAGAAGGATGCGTAGCGGCCATTCTTTCGCAGCAGGTCGTCATGACGGCCCTGTTCGACGATCTGGCCGCCTTCGACGACGAGAATATTGTCGGAGTGCATGATGGTGTGCAGGCGATGCGCGATGACGATGGTGGTGCGGCCCTGACACAGATGTTCGATGGCTTCCTGCACCAGCTTCTCGGATTCGGAATCGAGCGCAGCTGTCGCCTCGTCGAGCAGAATGATCGGCGCGTTCTTGATGAGCGCGCGAGCAATGGCGATACGCTGGCGCTGGCCGCCCGATAATTGGGTGCCGTGCTCGCCCACCGGCGTGTCGTAACCGAGCGGGAAGCTCATGATGAAATCGTGCGCACAGGCGGCTTTCGCGGCTTCGATGATTTGGGCTTCCGTCGCGCCGGGTTTGCCGAACGCGATGTTCTCGCGAATGGTGTCGCGGAACAGATAGACATCCTGCCCGACATAAGCCGACTGCGAGCGCAGCGACTGGCGCGAGACATCCGAGATGATCTGCTGGTCGATGACGATGGCGCCGAGCTTCACTTCATAAAGACGAAGCAGCAGCGCCAGCACGGTGGACTTGCCGCCTCCGGACGGTCCGACCAGCGCCGTGACCTTGCCCGGTTCGGCGACGAAGCTCATGCGGTTGAGCACGGTCTCGTTGTCGCGATAGGCAAACGTCACGTCACGAAATTCGACGCGGGCGTCCGTCAGCCTCAACGCGGGCTTGTAGCCGTCGTCCGGCTCGGTCGCAGGGCTGTCGACGATTTCGAGCAGCTTGCGCGCGCCGATCAGATAGGAATTCAGCTCGATGTTGAGGCGTGCGAGACGCTTGGCCGGTTCATAAGCCAGAAGAAACGCAGTGATGAACGAGAAGAACTGACCCGGCGTTGCGCCGGTCGCAATCACGCGGTAGCCGCCGTACATCAGCGTGCCGGCGATGGCGAAACCGCCCAGCGTTTCCATCAGCGGACTGGATCGGCTTTGTACCCGCGCCATCTTGTTGGCGTTGGCTTCCACCATGCCGATGCTCTTGTCGATGCGCGTCTGCATCGACTGCTCGAGCGTGAAGGCCTTGACGGTGCGAATGCCTTGCAGCGATTCCTGCATCGTCTCCAGAATGTCGGCGGTGCCGGTGAACTGATCGTGCGCGAGGCCGCGAATGCGCCGCACGAGCTTGCGGATAAAAAAGAGAGCAGGCGGCGCGATCAGCAATCCGAACAGCGACATCCACGGATCCTGAATCACCATCACGGCAGCAAGACCGACAAGCGACAGGAAATCGCGGCCGACGGCAGTGATGAGCAGGTTCAGAACCTGCGTGACGGACTGTGCGCCGGCAGTGAGCCGTGCGAGGAATTCCGACGAATGGCGTTCCGCGAAGAAGCCGACATTCTCGCGCATCAGCTTCGCGAACAGGCGGCGCTGGTTGTTGGCGAGAATAGCGTTGCTGATCTTGGAGAGGATAACGGTGTGGCCGTAAGTCGCCGCGCCCTTCGCCGCGAACAGCACGACGATGACGAGCGACAGCAGCACGATACCGCGCACGCTGCGATCGACATAGGTCTGGTTGATGACCTCGCCGAGCAGATAGGCCGAAGCGGCGGTCGCGCCGGCCGACACCGCCATCAGCGTGAACGCGACGGCATAGCGCCGCCAGTACGCGATGCCCTGTTCGGTGACGAGCCTGCGGATCAGCGCCCATGCGCCATAGGGATCGTCGGTGATCTTGCGTGGAAGTTCGGTCATCCGCGTTCCATCGAGGGGCGCAATATGCGGCTCCCTCGCGATTGATGCGAGATGTCCGTTTGCCCGCTATAGGGCAAATTTTCAAGTCAAATCAGGGCTATTAACGATTATGCGGAGACGGCGGCGAGCGCCTGATCGGGCCGCTGCGACAGCAGTTTTTCTTCCCATGCGAGCGCATGGCGCGCGATCGTATCGAGGCTGTCGTATTGCGGCGTCCAGTCGAGCGTTGACCTGATACGACTGGTATCCGCGATCATGGTCATGATGTCGCCCGGGCGGCGATCCGCGTAAGCGACCGCGAAATTGCGTCCCGACGCGCGGCGCACGGCTTCGATAGTCTCCAGCACGGAATAACCGCGGCCGTATCCGCAATTAAGCGTCGCCGAATGCCCGCCCTGATCGAGATATTTCAGCGCGGCGACATGCGCCTGCGCCAGATCCGTGACGTGAATGAAATCGCGGATGCAGCTTCCGTCGGCGGTTGGATAGTCGATGCCGAACACGTCGATCTTGGCGCGCTGTCCGGTGGCGGCTTCGACCGCGATTTTCAAAAGATGCGTCGCGCCGACCGTCGCAAGACCGATGCGCGCCTGCGGATCGGCACCCGCAACATTGAAATAGCGCAGCACGACGTAGTTCATGCCGTGTGCTGTCGCGACGTCGTGTAGCATGATCTCGGTCATCAGCTTCGACGAGCCGTAGGGAGACATCGGCCGTGTCGCTGCTTCTTCGGAAACAGGTGTGCGATCCGGGTTGCCGTAGACGGCGGCGGTGGACGAGAAGATGAAGCGGCTGACGTTGCACTTCACTGCCGCATTCAACAGATTGCGCGTCGTCATCGTATTGTTGCGATAATAGGCGAGCGGATCGCGCATCGATTCCGGCACGACGACCGAACCCGCGAAGTGGATGATCGCGCCGACATTGTGCTGCGCGATAACATTTCCGACGAGGCTTTCATCCGCAGCATCGCCGATAAACAGCGGGACGCCTTCGGGAAGGAATTGCGAAAAGCCGGTCGACAGGTTGTCGATCACGACGACGCTCATGCCGGCGTCCACCAGTGCGCGCACCGTGTGACTGCCGATATAGCCCGCTCCGCCTGTGACCAGGACCGTCATTCCAACGCCTCGAATTCGGTTGGCGCACGCTTTGAATCGTGGCCGAACGCCCGCATTTGAAGCGCGGAATTGGGTATAAAACCGAAACGCGCTCTCTCATTTCATCGCTTTTGCAGCCGGAAACTGCTTTATGGTTTCCAAATCGTAACGCGGATATTCGAGTTTCACGTCTGACTGGCCATGCCCGGTATATTGATAATAAAGACATCGTCGCTCGGCGACGTGGTGCATCAGATGCCGGCGATGACCGACGCGCGGCGGCATTTTCCGGATGCGCGCATGACGTGGATCGTGGAGGAGACGTTCGTGCCTCTGGCGCAGCTTCACCCCGCGGTTGACGATGTGATCGCCGTCTCCACGCGGCGCTGGCGCAAGCAAATTCTTCGCGCTTCGACATGGTCGGATATTTCGCAATTTCGCGCTCGTGTTAAAGCCATCGATGCGGACAAGGTGATCGACACGCAAGGACTGGTTCGCTCGGCGTTGATTGCAAAAATCACCAGCGGCGAACGTCACGGCTATGACGCCTCAAGCATCCGCGAGCCGGTCGCGGCCTTGCTCTACGACGTCAGGCACAAGGTTACGAAGGGTCAGCACGCGGTGACGCGCAATCGGATGCTGACGGGACTGAGCCTTGGTTATTCGCCGAACGCGCCGATCGACTATGGACTCGTCAAACCTGCGAAGGCGAACGGCGCGCCTTATGCCGTGCTGCTTCACGGCACGTCGCGCGCGTCGAAGGAATGGCGCGAGGTGGACTGGATCGGCACCGGCAAATGGCTGCGCGGGCAGGGGATGGACGTGCTGATCCCGTGGGGGACGGATGCCGAGCGTGTTCGCAGCGAACGGATCGCCGCTGCAATTCCCCGCGCACGCGTGCTGGAACGTCAGCCGCTCGATGAGGTTGCGAAGATCATCGCGAATGCATCGCTTGTCGTTGGCGTGGATACCGGGCTGCTGCATCTCGCGGCGGCTTATGCCGTGCCGCTGATTGGGGTGTTTCTCGCAACCGATCCGGGATTGACCGGTCCGGTCGGCAGCGGCTCGATTACTGTGCTGGGCGGGAAGGGCGTGTATCCGTCGTTCGAGCGCGCGATCGAGGCGGCGAAGAAGCTACCCAGTTCGTCATTGCGAGGAGCGTAGCGACGACGCAATCCAGTTCTATCTCGAAAGATGGATTGCTTCGCTCCGCTCGCAACGACGTGAGAACTAGGTTTGGCGCTGCGCCAGAATGTTGTCCACGAATGTCGCGAAGTCGCTTTCGTTGAACAGATAGCCGTTGATCCCAAGCGCCGCACCCGCATCGAGATCGCGCTGCCGGTCGCCTATGACGAAGCTGCGGTCCTTGTCGACCGGCCAGTGCTTCATCAGATCGCGCAGCATGCCCGGCGCAGGCTTGCGCCAATCGCATTCCTTGTTGTAGCCCGCAACGACGCCATCGGGATGATGCGGGCAAAACCGAAAGTCGTCGATGCGCGCGCCGTCGTGCATCAACTCACCGCGCATCCAATCGTGCAATGCGCGAACGGCGTCCTCACCGAACATGCCGCGCGCCACACCTGATTGGTTGGTGAAAACGAAAACGTAATAGCCAGCGTCGTTGAGTTTCCTGATGCCGGAGGCGGCGCCGGGCATCCACCGGATGCGGTCCTTGGTGCCAATATAGTCGTCGTCGATATTGATGACGCCGTCGCGGTCGAGGAATGCGGCAGGCTTGAGAGGCTTGTCTCTCACGGCTTTGCGCCGATCAGCGCATGCTCGACCTCATCGCAGATCGCGTGCATCGCCATCATGTGAATCTGCTGGATGACCGGCGTGTCGTCGCTCGGCGAAACGAACAGGTGGTCGCACGCCGCGCGCAGGCTTTCGCCTTTGGTGCCAGTAAATCCGACAGTCGTGATGCCGAGTTCGCGTGCCAGCTTCAATGCGGCAAGAATATTCGGCGAGCGCCCCGACGTTGTCAGCGCAAAAAGAATGTCGCCGCGCTGGCCGAGACCTTGCAGTTGGCGCGCGAAAATCTGCTCGAAGCCGTAATCGTTTGCGATGGCGGTCAGCGCGGATGTGTCGGTTGTCAGTGCGATCGCAGGCCATGCCTTGCGTTCCTGCTTGTAGCGGCCGACGATTTCAGCTGCAATGTGCTGGGCGTCGGCGGCGCTGCCGCCATTGCCGATCAGCAGCAGCTTTTTGCCGGAGCGCAACGCATCTGCCGTCGCCTTTGCGATTGTCTGCGTAACAAGCAACAGATCGCGGTCCTGCGCGGCCTTGGTCAGGCCGGTGAGCGAACTCTGGAAATGCGCCGTGATACGATCCGTGTTCAAGAGTCACCGCGTTCGTTGGTGTTGGCTTTCAGTGGTAGTCACGCCGCGTCCATCGCGCAAGCGAACGTCTCGATTGATCTTAACGCACTGCCTGCGTTTCCGCCTTCGCCATCACCCGATGCGCGGCATCGACGACGTCCGACGCCGGAATATCGCGCATGCAGTGATGGTCGTTATGGTGGCAGACCGGCTTGTGGCACGGCTGACACGGCAGATCGGTCGCGCGCTTGATCGTGGCGTCGAGCCCGTTCAGCGGCGCCCAGTGATAGGGGCTTGTGGGTCCGAAAATGCCGATGGTCGGCGTGCCGATACCAGCCGCGACATGCATCAGGCCGGAGTCGTTGGAAATTGCAACCTTCGCCGCAGCCATCGCGAGAATGCCGTTGCGCAGATCGGTCCCCGTCAGATCGCGCACGCGCGGCCCGCCTGCGTTCACGATTTCGGTCGCGATCGCTTTTTCGTTGGGGCCGCCGATCACCCACACGTCGAGTCCCTGATCCGCAAAATTCTTTGCCGCTTCGGCGAAATAGGTCCAGCGTTTCGAGGTGCCGACCGAGCCGGGCGCGAGTGCGACGGCATTGGTGTTACCCAAACCGTTGTTCTGCCGCCACGCCGCAACTTCAGCGGCTGGAACAACAAGTTGCGGCACCGGCCATTCCTTCGGCAGCAGCGTGTTGGCGGGCAAAGCGAGCATCGCGTTCTTGTCGATGAAACGCGGCATCGACAATTCGCCCCAGCGGAAATCATTGATAAGGCCGAAGCGGAATTCGCCGACCCAGCCGGTGCGCTGTGGGATGCCGGCGAGCGTCGGCGCAATCGCCGATTTCCAAGTGCGCGGCATGACGAGGGCGGTGCCGTAGCCTGCTTCGCGGAACTGTCTGGCGAGGGCCTGCTGCTTATCGAGCGCGAGACGGCCGCGCGGCAGGTCCCACACAATGCTGCGCCGGACACCGGGCATGTAGTCGACGATGGGTGCGCAAAGGGTGGTCGTGAGAAGGTCCACCGGCCGGTTCGGCCAGCGTTCTTTCAGCACGCGCACGACCGTGTGCCCGCGCACGAAATCGCCGATCCACATGTAAGGGATGACGAGGACCGGGCTGGTCTCGGAAGGGTCGGGCGAGACCCCGATGTCCGATAGGAAAGTGCCTTGAATCATGGTCCTGAAGGCGGTCTGCTCGTCCTGAAAGCCGGAATAGCCGGTTAGCGCGGCATCTCCGCCCCGTCCAGTCGCGTTTTCGGCTGGTTTGCCAAGGGCTTCGGTCTTCACCACGTTAACCGTCTTCGGTTGCCTGCCGCCCGGGAGTGGGGCAAAGGTGGCCCGCGTCGAATTTACGGGACTTATCAATGATCTTAGTGACCGGCGGCGCCGGTTTTATCGGATCGAACATCGTGGCCGCGCTCAATGATGCCGGCCGCGCGGATGTTGTCGTGTGCGATTTTCTCGGCGACGAGGGCAAGTGGCGCAATCTCGCCAAGCGGCAACTCGCCGACGTCGTCCCGCCTGCCGAACTGCCGCTTTGGCTGCATGGACGAAAACTCGACGCCGTCATCCACATGGGAGCGATTTCGGAAACGACCGCGACCGACGGCGATCTTGTGATCGAGACCAATTTCCGCCTGTCGATGCGGCTGCTCGACTGGTGTACGGCGAATGGTGTGCCTTTCATCTACGCGTCGTCGGCGGCGACCTATGGCGACGGCGATGAAGGCTTTATCGACGATAATTCTCTTGCCGCGCTGAAGAGCCTGCGGCCGATGAATCTCTACGGCTGGAGCAAGTCGCTGTTCGATCTCGCGGTTGCCGAACGTGTCGCGAAAAAACACAAGATGCCGCCGCACTGGGCGGGCTTGAAATTCTTCAACGTGTTCGGGCCGAACGAGTATCACAAGGGCGCGATGATGAGCGTGCTCGCCAAACGCTTTGATGACGTGAAGTCGGGCAAGAAGGTGCAGCTCTTCAAATCGCATCGTGATGGCATTGCAGATGGCGACCAGCGCCGCGACTTTATCTATGTCGATGATGTGATCCGCGTGGTGATGTGGTTGCTGGCGTCGCCGAAAACGAATGGTATCTACAACGTCGGTACGGGTCACGCGCGCAGCTTCAAGGATCTGATCGTGTCGGCTTACGGCGCGCTCGGCGCGAAGCCGAACATCGAATATATCGACATGCCTGAGCAAATTCGCGGCAGCTATCAATACTTCACGCAGGCGAGCGTCGATCGGCTGCTCGGCGCGGGCTACAATGGCGGCTTCACCTCGCTGGAAGATGCCGTCGGCGCTTATGTGAAGAATTATCTCAATCAGCTCGACCGCTACCGTTGACGATCATGTTTGACTTTGACGCGCTTTCAAAATCAATCGGCAGGCAGACGGTGCTCTGCGTCGGCGATCTGATGCTCGATGAATTCGTCTATGGCGAGGTGTCGCGTATTTCGCCGGAAGCGCCTGCGCCCGTGATTGCGGCCCAGCGCAGCGAAATCAATGTCGGCGGCGCGGGAAATGTCGCGCGCAATATCGCGGCGCTGGGTGCGAAATGTATTTTCGTCGGACTTGTGGGAGATGACGCGGCGGCGAAGGTTCTTACGTCAGAGCTTGCAACTGAAAAGCTGATCGAGCCGATACTCGTCGTGGACAAGGATCGTCCGACCACGCGGAAGGTGCGCTTCGTGTCGGAGCATTTCTCGACACACATGCTCCGCGCGGATTGGGAATTGGCTACGCCCGCATCTGAGACGACCGAGCGCAAACTGATCGATGCGGTGGTGAAAGCGCTGCCGCGCGCCGACATCGTGCTGCTGTCCGACTACGCGAAGGGCGTACTGACCGCGCGCGTCATCCGCCACGTCATCGACGAGGCGAAGAAACTCGGCAAGCGCGTGATCGTCGATCCGAAGAGTGCGAATCTTGCGATCTATCGCGGCGCGACATTGCTGACGCCGAACCGGAAGGAATTCGCCGAAGCAACACGCCGCAAGATCGCATCCGATGCCGACATCGTCGACGCCTCGATTGAGGCGCTGCGAACGGCCGACGCCGAAGCCGTTCTCGTAACGCAAAGCGAGCATGGCATGACGCTGGCGCACCGTGACGGCACGCTGATCCATGTGCCCGCGCAGCCCGCAAAGGTCCGCGATGTTTCAGGCGCCGGCGATACTGTGGTTGCGGTTCTCGCGGTGACGCTCGCCGCGGGTGTGAATTGGGAAAACGCACTGCGTTGCGCGGCCGCCGCTGCCGCCGTCGCCGTGAGCAAGCCGGGTACCGCGACGGTGTCTCAAGACGAACTGCGGCGAAAAATTCTGCCGCATGCCTCCCTCACGGCGGAAGAAAAAATCGCCTCAAGCGATACCGATCTCGATCTGCGCGTGAAGGACTGGCGCAGCGAAGGCTTGCGCGTCGGTTTCACCAACGGTTGCTTCGATATTCTCCATCCCGGTCACGTTCGCGTGCTGACACAGGCCCGCGCCGCTTGCGACCGGCTGATCGTCGGGCTGAACAGTGATGCTTCCGTTCGCCGCTTGAAAGGCGCTGATCGCCCAGTGCAGGACGAGCGCGCACGGGCGGAAGTTCTTGCGGCACTTGAGGCGGTCGATCTCGTCGCGATCTTCGCAGAGGACACGCCGTTGAAACTGATCGAACGCATCAAGCCCAGCGTCCTTGTGAAGGGCGGCGACTATACCCGCGGGCAGGTGGTCGGCCACGAGATCGTCGCGGCCAATGGCGGCGAGGTGGTGCTGGTCGATATTCTGCCAGGCCACAGCACGACATCGCTGGTCAAGCGGGCGCGCGACAACAAAGCCTGACTGCGTCCAGGCGTTTGTTTCGGTGCGGATTTCGGTCCCGAATGGGCCGCGCATGGCAGACCGGCAAGTCAATTCCATTGTAGAACTGACAAAATCTGCGCTATCAATTCGGCCAAAGCCTACGGAGGGACCTCATGAAGACAGCCATCACCGAACTGTTCGGCATCCAGCACCCGATCATTCAGGGCGGCATGCACTATGTCGGCTTCGCGGAAATGGCCGCCGCCGTCTCGAATGCGGGCGGTCTCGGCATCATTACCGGCCTCACGCAGAAGACACCGGAATTGCTGGCGAAGGAAATCGCGCGCTGCCACGACATGACCGACAAGCCGTTCGGTGTGAATCTCACTTTCCTCCCGGCGTTCACGTCGCCGCCCTATCCGGAATACATCGCGGCGATCCGCGAAGGCGGAATCAAGATTGTCGAAACCGCCGGCCGCAGCCCCGAACAATACATGCCCGCGCTGAAAGCCGCCGGCATCAAGGTCATCCACAAATGCACCTCGGTTCGTCACTCGCTGAAGGCTGAAGCGATCGGCTGCGATGCTGTGAGCGTCGACGGTTTCGAGTGCGGCGGTCATCCCGGCGAAGACGACATGCCGAACATGATCCTGCTGCCGCGCGCGGCGGAAGAACTGAAAATTCCATTTGTCGCCTCGGGCGGCATGGCCGATGGCCGCAGCCTTGTTGCCGCACTCGCGCTCGGCGCGCAGGGTATGAACATGGGCACGCGTTTCATTGCGACGAAGGAAGCGCCCGTGCATCCGAACGTGAAGCAGGCGCTCGTGAAAGCGACCGAGCTCGATACGCGCCTCATCATGCGCCAGTTGCGCAACACCGAGCGCGTGCTCGACAACAAGAATGTCGAAAGGCTGCTTGAGATTGAAAAGGAGAAGGGTGCGAGTCTCAAGATCAGCGACATCATGGAGCAGGTCGCGGGCGTCTATCCGAAGGTGATGATCGATGGCGACATGGACGCTGGCGCATGGAGCTGCGGCATGGTGGTTGGCCTCATCCACGACATTCCGACCTGCAAGGAATTGATCGACCGCATCATGTCGGAAGCCGAGGCGATCATCCGCAATCGTCTCACCGGTTTTCTCGACGGAAAAGTGCCGGCCGCTGCGAAGCAGAAGGTTGCCTGAAAAAGCAGAAGGCCGCTTGAGGTTCGAGGCAGACTTGATCCGGGTTCGTTCGCGAACCCGGATTATTTTTGTCCGAATGCATCCCGCATTTCGTCAATCGCAGCGAGCTTGGCGTGAAAGAGCGACCAGTCGTCTTTCTCCGCAATCGGTGCCCATAGCGCCTCCACCTCTCCGATCAGCATCGTGCAGGGTGATTGTCGTTTGAAGTAGGCGTGATCGAGATTCGCCGTCGGCGATGCCGAATAAGCAAAGAGCCGCTCACGAAGCGGCGCGAAGCTCTCGCTCGCGTATATATCTTTCGATGGGCTCTGCTCGGCGCGCGTTTCGCTCGCGGCTGCGCCGTACCAGTCGAAGAAGAATCGCTCGAACGGCATCTGCGATTGCGCGAGGAACATCCATACCACGCGCACGAGTTCGGAATCGCTTTCCTTACCCAGCGGCTGAAGCCCGAGCCGCCAGACCATTTTGCGCATGAATTCGTCCTGTAGCGCGGGTGCGAAAGTGTTAAGCGCGGCTTCGAGCGGTTCGCGCTCCGCGATGCTGAGCAGACACTCGGCAAGACGCGTGACATTCCAGAACAGCGCATCGGGCTGACGTCCGTAGGCGTAGAGTCCGGTTTCGTCAAAATAAGCTGCGGTAAAATTCGGCTCAAGCGTCGGAACGAAGCGCCACGGCCCGTAGTCGAAACTTTCGCCGGTGACGTTGGTGTTGTCGGTATTGAGTACGCCATGGACGAAGCCTGCGACCATCCATTGCGCGCCGACACGCGCAACGCGGCGGCAGACCTCCTCGAGAAATGCGATGGCGCGCGCCGAAGGCTCATCGCGCCACAGGTCCGGCATGTAGGTCTTGATCGTGTAATCGAGCAGCTTGGCGACGTTCTCCGGCTGCCGCAGAAACGCAAAACGCTGAAACGAACCGATACGAATGTGCGAATGACTGAGCCGCACCAGAACCGACGAGCGGGTCGGCGAAGGTTCGTCGCCGCGCACAAGCTCTTCGCCAGTCTCGATCAGGCTGAACGACTTCGACGTATCGACGCCGAGCGCCTCCAGCATGGATGTGGCGAGAACTTCGCGAACGCCGCCTTTCAATGTGAGCCTGCCGTCGCCGCTGCGCGACCACGGAGTCTGCCCGCTGCCTTTGGTGGTGAGATCGAGCAGGCGGCCCTTGTCGTCGCGCAGTTGCGCGAACAGAAATCCGCGCCCATCGCCGAGATCGGGATTGTAAACGCGAAACTGATGGCCGTGATAACGAAGCGCGAGGGGCTTCTTGAAACTCTCGGGCAACGGCTCGAAGCGGCCGAAATGCGTAATCCATTCGTCGTCGGTCAGGGTTTCGAGACCGACAGCCGCCGCGGCGCGCCGATTACGGTAGCGAATGATCGTATTCGGGAATTTCGCGGCCGATACTTCATCGAAGAAGTCCGAGCCAAGTTCGCCGTGACTTGTTGAGGCGCGATACGCAGTGGATACCGGCATCGCGCGTCCCGTCAGTGAATCTCGGCCGCGCGCGACAGAGCCTCTTTCAGCTTCTCGAGCGAGAACGACGAACTGCGCGCGATTGAGAGGATCGGCTCTTCGCGCCGTTCGCACAGTCTCGTGGCATCGACAAGTTTCGCTGCTGTCTCGAACGGAATGACGACCGCACCGTGTCGATCGGCATGAATGAGATCTCCGGAGTGCACGGTCATCCCGGCGACGCACACGTCATCGCCGAAGCCGTCAAGATGAACGTGAGCGTGCGACGGGCCAATGCTTCCGGCCAGCGCCTGAAATCCCGGCGCCCATTGCGGGATGTCACGGATCGATCCATCGGTCACAACACCGAGCACGCCGAGCGCCTTGTGAACGCTGCTCTGCACTTCGCCCCAGAACGCGCCGTACCCGATATTCGCGCCATCGAGGTCCTGAATGATGCTGATGCGCGGGCCGTGCCCGGTACCGCAATATTCGTAATAGGCCGTGCGCTGGGCGCGCGCATCCGCAGCCGAGAGGCTGGACGCGGATGTGGCGCGGATTGTTGCGGTGCGGGCGTAGCCGACCATCGGCGGCAGATCGGGAAACGGACAGACGAGCGGCTTGACGGTGTATCCGGTCAGCCGCCGCTCGGGTGCGACGATCTCCAGTGCGTTGCAGATCGTCGGCGTGTCGATTTTCGCGAGCGCCTCAAGCAGGGAAGCCGGAAGGGGATCGACAGTCGAGTGCTTCACAGGTTCTCTCCAAATTTTGATGGCGGCGAATTTCAACGGGGCTCAGTTAGGCCTGCGCCGCCCTAGCTCGCAAGTGTCAGGCCGGAGGGCTGTGTCGCGCGCAGACATATTGCTGGAATAACAATCCTGCGCTAGGCCGGATGGCGTTAAAAAAACAAAGAAACACCGGGGCATGGGAATGGCGACGAACAAGAAGAAGCTGCTGATTGTCGAATCGATGGCACCGCAGGGCTGGGCGCTGTTTCGCGAACGCAGCGATGTCGAGGCGATCGAGTTCTCGAATGCCATTTCCAAAGCGGACTTCAACGCAATGTTGAAGCAGCACGCCCCGGTGAATGGCGTTGCGCTTGGCGGCACCGCTTTCGGCCCGGATGAAATCGAATCCTCCGGCGAGATGATGGTCGTGGCACGTATCGGCGTCGGTTACGACGCGGTGGATGTATCCGCGCTCAGCGACAAGAAAATTCCGCTGATGACGACGGGCATCGCCAATTCGCCGTCGGTCGCCGAATGCGCGCTGTTCATGATGCTGGCATTGGCCAAACGCGCCGCTGAACTCGATGAGCTGGTCAAAAACGGAAACTGGAATACGCGGCTCAAGAAAATTCCTTACGACCTTCTCGGCAAGACGGCACTCGTTGTCGGGTTCGGCCGCATCGGCAGCCGGCTCGTGAAGCGGCTGGTCGCGATGGAAATGCGGGTTCTCGTATACGATCCCTTCAAGACCGCAGACGAGGTGAAGGCGGCGGGGGCTGACTATGTCACCGATCTCGACGCCGCCATTGCCCTTTCGGACTTCGTTTCGGTGCATTGCCCGAAATCGCCGGCGACGGTCAACATGTTCGATGCCGCGCGGCTTGCTCATATGAAGCCGGCGGCGTTTCTCATCAATACGGCACGCGGCGGTATCGTCAACGAGGCCGCGCTCCACGACGCGCTCGTCAAGGGCAAGATCGCGGGCGCGGGCATCGACGTGTTCGAGAAAGAGCCGCCGCCGTCCGACAATCCGCTGTTCAAGTTGCAAAACGTCATCACCGCGCCGCATGTCGCGGGCGTCACCCGCGAGGCGCTCGACCGGATGGGATTGCAAGCGGCAAAAAATATTCTCAGCGCACTCGACGGAAGCCCGATCCGCGAGAATGTCATCAATCAGGATGTGCTGACCTAGCCGCTCATGCCGCTGCAAAATCGCGTCACGCCTTTCGGAGAGATCGTCGCGACGGCGCATCGCGGGCATTTCATCGGCAACCGTGGGATCATTCACGATCCGGACACGCGAACGCTGCTGAACCGGCGCTGGTCGTCGAAAGCGTGGATTACATGCGTCTGCGAATTTCGCGGGCGTCGCCGCAAGGTGATGAGCACGAGAAGCTGGACTGAATTATTCTTCTGCGATGAGGCCACGTCGTTCGCGGCAGGTCATCGGCCCTGTTTCTATTGCCGACGTGCAGATGCGGTGAGATTTCGCGATGCGTGGGCGAAAGGAAACCGCGTGAGCGGCGTTTCAGCAAGAAGCATCGACGACGTGCTGCATGCAGAACGGCTCGATCGCCGCGCCAAGCGGCTCCATCCGCTCCGCACGCCGGTGTTACGTTTGCCCGACGGTGCGATGGTTGCGGAGGGAGACCGGGGTTATCTCATCAGGGAAGGCCAAGCGTGGCTGTGGTCGTTCGCAGGCTACAAGCGGTCGTCTACCGATTTGCAGAACGCAAAGTTGTTAACGCCGCCATCGACGCTGCGCGCGTTCCGGGCCGGATACCGGCCGGTCTTCGATCCCGGCGCGTTCAAGCTGAATTGAAGCCGAATCCTTTCGCTTAACTTTAACGGCACAACGCACGGCTTAACCATCGCGGCGTCTTTCGGTGGCCTTCGGCGGAACTGCGGATCATGTTCGCGGTTGCAGACCCAAGAAGGCCGACAAGGAGGCCGCAATGAAAATCGCAGTTCTCGCGGCCGCTTTCACCGCGCTCGTGACCAACGCCGGTTGGGATTACACCGGCTTCTGGGTCATCAAGGATACGCGCCAGCCGAAATGCAGCATCGTCACGTCAAACCCTGTGATCGACGGGCCGATCGGCCCTGTTTTGTGGGGCAGCGGTCCTTACAGCAGCGAGAAGGATGCCGAGCTTGCAAGGAGCACCATTGGCGCCTGCAATTGAATCAGGATGCCGGCGCCGTCAGCAGCTTCATTCGCCCTGCGACCGCCCTGACATTGCGCGGTGCTGCGAGCCAGATTGAAACGACGGATAGCAAGCTAACTCCGATTCCGATCGCGAACGCGGCGACATAGTCGCCGTAATAGTCGTGAAGAAGCCCGGTGATCCAGGGGCCGGCCGCGCCGCCCGACAGCGCGGCAAACATGATCGTTCCGAAAATTCGTCCGTAGTTCTTGCCTTGAAAAATTTCTGACACGACTGCGCCCATGATCGAGGTGCAGCCATAACCGAGGAAGCCCTGCGCGATCACCATGACGTACACCAGAAGCAGCGTCGGCTTGTATTGAAGTGCGATCAGAACTGCGAAGCAGATCGCGAACCCAAGCGTTGCGATCGTCCACACCCATTCGCGTCCGATCCGGTCGGACAAATGTCCGAGCGCAATCTGCCCCGGAATGCCGAACAGGCTGACGAGACCGAGCGCCCATGCCGCCGCCGTCGAGGTGAATCCGATCTCGACGAGATATTTGGTCTGGTGAACCTGAACCGCGTACCAGACGTAAAGCCCGCAGAAATATCCGAGCGCGAGCCACCAGAAGCGTGACGTGCGCATCGCGCGCGCCAGCGTCCAGTCCGTCGAGGTCCAGACGGCATCGACGATGTTGGACGGTGGAGCGGCAGCACCCGGAGCGGCCGCAGCGTCTCCGTCGGGAAGCAGACCCAAATCTTCAGGACGTTTGCGCAATAGCAGATTGAGCGGAAACAATACGACGAGAACGAGGATACCCATCGCCAGACTCGCCGAGCGCCAGCCGGTGAGATCGATCAGCGATTGCATCCACGGCAAGAGCGTGATCGAACCCAATCCCACGCCGGCAAACGCCAGTCCGACCGCCAATCCTCTGCGCCGGACAAACCAGTTCGGAAGAAACAGCGATTGCCCCGAATAGCCGAGGCAGATGCTGCCGCTGCCGACCAGCACTCCGATGGTCAGATAGAGATGCCAGGGCTCGGTGGTGAGCGGCGCGAGCAGCAATCCGCTCGCCATCAGGAACACACCAAGCTCCATCACCGTGCGCGGGCCGGTGCGGTCCATCAATATGCCCATCAGCGGGCTGAGAAGGGCGGAGACAAAAAAACCGAACGAGAACGCGCCGGCGGTGACGCCGCGCTCCCAATGGAATTCATCGATGATGGGAGAGAACAACAGAGAGAACGACGTGCGTGCGTTGACGCCAATTCCCATGCTGACGAATGTGACCGCGACGATGACCCAACCATAATAGAACGGCAGGCGGCGCATGCTCGGATCCCGGCAGGGTTTGAGTGACGGTCATCAATCAGGCGGATGTTGGTAGCCTGTTGCCGTCCGATTCCGCAAGGCCCACCGCCCACAATGCAAAGGCATAAGCGGTCGCAACCTCGTCAAGACGGTTGAACCGCCCTGATGCGCCGCCGTGGCCCGCACCCATATTTGTCCGCAGCAACACCGGCCCGCCGCCTGTCATTGTCGCTCGCAATCGGGCGATCCATTTGGCCGGCTCCCAATACGTCACGCGCGGATCGGTCAGGCCTCCCATTGCGAGGATCGCCGGATAACTTTGCGCCGCGACGTTCTCGTAGGGCGAATATGAGAGAATTGTTTGAAACGCATTCTTGTCCGTAATCGGATTTCCCCATTCCGGCCATTCCGGCGGCGTGAGCGGCAGCGACGCATCCATCATCGTGTTGAGGACGTCGACAAAAGGCACTTCGGCGACGATGCCGGCGAACAGTTCGCCCGCGCGGTTGGCGACCGCGCCCATCAGCATTCCACCGGCACTGCCGCCGTGGCCGACGATTTTCTTCACCGATGTATATTTCGCTGCGATCAATGCGCGCCCGGACGCTGCAAAATCGTCGAACGTGTTGGTCTTCTTTTCGCGCTTGCCGTCGAGATACCAGCCCCAGCCCTTGTCGGCGCCCCCGCGTACATGCGCAATGGCATAAACAAAGCCGCGATCGACCAGCGAGAGCCGGTTGGCGGAGAACGACGCAGGGATCGCGTGGCCGTAGGAGCCGTAGCCGTAAAGCAGCAACGGCGATTTCCCGTCCGGCTTGAAATCGCTCCGATGCAGAATCGAAACCGGCACCTCCGCGCCGTCGTCCGCGCGCGCCATGATGCGTGTTGTCGCGTAGTTCGCCGGATCGTGGCCTGAGGGAATTTCCTGGCGCTTGCGGAGAACGCGGGTGCGTTTCTCCATGTCGTAATCGAAAACCTCCGACGGCGTCGTCATCGACGAGTAGGCGAAGCGCAAATTCGCCGTCTCGAATTCGTAAGAGCCCATCGTGTCGAGAGAGTAGGCGGCCTCGTCGAAGGCGATGGCGTGTTCGTCCCCATTGCGAAGATCGCGAATGACGATCGATGGCAGCGCGTTGGCGCGCTCCAGCCGCACCATGTGGTTGGCGTAAAGTTCGACGTCAATCACATAAATGCCGGGACGATACGGAATGAGGTCGCGCCAATTCTTGCGGGCCGGATCGGCTAGCGGTGCAGCCGCGATCTTGAAGTCGATGGCGCCGTCCGCGTTGGTCAGAATGAAAAGCTGCTCGCCGCGATCATTGACGGAATATTGCACACCTTCCTCACGCGCTGCGACGAGGCGCGGCTTGGCGTCAGGATCGTGCAGATCGATAAGGCGCTGTTCCGAAGTTTCGTGATCGCCGCCCGCGATGATGCAGAAACGTCCGCTTGCGCTTTCGTGGATATGCGTGAACCAGCCGGTGTTTTTCTCTTCATAGACGAGTTGGTCTTCCGACTGCGCCGTGCCGAGCCGATGCCGGAAGACCTGCATTGGCCGGTGATTGTCATCGAGTCTAACGTAGAAGAATGATTTCGAGTCCGCACTCCATACGATTCCACCGGACGTTTCTTCGACGACATCCTGACTATCGGCTCCGTTCGCCCAGTCACGGACGCGGATCGCGAAATATTCCGAGCCGCGCGTGTCGGCGCTCCATGCGTGCAATTTATGATCCGGCGAATGCCGCGCGCCGCCGAATTTGAAGTATTCCGATTTTGCGGACTCGCCGTCGCCGTCGATAATGACATGCGCTTCTCCGCCATTGCGCGGCTGGCGTGCGATCAGTTCATGCTGGCCTCCGTCGCGGAATTTATGAAAATAGGCGAACGGCCCGTCGGGCGAGGGCACGCTGGAATCGTCTTCCTTGATGCGTCCGCGCATTTCGGCGACGAGCGTCTTCTGTAGCTGCGCCGTCGAGCCGAGCAGCGATTCGGTATAGTTGTTTTCGTCCTCGAGATAGGCGCGAATGTCCGGATCGAGAATCGACGGATCGCGCAGCACCTCCTGCCATTTCGGATCTTTCAGCCACGCATAGTCGTCGGTGACGGTGACGCCGTGCGCGGTAAACTGATGCGGCCGCCGCATAGCAGCGGGGGCGGGGACGGATTTGCGCTCGGTCATGAAGCTCGCTTCCAGCGAATTCGGGATGTTCAGCTATTGATCTTCGGTGCGGATACAACGCCTGCAAGTGCGAGCGTTGTGTGCAGCAACACATTCGCGCCGGCTGTGCAGTCGGCCTGCGTCGCGTCTTCGAGTTCGTTGTGACTGATGCCATCCTTGCAGGGCACGAAAATCATTGCCGCCGGTATCACGTCTGCGAGGTTGCAGGCGTCATGGCCTGCGCCGGATGTAATGCGACGATAGGAATAGCCGAGCTGCTTCGTCGCGCCTTCGACCGCGCCGACAATTTGCGGATTGAAGACCGTCGGCTCCTTGCGCCAGATTTGTTCGACGACGATCTCGACGTTTCGCCGCGCCGCGATGTCCTTTACGGCGTTTTGCAACTCCCGATGCAAAGTATCCATGGTAGCGGATTCCGGACTGCGGAATTCCGCCGAGAATTTCAGGTCGCCCGCGACCACGTTGCGCGATGGATTTTCGATGGTGACTTCGCCGATGGTGCCGACCGCATGCGGGCCTTGGGCTTTGGCAATTCTTTCGACAGCCAGCACGACTTCGGAAAACGTTGCCAAGGCATCACGCCGCAGCGGCATTGGTGTGGTACCGGCATGGCTTGCGAAGCCTGCGATCGTTCCGTTGTACCAGATGATGCCCTGACCGCGATCGACGACGCCGATGGTCTTCTCCTCGGCTTCGAGCAGCGGCCCCTGTTCGATGTGCAATTCGACGAACGCGCTGAAACGTCTCGCGCCGACCGCCTCCGCGCCGCGATAACCGATGGTGTCGAGCGCCGAGGCGACCGTGACGCCATCCGCATCCTTGCGGCTCAGAATATCGTCGGTGGTGTATTCTCCCGCGTAAGCCGCTGACGCCATCATCGCCGGCGCGAAGCGCGAGCCTTCCTCATTGGTCCAGTTGCAGATGCAGATCGGCGCATCGGTTTCGATGCCGGCGTCGTTCATCGCGCGAACCGTTTCGAGCGCGGCGAGCGTTCCGAGAACGCCGTCGAATTTTCCTCCCGTCGGCTGGGTGTCGAGGTGCGATCCGATGGCGACGGGCAGCTTGGACATGTCGCGGCCGGGGCGGATGGCGAACATGGTGCCCAGCGCATCGACATGGACCTCGCAGCCCGCGGCCTCGCAGGCATCGCGAAACCAGTCCCGAACCTGCTTGTCCTCGGCACCTAAAGTGAGCCGTCGGACACCGCCTTTGGGTGTGGCACCGAATTTCGCAGTCTCATGGATTGCGTTCCAGAGCCTGGCGGAATCGATCTGCAAATTGGATTTTGTGTTGGCCATACATATCGATAGCGCAGTTTTTATGCGGTCGAAAACAGCAGCCATGTCACAATTGCAGTGCAGCAAAACAATTGACTTAGATCAAAGTGAGTGCTTACTCACGACCATGAGCACATTGAGACTCACAGGAGATCTGCGTCGCGAGCAAATCCTCGACGCTGCGAGGCGCTGTTTCGCGCGCTACGGCTATGCCGGCACGACGACCAAGAGCGTTGCGGCTGCGGCTTCCATTTCCGAAGGGCTGCTGTTCAAGCACTTTCCGACCAAGGCTGCGCTCTACGCCGAGATTCTCGTGGAAGCATGCGAGGCCGATCCCGAGATGCATCGTTTGCTCGAACTCGAGCCATCGACGTCCACACTGGTCATTTTGATCCGCGACATGGTCGCGCATTTCCTCAGCGCACCGGAACTGCCGGATCAGGAGGAAGCCGAGCGTATCCGTCTATTGGTGTCGAGCCATCTTGGCGACGGCGAGTTTGCGCGGTTGCTGTTCGAGAAAGTCGGAAACCTGATCGGGCCGGTTTTCACGGCGTCCCTTGAGAATGCCATCGCGTCCGGCGATGCCAACCGCGTGGAAGGCGAGCCGCTCAATCTGTTCTGGCTGGCGCATCAGGCCGCGCTCATGATCGCGCTGACGAAGCTGCCCGCTATTCCATCGCTGCCGTATCCGGAGACCGGGATATTTCAGATGCAGGTGTGTCAGTTCGTCCTGCGCGGCATCGGACTGACCGATCGGGCAATCGCCGCTTATTTGAATGCTGAACCGTCGCATAAGATGACGGCTCCCCGAATTGCGGAAGGTGTATGACATGGACGCAAAGACTTCACCGTCTCAGAAAACGAAACTGGACAGCGAGAGCGGGCGTTCCGCGCCTGTGAACATGAGGCGATGGCTCATCATCGTCGGCGGTGCCCTGGCGCTGCTGGTGTTCCTGTTCGTCGGCTTCAATGCATTTCGCAGCATGATGATCGCGCGGTTCTTCGCCAACAACAAGCCGCCGCCGGTTTCGGTCAGCGTTGCTGAGGCAAAATCCGAAGTGCTGCCGCGTCTGCTGGTCGGCATCGGCGATCTTGCCGCAGTTCACCAGGTGGATGTCACGACCGACGTGAACGGCCGCGTGACGGAAATCTTGTTCACACCGGGCGCGCGTGTGAAGGCGGGCGATCCGCTGCTCCAGATTTTCGATGCTCCCGATCAGAGCGATCTTGCGAGCTACAAGGCGCAGACGCTCGCCGCATCGCTTGCACTCGACCGTGCGAAGGCGCTCGCGGCCAAGCAGTTCGGCCCGCAGGCGACCGTCGATCAGGCTCAGGCCGCTTACGATCAGGCGAATGCCGCCGTCGCCAAGACCGAAGCGATCATTTCGCAGAAGCGCATCAAGGCGCCGTTCGATGGCGATCTTGGCGTGCGAAAGGTCGAGCTTGGCCAGTATCTCAGCGCGGGCACGCAGATCGTGTCGCTGACCGATCTGTCGAAGCTCTATCTTAACTTCACCGCGACTGAAAAAGTCCGCGCTGTCCTCGATGTCGGCCAGACCGTGCGCGTTGCGGTCGATGCGTATCCAAACCGCACATTTGACGCCAAGATCACAACCATCGAGCCTCAGATCAGCGCCGACACACGCAACGTGCGGATTCAGGCGACGCTGGAAAATCCGGATCGCATTCTCAAACCCGGCATGTTTGCGACCACCAAGGTTGAACTGCCGTCGGAAGGTGCAGTCGTCACCGTGCCGGAAACGTCGGTTGACTACACGCTCTATGGTGACTCGGTCTATCTGATCGAAGAGACCAAGGGCGACGACGGCAAGCCGAACAGCTTCAAGGCCACTCGCACATTCGTCAAGGCCGGTGATCGTGTCGATGGCAAAGCCGTGATCCTCAGCGGCATCAAAGCAGGCGACCGCGTGGTTGCAGTCGGACAGCTTAAACTTCAATCCGGTTCAGCCGTGACGATCTCGGCCGATCCGCCGCCGCCTGTGCCAGCGCAGCCGCCACGCAACTGATCCGACAGGGAGCGCCGACTCATGGCCTTCACAGACCTCTTCATCAAGCGGCCCGTTCTGTCGCTCGTCGTCAGTCTGCTGATCTTGTTGATCGGCTTCAAGGCGGCGACCAGCCTCGGCGTGCGGCAGTATCCGAAGCTGTCGAACACCGTGATTACGATCACAACATCTTATCCCGGCGCATCGCCTGCGCTGATGCAGGGCTTCATCACGCAGCCGATCGAGCAGGCGGTCGCGTCGGCTGAAGGTGTCGATTACATCACCTCGTCCTCGGTGCAGGGCACCAGCACAATTCAGGTGTATGTGCGCCTCAACTTCGAGCCCGATTTCGCTTTGACCGAAGTCAGCGCGAAGGTGAACTCCGTCAAATATCTGATCCCGAAAGAATCGAACGACCCTGTCATCACCAAATCGACGGGCCAGACGACAGCCGTGATGTATCTCGGTTTTTCGAGCGAGGAACTCGGCGGACCGCAGATTTCCGACTATCTGACGCGCGTCGTACAGCCGGTGCTCTCCACCGTCGATGGCGTCGCATCCGCTGACATTCTCGGCGCGCAGACGCTGGCCACAAGAATTTGGCTCGATCCTGCACGTATGGCAGGCCGCAACGTTTCGCCGGACGATGTTGCCGCAGCTATCCGCGCCAACAACTTCCAGGCCGCCGCAGGTCAGTCGAAAGGTTTCTTCATCGTATCCAACGTCACGACCAACGCCGACCTGACGAATATCGACCAGTTCAAGCGCATGACCGTGAAGGCCAAGGACGGCGGTTTCGTTCGTCTTGAAGACATCGCCATCGTTGAGCTTGGCGCACAAAGTACGGATTCCAGTGTTTCGCTAAACGGCCAGCACGCGATCTTCATCGGCGTTCAGGCGACCCCGCAGGGCAACCCGCTCAACATCGTCACCGGTGTACGTGCGCTGTTTCCGGAAATCGAGCGCAATCTGCCGCCATCATTGAAGATGACGGTAGCTTACGATTCGACAAAGTTCATTCGCTCGTCGATCGAAGAGGTCCGGAGCACCCTGATCGAAGCCGTTGTCATCGTCGTCATCGTGATCTTCCTGTTTCTTGCGTCGATCCGCTCGGTGATTATCCCTGTCGTCACGATTCCGCTCTCGCTTGTCGGTGCCTGCATTCTGATGCTGGCGATGGGCTTCACGCTCAATCTGCTAACGCTGCTTGCGATGGTGCTCGCCATCGGCCTTGTGGTCGACGACGCCATCGTCGTTGTTGAAAACATCCATCGCCATCTGGAAGAGGGCAAGACGCCAGTCGAAGCGTCGCTTATCGGTGCGCGCGAAATCGTCGGCCCCGTGATTTCCATGACGATCACGCTGGCTGCGGTTTATGCGCCAATCGGCTTCCTCGGCGGATTGACAGGATCGCTATTCCGCGAATTCGCGTTCACGCTGGCAGGCTCGGTCATTATCTCCGGCATCGTCGCGCTTACGCTGTCGCCGATGATGTGTTCGGTGCTGCTCAAAGGTGGCGGGCATCAGGGCAAATTCGCCAAGAAGGTCGATGAAGTGTTCTCCAGCGTCACGCGCTGGTACGGACGCAAGCTCGACCGTTCGCTCGACTACCGTCCGATCACCGGTCTGTTCGCGCTGACGATCCTGTTCCTCGTGGGCTTCATGTATTCGTATACGTCGAAGGAACTCGCGCCGGAAGAAGATCAGGGCATCCTGTTCTCGGTGACGAAGGCGCCGCAATACGCCAACATCGACTACACCGATTTCTACGGCAAGAAGCTCGACGCGGCGTTCTCGAAATTTCCTGAGACCGATCTGCGTTTCATCATCAACGGCACCAACGGCCCGAACAACGGTATCTCCGGTATGATTCTGAAGCCTTGGAACGAACGCAAACGTTCGTCTCTGGCACTCAAGCCGCTAGTTCAGGCCGAGTTGAGCAAGGTCGAAGGCGTCAATGCATTCGCCTTCAACCTGCCGCCGCTCCCGGGCGGACCGGGCGGCTTGCCGGTGCAGATGGTTCTCAGTACGACGAGCGGCTTCCAGTCCGTCTATGAAGAAATGGAAAAGCTGAAAGCTGCTGCGCGCAAGAGCGGTCTCTTCATCGTCGCCGACAGCGATCTTGCTTTCAATCAGCCGGTGGTCGGTGTCGAGATCGACCGCAACAAGGCCAACGATCTTGGAATCACGATGGCTGCGGTCGGCAATTCGCTCGCGACATTGCTCGGCGGCAACTACGTCAACCGCTTCAACCTCGAAGGCCGGTCGTATCAGGTGATCCCGCAGGTGCCGCGCGAACTGCGGCTCTCGCCGGAGTCGCTCAACAATTACTACGTGCCGACAACGGGCGGAAAGCAGGTACCGCTCTCGACCGTCGTCAAGATCAAGACGAGCACAAACCCGAACGCGCTGACGCATTTCAATCAGCTGAATTCCGCGACGTTCCAGGCTGTTCCGATGCCGGGTGTCACGGTCGGCAAGGCGGTCGAATTTCTCGAAGAGCAGGCCAAGCAACTCCCGGCCGGTTATAGCCACGATTATTTAGCTGACGCCCGGCAATACGTGCAGGAAGGCAATCAGCTCGCGGTGACGTTCGTCTTCGCGATCGTCATCATCTTCCTGGTGCTGGCCGCGCAGTTCGAGAGCCTGCGCGATCCGCTGGTGATCCTCATCTCGGTGCCGATGGCGATCTCGGGCGCGCTGATTCCGCTGTTCTTCGGACTTGCGACCATCAACATCTACACGCAGGTCGGTCTCGTGACGCTGGTTGGTCTGATTTCCAAGCACGGCATCCTGATGGTCGAGTTCGCCAACGAGATGCAGGTTAACGAGGGCGTGGACCGGCGCACCGCTATCGAACACGCCGCGCGCGTTCGGCTGCGGCCCATCCTGATGACCACGGCGGCGATGGTCGCCGGTTTGCTGCCGCTGCTCACCGCGAGCGGCGCCGGCGCGGCAAGCCGCTTCTCGATCGGCCTTGTCGTGGTTGCCGGCATGTCGGTCGGAACGCTGTTCACGCTGTTCGTGTTGCCGGCGGTTTACACGGCCATTGCAACCGACCATCGGGCGAACGCCGAGTCCGAGCGCGCGAAAAACATCAAGGCTTACGAACTCAGCCTGACCTGATACGGCATGCGCCGTGTCGGGCCGGTTTGTATCGGGCCGACCGGCGTGTAGTCTGCGCTCATGGTGTTGAGCGTCCGCGATCTGCACAAATCCTATCGCACGTCCGGCGAGGAACTCGCCGTGCTGCGCGGTGTGAATTTAACTCTTGCCGCAGGTGAGACCGTCGCACTGACCGGCGAATCCGGCAGCGGCAAGAGCACGCTGTTGCATCTGATCGCGGGGCTCGATCGCGCCAACAGCGGCGAAATCGACCTCGATGGAAACATCGTTTCAAGCATGTCTGATGGCGAACGCGCCGCCATGCGCCGCGACCGTCTTGGGCTGGTGTTTCAGCAGTTCAATCTCATTCCAAGTCTGTCCGTCGCCGACAATCTCGTGTTTCAGACGCGCATTGCGGAGCGTTACGATTCCGTGTGGCAGGCTGAATTGACGGAGCGGCTGGGCCTGAACGAACTTCTCGACCGTTATCCCGAACAGTTATCCGGCGGGCAGCAGCAGCGCGTTGCCATCGGCCGTGCCCTTGCGGTCAAGCCGCTCGTTTTGCTCGCCGACGAGCCGACCGGGAATCTCGACGAAAAGACTGCCGACGGCGTCTTGCAGCTGACCCGCGACCTCGTCGTGCGGACTGGCTGCGCCTTTCTGATGGTGACACACAGCGCACGGCTGGCAACGATTCTCGACCGGCAGGTTCATCTCAGCGCCGGACGTATCGCATGAAGCGCGCGCTCTGGATTCTCAACGTGTTGCTCAGTCACTGGAGGCGGCATCGCGCGCAACTCGCGACGTTACTTGTTGGATTGATCTCGGCGACGGCATTGTGGAGCGGCGTGCAGGCGCTTAACCAGCAGGCGCGCAACAGTTACGACCGCGCTGCGGCGACGTTCGCCGGCGGCAAGACCGCGATGTTCGTCGGCCGCGACAGCCCGGTTATTCCTCAAGAGATGTTCGCGGAGCTGCGCCGCGCGAACTGGCCGGTGTCGCCGGTTGTCGAGGGTCGTGTGCGGATTGACGGGCGCTCATATCGCCTGCTCGGCATCGAACCGGTCACGCTTTCGGAAGGCGCAGGCACCGCTCCGATACTCGGACAGTCCGAGCTTGGAAATTTTCTGACACCGCCCGGCCGCACGCTCGCGGCACCCGAAACGATTGCCGATCTGAAATCGCGCGAAGGCGCAGCGATCACGATTGAAAACGTATTATCGCTGCCGCCGCTGTTTCGGCAAGAGCAACTTGCGCCCGGTGTTCTGGTCGTCGACATCGGCATCGCGCAGAAAATTCTGAAAATGCCGGACCGGATTTCGCGGCTGCTGATCGGCGCGCAGAATGTCGGATCGCGCAAGCCGTTCGACGATACGCGTCTTCGATATGTCGAGGCAGGCGCGCCGGGCGAACTGGAGCGGCTGACAGACAGTTTTCATCTCAATCTGACGGCGTTCGGCCTGCTGTCATTCGTCGTCGGACTTTTTATCGTCCACTCGGCGATTGGACTCGCGCTGGAACAGCGTCTTCCGATGTTTCGCACCTTGCGCGCGTGCGGTGTCTCGGCTGCGTCATTGGCGTTGATTCTCGTACTTGAACTCATCGCTCTTGCCATCCTGTCCGGTGTCATCGGGTTGATCTGCGGCTACCTGATCGCCTCCATTCTGTTGCCTGACGTTTCGGCTAGTCTGCGCGGACTTTATGGCGCGCAAATTCCGGGGCACCTGTCGCTTCATGCCGAATGGTGGGTTGCAGGCCTCGCGATGAGTGTCTTCGGTGCACTTCTCGCCGCTGCCGGCGGATTGATCCGGGTCTATCGCTTGCCGGTTCTTGTTTCCGCGCAACCTTACGCGTGGCAAGAGACGCAGCAGCGATGGCTGACATGGCAGGGCGTTGCCGCGTTGCTCGTCATCGGCGCGGCCTTCGCCGCGCTGTACCTCGGCGACTCGCTCGCGGCGGGATTTGGATTGCTCGCCGCACTTCTGTTGGCTGCGGCACTCGCGCTGCCCGTTATCCTCGGAGTTTTGCTCCGGCTCGGCCAGCGCGGCGCGAGCAAGCCAATGACGAAATGGTTCTGGTCCGACAGCCGCCAGCAACTGTCCGGACTGTCGCTCGCGCTGATGGCGCTGCTGCTGGCGCTCGCGGTCAATGTCGGTGTCGGCACAATGGTCGAGAGTTTCAGCAAGACTTTCACAAGATGGCTCGACGATCGGCTTGCCGCCGAGGTGTATCTCAATGCAACCAGCGATGCTCAAGGACGCGAGATCGTGGCGTGGCTGCGAACGCATCCGGAAGTAAGCGCCGTGCTTCCGGCGTGGCGAACGGATATTACGATGGACGGCTTGCCGGTCGAAGTTCTCGGCTTCGCCGATCACGCGACCTATCGCGAGCGATGGCCGCTGCTCGAATTCGTGCCGGATGTCTGGAACAAAATCCGTGAAGGCGACGCAGCTTTGTTCAGCGAGCAGCTTGCGCGCAGGCTCAAATTGCGCGCTGGAGATCGCGTCACGATTCCTTCGCCAGGCGGCGCGTGGCGGGTGGAAGTCGCAGGCATCTATCCCGACTATGGAAACCCAAAGGGGCAGATTGGAATCGACATTGGCGCGCTGTCGTCGCGGTGGCCTGACATCGCGCGAACGCGTTTCGGTGTTCGTGTTGAACCCGACAAAACCGCAAGTCTGATTGCTGCGCTTCGCGAAAAATTCGCACTCGGCGGCGACAGGCTGATCGATCAGGCCAGTTTGAAGTCAGAGTCGACGCGAATTTTTAACCGCACATTCGCTGTCACATCGGCGCTCAACGCCTTCACGCTCGGCGTTGCGGGAATAGCTTTACTGACAAGCCTACTCACGCTGGCAAACAGCAGATTGCCGCAACTTGCGCCGCTTTGGGCGCTCGGTGTCACACGGCGCAAACTTGCGGCCATCGAATTGCTGAAGACGATGTCGGTCGCGTTTCTCACCGCTTTATTGGCGTTGCCGCTTGGGATTTTGGTCGCGTGGTGTCTCGTCGCTGTCGTCAACGTCAAGGCGTTCGGATGGCGCTTGCCTCTCTACGTGTTTCCTTCGCAACTCTTTGAGTTGCTCGGGGTCGCGATGGTTGCGGCGCTGATCGCAACGATCGTTCCGATTTTGCGGCTGCTGCGATTGCAGCCTGCGCAGCTCGCGAAGATTTTTGCCGATGAGCGATAAACTCAAAATCAGCCGCCGCGCATTTATCGCAGCACCGCTGCTTGCTGTCGCAAAACCGCGCGAGACGGCTGCGCAGGGTTTCGCCGGCCTCGGCGGATCGTCGCAGGGCTTCGCGCCTGTCGTTCCGGGATTTGTTCTTGAGTTTCCGCGCGATCATGGCGCGCATAAAAATTTCCGCATCGAGTGGTGGTACGTCACCGCAAATCTTCAGGATGCATCCGGCGTCCGCTACGGCGCGCAATGGACCTTGTTTCGGCAGGCAACGATTGCAGGTGCGGACGATTCCGGCTGGGACAGCCACCAGCTCTGGATGGGCAACGCGGCGGTGACGAGTGCGGACAGGCATTATTTTGCCGAGCGCCTCGCGCGGGGCGGCGTCGGGCAGGCGGGGG
>BFBZ01000026.1_pt11 | contig 61058 bp, 62 predicted proteins | sample 1888401 | NCBI WGS metagenome assembly BFBZ01 (sample SAMD00112614, study PRJDB3348) | symbiont metagenome | host: Chara braunii
GYMGSYYCSGRMSSCSKTTYMWTKKTTTTTGGATGTGACCCCGAMGCATCAGCTTCCGTGTCGTTCGGTGTCGACTTGTTACCGTCATAAATGTGTTGTGCCCGGCCGTTACGAGATTGGCCAGCTTCAAGAACAGTTCAATCTGGATATCGGGCTGGTGTCTGGGAGGCCGCGGAACGTGGCTGAAATCAATCGAATGCGGCTGCGGGGGCAGCTTGCTGACAATTATGACGGCCTCGTCAAGAAATTGACCCGCCGTCTGGGATCGTCGGACTTCGCCTACGAGGCCTTGCACGAGACGTTCCTCCGGTTGGAGCGTGTCACCGATACCGTGCCGATCCGCAGTCCCGCCGACTACATATTCCGTATCGCGATCAATATCGCCAAGGATCGCCAGAAAGCGCAGAATCTCCGCGTTAGCACCGCCGAAATCGACGCACTGCTCGACGTCAGTGACGAAGGACCGAGCCCGGCGAGAATCGTCGAGGCGCGCTCCGATATCGATGCTTTCAAGCGGGCCCTGGCCGAATTGCCGGCGCGGCCGCGCGACGTACTTTATAGTGTTGCGATCGAGGGACGATCGCCGCAGGATGTCGCGGCCCGTCTCGGCGTCAGCGTGAGAACGGTAGAAAGCGATTTGAAACTGGCCCTGAGCCATTGTGCTGATTGTCTCGACTATACTTTGATCCGTCGTCTTGGCGGTCCGCGTCCCCGTTCGTGATCGAAATTCGTGGCGGTCGCGACTGCCGTCATGCGCATCACAACGGGCCGTCCATTTCGCCGCGGACGATTGTTTCCGGCGGCCGCGGGCGATGACCTCAAATCAGGTGTGACAAGCTGCACGATTTTCTATCTTCGTTCTGCGGGATAGCTGGCTTCCAGTCGTCTATCGAATAGAGAGCCACCTCTGGAGGACCTTGGGGGGCCGGGAAAGGTTCGCTGGAAGTGTTGAGCCGCTTGATCGCAGGTCTGTATGCAATCGACCGGGCGCGCGATCGYCGCGCCGCGCTTTCGCGYGCRATGCGGCTCAAGCCGCGATTGCCGGATGTTTCTGCCTGCGTTGTGYGCAACGGCSGATTGCRGTGCCCGGCTGCCTCCGGAATCRTCTATAYAGCGAGCTTCGCTATGGGCTCGRCGCGATCGGGAGGTTGGGGTTTGGCGAGCAGGGTGATGAGCAATCCGTCGTGACCGAGCCGCCTCGCACATCCGGGCCCGATCCATTGCTGGAYGAGGCGCTTGACTGGGTCGTTCGGCTGAAGACCGGTTCGCCGACGCGYGCCGAYGTCGACGCATTGCAGCGCTGGCGCGCGCAAAGCCCGGAYCATGAGGAGGCGTTCAGGAGCGCAGCCCGGCTGTTCCGCAGCGYCGGCGCCGCGGCMAAGGAGCTYGCCGAGGAACAGGCCGCGRCGGAYKCCGTCGTGGCRTTGCCRCMGCGGCGGTCACGGTTYTTGACACGYCGCATSGTGYTGGGCGGCGCGATTGCTGCCGCCGCCGGATACTTGATGATCCGGCCGCCTCTCGATATGTGGCCGTCGATCGAGGAACTCTCGGCCGACTACCGCACCGGAAAAGGCGAGCAGCGCAAGGTGATGCTGACGCCCGACATATCGGTCGAACTGAATACCCAGACCAGCCTTGCGCTGCGGCCCTCGCCGAACGAAACCCGGGTCGAGCTGATCTCGGGTGAGGCCTCGGTGATCGCCCGAAGGTCGTCGACGACGCCGCTGGTGATGCTGGCGCGCGACGGCCGTATCAGTGCGTTGCAGGCCGACTTCAACGCGCGCTGCCTCGACGGTGTCGTTTCGGTGACATGCCTCGACGGTATCGTCACCGTCGAGCAGGGCGGCCGGTCGGTACAGCTTCGCAAGGCCGAACAGGTCAGCTACTCGCCCGCCGGACTGCAAGCCTCGCTTCCGGTCGATGCCAAGCAGGTCGCCGCCTGGCAGACCGGATTGTTGATCTTCCGCGACCGGCCATTGGCAAGCGTCGTGGACGAAGTGAACCGGTACCGCGCCGGGAAGATCATCATTACCAATGCCGAGCTGAAGCGCCGGCTCGTCAACGGCACATTCCAGGTCGACAAGCTGGACAATTTCGTCGCCCAGGTCGAGCAACTGTTCGGCGCGCGCATCACGTCGCTGCCCGGCGGTGTGGTGCTGATGAGCTGAGCTGGAGCGTCTTCGCGCGAAGCGGATACCCGTTCGCATGAAGAAAATACGTCAAAGAAAGATCTGGGGTCTCGATCTCGTTTCAATCGAAACGGCGCTCCAATCGAACGAATCCGCGCCGCGCCGCTCGAACTCCTAACAAACAAAAAATTTCTTCCGCGATGCCGCAGAATCTTTTGCGGGTTTGCTCGCGCCCAGACGTCTTCTGAGTAAGGCGCCGCTATCGCGATCTTCCTGTCGCGATGGCGCGCGTCTGCACGAAGTAAGTGGGACGTCTGTGCGTAGTCGAAGAGATCATTTGTTTTTTGGGCGTCGTCAACGGCGCCGGGTCGGGTTCTACATGTCGGCCGCCGTGCTCTCCGTGGCTGGTTCTGTCGCGGCGGTCGTTCCGGCGCGCGCGGCGAAGGATTCCGCGGCGCCGGCCGCAGCGCCGGCGCCCGGGAAGCAGCCGGCCCAGGCGAATGCGCCGGCGCAAAAGCCGGCGGCGCCGTTGCAGCGCTTCGACATCGACGACTTCGCGGTGCAGGGCGCCGACAAGCTGCCCCAGGTCGAGATCGAGGAGGCGATCTATCCGTTCCTCGGTCCGGGCAAGACYTCGGAGGACGTCGAGAAGGCGCGYGCCGCGCTCGAGAAGGCGTATCACGACAAGGGCTACCAGACCGTCAGCGTCGCGGTCCCGCAGCAGAATGTCACCGGCGGTGTGGTCACCCTCAAGGTGACGGAGCTGAAGGTGGGGCGTCTGCGGGTCAAGAACTCGCGTTACTTCGACCTCGACCGGATCAAGGATAGCGCGCCTTCGCTGAAGGAAGGCACCGTTCCCAATTTCACCGATGTCACCAAGGACATCGTCTCGCTCAACCAGTGGCCCGATCGTCGTGTGACGCCGGCATTGCGTGCCGGCGTGGCGCCCGGCACCGTCGACGTCGATCTCAATGTCGAGGACAAGGCGCCGATCCACGCCAGCCTCGAAGTGAACAACCGGCAATCGCCGTCCACCACGGCGAGCCGCGTCTCGGCCACCGTCCACTACGACGATCTGTGGCAGCTCGGCCACTCCCTGAGTTTCACCTATCAGGTCGCGCCGGAGCGTCCGAGCGATGCCGAGGTGTTCTCCGGCTCGTATATGGCGCGCGTGCCCAACGCCGATTGGCTCAATTTGCTGTTCTACAGCGTGAAGTCGAACAGCAATGTCGCGACGATCGGCGGTACCAACGTGGTCGGTCCCGGCATGATCATCGGCGAACGGGCCGTGATCACGCTGCCGACCCGCGAGGGCCTGTTCCACACGCTGTCGGTCGGCATGGACTACAAACATTTCGACCAGACCGTGAAGCTCGGCACCGACGGCTTCTCGTCGCCGGTCACCTACTATCCTTTCGTCGCGACCTATGGTGCGACGTTCCAGAACGACAAGTTCACGACGCAGTTCAATGCCGGCATCACCTACAACATCCGGACGCTGAGCAGCCCGTGGGACGAGTTCGACGCCAAGCGCTACAAGGCGTCGCCGAGCTTCACCCATCTCAACCTCGACGTCTCGCATACCCAGGAACTGCCGGAAGGTTTCCAGCTCTACGGCAAGGTGCAGGGGCAGATCGCCGACGGTCCGCTGGTCTCGAGCGAGCAGTTCAGCCTCGGCGGTCTCGATACCGTGCGCGGCTATCTCGAATCCGAGGCGCTCGGCGACAACGGCGCGGTCGCCAACCTCGAACTGCGCACCCCCAATGTCGGCGGCATGCTGCAGAACGAGCTGAAGAGCGAGACCGGCGAGGGCAAGCCGCGTTTCACCACCTTCAACGACTGGCGTTTCTTCGCCTTCATGGACGGTGGCTATACGGCGATTCAGCAGCCGCTCGTGGGGCAGCAGTCGTCGTTCGTCGCATGGAGCTACGGCGTCGGCACGCGTTTCAAGACGCTCGAATATTTTAACGGCATGGTCGCGTTCTCGGTGCCGGGCGTTACTCAAGCATACACGCACGCCAACAGTCCGCGCGTGAACTTCCGAATCTGGGGTGAATTCTGATGGGGATGGGCTTCTCTTTCGAGCGGCGCGCGCTGCGCCGCGGCATCGCGAATATCGCGACGGCATTGTTGTTCGGGCTCGTCGCGCTGGTGACGTCGCTCGCACCGGCGAACGCCTGGTGGAACGACGAATGGTCGCTGCGCAAGAAGATCACGGTCGATGCCAGCGCGTCGGGCGCCAACGTCACCGATCCGATCGGCGCGACGCCGGTGCTGGTCCGGCTGCATGTCGGGAACTTCCGCTTCAGCTCAGCCAAGGACGACGGCAGCGATCTCCGCTTCGTCGCCGGCGACGACAAGACGCCGCTGAAGCATCACATCGAGAAGTTCGATTCGCTGCTTGGCGAGGGCCTGGTCTGGGTTGCGGTGCCGAACCTGGCGCCGGGTGCGCGGACAGATATCTGGCTCTATTACGGCAACAAGAAAGCGCTCGCGACCAGCGATCCCAAGGGGACCTACGACCCGGATACGCTGACGGTCTATCACTTCAACGAGCGCGGCACGCCGGCGATCGATTCCTCGGTCTGGGCCAACAACGCCCAGAGCGTCGGCCAGCCCGCGGACGGTTCGCTGATCGGCACCGGCTTGCGGCTCGATGGCCGTGCTCCGGTGACGATGCCGGCCTCGCCGTCGCTCGCATCGCCGGACGGCGCCGCGCTGACCTGGTCGGCCTGGATCAAGCCGTCCGCGCTGCAGCCCAATGCCGCGCTGTTCAGCCGGCGCGACGGCGCCAACGCGCTGGTGATCGGTGTCGACAACGGCAGCCCGTTCGTCGAGGTCACCAATGCGGGCTCGGTGCAGCGCTCCACCGCCGGTGCACCGGTGGCGGCCGGCAGCTGGCATCACGTCGCCGTGGTTGCGGCAAACGGCCAGGTCACGCTCTATCTGGACGGCGCATCCTATGCCGCGCTGAGCGCGAGCCTGCCAGCTCTCAATACTGTTGGCCTGATCGGAGGAGACTCGTCGACCTCCAGCGCTTCTCCGATCGCGCCTGCGACGGCCCCGTCCGCAGCAACACCGTCAGTGCCCCCTGATGCGTCGGCTGCGGACGGTGGCGCCGCGCCCGCGGCAACGCCGGATGCGGCGGCAACGCCGGCACCGGCGCCCGCTGCGGCGATGGCCGGTTTCGTCGGCGACATCGACGAGCTCGAGATCAGCAAGGTCGCGCGGCCGGTCGGCTTCATCAAGATCGCGGCGATCGCGCAGGGCCCCGACCAGGGCAAGCTGATGTCCTTCAGCGTCGACGAGGAGACCGCAAGCTGGTTGTCCGGCTACTTCGCGGTGATCCTGAAGTCGGTGACGCTCGACGGCTGGGTGGTGATCGGCATCCTCCTGATCATGGCCGTGATCAGCTGGGTGGTGATGATCGACAAGGCCTCGTATCTCAACAAGCAGGCCAAGGCGAATGCCCAGTTCATGAAGGGCTTCCGTGAGATCGCCGCCGATCTCACGATGTTGGATCGCGGCGATGCCGATGACGTCTCGACGCTCGGCGGACGCCTCACCGAGGCCGATGCCAAGATGATGCGCTCGTCCTCACTCTACCGCATCTATCACATCGGCGCGGCCGAGATCCGCCATCGCTTCAGCAACTCGCAGCGCGCGCCGGTGCTGTCGGCGGTTTCGATCGCGGCGATCCGCGCGGCGCTCGATAGCGGCGTCGTCAAGGAGATGCAGCGGCTCAACCGCCTGATGGTGGTGCTCACGATCGCGATCTCCGGCGGACCGTTCCTCGGCCTGCTCGGCACCGTGGTCGGCGTCATGATCACCTTCGCAGCGATCGCGGCGAGCGGCGACGTCAACGTCAATGCGATCGCGCCCGGCATCGCGGCGGCGCTGGTGGCGACCGTCGCCGGTCTCGGCGTCGCGATCCCGGCGCTGTTCGGCTACAACTACCTGATCTCCCGGATCAAGGACCTGACCAACGACATTCAGGTCTTCGTCGACGAGTTCGTGACCAAGATGGCGGAATTCTATTCCGCCGACCGGCCGGACCCGATCGAACACCGCATCGCCGCGGAGTARTTGCGATGCAGATCCAGGCCGATTCAAAACCCTATGACGACATCAACATCACGCCGATGYTGGACCTCGCCTACGTGCTGCTGGTGATCTTCATCATCATGACGACGGCRACCGTGCAGGGRCAGAAGGTCAAYCTGCCGAAGGCCTCGGCGGCGCCGWSSCTTGCGACCCAGACCACSAAGGCGATCACGGTYGCCAAYGACGGCAAGATCTTCCTCGACACSATYCCGGTSACGCTGCCCGAGCTCGAGCAGCGGCTGGTGCAGCAGAAGGCCYTGACGCCSGAATTCCCCGTGGTGCTGCGCGGCGAYGCGCAGGCGCAGTACCAGAGCGTGATGGACGTGTTCGATCTGCTCAGCCGCATCGGCCTGAGCCAGGTCGGGCTCGCCACCAAGCCGCTCGTGAAGTGAGCCAGCCCGGAAGCGCCGCCATGATCACGCAGCCATCACCTTTCCCATTGACCGAGCGCAGGACGCTGCGGTCTTGGCTTGACCGAGCGCAGGACGCTGCGGTCGTGGCTGAGCGACGTGATGCGATCATTCGATCCGGGTGGCGATGCCGCAGACCTGGAGCCCGTCGCGCCGGCGTCGCTTCCGGCCGGCTCCGGCGTCGGGTTGCCCAGCTCCGAACTCGGTGAGCAAACACGTGGCGAGGTGCTGCCGTTTCCCGTCCATGGCGAGGCCCTGCTGGTCAAGCTCGCGGACGTGCTGCGCCGGCATGTCGCCCGCCGGCAACCCGCCGACGATGTGTTGCTGCTGACGATCTCGCGATCTCCATGGGTCCGGCTCTCGATCGATGCGGCGGCCTATGTCGACTATCTGAGCGAGATCGGCACCTTTCAGGCCGCGATCGAGGCGGGCCCGGACACCAAGGTCATCCTGAAGACCACGGATTTCGACGCGCTCGCCAGCTTCGTCACCCAATACGTCAACGAGAAGCTGACCGACCGTGGCTCGACGGAGGCCGCGCCATGAATGCGCCGATGCGAGACCAGAATGCGCAGGCCGCGCGCGCCACGCCGGCCGCCGAAGATCACGTTGCCGCAGCAGCGGCAGCGCCGCCGCCGGTCCCGGTTCGCAAGGCTGCGGTACGGAAAAGCGAGCGCACCGCGCTGCTGCGTTACGGCGCGGTCGTGGTGGTTGCCGCGCTGTTCCTCAGCGGCATCATCTATTTCTTTCTCGGCCACGACGATATGCCGCCGCCGCGTCAGGTGCGCGATCTCACCATCGTCAATGTGACGCTGCCGCCGCCGCCTCCACCTCCGCCGCCGCCGCCGCAGCCCGAGCAGAAGATGATCGAGCAGCCCAAGATGGCGGAGCCCGAGTTCAAGGAAGAGAAGCCGGTCGACAAGCCGAAGGACGAGCCGGCCAAGGATGCCAAGAACGACGAGCCGCCCGGGCCGCTGTCGCTTGATGCGAAGCCGACCGGCCCCGGCGATTTGTTCAATCTCGGCGGCAAGCCCGGCGGCAGTCCGTATGGCGGTGGCGGCGGTGGGGGCAGCCGCTTTGGCTGGTACGCCACGATCATCACCTCGCAGATCGAGGCCGCGATCCGGGCCAATCCGAAGACGCGCAACATGGCGACGCAGATACAGGTGCGGCTCTGGGTCGACAGCTCCGGCCACATCTCCCGCGTCGTGCTGACGCCGTCGTCCGGCAATGCCGAGGTCGACGCGGCGTTGCGCAACGAGGTGATCGGCAGCCTGACGCTGCGCGAGCCGCCACCCAAGGACATGCCGATGCCGGTGGTCACGCGCGTCACCGCGCGCCGGCCGAGCTGACAAGACCAACCTACAAACGACCAACCTGCGAACTTCAAAAGTGCGAGTGAGAACTGGGGGACTGATGTTTAAGAAACGAGCTCACGCAGAATGGCGCGCGTTGCCGCTTGCGGTGTCGCTGGGCGCGCTCGCCTGCGCAACGCCGGCTGTGGGCCAGACTGCGGATCAGGCGCCCGCCGCCGCAAAGCAGACCGACGTCAAGAAGCCGAAGGTGTCGAGCACCAAGCCGACATCGTCGAACGCCACCGTCAACCTCGTCAATCTGCTGGTGCAGCAGGGCGTCCTCAAGGAGGACCAGGCCCAGGCGCTGATCAAGCAGGCCGAGGACGAGGCCTACGTTTCCCGCCAAGCTGCCAAGGACGCCACCACCAAGGCCGACGACGCCACCAAGGCCGCGACCGCGGCCGCCGCGGCCGCGCAGCCGCCCGGCACCAGGCACGTCACCTATGTTCCCGAGGTCGTCAAAAGACAGTTACGGGAAGAGATTAAGCAGGAGGTGATGGCCAAGGCACAGAAGGAAAACTGGGCGTCGCCCGGAACCTATCCGGAGTGGGCGCAGCGCATCCGCTTCTACGGCGATGCGCGCGTGCGCTATCAGGGCAACTATTTCCCSRSYGGMAACGACCAGGSCGGAGCCATCAACTTCAACGCCATCAAYACCGGCTCGCCGTACGATCTYTCGCMGATCACGAACCCSTATGGYGCGCCCACCTATGACGCCACGCARGATCGGAACCAGTTCCGGCTTCGCGGCCGGCTCGGCATGGAAGCGGACCTGCTGTACGGRTTCACCGCGGGCTTGCGCATCGCGACCGGCGAAAACAACTCGCCGGTGTCGACCAACCAGACRTTTGGTACCGGCGGYGGCAAYTTCTCGAAATATGGCGTCTGGCTCGAYCGCGGCTACATCAACTGGCAGGGCTGGAATGGTGATCTGGCCTTGTCAGCGGGCCGCTTCGACAATCCGTTCTGGTCGCCGACCGATCTGGTCTGGTACCGCGAACTCGGCTTCGAYGGTTTCGCCGTGCAGGCCAAGCACGAGGTGTGGGAAGGCTTCACGCCCTTCGCRGTGGGCGGTGCRTTYCCGATCTACAACACCGATTTCAACGCCGGAATCAATCTGACGRATCCGCCAACCAAGTTCGCCAGCCACGACAARTGGCTGTTCGGAGGYCAGGTCGGCTTCAATGCSCGSTTYAGYCCGGARTATACRTTCCGGTTCGGCGTCGCCTACTACGACTTCGACAATGTGCAGGGRCAGCTTTCCAGTCCCTGCATYGTCGAGCTGTCGGGCGATGTCTGYAATACCGACCTGACCCGACCGTCGTTYGCGCAGAAGGGCAACAGCTACTTCGCGCTGCGYAACATCATTCCCGACCCSGTCGGAACSGGCAACAATGGCGGCCAGAACTTCAAGTAYCAGTATTTCGGAYTGGTCGGCCAGTATCGCCCGGTGGTGGTCAGCGCRCAGCTCGATCTCGGACAATTCCAYCCGACCCACATCGTGCTCGACGGCGARTACGTCAACAACACCGCGTTCAGCCGTTCCCTCATGAACGTTGCGGCGATCAACAACCGCGGGCCGAGYCCGGACGGCGGCACYACGCCMGGTGCGTTCAACGGCGGCAATCAGGGCTGGCTCGGCCGCGTCACCGTCGGCRACAAGGAGATCAAGCATCTCTGGGATTGGAAYGTCCACGCSGGCTACAAATACCTGGAGTCCGACGCCACCATCGACGCATTYGCAGACTCCGACTTCGGCCTCGGCGGCACCAAYCTYAAGGGCTATTTCGTCGGCGGCAATGTCGGTCTCGGCGAGAAYGTCTGGGCGACSCTGCGCTGGATGAGCGCCAACAGCATCGCCGGYAACCCCTACGCYGTCGACGTCCTGCAAGTCGACCTCAACGCGAAGTTCTGACCATGCGCATCGCACTGWTTGTCCTGAYGATGKTKSYSGGAGCRTTGAGCTCCGGCACCGCMTTCGCCCAGTCCGAGACCGACCGCCTGCGYGACGCCYTGCGCAGCGCGACSGCGCAGACCCGCGCGCTGGAAGACCAGCGCACGGCCCTGCAAGCCAAGGTGGCSGACGCCGATCGCGAAAAGGCGGCGGCCAAGAAGGAGGTCGACGACCTCAAGGCCCAGCTSAAGAAGGCYGACAAGGAACAYCGCGACGCGGTCGACGAGTTCAACCARCGGCTCGCCGAACGCGAYGAGACSCTGGAGAARTGGAAGWCGGCSTAYGAGGAGGCKGCSACCGTCGCCCGCAGCAAGGACGCCGAGCGYGCCAAGTTCGAAGGTGARGCGACCGCCTACAAGGCCAGCACCAAGAGCTGCATCGCCAAGAACACCCAGCTGGTSAAGGCCGGCAAGGAGATGGTGCAGCGCTACAAGGACCTGACGATCGGCGAGATCGTGGTCTCGCGCGAGCCGATGATTCAGCAGCGCCGGGTCGAGATCCAGAACCAGCTGCAGGAAAGCACCGACAAATTCCTCGATCAGAAGGTGAACCCATGACGACCGCTCTTCACATGAAGCCGCTCCGGTCGATCGGCCTGGCCGCTGCCGTTGCGGCCTTCGTCGTGCCGCTCGATGCGTCGGCGCAAGCGCAGGCTCCCGCGCCACGCACGGTACAGGCGCCCGTCAGGAAGCCGCAGCCCCAGCCCGCGGCCCAGGCGCAAGCCGCCGCCACGCCGGTCGCCCCGGTCGCGGCCACCCCGAAACCTGTCACCGCTCCCGAGAACGTCATCGCGCGGGTCGGCGACACCAATATCTCGGCCGACGACCTCCGCAGCTATGTCGCAGCGCTTGCCCCGCGCGAGCAGGCGGCGCTGGCCAAGGATCCGGCGATGCTCAGCCAGGCGGTCCGCCTGCTGCTTGCCAACCGCCTCGTGCTGCAGGAGGCGGTGGCGAAGAAATGGGATCAGCAGCCCAGCGTCGCGGCGCAGCTCGAGCGGGCCCGCGAGAGCGCGGTGGTTGAGCTCTATCTGCAATCGGTGTCGACGCCGCCGGCGAACTTCCCGAGCGAAGACGATCTGCAGAAGGTCTATGAGGCCAATCGCGCCGCATTCCTGATGCCGCGCCAATTCCAGCTGGCGCAGATCTTCATCGCCGCGCCGAAGGAGGGCGACAAGGCCGTCGAGGACAAGGCGAAGCTCGAGCTCGACGACGTGCAGCGCAAGCTGAGGGCGCCGGGAGCCGACTTCGCGGCGATCGCGCGCGGTGACAACAACGCTGCCAAGGACGCCGGCGACCTCGGCTGGGTCGCGGAAACCCAGATCCGTCCGGAGATCCGCAGCCAGGTGATGGGGCTTGCCAAGAACAGCGTGTCCGAGCCGATCAAGCTCGACGACGGCTGGCACATCATCAAGCTGATCGACACCAAGGCATCCTATACCCGCACCCTGCCGGAAGTGCGCGACCAGCTGGTGCAGCAGATCCGCTCCGAGCGCTCGACGATGATGCGACGCGCCTATCTCGGCGAGCTGCTGAAGCAGCATCCGCCTGTCCTCAACGAGCTGGCACTGTCGGGCCTGCTCGACGCGTCGAAGAAGTAAAGTGGAGACCAAGATGTCCGATATCATTACCAGGCTCACGATCGAAGACCTGCGCGACAGCTTCCAGAATGTCGGCTATCGCGTCGAAACGCTGACCGATCCKGTCGCCAACACGACCTATCTGCGATCGGCGACGGCGGGGCTTGGCTTCGAGATCCGGCCGGGCAACCAGCTGATCGGCGAAGAACAGGGTTTTGTCGACGCCACGCTGGTCACCACGCTTCAGGTGCAGGGCGAACTGCCGCTCGATCTCGTCAATCGCTGGAATACGACACGGCGGTTCGGACGGTTGCAGTTCAGCCATCCGTTCCTGATGTTCTGCCTCGACGTCTCCGTTGCCGGCGGCGTGTCGCCGAATTTCGTGCGGGCGCAGATCGAGGTCTGGGATCGGCTGGTTCAGGAGCTGATCGCCTATCTGCGCGAGGAGCTGCCGAAGCTCGCTGCCCGGAACGGCGCGGCTGCCGCCGCCCCGCAGCCCGCTGCACCGGCCCAGCAGCCGGCGCGCGAGCACACCTCGGAGGCGGGAGCCGTTCCCACCATCCAGTAAGTCGTGCCAGCGCGACGACCAGGACCGCAAGCCACCCATGAATGACGGTGCCTCCTCGATGAAGGCGAACTGCTTCGGCCGATGGCGGAAGCAGTTCGATCCTGCTCGTCGCGGAAGCAGCTTCATCGCAGCGGGTTGTCTCGCACTTGCGCTTGGCCTTGCGCAGGCCGCTTGCGCGGAGGAAGCGGCGCCGACGCTGTCGTTCAGCACGCGCTTCGCCGCCGTTGACCAGGGAGAGCCTGCTGCCGACGCCGCGGCAAAGCCGCCGGCCGAGGCGGCAACGAAGCCGTCCGCAGCGGCAAAGGATGCTGCCAAGGATGCTGCGAAGGATGCCGGCGGGAAGAACCTGCCGCCACCGCCCGTGAGCCAGCCCGCGGTTTCGGATGCGCGCATGCGCTATCGCGCGCTGATCGAGAAGGAGGCGGCCGGGACCGGACTCGCGCCCGAGATTGCCGAGGCCGTGATGGGAGTGGAGAGCGGCTACAATCCCGACGTGATCGGCGGCGTCGGCGAAATCGGACTGATGCAGTTGTTGCCGTCGACCGCGCGCATGCTCGGCTTCTCCGGCTCGCTTGCTGAACTCGCGATTCCCGAAAACAACATTCACTTCGGTGTCATGTATCTGGCGCGGGCGTGGCGTCTTGCCGGCGGAGACCTCTGCACCGCGGTCATGAAATACCGCGCAGGTCATGGCGAGACCCGCTTCTCCTATCTGTCGGTCAATTATTGCGTCGCGGTGCGCTCACGACTGTTTGCCCGCGGCTTTCGTGTCACCGGAACCGTGCCGGTTGCGACCTTCGGCGAGCCCGGGCGCAGCGGCGGTGGCGGTGGCGGCGGGGGATGCGGCCGTAAATGCCTCGGCGGCGGCGGGCGCATCGGGCGTGTCGATCTCGTTGCGCTCAACACCCGGCTGAACGCGCTTGTGATCCAGGCCCGGGGAGGCAAATAGCAAGCGGCCTTGCCGCCGAAATCGATGTCGTTGCCTTGATATCCACCCTCGACTTCCTATCGTTTGAAACAGCTCTGGTTCTGCAGGGAGCAGCACCGATGAAAGCATTGATGTTGGCGATCACGATGGCCGGGTTGTCGGCGATGCCGGCGCTGGCGCAGACGCCGCAACCTCAGCACACGCCGTTGCCGGAAATCATCGTCGGCGCACCGCCGCCCACGGTCAATCTCAACCGCGACACCAGCGGCGGTGGCAGCGGCAGCAGCGGTCGGGCTGCGGCAAGAGGTAGCGGCAGCGGGCCCGGCGAGCGCTGCGGCGATGCGGCCTCGCTTGGCTGCATCAACGAGCGGCTCAGGAAGCAGGTCGATCAGGTCAATCCGCCAGTGACCAACACGCCGCCGATCGACGCGAAGTCGCAGGATCTCAAGGTGGGCGTGGTCAACATCCCGGCAGTGCAACAGCAATATGGCCGCAACTTCGGGGTCTCGGCGTTTCCCTATCGCCCGCCGACGCCGGTTTACACGCATCGATGATGGGTAAGATGGCGTTGATTGTCCGAGCGATCGAGATGCCGTCACATTTCTGACGATGGGCACGTGGGAAAATAGCGAAACTAACGGCTTGCTGATTCGATGCGAAAATCCGACGTGACGTGCCCCCATTGCCAGGCCGGCTATCGCCGGATCGAAYTGACGTCGAAGGGCGGCGTCGCGGGCGAGTTTCGATGCCTGGTGTGTGACCATATGATCGAGCTGATGGATGGCTCGACCGATGTGGCCTTCCGCCTGACCGTGCAGCCGGGCAAGACGTCCTACGCTTACTGACGTCCTGCGCTCGCCAGGCTTTTCGGCCTCCTCGCTGACGAGAGATGGCGGTCTGCGATCATTCGCCGCGGATGTCGCTCGGTGCCTTGTTGGTCCAGCGATGAAACGCGCGCCTGAAATTGGCGGCATCGCTGAAGCCGAGGGCCAATGCGATWTCCTCGTTGGCSAGCGCSGTGTTGCGGAGATATTTCARCGCGATCTGGGTTCKCAGCTCGTCATGCAGCCCGCGAAACGAGAAGCCCTGCTGGCGAAGCTGGCGCCGYAGTGACCGGTCGTTCACGCCGAGCATTTTCGCGATSGCCTCGAAGGTCGGAGGATTGGCGATGTCGCCRAGCAGGATGGCRCGRATYYKTCCGGCRACGCCGGTCCGCAATTTCAGGTCTCCGAGCAGRTCGTCGCAGAGCGCCACGATGGTCGGATAGGTCGTCTTGTTGCCGAGATCCGCGCTCCGATCCAGCCATTGCGCCTTGAAGACGATCTGGTTSGCCGGCYGRTCGAAGCGCACCGGGCATCCGACATGATCGAGCGGAAGATCGAAGTCCGRCGCCTGCGGATAGGCGAGCGTGATCTCGCTGGGGGCGAAGCCYGGTCCCATGATGTCGCGCATCAGCGAGATGTGGATGCCGATCTGCATCTCGGCGACGAAACGATAGAGCGCGGAATCGGCAAGCGCGTGCARRTTMGGCTCGATGGTCCATCGCGCATRGGCCTTGTCCTCGSTGAAGTCGATSGCSGCSAGCGGCGCAGCGAGYGCGTGGTAGCGCATCGCAAATTCCATCGCCTTGCGGAAGTCYGGGCAGCACAGCAGCGCATAGCCGTACATTCCGTATGTCGAGATGTGGATCGACGCGCCGATGCGATAGGGCAGATGACGGTCGGTCGACAGCCGCAACGCGTTCTGACAGRCGGTCATCAGCTGSGTCAGCGAAATCCGCGCCTGCGGTGARTGGACGTCGGCMAGCGGAATGTTCGTGCCGCGCAGGATGGCKTCGGCCGSGACGCCGGYACCGGCMAGCATGTCGAAGACCGCGCCAAGCTTGGTCGCCTCATACACCTTRTCGCTGCTGCCGACGGTCAGGATATCGTTGCGGGAGCCCGCAGGCTTCTTCAGTCGCAYGGTYGGTTGCAAAGTGAAGCAGCCTTTCCTTCTGTCCGGAAGCAATCGCCWACTCCTTGGAACATAGCCGGTTCGYGCCACAACCCAAGGCTTATCAATGRGTCATCCATGTTGCGCAGCAGCAAAGRGGAGCAGGTGAGGAGACCCGTTCGGCAGGTGGCTGTTGCCGTTCGCCGAGAGCAAGCCTGTCCAGTTCAGACCCGTTCGATGTCCGTTTCGGACCTTCACAAATCTCGGGCGTCACGCGACGCTTGGGCATAATGTCACGCGGTATGACCGTCGCGACGCGAGACGGCAGACCAGACGATCCGCTCGTTCAAGAAACGCGGACGTTGCGACGGCCGGAGGAAACGAAAGTCGAGGGAGGGCTTCCATGGTTGGGAGACTGATTCAGACTGCCAAATCCGCCTATCAATATCCGCTCATCTTCAAGCAGCTCTGGCACACGCCGCGTGTGCAGGCGCCGGACCAGGAGATCGTCTACCGCGATCTCAAGCGCTTCACCTACCACCAGACCAGGGAGCGGATCGGACGCCTGGCGTCCGCGCTCAGCAAGGCCGGCGTCGAGCCCGGCGACACCGTCGGCGTGCTCGAATGGGACAGCCATCGCTTTCTGGAGGCGTTCTTCGCGATCCCGATGATGGCGGCGGTGYTGCAGACGGTGAACGTCCGCCTGTCGCCCGAGCAGATCGCCTACACGATCAATCACGCCGGGGCGTCGACGCTGCTCGTCAACGACGAATTCGTCGGACTGCTCGAAGGCATGAAGGGACAGCTCCCGAATGTGAAGCGGATGATCGTGATGTCGGACCGGCCGACGCCGCAGATCGGCAGCCTGTCCTTCATCGGCGAATATGAAAGCCTGCTCGCCGCGGCCTCGCCGGATTACGACTTCCCGGATTTCGACGAGAACACCCAGGCCACCACCTTCTACACCACCGGCACGACCGGATTGCCCAAGGGGGTCTATTACAGCCATCGCCAGCTGGTGCTGCACTCGATCGCGGGACTGGCGCTGTTCGGTATGGCGGGCTCGCAAGGCCGCTTCTCGCGCGACGACGTCTACATGCCGATCACGCCGATGTTCCACGTCCACGCCTGGGGCTTTCCCTGGTCGGCGACGCTGGCCGGTACCAAGCAGGTCTATCCCGGCCGCTACGAGCCGGCGATGCTGGTCAAGCTGATCAAGAGCGAGGGCGTCACCTTTACCCACGGCGTGCCGACCATCTTGCAGATGCTGCTCAACGCAGCCGCCGCGGCCAAGGTCGATCTGCACGGGTTGAAGATGGTGATCGGCGGCTCGGCGCTGCCGAAGGCGCTGGCCAAGCAGGCGCTCGCCGCCGGCATCGACATCTTCGCGGGTTATGGCATGTCGGAGACCGGGCCGCTCGCCGCGGTATCGCACGTCAGCTCCAGGGACCTCAGCGGCGATCCCGACGGCGAGGTCGAATTTCGCACCCGCGCCGGCATCGCCGGGCCGCTGGTCGATCTGCGCATCGTCGATCCCGACATGAAGGACATCCCGCATGACGGCAAGTCCGCCGGCGAGATCGTGATTCGCGCGCCCTGGCTCACCCAGGGCTATTACAATAATCCCGAGGGCTCGGAGCAGCTCTGGGCCGGCGGCTATCTGCACACCAGCGATATCGCGGTCATCAGTCCGGGCGGCCACGTCCATATCACCGACCGGATCAAGGACGTGATCAAGACCGGCGGCGAATGGGTGTCCTCGCTACAGATCGAGGACCTGATCTCGCAATGCGCCGGTGTGGCGGAAGCCGCCGTGATCGGCGTCAAGGACGACAAATGGGGCGAGCGGCCGCTCGCGCTCGTGGTCAAGAAGCCGTCCGGCGCCGACGGCCTCACCGACGCTGCGATCAAGGATCATCTCAAGCAGTTCGCCGACCAGGGCGTGATCTCGAAATACGGCATCCCCGGGACCATCCTGTTCATCGACAGCATTCCCAAGACCAGCGTCGGAAAGATCAACAAGAAGGAGCTGCGCGAGCAATACGGCGACATGTGACGGCGCGCGCAAGCCCGAGAAAAAATCAAGGAGGACGACAGGATGAGCAGCCTCACAATGGCCGACCTGGGTACGCATGTCGGACGCGAGCTCGGGGTTTCCGACTGGGTCGTGATCGACCAGCAGCGCATCGACACCTTTGCGTCCTGCACCGGCGATCACCAGTGGATTCATGTCGACGTCGAGCGGGCCAAGCGCGAGAGCCCGTTCCGCGGTCCGATCGCGCATGGCTATCTGACGCTCGCGATGGTGGCGCCGCTCGCGATGGAGGTCGGCATCATCCCGCGTGATGCCGCCGCTGGATTGAATTACGGCATCGACAAGGTCCGTTTCCTCGCGCCGGTGCCGGTCGGTGCGCGGGTGAGGCTGCGCGTGACGCTCGCAGGGGTGGAGCCGAAGGAAGCCGGCCAGCTGATCATGAAGACCCAGAACACGCTGGAGGTCGAGGGATCCGAGAAGCCAGCCCTGATCGCCGAAACGCTGGCGCTCCTGATTCCTGCCAAGGTTGTTGCCAAGGGAGCATGACAGTCATGGCTACGGACAATCGGACTCCTGAACCGACGGCCGACCTCTCCGAGGCCGCATCGCGAAACACGCTGGCGCTCAATCCGCTGGTCGGGATCCGCGGCCAGGACCTCGTCGACAGCGCGAGCATCCTGTTCAAGGCCGTGATCAACGAACCCAAGGTCGCAACCGAGCAATGGCTGTCCTTTGTCAGCGAGATGGGCTCGATACTTGCCGGAAAATCCGAGCGAGCGCCGAAGCCGGGCGACCGGCGGTTCGCGGACCCGGCCTGGAAGGAGAGCTCGCTGCATAGCGGGCTGCTCAAGGCCTATCTGGCGTGGGGTGAGACGGTCAATGGCCTGGTCGACAAGACGAGCCTCAGCGATATCGACAAGCAGCGCGCGCACCTGATCACGGAGATCCTGATCGACGCGGTGGCGCCGACCAACACGATGTTCACCAATCCGGCGGCGGTACGCAAATTCCTCGATACCGGCGGGCAAAGCCTGTGGAGCGGGCTGAAGAACTATTTCGACGATCTCGCGCGCAATCGCGGCATGCCGTCGATGGTGGACACGACCGCGTTCAAGGTCGGCGAGAACCTGGCGACGACGCCGGGCGCGGTGATCTTCCGCAACGAGTTGCTGGAGCTGATCCAGTATACCCCGACGACGCCGACAGTCAGGAAGCGGCCGCTCGTGATCACGCCGCCGCAGATCAACAAGTACTACGCGCTCGATCTGTCGCCGGACAAGAGCATGATCCGCTTCCTGCTCGAAAGCGGCATCCAGACCTTCGCGGTGAGCTGGCGCAATCCGACCGCAGCCAATCGCGATTGGGGGCTCGACACCTATGTCGCGGCGCTCGACGAGGCGGTCGATGCCGCGCGCGAGATCACCGGCAGCGAGGACATCTCGATGATGGGCTCCTGCTCCGGCGGCATCACGTCGACGGCCTATTTCGCGACGCTCGGCAGCACGGCCGAGAAGAAGATCAGGAATCTCGTGCTGGCGGTCTGCCTGCTCGATCCCAATGCGGCCGAGGAGACGACGCTCGGCTGCCTGATGACACCCGAGACCATGCGCCTGGCGAAGGAATCCTCCAAGCTGCGCGGCATCGTCGACGGCCACGATCTGGCGCGGATGTTCGCCTGGATGCGGCCGAACGACCTGATCTGGAATTACTGGGTCAACAACTATCTGCTCGGCAACCAGCCGCCGGCCTTCGACATCCTGTATTGGAACGCCGACACGACCCGCCTGCCGGCGGCGCTGCATGGCGACTACCTCGATCTCTACTTCACCAACCCGTTCCTGAACCCCGGCAAGCTGACGCTCAACGACAAGACCATCGACATGAGCAAGGTCAAGGCCGACAGCTATGTCGTGGCCGGCGTCACCGATCACATCACGCCGTGGAAGGGTGTCTACAAGACTGCGCAGATCATGGGCGAAGGCACCACCTTCGTGCTGTCGAACAGTGGGCATCTCCAGAGCCTGCTCAACCCGCCGAGCAATCCGAAGGCCTCCTTCATGATCGGCCCGGTCGGCGCGGGCAAGCCCGACGACTTCATGGCCACGGCCGAGAAGCGCAAGGGAAGCTGGTGGCTCGACTGGCGCGACTGGCTGTACGCGCGCTCGGGCGACGAAGTGCCGCCGCCTGCGACGCTCGGCAGTGCGCGCCATCCGAGCCTCGGCCCGGCTCCGGGGACCTACGTCTTTGACTGAGGACCTCACCAGCGCCGACAACGCCGAGCCCGCTGCTGCCGCCATGCGCGGCGCGATCGAGGCGCGGCAGATCACGATCGACGGTCAGCCGCTTCAGGTCGCGATCCGGCATGGCGACGGCAAGGGGCCGCCGCTCCTGCTGTTCAACGGGATCGGCGCCAATTGGGAGCTGGCAAGGCCGTTCCTCGAAGCGCTCACTGGCACCACCGCCATCATCTTCGACGTGCCCGGCGTCGGCGGATCGCCGAAGCCGGCGTGGCCGTATCGCCCGTCGACGCTGGCGCGGCTTGCCGCGGAACTCGCCGCCGAGCTGGGTTACGCCGAGATCGACGTCGCCGGCGTGTCCTGGGGCGGCGGCATCGCGCAGCAATTCGCGCATCAATTCCCGAAGCGCTGCCGCCGGCTGGTGCTGGCGGCGACCGCACCTGGTTTCACCATGGTGCCCGCGAGCCCCTCGGTGCTGTGGAAGATGGCGACGCCGCGCCGCTACACCGACAAGGGCTATATGAAGAGCATCGCCGCCGACATCTATGGCGGAGCGTTTCGCGACGATCCGTCATTGATCGGCCGGCATGCGGCTGCGATGCACGGCGCGCGCAGCCTCGGTTACTTCTATCAGTTGCTGGCGATGACCGGCTGGACCAGCCTGCCGTGGCTATGGTCGCTGCCGCAGCCGACGCTGATCCTGATGGGCAGCGACGACCCGTTGGTGCCGCCGATCAACGGTCACATCATGGCCAGCCTGATCCCGAACGCCGAGCTGCACATGATCGACGACGGGCATCTGTTCATGGTGACGCGGCCGGCGGAAACCGCTCGCCTGATCGAGGCGTTTCTCGCCGACGAAGGCCGCGAGGTCGTGCCGGCATCGCTGCTTGCACGCACCACCAGCTACCTGAGGGATCTCGTTCCAACATCCGGAGACGGACGCCAGAAGTCGTAACCACAGGGAGGACATCATGACGGATAACAGCTCATACATCGATATGCTGCGGAAGTTCGGCAGTGATCTCGGCTTGCCGAAGCTGAACGTGGACGAATTGCTGCAGACCCAGAAGAAGAATCTCGAGGCGCTCGGCCAGAGCGCGAAAGTAGCGGCGCAAGGCGCGCAGACCGTGGCGCAGAAGCAGCGTGAGGTGATGGAGGCCGGCTTGCGCGAGGCCGCGACGCTGGCGCGCGAATACAAGCCGCTCGGCAAGGTCCATGAGAACCTCGCCTTGCAGACCGAGTTCGCGCGCAAGGTGTTCGATATCGCCGTGAAGGGCGCCCAGGACAGCGCGTCGACCGCGCGACAGTCGACCACGGATGCGGTCAAGATCATCCAGGACCGCATGAAGGAAAGCTTCGAGGAACTTCGCGCCAGCGCGCGTCCGAACAAGTCGGCTTGAGACCGTCCGCCCGGACGCCACAGCGACGAAGCAATCCATCAATTCGCGCGGACGACAACGATGGATTGTTTCGCAGCGCCTGTCATCCGGCGGCGCTTCGCGCCGGCCGGGTGGCTCGTGATGATGTGGATCGGTCCGGAAGCGTTGGTCTACTCGGCCGGCGGCATGCTGCCATGTTCAGTGCCGTGCCTGGCTGCGGCGTTCGCCCGCGCAAGCATGCCGAGCGCGACGAGTGCGGCGGCAAAGCCTGACGCAGCGCCGACGCCGAGCGCCCAGCGTGGGCCGAGATGGTCGGCGACCCAGCCGACGATCGGTGCGCCGATCGGCGTGCCGCCGAGCGCGACGCCGAGCCGCAGCGCCATCACGCGCCCGCGCATCGCCGGCTCGGTCGAGAGCTGCATCAGCGCGTTCGAGGTATTGAGGATCGTCAACGAGGCGATGCCGATCACGACGAGGGCGGCGGCAAACAGCCAGTAGTTCGGTGCCAGCGCGGCCAGCGTACAGCCGATGCCGAAGATCGCCGAACCCAGCATCAGCGCGGCGAAGCGCGGCTGGTCGCGCGTCGCCGCCAGCAGCGCGCCCGACATCGTTCCGATCGCCATCATCGATGACAACAGGCCAAAGCCGCGCGCGTCGGTATGGAAGACGCCGACCGCCATGGTCGAGATGAAGATCGGAAAGTTCAGCCCGAAAGTCCCGATCAGGAACAGCATGACCAGGGTCGCCCTGAGATCGGGGCGGGACCAGACATACTTGAATCCCTCGGTGATGCCGCCCCTGGTGCGGGGTGCGCGCGCATTCGGCCGGAGCTCGGATTTGCGCAGCAGGCACAGCGAGGTCAGCACCGCCATGAAGGACGCTCCGTTGAACAGGAACGCCCAGCCGGTGCCGACCGAAGCGATGAGCAGTCCGGCCATCGCGGGGCCGACCATGCGCGCGGCATTGAATGAGGTCGAGTTCAACGCGATCGCGTTCGACAGGTCTCGGTCGCCGACCAGCTCGGCGACGAAGGTCTGGCGGACCGGAGCGTCAAGCGCGGCGCTGCAACCGAACAGAAACGCGAATACATAGACATGCCAGAGCTGCACCAATCCGGTGACGGTGAGGATGCCGAGGATCAGTGACAGCGTGCCCATCGTCGCCTGGGTTGCCATCAGGAGCCGCCGCTGGTTGAAGCGATCGGCGGCGAGGCCGGACCAGGGCATCAGCAAGAGTTGCGGTCCGAATTGCAGCGCCATCACGATGCCGACGGCGGATGCGCTGTGATTTGTCAGCTGGGTGAGGACGAGCCAGTCCTGCGCGGCGCGCTGCATCCAGGTGCCGATGTTGGACACCAGCGCGCCGGCGGCCCAGACCCGGTAGTTGAAGCTCGCGAGCGATCGAAAGACGCGTCTCATGTTCGTTGCGGATCATTCCCGCCGTGAAACCGGCCGAACCGCCGCGCCATGACGATACCGAATAGAAGTCCGCCGAGACCGAGGGCCGCGACATCGCCTGTGTTGCGGAGGGCGAACTCGCCGACGCGGCAGACCAGCAGGTAGCCGACGAAGAGATTGAAGAAGCCCCAGATGATATTGACGGTCGAGGTCGATAGCCCTTCTCCCGGCGGCTTGGCAAACGGGGTCTGGAACGGTTCGCCCATGATGCCGGCGACAACGTGGGGAATGGCGTTGGTGAGGAAGGCGCCGCCGAAGAAATAGGCGACGAGCTCAAGCCAGTTCATGGGCATGCGTCCTTTCGAGCAGATCGATGATCGCCTGGGTCGAGCCGGTTTCGCCGAGTCGCGGGAACACCTGCTCGATGCTGTAGTCGTGCGCGTTCGGCCGCGCGTCGGTCATGGCGTCGATCGCGAGCGTGACGTTGAGGCCGGCCTCAAAGGCCTGCCGCGCCGTGGATTCGACGCCGGTGCCGGTGGCGACGCCGGCGACCACGACATGGGTGACGCCGCGGGCTCTCAGCCGGGTCTCGAGATCGGTGCTGGCAAAGGCGCCCCAGGTCCGCTTGGTCACGACGATGTCACCCGGCTGCCGGTCAAGCTCCGGGAGCAGGTCGGTCCAGCCGTCGGGAAATGCGCCGTTATGGCGCGGCCGCTCGGTTCGTCCGGGTGCGATCCCGTCGACATTGACCAGCACGACCGGCAGTCCGCGCCGCCGGAACGCCTGGATGAGCGCGCGGGCCCGCGTCACGACGTCTTCGAATGGATGGACAAAGGGCGCGCCGGCGAGCCCGGCTTGCAGATCGACGACAATGAGGGCGGTGATCGGATCGAGTGTCGTGAGGGCCATCATCGTTTCCTTTCAACCGGATGTTTCTCGCGATTGGCGCGGGCTCAGTCGGCGACCAGCCGCTTCAGCAAGCCGACCGCGGCGGCGAGTTCATCCTGCTCCCGCACCGACAGCCGCGTCGCGATGGTGCGCGCCAGCCAGTCCTGCCGCGCGGCGCGGCCGGTCCGCAGCCGCTCGCGACAGATGTCGGTGAGCGACATGATGGTCTGGCGGCCGTCGTCCGGATCGGGCGCACCGCGCACCAGGCCCGCGGCCTCGAGCGCTGAGATCGCCGAGCTCATCGACTGCGGACGCATTCCCTCCGACCGCGCCAGGCTGGACACGGTCGCGGGGCCGTCCTTCTCGAGGCGCAACAGCACCGCGACCTGCGACGGCGGCAGGTCGTCACGCTGCCCCTGTTCGCGCAGCCGGCGCTTCAGCGTTCCGATCAACAGGCGAAGGTCTTCGGCGAGCGCGGATGTGCGCGCCGAGCCGGTACGTGACGCAGCATTGTTCATGACTGGGAGGATGGCATATATACAGGTAAACTGTAAAGATTATCTTCGTAGATTGCCTTCATATTCCTGTGATCGTCAGCGTCATGTCAGGGCATTGTTGGATCATGCTCCAAATCGAAATGGCCGATTGCCGTCGGACAGGAAGCAGCGCTGGTTAAAAAGGGGGAGTGATGGTCGGAAGCACGCAGGATGCACGCGCCGGCTCGAGCCGGTCCGCTTCCGGCTATCATGGCAACGCGGTGCTGGTGCGCCGCGTAAGGGCGGCGATACGCTGCGCGTTACCAGATGACGCGTGCGCAAATCAGCGCAAGCGGCACGATCGCAAGACCTATCGGAACCCATCTGCGCATGTCAGCGGGGTCCCTCGAATATCGGAAGATCTGGATGCAAACGAAAAAGCAGACCGCTGCGCCGAGCAGGATGCGGAACAGGTCAGAGGGGGTGTCGTATAAAGTCTCAAGAGTCTCGTTCTGCGGCATGGCCACCCGGGCCGTTGTTACCACCACGACGAGCAGAAAAAGCGTCCGTAGAACGAGACCGAGGAATCGCATTATGCGTGCCAGCCATCACTCTATTCGAGTCGGTGTATAGCACATATTCGGCAATAAAGTAAGCATCTGCACAACTTTGTGCAGTGCGACGGCATCATGACAACCGCTCGTTCGAAGGGCAAGCTGCTATGAAATACGGCACCACGTTTGGGCTTATCCTGGGATTGACTGTCCTCTTGGGCAACGCGGCGTTCGCGGCCACCCCGGCGCGCTGCCGCGCCGAGGTGCTGCGATCCGAGGAGCTTCCTTATGCGCCGATCGGTTCCTGGCTGTTGAAGGCCACCGTTCGTATCATTTATCCGGACGGCCAGGCCGCGGAGTCGACGTTCTTCAGGACCGTGCCCTGGCAGGTCACGCTGCGCCGGGGCGAGCATTTTCGGTTCGACTGCGAGCGGATGCGCGATGCGTGGCCGGTCGCCCTGCAATAGCTCGAACGCGAGGTGGATAGCGTCATGGTCAATCTGATTGTCGGTCTCACCCAGGTTGCATTCGCTCTCGGCAGCCCCGCCGGCGCGGTTGCGGATCGCGCATGGCAGCCATCGGTCGAGCAGGTCAGGATGGTCTGCGATCAGGACTGCAATTGCTGGCGAACGCGGTATCAGGAACGCCGGCCGCTGCTCTCGGGCCGCGACGATCTGGCCTGCCCGCCGTCGGAACGACGCCCGGTCGGCTATTACAACGGCTACTACCGCAAGGGACCGGCGACGGGCGTGGATTTCGACAGCAAATATCCGGTCCGGGAATTTTCGTTCCCGTTCTGAACGGCGCGAGCGCCACGCTCGAGGCAGGTGAGGCGCGTGCCGCGTTCTATTCCTGCGGCACGGCTCCGCCGGAGACGCTGCGTTCATCGAAGCGAGGACCGGCGCGTCGTTTCGCAGGCTCCGGGTCGGCCTGGTCGTTCGTTCCGCTGGATGGTGCAGACGCGTGGAGCTCCCGCGCCCGTCGGGTTACGGCGGCATAGCGCGCCGTCGCGCTGAGACTCATCAGGCCGGCGCGTACCAGTCCGAGAATCGCGCGCCGCGAATGGAAAGGCCCGGTCTTGCTTGCGGCATAGCCGCGCGGATAAAGTTGCAGGCGGCCGCCAAACGCTTCCTGCAACGCCGCCTTCTGGGTCGCACTGAGGCGCCGGCGCCGCGCGGGCTTTTCCGCTTCCACCAGCATGCGCAGCTCGATGCCGGGTGACTTCCGTGGCGCGGCCTTCATTGTCAGCTTACACTCCGGTCGACGGTCGTCGGCTTCCGCGAGGCCCGGCGCCTGACTGGCGTCGCCATGGACGCCGGCATGTGGCACATCATGGCTTGCGCTGTTGCTCATCACGAAACAGAACCGCATTTCGCGCAGCGGCGGCATCTGACGAAGGTCAGGATCGGTTGTGACGAAAGTCATATTCGTTTGCCGCCGCTATCGGCTTACGCCAGAGTGGGGCGGTCGCTAAGCGGATGGGCAACGCATGATCGATCTGAGCGCGGACTTGCTTGCGGCCGCCGAAGCCGATGTCATCGGCCTCGCCGTCATCGGCGCTGACCGCGGCATGCAGCGGAAGATCGGACGGCTGGTCGAATGGCTTCCCGCGATCGGCGTCGATTGCTGCGAGTGCATGCTGCTGGTTGGTATGGAGGCCGAACTGGCGGCGCTTGCCGGTGGCCAGCGCGACATGATCGCGCTCGCTGGCGTGCGTGGCGCATCGCCCGACATTGCGCAGCCGATGACGGCGGTCGTGCTGTGGAATGCCACGCAGTCGCACTATTTCGTCATCGCGATGCCGGACTTCGCCGGACGCCAGGTCGAAACGCTGCTCGGCAGCGAGCGCCGGGCCCGGCGCCTGATGGAGCAGCAGCTCGAGGCGGCGAGCGCGGAGGTGCGCTTTGCCTCGCTGGCGCGGACGCGGCTTCGCCTGGCGCGCGATCTGCACGATACGCTGGTGCATTCGATCGTGGCGCTGCTGACCCAGATCCGGCTGATCAGGCACTATCTGTCGACCGATCCCGCGCGCCTCGCCGACAGCCTTGCGACGGCCGAAGACGCCGCCGCGAGCGGGCTCGCGCGCGCCCGTGAAGCCATCGAGCGCTTGCGCACGCCCGACGATATGAAGCTCGATCCGGACGTCGAGGGACTGCTGAGCGACTTCGCCACACGCAGCGGCGTCCGGGTCTCGATCCAGATCGACGAGCCGGCGCGTGCCGGATTGCGCGATTGCGGCCTGACGGTTCAGCGCATCCTCAGCGAGGCGCTCCGCAATGTTCAGAACCATGCGCAGGCGCATCGCGTCTCCTTCCACGCCTATGATGCGCCGGCCGCGATCGGCCGAAGGCTCGTCGTCGAGATCCGCGATGACGGCCGCGGCTTCGATCCCGCGGTCCCGGCACCAGGACATTTCGGATTGATCGGAATGGCCGAATTTGCTGAACTCGTCGGCGGAAGCTGCGCGGTGGAGAGCGCACCGGGGCAGGGAACGCTGGTCCGGATCTCGCTCCCCGTGGCGGTGCCGCCGGCGGCGTCGGCCGGCGTGCTGGCCGATTGATGTGATTGCTTCGCATTGAGAGCTGTTCGAGCGAAGCGCTTCGAGAGGATGACGGAAGCCCGTGAGCAAGATTGAAAAGGTGCGGGTGCTGATCGCCGAGGATCAGACGCTGATCAGGGAAGGGATCGCGACGCTGCTCGCCCAGCAGAACGAGGATTTCGAGATCCTTCCTGGCGCGTCCGACGGCGAGCAGGCCATCGAATTCGCGCGGCGCTATCGGCCGGACGTCATCCTGATGGACCTCCAGATGCCGCGTGTCGACGGTATCGCCGCGACCCAGCGGATTCTGCGCGAGCTGCCGCAGACCCATGTCGTGGTGCTGACCACATTCGAGACCAACGATCTGATCTTCGAGGCGGTGAGCGCGGGTGCCAAGGCGTATCTGCTGAAGGATGCCAGGATGGAGGAGATCGCAGGCACGATCCGCGCCGTGATCAACGGCCAGTCGGGGCTTTCACCCGGCGTCGCCGCGCGCATCCTCGACGAATTCAAGCGGCTGCGTGGTCCACGCGTCTCCGCCAAGCTGCCGGTCCGCGACGGGCTGACGGCGCGGGAGAACGAAATTCTGACCCTGATCGTCGAGGGCAAGAGCAACACCGAGATCGGCGAGCGGCTGCATTTGGCCGAGGGAACCGTGAAGAACTATGTCAGCACGATCCTGGAGAAATGCCAGGTCAAGAACCGTACGGAACTGGCAATAAAGGCAATAACTTACTAGAAATAATTGCCCGCGACCGCACACCAAGCGGTTGATCCGGCTGAGATTGCTCGCCTTTCTCTGGGCCGCGCCCATAAAATTGGCTATAGGATTGTTCCGGATTTGCTTTTTGACGCGGCAAGTCCGGGTTGCGCAGCTATGAGTAAGCAGGGATTGACCATGAAGGGTATCGACCGCCAGACCAAGGGCACGGATGGACTGGCAGACGCCGCGGCGGCCGGCAACGGCGCGGATTCGGCGGCGCATGGCATGGCCGCGATCGATCAGGTCCGCGATCTTCTGTTCGGCGGCGCGCAGCGCTCGATCGAGACCAACCTCGCGGGCCTGCGCGAGGAGATGCAGGCGCAATTGAAGCAGATGCAGGCGGATTTCACCAACGAGGTCACCGCCCTGCAGGCGAGGCTCTCCGATCTCGAACGGGATACCGAGCAGAAGCGCCTCGACTCGCTGAAGGATGTCGGCGCGGCGATCACCCAGCTCGGCGCGGCCATCAGCGGATTGGGATCGGGCCGCACGGGCAAATAGCCATGGCAGCCGCTGCCGGCCAGAACCGCGAGATCGAGCAGCTCAGGACTTTGCTGTTTCAGCCCGAAGCGACGCGCTTGACGTCGCTGGAGGCCGAACTCGACTCGTTGCAGCGTTATGTCGGCAACGCCGACCGGCTGGAGACCGCAACCGCCGGCATCCTGGTGGAGGCGCTGGAGCGCGCCGAGGTCAACCGGCCGCGCGAACTCGCGACCGCGATCGCGCCGGTCGTGGTCTCCGCGATCAGGAACGAGATCAAGAATTCGCGCGAGCAGATGATCGAGGCGCTCTATCCGATCGTCGGCCGCCTGGTCAGCGCCGCGGTCGCGAATGCGTTCCGGGAAGTGGTCGCCTCGCTCGAGCAGCGCATCAACGCGCTGACCTCGGCGCAATTGTGGGTGGGGCGGATCAAGTCGCTGGCGACGGGACGCCCGATCAGCGAGTTCGTGCTGGCCGACAGCCCGCCGCAGGTCAACCGCCTGCTGATCATCGAGCGCGGCAATGGTCGCCTGATCGCCGACTGGAAGCGCGACGCGACCCCCGACGAGCGCGCCGATCTGCTCAGCGCGATGGTGGCGGCGATCCTGGAATTCTCGGTGCAGGCGCTCGCCGGCGAGGGCAATCTGCAAACGCTCGATTTCGGCGGCCGGCAGATCGCGCTGCGCGCCTCGCCCCGCTTCATCCTGGCGGCGGAATGTCTGGGCCCGCTGCGCCCGGCGGACAATGCCAGGATCAATTCGCTGTTCTTCGATGCGATCGAGCGCATCGACCGCGGCGCGGATTGCGATGCCCCGATGCTCGCTGCGCTGGTCGCTGCGATCGAGACCGACGACGCGCCGCCCAGGATCGCGAGCCGGCGCGGCAAGGTCATCCTGATCGCGGTGCTCGCCGCCGTCGCCGCGCTGTTGCTCTGGCTTGCTGCGATGTCGGTGACACGCGGCCTGCTGGAGCGGCGGACCCATGCGGCGCTGGAGCAATTCGCCGCCAACCAGCCGCTGCTGGCCACGTTCCCGCTGCGGCTCGACTTCGATCACGGCAAGTCCAGCGTCGCGGTCTCGGGCATCGAGCCGAGCCAGTTGAAGACCGCGCCGCTGCTCGAGGTGCTCGCAACGGCCGCTGCGCCTTACAAGATCGTCAACCGCATCGGTCTGGTATCCGCGCCGGATCAGGTCGCGGCGTCACAGGCCAGCATCGCGGCGAGCCTGACGCGCCTGCAGACGAGCCTCGACCAGATGCGCGAGGCGATGAGCGCGCAGGCGAAGTCGGGCGAGCAGCGCTATGCAGGGCTGACCGCGCAATATGACAAGCTCGGCGAGCAGTACGCCAGGCTCGGCGAGCAATATGCCAAGCTGCAATCCGTCACCGACGGGCCAGCGGCGCGGCTCGACCGCTTCATCGCCTCCACCGCCATCTTCTTCGTCAACAACGCCGACGAATTCCTCGACAACGATCAGGCCGAGCAGCAGCTTCGCGAACTGGCCGGATTGTTGGCGAACAACGATCTCAGGGTGAGGATCGTCGGCTATGCCGATCAGAGCGGCACCGAAGGCACCAACCGGACGCTGGCGCGCAAGCGCGCGGAGCAGGTGCAGCGCAGGCTGGCCGCGCTCGGAGTCGATCCGTCGCGCTTGATCCTGGTGTCGCGCGCGGCGACGATGCCGATCACCGATCGGCCCGACGCCACCGTCGGCGGCAACCGCCGGGTGGCGTTCGAGACGGTCTATCGAGGCGAAGTGGCGCGCTGATGCTCACCGCGAAAGTCATGCTGCTCGGCGATATGGGGGTCGGCAAGACCTCGATCCTCTATCGGCTGATCTACAATCGGTTCGAGGGCCAGTACAAATCGACGCTCGGCGTCGAGATCCTGAGCCATGACGTGGTCGCGGCGGATGGTAGCGATCCGACCCGCCTCGTGCTGTGGGACACCGACGGTGATTTCGGCACGCAGATTTTCGACACCGTCTATGTCACCGGCGCGTCGGCCGCGATCATTGTGTCCGACGTGACGCGACCGCAGACCGTGACCCGCATGGTCGAGCTGGTGCGCGGCTTCGAGGCGCGCTTCCCCGGCCGGCCGTACAGGGCGCTGTTGAACAAGATCGACCTGCCGGAGGCCGCGGGCAGCGCGGGCGTGATCGCCGAGCTCGGCAAGTCCAGCGTCAGGTCGGTCAGCGCCAAGACCGGCGTCGGCATCGCGGAAAGCATTGCCGAGCTCGCGCAAACCATCCGTCGCCGTCAGCTCTAGTTCGCGCAATTTGGTGTCAGCCGTCCCGACTTCTCGGGGCTGGCGAATCGGGCCGGGACGGCTGACTTCATCGCACGTGGGGCGTACGATGAAACGCTCTCGACGTGCGGCGCACGACCGCACGATTCTCTCCCCGACTGCACCACGCCCTCCCACACTCCGATAGTGACGATGGTCATCTTCCACTCGGCCAATGGCCTGCCTATCGTCCGCTCCGTCACCGGAACCAGCCATGAGGCCAGCAGTGTCTCGGGCGCACGGAGCGAGAGAACATGAGTATTTTTGGAAGCATCATGGGCGCAATCTTTGGCCACGGCGCCCAGGCCAAGACGGCTGAGACCACAGCGACTGCGGCACCTGCACCCGGAGCGGCGCCGGCGTCGACACCGTCGGCTGCGCCCGCTACGCCTGCCGCGCAGACGGTTGACGTCGCCGCGATCGTCGACAAGGCGGCCGCCGCCAAGGGCGAGAAGCTCGACTGGCGGACCTCGATCGTCGACCTGATGAAGGCGCTCGGCCTCGACTCCAGCCTTGCTGCGCGCAAGGAGCTCGCCAAGGAGCTGCACTACACCGGCGATACCAACAACACCGCCGCGATGAACGTCTGGCTGCATCAGCAGGTGATGGCCAAGCTGGCTGCCAATGGCGGCAAGCTGCCGGCCGACATCAAGACCTGACGACCTGCCTCGAGCCGTGCGGGGCGTTCGCGCCTCGCGCGGCTCCAAACCATGTGTATTGCGTGAGGAGCAGTTGCGATGACCTCATCTCATCTTGCCATCCTGGACCGGCAGACCGGCGTCGCGCGGTTCGCCGCGTTGATCGGCGCGGGGCTCGGCCTCGTCGCGCTGGCGCTCGGCGTCAGCATCGCCGTCGTCAATGCCGATAGCGGCGGCGACGTGCCGCGGCCGGCGAATGCGACCGTGCAGCGCGCCGCGCAGACCCCGCCGCCGGCGCGGGTCATCCTGCCCGCGCCGTGGGAGCAGGCCGCGCCTGCGCAATCCGCTGCGGCGCCGGCGAAGCCGGCAGACCACCGATAATTTTTCCGCGCCTTCGTTGCGGCCGGCGACCAACGGTGCCGGATCGCGCCACAGCCTTTGCAACAGGACATCACATGCTGAAGGAATTCAGGGAATTTGCCATGAAGGGCAACGTCGTCGATCTCGCCGTCGGCGTGATCATCGGCGCGGCGTTCGGGGCGATCGTGTCGTCGATGGTGGCGGACATCATCATGCCGATCATCGGCGCGGTCAGCGGCGGGCTCGACTTCTCCAACTATTTCACGGCGCTCTCGAAGTCGGTGACGGCGACCAACCTGGCCGATGCCAAGAAGCAGGGCGCGGTGCTGGCCTGGGGCAATTTCCTGACCCTGACGCTCAACTTCCTGATCGTGGCGTTCGTGCTGTTCATCGTTGTTCGTCTCATGAACCAGCTCAAGCGCGAAGCGCCCGCGGCGCCGGCCGAGCCGCCGAAGCCGACCAGGGACCAGGAGCTGCTCACCGAGATTCGCGATCTGCTGAAGTCGCGTGCGTAGAACGTCTTCAAGCGGCGACACGATCGCCGCGCGTGTACTGCGCAATGTCCAGCTCTTGGAGCCCAGCCATGCCAGAACAGGTCAAGCTGCCCCGAAAGCTTTCGCAAGAGCCCGGTGGCCCGTCGACGCTACGGCCGAGCCACCGGCGGGTCATCGAGGAAATCGATCGCTGGGCCAACAGTCCCGGTCTGCGGCCACCGAGTGACACGAAAGAGCTGGACGACAAGCACTCGCGCGGCCGACAGCGGGAGCGGCGGCCACGCTGGCTGGCGGATGATCCGCGAAATTAACGGCGCACAGTGCTCGCGATCAGCGCGGTCGAGGGAATCGCGAAGCTGTCGCCAACCCGTCCGCGTTCGATCTCGGCGCGGAAGGTGCGCGCGACTGCCGCGCTCTGGTCCGCATCGAGCCCGCTCCAATGCGGCATGAATTCGAACAATTTCTCGATCTCGCCGGGGTTGCCGACACTGAGTTCGAAGTCACGGGTGACCTCGGTGACGACAGGATCAGCGAAGCCGGCGGCGGCGATCGCGGCACTGAGGCGGTCGGGGTCGGCGAGCTCGGCGAGACCGGTGCAGGGCATCGGCGTGACCTTCTCAGGATAGAGCCGCCGGATGACCTGCGACAGCAGCAGATGCACGGCGGCACCATCGGCGCTCTTCCAGACCGCGATCGCCGCCGATCCGCCTGATCGCGTCACCCGCGCCATCTCACGCAAGCCGGCGCGCCAGTCCGGAAACAGCATCACGCCGAATACGGACACCACCGCATCGAAAGCGGCGTCCGGCAGATCGAGCGCCTGGCCGTCCATCTGCCGTGCCTCGATATTCGCCACATCATGCGCACGGACCCGCGCCACCATGCCGGCGGAGAAGTCGATCGCGGTAACCGCAGCACCGGTGCGGGCGGCGGCCAGCGCCGCGACACCGGTGCCGGTCGCGACGTCGAGCACTTTCGATGACGGGCCGATCGGGAGCAGCGCGACTGCGGCCTCGGCGAAATGTGTCGTGAATGGTTGCGACTGCGCCTCGTAGGTCGCAACCATCTTGTCCCAGTGCGCAGGATCGTGGAACGGTAGCGGCTTCGCCGGCTCATTTGACTGCATGAATCTGGTCCTCGAGTCCTTGTTTGTGTTTGGCGAGCCGGCGCTTGAAATCCCTGGCGAGCGCTTCGAGCGTCACCGCGCCGAGCCGCTTCAGGAACAGCGCCTCCACCTCGCGAAACGTCCCGGAAAGCGCGTCGTTGACGGCCTGTTCGACGAGGCAGCCGGGATTTTCCGAACGGTGGCCCATCGCGACGATGGTGGGCGCGCCGACCGCGCGATAGATGTCCGCGAGCGTGATGGCGGCGGGATCGCGCGCCAAGGTCCAGCCGCCGCCATGGCCCTTCTCGGAGCGGACCAGGCCCTGCTCGCGCAGGCCCGCCATCACGCGGCGCACCACCACCGGGTTGGTGGCCATCGCCTGCGCCAGTTGCTCTGATGTGACCGGCTCGCCTGCTCCGATCATGTGGAGCAGGCCATGCAGGACGCTGGACAGGCGGCTATCGCGGATCATGTAACTTCATATGTTACATGATGGGGTCGTCGTCAAGAGGGACGATGGCGGGCGAGCCGGCGGGGTTTGGCCGGGTCGCTGTCAGGCATGGGCCATGCCGCCATCGACTGTGAGCTCCGCGCCGGTCGTAAAACCTGCTGCGGGTGAGGCGAGAAAGCGGATCGCTTCCGCCACTTCCTCGGCGCCTCCCCAGCGGCCCATCGGAATCAGGCTCTCGACATAACGACGGATCGCAACATCGGCGGTTGCCCGTTCGGTCAGCGGGGTCTCGATCGGTCCCGGCGATACGACATTGACGCGAATGCGCCGCGCCATCAGCTCGCGTGATGTTCCGGCATTGCGGACGAAGGCGCGGATAAAGCCTTTGCTGCCCGCATAGAGCGGATCGCCGGGCTGGCCTTTGCGACCGGCGACCGAGCCGACAAACACGACGGATGCGCCGTCGGCGAGCAGCGGCAGCGCTTCGACGAAAGTGAACACGCTTCCCCGAACGTTCACGTCCATCAGCCTGTCATAGCTGGCGGGCGTCAGTTCGCCGATCTCGGGAGCATTCGAAACGCCGGCATTGATGACAAGGATATCGAGCCGGCCGTGGCGCGCGGCCACACGCTGCATCAGGCTTGCGATCTCGCGGGCTTCGGCGAGATCGACCAATTCGGCTTCCGCGCCTGCGCCGATCTCGCGCATCACAGCATCAAGGCGCGGCGCATCGCGTCCGGCCACGATCACCTGCGCGCCTGATCTGGCGATCCGCGCCGCCGTCGCGCGGCCGATGCCGCTGCTTGCCCCCGTGACGAGGGCGATCCGTCCCGAAAGATCGGACGATTGGTCTGGATTTGTCATGTGACCTCATTTATCAACGAGTGTTGATGAAGCAGATAGCGTGGGTTCCGAGGAATGTCAACGACTGTTGATAATGGGCGCAGGCCGGTCCGGTTGTCCGCGGCAGAAAGCCGTGCCCGCATCCTTGCGGCTGCGCGGCGAGCCTTCACCCGCGCCGGATACGACACGGTCGGTGTCCGCGAGATGGCTGCCGATGCCGGCGTCGATCCTGCGATGCTGCCGCGGCTGTTCGGGTCGAAGGAGATCCTGTTCGCCGAAATTGCCAACGGCGCCTTCAGCCTGGAGCCGGCCTTCGAGGGGCCGCTGCACGGCCTCGGTGCGCGCGTCGCCAGGCATTTGCTGGGTCCGATCGAGAAGCCGCCTGCCGCGGATTTCGACGAGTTCGCGTTCCTGCTTCGCTCCGTCGGCAGTCCCGTCGCGGCCTCGATCCTGTCGCATGCGCTGCATGCTCATTTCGTCAAGCCGCTGGCGGAGCGCATGGACGGTGCAGAAGCCGAGCTGCGCGCGGCGCTGATCACGTCCTATGTGCTCGGCTTTGCCGTGCTGCGTGCCGCGCTCCGCTCGCCGGCGATTGATCATGGTGATCCTGAATTGATCGTGATGCGGCTCGGCAAAGCCATTCAGGATTGCCTCGACCAAACGAGGCCCGGATCCGGAGCATCGCGCCTCGCGACCCGTCGCAAGATCTGACACGCCTGTCCGATATTCGCGTGCCGGATTTGGCGGCGCCATCCGTTTAATCCCCATCGGGGTCATGACGGCGGGGTGGTATCGTGGGCAATGCGGCGGTTGATCGGATGCTATTGGATGCGGTTGCGCATTATGGCGCGGGCCGCGCGACGGAGGCCGGCGCGCTGTGCGGCGACATCCTCACCGCCGATCCCGATCATGTCCCGGCGCTGCATCTGTCCGCGGTGATCGCCTTCGTGACCGATCGCGCCGCGGAAGGCGCGGTGCTGCTGAGCCGGGTGTTCAGCCTCGATCCGCATCATGGACCCGCGTTCGGCACGCTCGGCGATGCGCTCGCCGTGAAGGGCGAGCACGAGGGCGCGGTGGCGGCGTTCCAGCGTGGCGTGACGCTGCGGCCGCGTGATACCGGCCTCCACATGAAGCTCGGTGCTGCGCTGTGCGACCTGTCGCGCTTCGACGAGGCCGAGGCCGCATTTCGCCGCGCGATCGCACTCGATCCCGGCCTGACGCGGGCGCGGTTCAATCTGGCCGTCGCGCTGGCCGGGCAGCGAAAGCTGATCGAAGCGGAACAGGCCTATCGCGACGTGATCGCGCGCGATCCAGCCTATTGCGGGGTCTGGCTCAATCTCGGCAACGTGCTGACCGATCAGGACAAGCTCGATGCCGCCGTCGCGGCCTATCGCAGCGGGCTCGGCACCGAACCCGGCAATGCCGGGCTGCACAGCGGCCTCGGCGCGGCAAGCTATCGCCAGGGCCGGCTGCGGGATGCGATCCAGCATTATCGCCGCGCGATCGCGCTCGATCCGGTCAACCTCGCTCCGCAACGCCTGCTTGCCATGGTGTTGCATGAGGCGGGCGAGCGCGACGAAGCCGTCCGCATCTATCGACAGGTCTCGGCCCGCGACCCGTCAGATCATGTCATCCTCAACAATCTCGGCGCCTGCCTGTTCGAGCTCGGAGAGGTCGATGATGCGATCGCGTGCGCCGAACTCGCGCTGGCGATCAAGCCGGACCATGCGGCCGCGCATACCAATCTCGGGATCATCTTCGAGGCCCAGAACCTGGTCGATGCCGCGGTGGCCGCGCATCGGCGCGCCATCGAGCTCGACCCCGACTTCGCCAGGGGATACGCCAATCTGGCGGTCGCGCTGCGCAATGCCGGCGACATCGACGCGGCGCTGGTGGCCTCGCGCCGGGCCATCACGCTCGATCCGCAGCAGCCGCTCGCGCATTACAACCACGCTCATTTCCTGCTGATGAATGGCGAGTTCGAGGAGGGCTTCGAGGAATACCAGTGGCGCCGCAAGGCCAAGATGCTGAGCGATGGCGATCCCGTGTTCGACGAGCCGGAATGGCAGGGCGAGCCGCTCGCAGGCCGCACGTTGCTGCTGTTCGCCGAATACGGGCTTGGCGACGCCATCAATTTCGTCCGCTACGTGCCGATGCTGGCGGACAGGGGCGGCCGGATCTTGCTGCAAGTGCAGCCGGCGCTGGTGTCGCTGCTGCGCCCGATGCTGCCCGATGTCGCGGTGTTCGCGCGCGGCGAGCCATTGCCGCCGTTCGATCTGCAACTGCCGCTGCTCAGTCTGCCGCGGATCTTCCGCACCACCGTCGAGACCATCCCCGCGGCGATCTGCTATCTGCAAGCGGATGCCGTCAAGCTCGCGCGCTGGCGCGAAGCGTTGAACGACGTCTCCGCGCTGAAGGTCGGCGTGGTCTGGAGCGGCAATCCGAGGCACAAGGGCGATCGCCAGCGCTCGCTATCGGCGGATGCCGTGCTGCCGCGGCTGGTGACGCCCGGCGTCCAGCTCTACAGCCTGCAGAAGGAGCCGCGCCCGGACGATACGCCGGTGCTGCGGCGGCTTGCCGCTGACATCGTCGACCTCGCGCCGACGCTCGGCGATTTCGCCGATACCGCGGCGGCCGTCTGCTCGCTCGATCTCGTCATCGCCGTCGACACCTCGGTGGCGCATCTCGCCGGCGCGCTCGGCCGCCCGGTCTGGATGTTGTGTCCGTACGCGCTCGACTGGCGCTGGCTGCGCGATCGCGCCGACACGCCCTGGTATCCGACCATGCGGCTGTTCCGCCAGGACAAGCCGCAGGCCTGGGACGGCGTGCTGGCGCGGATGTCGGACGAGCTGGCGCGGGTGGCACGAGGTGCGCACAAATTGCTGCTGCCGCCGGCGTCGTAGAGCTCACCGGACACGGGAATGTGGATTTGATGCAACATATGATTGAAAAATTCTAAAGTTGCAACAAAACATATTGAAGCTTCCCCCGCGTGCGCGCCGAATGCGGAAACCGATCATTGCAACGATCGCATCGGCTGGGGGGTCTGATGAAGAAAGCCAAGGCACGGAAGGCCGGCAAGGCAAAGAAGCCGGTCAAGGCAAGTAAGCAGGTCAAGGCAAGGAAGGCCAAGAAAGCAAAGGCCGCAGGGAAGCCGCGAATGACGGCGGCCTTGCCGCAGGCCGCAACGACAAGGGCCGCGGCCGCACATCCGAAGGGGTGCTGCACCATAGCGGCTCCCAGCGTGCCCGATCGCGATATCTCGGGCGTCACCGAAGCCGAATGTAACGCGATTGCCAATGCTCATCCCGGTTCGGTTGCGAACTGGGTCGAAGGCTCTTGCGCCTGAACGATTGACGACCAGAACATTTTTTTTGAGAGATTGCCATGTCACCCGCAAAACCGGGAATGCTTGCTGCTGCAGCTTTGTGTGCCTCGTTCCTCAGCGGATGTGCCGTACCGATCTACGATGTTCCATATGATTCTGCCGGCCAACCGACGGTGAAGTCGATCGTTGATCGCATCCAGTGCGAGATCAAGGAGATGGTTCGCGATGATAGCGACGACGTGGCCGCATTTCACGGACGATTTCTCCTGAACGGAGACTACGATGCCGAGATATCGCTATCGGTTGAGGTCAATGATACTGGCGGCTTGGCGCCAAACATGAGCTACCTTCATCCGCCGACGTCGTTCACATTCAACGTCAGCGGCACTCTCAGTGGGTCACGCGACCATACCTTCACCGAGAACATTCAGTTGTCGACGCGGGAAATCTATCGCGAATGGAAGAGCGGCACGAATCTCCATGAATGCCCGCCCGCAGATACCAATCTATCGGGAAGGCTGGGCCTCAGCGATTTCGTGGCGATGGCCGCACTGACGCCTCGCCGCGACGACACCATTACGTTAGCGACGCCGGGCGGGGTGTTCGGCGGAACAATCACGTTCGTGATCACGAAGAATCTGAGCGCGATCGGGCCGACCTGGCAACTCGTGAACTTTACCGGGCCGGGAGCATTGGGAAGTTTGTCGCAGGTCAACACGGACAAGATCACGGTTGCCTTTGCGCGCGGTCCCAATGCGGGCAAGCCGATGCCAGCGATCGTCAAGCGACCATGGCGGAGGGACATCAGCAATCCCTACGCGCACGAGTTCCTAAACCAACTGCTGACCAGCTCGATCAATACGCAGCTTCAGATTCTGCGCAACAGCCTCCGCTGATCAGGCAGCGGCGGTTGTTGCCCGCGGCGACCACGCGGCCGGGCGCGGCCTCACCCCGCGCTCATCCGCTGTGCTCCGCCGAGCAGCTTCACGTTGAGCCGGCCGCCGTCGAACAGCATCTCGTTCAGCGCGCCGTCGATGTCTTTGGTGGTGATATGCCGGCCGCCGTCGCGGGCGATGCTGGCCTGGGCGATGCGGCGCATCAGCTCCTTGATGAAGGCGGCGCTGACGCCTTCGGTGCGCTGCGCCGCGGCATCGATAACGGACGGTTCGAGCGGCAGGCCACGGCCGTAGAGCCGGATCAGCTTGCAGCGTCCGATTTCGTCGGGCAGCGGCACCTCGATCGCCTGGTCGATGCGGCCGGGCCGGCCGGCCAGCGCGCCTTCCAGCTCTTCCGGCCGGTTGGTGGTCAGCACGAACAGGATGTCGCAGTCTTCTTTCAGGCCGTCCATCTCGTTGAGCAACTTGTTGAGCAGGGATTCCTCGCACGGTCCGCTCATGCCCCTGCGGTCGCGCGCGATCAGGTCGACATCCTCGATCACGACCATGGTCGGTTGCAGCAGCCGCGCAAGGTTCATATAGGCGCCGAGCAGTCCGACCTGCTCGGCGGTGATGATCAGGGTGGTGTGACCGGGCAGGTTGGTGGCGAGATAGCGAATGGTGTGGGTCTTGCCGGTGCCCGGCGGGCCATAGAGCAGGATGCCCTTGCGGGTCGACTGGCCGAGCTTGCGCAGCAGATCGCGGCTCTCGACGAAGTCGAGCACGTTGCGGTCGAGCAGCCGCAAGGTCCGGTCCGGCAGGATCACGTCATCGCGATCGACCGTCGGCAGACGATGTACGGTCACGCCGCGCGCGCGACCGCGATAGTCGGCGGCGTCTTCCAGCGACAGGATCTTGCCGCGGTAGGATCGTGCCGTATGCACGGCAGCTTCGAGCTCGGCAAAGGTCCGTTGCACGAGGCTGTTTCCTGCGGAGCCTGCCGGCACCGCGAGCTCGATCCGCAAGCTCGGCTCGCTCTGATAATCACGGTGGTGGCTGAGCAGCACCGCGTAGCGCAGCTGTTCGGTCCGGCACAGCCATAATCCGTTGGTGAGGCATTTCACCGGCTCCGGCTCCCCGACGTCGACGTCGTGATATTGCGGTGGCGCGATTGCCGGTGCGTTGCGGCTGTTCTCCATCAGCGCGGCAAAGGCGAGGGTCTCGTAGCGGTGTTCCTCATGAAGGCCGAAGAAATGAAGTGGCGTGTCGAACAGCCGGTCGATCGCGATCTGAACATCGGCACGCATATGCCCGGGAAACTGCCGCGACCTGGTCAGGATCTGGTTGCGCGGCACGCCGGCAAAATGCCAATCGAGTGCTACGAAGGCGTATCGGAACTCCTCGCCCGGCAGGTTGTCCGAACTGGCCCTGGTGGCGAGCAGGCAGTTGCTGCACAGGCAGACCGTCTTGCGGCCGAGGAAAACGTCCGTCACAGGGGCCAGCGCGCCACAGAGCTCGCATGGCCGGGCCGCATCGGCAGCTGCGCTCGTGATCAGCAAGGAATGGCCGTTGCTGCGGATCAGCTGCTCGGCCGACTCCAGCAATGCCCGGGCCACTGTCGCCGGATAGGGGCCGCATGCAATTCCGCTCAGGGCCTCGATCCGTGCGGTGGCGGCGATCGCCTCTTTCCCGGACTTGCCAAATACCGTCCGCAGCAGGTTCCGGATGAAATCTATCGGTGTCTCGTCGTCGTCATGAATGAACAGCTTGATCGGGCCGCTCTCGGCAAGGACGTCGTGCATCGGACCCTCGAAACGCAATCGGAAACAAAAAGAACAAAGAGAGAACATCATGGCCGTCGGTCTGCGTCAAGCGAAAGATTTGCCCACCTCATCCCTGACGTGTGGTGAGCCGGTCGGCCGGCTCGGCAGGGAACGCGGCGCATGTGTAAACGCCGCTCAATGCTTGTGACGATCATGTTGCGGCAAATGCCAAAACATGGCCGCCACAGCGGCAAACTTCCGACACATCATCGGGGCGAAAAGGAGTTATCCGACATGACGCGAGCGCGAGGCAGATTCTCTCCCAGGAATCTTCCGTCGCGCCATTATTTTTATGAGGCTCTCGTGTCGCACAAACTCCGTTTTGCGATTCTTCTCGTCTTCACCCTGTTGGTCTCTCCGGTGCTCGCGCAACCGGCCGCCAAGCCAGCGCCGCCACAACCAAGTACCAGTGACGCGTTGACGCCGGAGCAGGCCAAGCGCGCGCTCGAAACGTTGCAGGACGACAAGAAGCGCGGCGAGATCATCAACACGCTGCGCGCCATCGCCAAAGCCTCGCCGCAGGCCACGGCTCAGCCGGCGGCTGCGGAGCCCGCGCCCGAGCAGCGTTCGCCGATTCCACTCACCGCGGACAGTCTCGGCGCGCAACTGCTGCTGATGGTGTCCGAGCAGGTGACGGAGATGTCGCGCGAGGTCGCCAACGTTGCGCGCACGCTGACGCATTTCCCGGCGTTCTACTACTGGTTCGTTCGCACCGCCAACGATCCCGCTGCCTATGGTTTGCTGATCGATATCGCCTGGAAGCTGGCGTTGGTGTTCGGATGTGCGCTGGCCGCCGAATGGGTGGTGTTTCGCCTGATCAAGCGGCCAGTGGCGTTCCTGGAGCAGCGGCTGCCGCGGACCGCACGGGTGCCGGCGCAGGTGCTGGCGAGTGTCGATCCACCGTCATCGGTCGCCGACGTCACGCCGGAGCCCGAACTGCATCGCCGCCGGCTCAGCCTGGCGCGGGCCTGGCAGTCGGTGATCCGGCTGCCTTTCGTGGTCGGGCGCCTCGTGCTCGAACTGTTGCCGGTCGTGGTTTTCGTCAGCGTCGCCACCGCACTGCTCGGCACCGAGATCGGCGAACAGTCGACCACGCGGCTGGTGATCCTCGCGGTCGTCAATGCCTACGCATTCTCGCGGGCGCTGATCTGCGCGGTGCGGGCACTCGCCGGTCCGTTCGGCCTGTTCCGCGTCCGGGCCGAGACCGCGGCCTATATCGAGATCTGGGCCCGGCGCATCGTCGCGGTCGGCGTATCCGGCATCTGCCTTGCCAATGTCGCGCTGCTGCTCGGGCTGCATCGTGCCGGCTACGCGGCGCTGCTGCGGCTCGTGATGCTGGTCGTGCATTTGTTCGTCGTCGTCATCATCCTGCAATGCCGCCGCCAGGTCGCCGCCGCCATTCGCGCGCCGGCCGATCGCACCGGGCTTGCGGCGCGGACGCGCAACCGCCTCGCGTCGCTCTGGCATGTGCTGGCGATCGCGCTCGATCTCGCGCTGTGGGCGGTGTGGGCGCTCAACATCCGCAACGGCTATTCGCTGCTGCTGCAATATTTCGTCGGCACCGTCGCGGTGCTGCTGGTCACCCGCCTCGTCACCATGGTGGTGCTGAGCCTGATCGACCGCGGCTTCAGCATCAGCCCGGATCTGCTGCAACGTTTCCCGGGGCTGGAGTCGCGTGCCAACCGCTATCTGCCGCTGCTGCGCAAGGTGGTGTCGGCGGTGATCGCGCTGATCGGCTTCGTCGCGCTGCTCGAGGTCTGGGGTGTCGATGCCATCGTCTGGTTCTATGGCGGCCAGATCGGCTCCCGGCTGATCTCGGCGCTGGTGACGGTCGGAATTGCCGCGCTCGCCGCGGTCGTGATCTGGGAGGTCGCCAACGCGTTCATGGACCGGCAGATCGACACGCTGTCGCGCGAAGGGCATTACGCCCGCGCCGCGCGCCTGCGCACCTTCCAGCCGATGCTGCGCACCGCGCTGTTCTGCATCATCGTGGCGGTGGTCGGGCTCACCGCGCTGAGCGAGATCGGCGTCAATGTCGCGCCGCTGCTCGCGGGCGCCGGCATCGTCGGCATCGCGATCGGCTTCGGCTCGCAGAAGCTGGTGCAGGACCTCATCACCGGGCTGTTCCTGCTGCTCGAGAACACCGTGCAGGTCGGCGACACCGTCACGGTGTCCGGTCTCTCGGGCGTGGTCGAGAACGTCTCGATCCGCACCATGCGGCTGCGCGCCGGCGACGGCTCGGTGCACGTCGTGCCGTTCAGCGCGGTGACGACGATCACCAATGCCAGCCGGGGCGCCGGCAATGCCGCCGTCAGCGTCAACATCGCCTTCAAGGAGGACACCGATCGCGCCGGCGAGATCCTGAAGGACATCGTCGTCGGGATGCGCCAGGAGACGGCGTATCGCGCATTCATCCGCGGCGACCTCGAATTGTGGGGCGTCGACAAGGTCGACGGCTCGGTCGTCACGATCGTCGGCCAGATCCGCTGCACCGATAGCGGCCGCTGGGCGGTGCAGCGCGAGTTCAACCGCCGCATGAAGCGGCGCTTCCAGGACGAAGGCATCCAGATCGCCTCGATGGGCCAGACCATCCTGATGCAGATCCCGGCGCCCTCCGAGCCCGACACCAACGTGATGCCGCGCCGCGCGGCGGGCTAACGCGGGCGCAGCCCCCTCTCCCCGTGAGAACGGAGAGAGGGAGCACGAGCGCACCCGTCGCGTCTCATCGTTGCGACACCGTCTCGCGACGATGAGACGGCAACCACCCGATCTGTCCCCGGACGGCGCTCGCCGGCGACCGAAATAGGCCCTTTCGCATCCTTCCCTGCGATTTCCTTGCTGGCACAGCGCTTGCTGATTGTCGTGTCAATGCGCGGCAAGACGCATTGCATGACTGAACCGTAACGCAAAGGAAGGAAACGCACATGGAGCTTGGCTACTTCACCATGCCCTCGCACCCGCCGGAGTGCGGATTGAAGGAAGGGCACGACTGGGACCTGCAGACGATGCGCTGGCTCGATGAGCTCGGCTATCAGGAAGCCTGGATCGGCGAGCACCACACCGCGCCCTGGGAGCCGCATCCGTCGCCCGATCTGTTGGTGGCGCAGGCGCTGTTGCAGACCAAGAATCTGCGCATCGGCCCCGGCGGCTTCCTGCTGCCGTATCACCACCCCGCCGAGCTCGCCAACCGCGTCGCGATGCTCGACCACATCTCGAACGGGCGCCTGAATTTTGGCGTCGCCGCATCGGGCCTGCCGAGCGACTGGGCGATGTTCAATGTCGACGGCATGAGTGGTCAGAACCGCGACATGACCCGCGAGGCGCTCGAGATCATCCTGAAGATGTGGTCGGAGCCCGGACCGTGGACGCACAAGGGCAAGTACTGGACGGTGAGCAAGCCGGACACGATGTTCGACTTCCTCAAGCCCCACATCAAGCCTCAGCAAGCGCCGCATCCGCCGATCGGCGTCGCCGGCCTGTCGAAGAACTCGGACACCTTGAAGCTCGCCGGCGAGCGCGGCTTCATCCCGATGAGCCTCAACCTCAACCCTGCCTATGTCGGCAGCCACTGGGACTCGGTCGAGGCAGGCGCCGCCAAGACCGGCCGCAAGCCGAGCCGCAGGGACTGGCGGCTGGTGCGCGAGGTGTTCGTGGCGGATACCGATGAGGAGGCCTGGAAGCTCTCGACCGGCGACATGATGGGCCGGATGATGGGCGAGTACTTCCTGCCGCTGCTCGGCCATTTCGGCTTCAAGGACTATCTGAAGCACGCGCCCGATGTGCCTGACAGCGACGTCACGGTGGAATATTGCGCGCGCCGGAATTGGATCGTCGGCTCGCCGGCAACCGTCACCGAGAAGATCGAGAAGATCTATCACGAGGTCGGCGGCTTCGGCGTGCTCTGCGTGTTCGGCTTCGACTACAAGCACAAGCCAGAGGCCTGGCGGCGCTCGCTGGAATTGCTCAAGACCGAGGTGATGCCGCGGCTCAAGCATCTCGGCGCCGAGTTCGAGAAGGCTGCATGACAGCTAGGCGGGGTGCGGGGCTTGCCTCGCACCCCGCGTCGCATATCTTGGAGGGAAATATAATTCAGTACCGGGGTTTTCTGCATGACGGTCGACGCACAGAGTTTCAAGCAGGCGATGCGCCATTGCGCCGGCGCGGTCGCGCTGGTGACGGTCGGCTCGGAGCCCGGCAAGCGCACCGGCCTGACCGTGACCTCGGCCTGCTCGCTGTCGGACAATCCGCCCTCGGTGCTGGTCTGCGTTAACCGTAACGCCAGCGCGCATCAGCGCATCCTCGAGGAGCGCCATTTCGTCATCAATTTCCTGAACGAGGAACACGCGCTGCTGGCGCTGACCTTCTCCGGCCAGAAGGGCGTCAACGGCGACGATCGTTTTGCGTTCGGGCGCTGGACCACGGGCGCGACCGGCGCCCCGGTGCTGGAGGATGCGGTCGCCGCGTTCGATTGCGTGCTGGCGCAGCAGCTCGAGACCAAGACCCACTCGATCTTCATCGGCGAGGTCCAGCACGTCCGCGCCGTGACCACCGTCGATCCGCTGATCTACCTGCGCTCGGGTTTCCAGAGCGTGCGCGACATCCACGATCCCGTCGCGCTCGGCGACCTCGACGCACGCCGCGTCAGCTGGAACGAGTTTTCCTGATTGCCTGACTGAACGGGCGATCAGCGGCAGGGACCGGTCATGAGCTCTGCTTGGATGTACACCCTGATTCCCGCGGCGGCGGTGGTGCTCGGTGCGGTTGCTGCCGTCAACATCCGCCCGGGTCCCAGGATCGTCAGTGCGATCCAGCATCTGGCCGCCGGCGTCGTATTCGCCGCGGCCGCGGGCGAGATTCTTCCCGACCTGATGCATCGCAACGCGCCGGTCGCCACGGTCGTCGGCGGTGGCATCGCGCTGGCGGTGATGCTCGCGATCAAGCAGGTCGAGGGTCTGGTCAAAGGCCCGCTCGGTCTCTTGTCGATGGTCGGCGTCGACATCCTGATCGATGGCCTGGTGCTCGGGATCGGCTTTTCCGCCGGTGCCAAAGCCGGCATCCTGCTGACGGTCGCGCTGACGCTGGAAGTCCTGTTCCTCGGCCTGACCGTTGCCAACGAGCTCGGTGAGAGTGTCCGCTCCCGCCTCGCGGTGGTGGGTGCAACCGCTGCCCTGGCGCTGCTGCTGCCGCTCGGTGCGGTGCTCGCCACGCCGGTCGCCGCCCTGCCGCCTTCGATCGTGGCTGGATTCTTCGCCTTCGGGCTGATCGCGCTTTTGTATCTGGTGACGGAAGAATTGCTGGTGGAAGCGCACCAGACACCAGATCGCCCCTGGGTGACGGCAATGTTTTTTGTCGGTTTCCTGGCGATTCTGGTCTTGGAGGAGTTGATGAGCTGATCCGGCGTTGCGTGTGATCGGCGGCGCGCCGTCGAACCTCACGATGCGGCGTCGATTTTCAGTCCCTTGATCTTGCGATACAGCGTGGCGCGGCTGATCCTGAGCGTCTTGGCCGCTTCAGCCACCCGCCCGCCATGCGCGCGCAGCGCCTCGACGATCGCTGCGCGCTCGCTCGCGGCATGACCGGCCTCAGCGGTCGTCTTGCCAAGCGTCGGCAAATCGAGATCGGCTCCGGTGATGACGCCGGCTTCGGCGGTCGCGCCGGCGAGGCGCAGCACATGGCGGAGCTGGCGCATGTTGCCGGGGAACGGATAGGCCATCAGCTCGGCCCAGGCGTCCGCCGCGATGCGGCAGTGCGGCGCCTCCTCGTCGGCGATCTGCGCGATGACGTCCTTGCGGTCGGCGCGCTCGCGCAGCGCGGGCAGTCGGATCTCCATGCCGCGCAGCCGGTAATACAGGTCGGAGCGGAAGCTGCCGTGTTCGGCCATCCGCGCCAGGTCACGATGCGTGGCGCTGATCAGGCGGATGTCGACCGGCACGGGCTTCAGCGCGCCGAGCGGCCAGACCTCGCGGTTTTCCAGCACGCGCAGCAGCCGTGTTTGCAGCGCCAGCGGCATGTCGCCGATCTCGTCGAGGAACAAAGTGCCGCCGCTGGCCTGCACGATCAGCCCCTTCGATCCCTCGCGCCGCGCGCCGGTGAAGGCGCCGGCCTCGTAGCCGAACAGCTCGGCGTCGATCAGGCTCTCCGGCATCGCCGCGCAATTCAGCGCGACGTAGTTGCGGCCGGCGCGGTTGCTGGCGGCATGGATGGCGCGCGCGAACACGTCCTTGCCGGCGCCGGTCTCGCCATGCAGCAGGATCGGCAGGTCGAGATTGCCGACCGTCATCAGCCGCTTCACGCCCTTGATCAGCACGGGATCGCGGCCCGCCAGCCGGTGCAGGCCGCTGAACTGTCCGGCCGGTTGCTCGCGCGGTGGAGCCGGCAGCGGACGGGAGACACGCGTGCGCACCGGCGGTGCGATGCGCCCGCGGCCCCACGGCGTGCCGTCGGCGCGGCGCAACGTGACCGGCTCGTCGGCGGCCCGCGTCGCGCGATCGTCCAGTTGGATGAGATGCGACAGGTCGATGCCGTCGTCGATCATCGCGTCCGTCAGCCCGAACACGCCGCGCGCGGTGCGGCAGGCGCCGACGACGCGGCGGTCGTCGTCATAGGCCAGCATGCCATGCCCGTCGCCGGGCAGGGTCGCGATCCAGGAGGCGCGGTAACGCCGACGGAAGAACGACTGCTCGATCCGCCGCGTCGCGTCCGTGGTGACGGCCAACGCCAGTTCATGCGCGCCGCGGCCGAGATCGCTGCGGCAGGAGGAGATGTTGACGGCGCCGGCGAGCCTGCCGGCATGGTCGAACAATGGCGACACCGCACAGGTGAACATGTGCCACTGCTCGCGGAAATGCTCGTCGCCGTGGACGATGATCGGTCGCTGCTCGGCGAGCGCGGTGCCGAGCCCGTTGGTGCCTTCGAAAGTCTCGGCGAAGTTCGAGCCGGTGTAGATCTTCCACTCCAGGAACATCCGCTCGTAGTCGCCGCCGGGCAGCCGGCTCACCAGCATGGTGGCGTTGGGATCGGCGAGGTTGACGCAATAGCCGCTATCGTGGAGCAGGCGGGCAAGGTCCTCGAGCTCCGGGACCGCGACCTGGATCAGATCCTCCATCGGCTCGGCGATGTGCCGGACCTCGGCCTCGGTCAGGGTCTGCGGCGGCCCGCGCCGGGCCGGATCGAGGTTGTGATTGACCACGCAGCGCCGCCACGACGCAGCAATCCGCGCCTCGGTGTCGACGCCGGCCATTTGGTTGGCCGCCGACAAAACACGGGCGACGTGATTTGAGGCCGAAAGATTGGCCATCCAGAGGTCTCCACCCTGTATTTTTGCGGGAAGTCTGGCACCGCCCGGCCGAATGTCAATTGGCAGGCAGGTCGCGGGGAGTGCGCTTCGGGTGGGCATAGGCGTGATTTCCGCCGTCATTCCGGGGCTCGCGAAGCGAGAGCCCGGAATCCATTGACCCACAGGGTTGGTGGTTCGATGGATTCCGGGCTCGGCGCTGCGCGCCGCCCCGGAATGACGAGGGTGGTGGTGGCGGGATTACTTCACTTCACCGGCCGTCAGCAGCACAAACGAACGCCCGGCCGCCCTGTAAATGTCCTCGAACGCGAACTGCGTGCTTGCCGCTTCCTCCGGCACATTGGTGTCGAGCAGCAGCGACCAATGCGGGCCTGCGGTGGTCTGCGGCAGCTTGAAGTCGACCTCGCCCTCATAGCTGTTGAGGATCACGAGCACCGTATCGTCCTCGCCCTGGCGGGCGATCGCGGTCTTGCGGGCGCGGCCGTCGAGCACGACGCCGAAGCATTTGATCCAGCCGGTGGTCCAGTCGGCCTGCGACATCTCGGCGCCCGAGGCGTTGATCCAGACCACGTCGCGGATATCGAGTTGCGGATCGCGATCGCCGGACAGGAAGCGGCTGCGGCGCAGGATCGGATAGTCGCGCCGGAGCTTGATCATCCGCTTGGTGAAGGCGAGCAGCCTGTTGGCGTCGTCGGAAAAATTCCAGTCGAACCAGGAGATCTCATTGTCCTGGCAATAGGCGTTGTTGTTACCGCGCTGGGTGCGCCCGAACTCGTCGCCGCCGAGCAGCATCGGCGTGCCCTGCGAAGCCAGCAGCGTCGCCAGCATGTTGCGTTTCTGGCGCTCGCGCAACGAGACGATCTCGGGGTTGTCGGTCGGCCCCTCGGCGCCGCAATTCCAGGAATGGTTGTCGGACGAGCCGTCGTTGTTGTTCTCGCCGTTGGCTTCGTTGTGCTTGTTGTTGTAGCTCGCCCAGTCGTTCAGCGTGAAGCCGTCATGGGCGGTGATGAAGTTGACGCTGGCCCAGGTGCGGCGGCCCTCGCGGTTGAATACGTCGTGCGAGCCGAGCAGCCGCGGCGCCAGTGCGGCCGGCGCAGCCTCGGCGCGCCAGAAATCGCGCACCGTGTTGCGGTACTTGTCGTTCCATTCCGCCCAGCCCGGCGGGAAGCCGCCGACCTGGTAGCCGCCGGGGCCGCAGTCCCAGGGCTCGGCGATCAGCTTGACGGTCGCGAGCAGCGGGTCCTGGTTCATCGCCTTCAGGAATCCCGATTGCTCGTCGAAGCCGTAGACCTCGCGCGCCAGGATGGTGCCGAGGTCGAAGCGGAAGCCGTCGACATGCATGTGGCCGGCCCAGTAGCGCAGGCTGTCCATCACCATCTGGATCACGCGCGGGTGCGACAGATTCACCGTGTTGCCGGTGCCGGTGTCGTTGATGTAGTAGCGGCGCTTGTCGGGCAACAGGCGGTAGTAGCTCGCATTGTCGATGCCCTTGAACGACAGCGTCGGGCCGCGTTCATTGCCTTCGGCGGTGTGGTTGTAGACCACGTCGAGAATGACCTCGAGGCCGGCGCCATGCAGCCGCGCCACCATCTCCTTGAACTCGCGCAGGCTATTGGCGACATCGGCGGCGTAGCGCGGATCGGGCGCAAAGAAGCCGATCGTGTTGTAGCCCCAGTAATTGGTGAGGCGCTTCTCCAGAAGGTTGCTGTCGTTGATGAAGGAATGCACCGGCAGCAGCTCGACCGAGGTGATGCCGAGCGCCCTCAGATAGTCGATCGCGACGTTCGCGCCGAGGCCGGCATAGGTGCCGCGCAAGTGCTCATCGATGCCGGGGTGCTGCTTGGTAAAACCCTTGACGTGGGCCTCATAGACGATCGTCTCGTCCCAGTGGGCTTCCTGCCGTTGCGGCTCCTGCGCCCAGTCGAAGCCGGGATCGACCACCACGCATTTCGGCATGAACGGTGCGCTGTCGCGCTCGTCGAAGGTGAGGTCGTCACCGGTTTCCATCTTGTAGCCGAACACCGCCGGATTCCAGGTCAGGCTGCCGGCATGGGCGCGCGCATAGGGATCGAGCAGCAGCTTGTTCGGATTGAAACGATGTCCGCCGTCCGGTTGGTAGGGGCCGTAGACGCGATAGCCGTAGAACGTGCCGGGCTGCACGCCATTGATGAATCCGTGAAACACCTGGTCGGTGTATTCAGGCAGCTCGAAGCGATGGGTCTCGCGCTCGCCGTCGAACAGGCAGACCTCGACCTTGGTGGCGTTGGCGGAAAACACCGCGAAATTGGTGCCGTGGCCGCTCCAATGCGCGCCCAGCGGATAGGGCAGGCCTTCCTCGATCACGAAATCGGACATCGGTCCCCCAAGGGTCTGGAACTGGCAAATCAACCTGCAACAAACGCCGCCACGCAGGAAACGTTGCATGGGGCGATGTTAGCGGCATCAGCAGATGACCGTATGACGGCCAAGGCCGAATCCGCTCAACACATTCAGTGTCGTCCCGGCGAAAGCCGGGACCCATAACCACCAATGATTATTGTGGAGTTGTGCTGGAACGACGAGTCCCCCACTAACTCCCGCCGCGGCGTATGGGTCCCGGCTTTCGCCGGGACGACGTACAGCTCACATCAGCCGCATGCCCTTCAGGCTGCTATGCCCGTTCTTGCCGACGATGATGTGGTCATGCACGGCGATCCCGAGCGGTTTTGCGATCTCGACGATCGCCTTGGTCATCTGGATGTCGGCCTGCGACGGGGTCGGGTCGCCGGAGGGATGGTTGTGCACCAGGATCAGCGCGGTCGCGGACAATTCCAGCGCGCGCTTGATCACCTCGCGTGGATAGACCGGGGTGTGATCGATGGTCCCGGTCTGCTGCACCTCGTCGGCGATCAGTTGGTTGCGCTTGTCGAGGAAGAGCAAGCGGAACTGCTCCTTGTCGGCGAACGCCATGCTGGAGCGGCAATAGCCGATGACGTCGCTCCACGACGACAGCGCGACGCTCCGCTTGATTTCGCCCTTGGCGATCCGGCTCGCGGCGGCCGCGAGCAGCTTGAGCTGGTTGATCGAGGCATCCTTGACGCCGTCGACCTCGCGCAGCCGCGCCGCCGGCGCGTGCACCACTTCGGCGAAGGAGCCGAACTTCTTCAGCAGCGCCTTGGCCAGCGGCTTGGTGTCGCGGCGCGGGATGGCGGCGAACAGCGCCATCTCCAGGAGTTCATAATCGGTCAGCGCGTCGGGGCCCGCCGCGTAGAAGCGCTCGCGCAGCCGTTCGCGATGGCCGTGGTAATGCGGCGTCTCGTCGGGCTCGTCGTTGCTGGCATCGGGCTTGGCGGGCATCGGCCACAACCTTGCCGTGCCAGCGGCGTTTTGCAAGTACCCGCGCGCTGCTAGGGCGCGCGCTTCAGGCCGGGGATCAGCGCCGCCAGCCGGTCCTTGATCAGATGGCCACGCATCGGGCCGGGGCCCATGCCTGGCGGCGGCGGGCCGGGAGGAGGTCCCGGCGGCGGCCCGCGGCGCGGCTGCATCGCGATCTCGGCACGCCTGTCGACGCCGAGCGTCAGCGTTGCCAGATAGCGGTCCTTCTCCTCCTTCACCGCGCAGAAGGCGCGGCGGTCCGGATCGGCGTTCTCGACGACGTGGTCGTTGGCATTGAGCGTGGTGCGCGGCCGCGGCCGGCCCGTGTAGTCGGGCGCATTGGCGTAGATGAATTCGTTCAGCGCGTCCGGCAGGAAAGTCTGGCCGGTCAGCACGTTTTTCTGATCGAGGAAGACCTTGAAATGGATATGCGTGGCGCGCCCGTCATACCAGCCGGGATAGATGGTGTTGAACGCGACCCATCCTGCCGCGTCGGTCATTTGCGTGCCGCGCAGGAAGCTCTTGCTCGATTCATCGATGTTGTGGCCGTCGCCCTGGCCGGGAAATGCCGAATAGAGACCTTGCGCGTCACAATGCCAGATGTCGACCCGCGCGCCCGCGATCGGCGTGCAGGCGCCGGCCTCGATCACGCGCAGCCGCAGCGTCAGCGGAATGCCGGGCTTGCCGTCGGCGATGCCGGACCGCACCAGCTTTGGATCGGCGTAGAACGGCCCTTCCTCCGCCTGCGGCGTCAGGATGCATGCCTCCGCGGTGTCGATCGGCCGGCTGTCGGTGAGGGCCTCAGCTTGTCGCGCCGGCAACAGGCCGGCAGCGCTTGCCGAGATCAGGCCGAGAAAGCCGCGGCGCGTGGACTTGTCCAATGATCGCTCCTGTCGATTGCGTGGGAGGCTTCCCATTTCCCACTCAGCGTGGCGACATCAGGACGATTTGGTTTCTCGATGTGGGTGTGCCTGCGACGGTTTGCCACGATGCGGCAGGCGAATTACCGTTGGCTGCAATTGTTGGGAATCGAAGAGAGCGTTTTCGAGCGAAGTGGATACCGGTTCGTGTCAAGAAAACGCGTCAGAACAAGAATCTATGGAGGGCTGCTTGACGTCATTCAAGGTGATCCGGGCGCGCGCCGAGAAGCGCAAGGGCGGGCCAAAGGCGCTGGAGAAGCTGCTGCATCCGCCGGCGGGCGCCAAGACGCTGGCCAAGCTCGGCGACGACCGGGTGTTGGCCGAGATGACCAAACGCGTGTTCTGCGCAGGCTTCGCCTGGAGCGTGATCGACGCCAAATGGCCGGGCTTCGAGGAGGCTTTCCTCGGCTTCCAGCCCGCCAAGCTTGCTTTCAAGCCCGACGAATATTGGGAGAAGCTCGTCAGCGACGCCAGGATCGTGCGCAACGGCGCCAAGATCATGTCGGTACGCGACAATGGCCGCTTCGTGCAGGAGGTCGCGCGCGAGCACGGCAGCTTCGGCAAATTCCTCGCGGCATGGCCGTCGTCCAACGAGATCGGGCTGCTGGAGCTATTGGCCAAGCGCGGCAGCCGGCTCGGCGGCAATACCGGTCAGATGCTGCTGCGCTTCCTCGGCTGGGACGGCTTCGTCACCTCGCGTGACGTCACAGCCTGCCTGCGCGATGCCGGTCTCGATATCGCGGAGGAGGTCAAGTCGAAGCGCGATCTCGCCAAGGTGCAGGCGCAGTTCAACGCCTGGGCCGAGGAAACCGGGCTGCCTTACCTGCATCTGTCGCGGATCTGTGCGATGTCGATCGGCGACAACCACACGCCCGAGGAGATCGAGAACCGCACGCGAAGCGATTATTGAATCTGTCGCTGCTTACACCTGCACCCACGGCTTCTCGCCGTGGCGCTCGGACAGCGTGAAGATCTCGACGCCGTCGGTGGTGACGCCGACCGAGTGCTCGAACTGCGCCGACAGCGAGCGGTCGCGGGTCACCGCGGTCCAGCCGTCGGACAGGATCTTCACATGCGGCTTGCCGAGATTGATCATCGGCTCGATGGTGAAGAACATGCCGGGCTTCAGCGGCGCGCCCTCGCCGGGGCGGCCGATATGGATGATGTTCGGCTCGTCGTGGAACAGGCGGCCGAGGCCGTGGCCACAGAAATCGCGCACCACGCTCATGCCCTGCGGTTCGACGAAGCTCTGGATGGCGTGCCCGATATCGCCTGTGGTGGCGCCGGGCTTCACCGCGGCGATGCCGCGCATCATCGCTTCATAGGTCACCTCGATCAGCCGCTCCGCCTTTCGCGCGATGGCGCCGATCGCATACATCCGGCTGGAATCGCCGTACCAGCCGTCGACGATGAAGGTGACGTCGACATTGACGATGTCGCCTTCCTTCAACGGACGGTCGCCCGGCATGCCGTGGCAGACCACATGATTGATCGAGGTGCAGGTCGAGTAGCGGTAGCCGCGATACATCAGCGTCGCCGGATAGGCGCCGTGGTCGAAGGCGAACTTGCGGACGAACTCGTCGATCTCGGAGGTCGGAACGCCCGGCTTGACGATGTCGGTGAGCGCATCGAGGCATTTCGACACCAGCGCACCCGCCTTGCGCATGCCGGCAAAGCCGCTCGGCCCGTGCAGCTTGATCTGTCCGGTCTTGCGAAGCGAGGTGTCGGTGGCGTCGATATAGCTCATGGGCGGGATGTTTCTGCGGGCAAGGGGCTGATTTCAGGCTCTAATTTAATGATCGGSGCGGCMGGTGCAAGCCAAGGTTGGGCATGGGGWCAATGCCSAAACGGCCCGATTTKCCAGCTTGAACCGGAACRGCGGCCGCCGRTTGGCCGAAATGTGCACGCYGGAGGGTTAACTGGAGACCTCGACYACGCTCTCCACCGGCAGCGCGCCGCCGCGGATCCGCAGTTCCCGCACCGGATAGGGCACCTTGATGCCGTCCTGCTTGAAGGCATCCCACAGCGACAGCATGACGTCGCTCTTCACGCCGTCCATGCCGTCGGGGTCGGCGATCCAGAAGGTCAGGGAGAACTTCATCCCGGCCTCGGCGAATTCGGTCAGGATGCAGTTCGGCGTGCGGCCCTTGGTGGCGCGCGGATGGGCCGCTGCGGTTGCGATCCCGAGCTTGCAGACCTGCCGCGGATTGGCGTCGTAATTGGTGGAGAAGGCGATCTTCACCAGCGTGTTCTTGTCGGTGTAGGTCCAGTTGGTGACCTTCTGCGTCACCAGATCCTCGTTCGGGATCAGGAACTCGCGGCCGTCGCCGGCGGCGACCGAGATGTAGCGGGTCTTCATCGCGCTGATGCGGCCCGAATTGTCCCCGATCGTGACGAGGTCGCCGGGCTTCACCGATTTGTCGACCAGCAAGATCAGCCCGCTGACGAAATTGGCGACGATCTTCTGCAGGCCGAGACCGATGCCGACGCCGGCCGCACCGGTGAACACCGCAAGCGCGGAGAGGTTGATGCCGACCGCGCCGAGCGCGATCACGATCGCCAGCACCATCAGGCCGATGCGGATGATCTTGACCAGCAGCACCTGGATCGACGGCGTCAGGTCGGTGGCCTTGTTGATGCGGCTCTCGGCGAAATTGCCGGCAAGGTTGGTCAGCCACAGCGCCACGATCAGCAGCGCGCCGGCCTTGAGCAGCAAGAGCGGGGTCAGGCGGAGGCCGCCGACCACGACCGCGTAGGAGTCCAGCATGTCGGCCGCCCAATCGAGCTGGCCGATGATGCTGAGCGCCGCGACCACCCAGGCCGCGATCGACACGGTCTTGACGATGAAGGCGTTGTCGATCACCGAGGTGACGAGCCGGATCACCAGCCAGGCCAGCGCCAGCTTGGCGGAGACCGCGATCAGATAGCTGCGGCTCGGCCAGGTCATGTGCCACATCACGATGCGCGAGATCACCATCAGCACCGCGAACACSGCGGTGGAGGCGCTCGTCACCATGACGCGGGCGAAATGCCGGAGCGGCARCGGCCAGCGGCTCGCCAGCGTCGCCATGTTGACCCGGGCGTGGATCGCGGTGTCGGCCGCGTAAGCGATRCCCGCGGCGGCGAGGATRATGCCGAATTGCAGGTAGAACCACGGCGAGGCGATCTCGGCRCCGACCGAGCGCGCCGCCATTTGGATGGCTTCCAGGACGTCCTTCCAGCTCATGTCCATCGGCAAAGTCTCAACTTGAAGCGCGGGTCAGGCAAATGTGATTCGAATGCACGGGGAGAATCCCACAACGGCGCGCACCCGACCATCGATACACCACAGTGTCGGGGCGACCTAGGGCAAGGCGGGCGGATTGCCGCTGACGGCAGAAATGGGTTGGCGTCCCAGTGTGGCGACGATAAGGATGCAATTGCAAGTATTTGAGACTTTTGTAGGCGCATGGCATCCCTCGACTCCGTCAGTATAGCGATCCTGCTCGGCGCGGTGCTGGTGATGGCTGGCATCCTGTCGAGCCTGCTGGCGCTGCGGTTCGGCGCCCCCTTGCTGCTGGTGTTCTTGCTGGTTGGCATGCTGGCCGGCGACGCCGGGCCGGGCCATCTCCAGTTCGACGACGTCCGCACCACCTATCTGGTCGGCTCGGTGGCGCTGGCGCTGATCCTGTTCGACGGCGGCTTGAAGACGCGCTTTGCCAGCATCCGCACGGTGCTGGCGCCCTCGATGATGCTGGCGACCGCCGGCGTGCTGCTGACCGCGCTGATCACGGCGCCGGTCGCCCGCTATGTGCTCGACCTCAACTGGACCGAGTCGCTGCTGGTCGGCGCCGTCGTGGCCTCGACCGACGCGGCGGCGGTGTTCCTGCTGGTGCATACCCAGGGCCTGCGGCTGCGTCCCCGCGTCGGCGCCACGCTGGAGGCGGAATCCGGCACCAACGATCCGTTCGCGATCTTCCTCACCTTGATGCTGGTCGAGTTCATCTCGGTCGGCCAGAGCTCGGCGTCGCATATCGCGATGGAATTTATCCAGGAGGCCGTGTTCGGCGCCATCATCGGGGTGATCGGCGGCCGCCTGGTGGTGATCGCGCTGAACTATGTGGCGCTGCCGCAGGGCCTGCATGCGCCGTTCGTCACCACGGCGGCGCTGGTGATCTTCGGCGGCTCGCAGATCGTGCACGCCTCGGGATTCCTCGCGGTCTACCTCGCCGGTATCATCATCGGCAACCGGCCGACCCGGGCGCATAATTCGGTGGTGACCTTCCTCGACGCCGCGACCTGGCTGGCCCAGATCGTGATGTTCGTGCTGCTCGGCCTGCTGGTGTCGCCGCATCGCCTGCTCTCCAGTGCCGGCGGCGCCGTGCTGGTGGCGTTCGCGCTGATGCTGGTGGCGCGGCCGCTCGCGGTCCTGATCTGCCTCGCGCCGTTCAAGTTCAACTGGCGCGAGAAGGTCTTCATCGCCTGGACCGGCCTGCGCGGCGCGGTTGCGATCTTCCTCGCCTCGATCCCGATGCTGGTCGGCCTGTCGAAGGCCTATCTGTATTTCGACGTCGCCTTCGTCGTCGTCATCATCTCGCTATTGTTGCAGGGCTGGACATTGGCGCCGGCGGCGCGCCGCCTGCACGTCGCGCTGCCGCGCGCCGAGCGCGGGCCGCGGCGCGTCGAACTGGATCTGCCCGGCCAGCTCGAGCAGCAGCTGGTCGGCTATCCGGTGCGGCCGAAGAGCCTGTATTTCCGCCGCGGGCTGATCCCGTCCTGGTCGAAGCCGACACTGATCATCCGCGACGAACGCATCCTGACGCCTGTCGAGGCCGATCCGGTCGCGCCTGGCGACTACATCTATCTTTTGGCGCCGCCGGAGCGCGCCGAGGCGCTCGACCGCTTCTTCGTCGACATGGCGCCGTCGAGCGCGCCCGATCCGCATCTGCTCGGCGACTTCATGGTGTCAGGCGAGCATACGCTCGGCGAGCTCGCCGAGATCTACGGCGTCAAGGTCGACGAGCACCAGGCCAAGCTGACGCTGGCGGACTATTTCGACATCAACCTCGACCGCGCGCCGAAGGAAGGCGCGGAGCTGTGGCTCGACTCGATCGTGCTGGTGGCGCGCAGCATCAGCGGCGGCCGCGTCAGTGTCGTCGGCCTGCGCTTGCCGGAAGAGGAGGAAGTGGTCGTGCCGCAGACCCGGATGCAGACCGTGCGGCGCAAGCTCGCCGACATCTGGGCATCGGTGGCCGGGGTCTGAGCGTCACTGCTTGCGCAGGAAGTTCGAATCGGGCGCGAACTTCTTGACCATCTCGGACAGGCCGTCGTCAATCGGCGAGCCGGGCGGGTCCTCGGACGCTGCGCCCTGCTTGGGCTCGATCTTGGGCTCGTCGCCGATCTTCTGGCCGGAAATCTCGGCCAGCGCCGCGAGCAGCGATTCATCGAGATCATCGGCCGGCGGCTGCTTGGCGGGAGCAGGCTTTGCCGGAGGTGCCTTGGCAAGCAGCGGAGGAGGCGGAAGCTTGGGAGCGTCGGCTGCGGCGGCGCGGGGCTCGGGCTTCGTGGGCGGTGGCGATGCCGTCGGCTTGAAGGTGTCGGTCCGGCGGGCGGCGGCCTCGCTGACCGCGGCGATCAACGATGCCTCGAGGTCGCCGGGCGGATCGGCCGGCTTGGGCGGCAATTCGGAATCTCGCGGGTTCCGTCCGACGGCTGGTTCCTGCTGGCCCGATGGACGGCTGTCGGTGGCCTTGCGAGGCTTGAAGAGACCCGCGCGCTCAGCGGCAATCCTGGCGGAAGCTTCTTCGACCGCACCGAGCAGGGATGCCTCCAACGCGCCGGCGGGATTACCCGACGAAGTCGCTGGCTCAGCGGCACGGGCGGCGACCGGTTTGGGCTCAGGCCGGGGCGGCAGCGGCGGAGGCTGCGATCCCGCGACTGGCGCGGGAGGCGGGGCCGGCTGACCGTTTCGGGCGCGCGTGATGATGCCGTCGACGATGGCTCCCAGGCGCTTCTTGTCGGGGGCAGCCAGATAGCTCGCGGCCAGCTCATCGACATATTGCGGGCCGTAGTCGGCGAGCACCTTGGCGAGCCGGGCGATGTCGGGGTCGCTGTCGACCAGCCGGCGCCACGCCTGCTGATCGTAGGCCGCGCCGCCCGTTCGGTCGGGCCACGCCACCCGGCGCGGCTGGCGTTGCGGGGAGCCGTCCTGGCCGGCGATCGGGTCGAGGGTCGGCGGTTGCAGCCCGGCGCTGAGCCGCGGCGGCACAAATCCCGCGGCGCCGGCCGGCACCAGATCGCCAGCCGGGCGCCGGCGGCGTTCGGCGACTTGCAGCGAGATCAGGCCGACACCCATCAACAGGAAGCCGAGCGCGGCCCACGCAATCGTGGCGCACAGCAGCCCGCCGATCAGCAGCAATACCCAGCCAGTCAGTCGCACGATTTGCCTTTCCCATGCCCCGGTCGGATGTCCCGGCGTGGGCCTAGCAGACAAGATTGGCTATCTTATGCCGAGTTTCGGGAAAACGCCCAGCTAAGCGCCCGACGTCAACACCTTGACACCGCCGAACGCGGTCACCTGGCCGCGGCGCAGCATCACGATCTGGGTGGCGAGCTGGCGCAGCTCGGCCGCGTCGTGGCTGACATAGACCATCGGGACGCCGGCCTCGTCGCGCAGCCGGACCAGGTAGGGCAGGATCTCGAGCTTGCGGCTTTCGTCGAGCGCGCCCAGCGGCTCGTCCAGCAGCAACAGCCGCGGCTTGGACAGCAGCGCCCGGCCGAGCGCGACGCGCTGGCGCTCGCCGCCGGAGAGCTTTCCGGGGCGGCGGTCGAGCAGGGCGCCGATGTCGAGCAGATCGACCACGCGCTTGTGCTGCGCCGGATCCTCCGTGAGGCGGTTCATGCGACGGCCGTAGTCGAGGTTCTGCCTTATATCGAGGTGCGGAAACAGCCGCGCGTCCTGGAACACATAGCCGATGCGCCGCCGCCAGGTCGGGACGTGAATGCCGGCCGACGTATCGTCGACGGTCTCGCCGTCGATCACGATGCTGCCGCGGTCGGGACGAACCAGGCCGGCGATGGTGTTGATCAGCGAGGTCTTGCCGGAGCCGGACGCGCCGAACAGGCCGGTGACGCGGCCCTCGCTGGTGAACGCCGCCGCCAGCATGAACTCGCCGAGCTGCTTGGTAATGTCGACGCGCAGCATTGCTAAAGCGCTATGAGATTGAATTGAATCGTCATCGCGCTTTAGCTCCTTGTTTGAGCATGACCTTGTCGGAAAACCGCTTCGCACTTTTCCGGGTCATGCTCTATTGCCCATGCAGGCGCGCGGTGGCGCGGCGCGCAAACACTTCGGCGGCGATCAGTGCGCCGACCGCCAGCACGACCGAGACGATCACGAGCCGCGCGGCGGCGGTGTCGCCGTCGGGGGTCTGGATCAGCGAATAGATCGCCGACGAGATCGTCTGGGTCTCACCGGGAATGTTGGAGACGAAGGTGATGGTGGCGCCGAACTCGCCGATCGCCTTGGCGAACCCGAGCACCATGCCGGCGAGCACGCCGGGCAGCGCCAGCGGCAGCGTCACGGTGGCGAACACCCGCCAGGGTGCCGCGCCGAGCGTCTCGGCCGCCTGTTCGAGCCGGCGATCGACGGCTTCAATTGACAAGCGGATCGGCCGCACCAGCAGCGGAAACGACATCACGCCGCAGGCGAGCGCCGCACCGGTCCAGCGGAAGGCGAACACGATGCCGAGATGCTCGGCAAGCCAGCCGCCGACCAGACCGCGTTTGCCGAAGGTCAGGAGCAGCAGGTAGCCGGTGACGACGGGCGGCAGCACCAGCGGCAGATGCACGGCGGCATCGAGCAGCGACTTGCCCCAGAAATCGCGCCGCGCCAGCAGCCAGGCGAGCGCGATCCCGAACGGGGTCGCCACCAGCGTTGCGATGACGGCGACCCGCAGCGACAGCAGGATCGCCGTCCATTCGGTCGGCGAGATATCGAACACGCGACTAGGTCGTCGGGCTGATCAGGAACTTGAAGCCGTATTTCTCGAGGATCGTCTTCGCTGCCGAGGAGCGCAGGAAGGCGAGATACTCTGATGTCTCCGGCTTCGCGGTGGTGGTCGCCGCGACCGGATAGATGATCGCGGGATGGGTGTCGGCCGGGAAGGTGCCGACGATCTTGACGCCGGGCTCGACCTTGGCGTCGGTCGAGTAGACGATGCCGAGCACGGCCTCGCCGCGCGCCACCAGCGTCAGCGCCGCGCGCACGCTCTCGGCCATCGCGAATTTCGGTTCCGCGGCCTGCCAAGCACCGAGCTTCTCCAGCGCGGCCTTGGCGTATTTGCCGACCGGTACCGCCTTGACGTCGCCGGTCGCGATCTTGCCGTCACCGGCGAGCTTGGCGAGATCGAAGCCCGGCGCGATATTGACGTTGTCGATCTTGGAATCCTTCGGGGCGATCAGCACGATCGAGTTGCCGAGCAGGTTGACCCGCGTCGATTCATTGATGTTCTTCTGCTTGATCGCGTAGTCCATCCAGTCGGTGTCGGCGGAGACGAACACGTCGGCCGGCGCGCCCTGCTCGATCTGCTTTGCCAGCGCCGAGCTCGCGGCATAGCTGGCGCTGATCTTGACGCCGGTCTTGGCGGTATAGGCGGCRTCGAYCTCGTCSAGCGCGTTCTTCATCGAGGCGGCGGCGAAGACGGTGAGYGTCTTGTCTTCGGCCYGCGCGGGCGAATGGATCGCGCCGAGGACGAGGACGAAGGCGGTGAAAAGTCCGGCAAATCGTGACATGGAAAGCGCTCCGTGCGAGCTCGCGCGCGAACGGGCACGCGCAGATCAGGCGTTGGGTGGGTTCTGGGCGCGACGGACGGAAGCGCCGTTCCGTTGCTTCCCGAAGGACTTACGGTCCCCGAGGATATCGCACTGCAAACATAGCAGGCTGAGGCTTACGGTAAAGGCGACCCTTTGTCTAAGGGATCGCCGCCCGAGGGATCGCTGTCCAAGGGATCGCTGTCCAAGGGATCGTCCTATTGATCCGCCGGTTGGATCGCGATCGACAGCGAGTTCTCCCTGGCGCCGCTGACCTGCAATACGAACGGGCTCGCAGCGAGGTCGTATTTCATGGTCTTGCGGATACCGTCGCAATCGGTCGCACCGCTGAAGGCTTTCGGCTTCAGGAAATGTCCGTCCTGCACCAGATCGACCCAGGCGCCTGCCGACAGGCTGACGGTATAGAGCCCGGCCTTCGGCGCGGCCTTGAAGCTGGTGAAGCCGGCGAAGGTGCCGTCCTTCGGCGCGCGCTCCGGGGGCGACGGCAATTTGGCGTCCGCTGGGGCCACCAGCGCCAGCGTGATGGCGGTCGACGGCAATGCGGCCTGCTCGCTGCCCGAGGCAAGCYTGGCGCGATCGGGCGCGGTGAGCGCGGCGCGCGCGCTGTCGATCGACCATTTGAACTTGTCGCARCCGCTCGGCTCCTCTGCCGCGAAGGCGGGAACTGAGACGAGCAGCAGCGATGCGGCGAGGAGCGATGTGCGCATGTCTGGTCCAATGCAATTGTGACGGATGAAACAGATCAGCGGCCCCGATCCATCGCGCGGCCGC
>BFBZ01000008.1_pt295 | contig 60891 bp, 67 predicted proteins | sample 1888401 | NCBI WGS metagenome assembly BFBZ01 (sample SAMD00112614, study PRJDB3348) | symbiont metagenome | host: Chara braunii
CCGGACTATCGCCGTACACCTTCCAAGTCTTGAGCGGTCCTTCTGGTGGCATCGGTTCCTACACGCTGAACGCTGCGCCGCCCGCCGGTACCTATACGCTGAAGTGCGGTCAGCTGTTCAGCTACGATGCCGTGGTCATTCTCGGCACGAACTATGTTGCTTGGGCCCAGGGCACTGCCCAGCCCGGCGGTAAATGGGGCGGGGCCTATCAGCTCAAGGTCAAGCCGTACGAGGGAGGCTACTCGCCGGATTTGCGGTCGACATCGTCCACCATCAACGGTTTCCGGTGGGCATCGAAGTTTGTGGCCGACACCGGGAGCATCATCAATGGCGGGACGCTGGCAAGTGGTGCCGTCGTTCCAGGCATATACAATGATCTCGTCGCCGTCGGCGTAGAGCGCCCGTCGCTATTCCAACTTGCTGGCGGCAACGGGAACGGCACCGGAGGATCTGCATCGAACGTCTGGTCGATCATGGATCCGGACCGCTATATTCCGATCCCGCCGCAGATGGCGGCGATCACCGCGTTCAACAATCCCTAGCCGGCCGAGCTGCGGTTCACCCGGTTCCAATAGTGGTCCCAGTTTTTGTGCTCGGGAGAGAGCGATGCGGTCTTTCCCATCAGATCGTAAACACTCTTCATGGTGGCATGGTTCGCGGGGGTGCTGGTCCGGACCAAGCGCAGACCCTCGTAGGCAACCGGTGCGTTGTCCATGATGTTCGGATATCGCGTCACGAATCCGCAATCGACGAACGATGGATTGGCGTTGAGCACTTCTTCGATGGCTTGGTTGATCCCGACGTGGAAGGTGTCATGCAGGAGGACGTGAGAGCCCTCTGCCATGAACGGAATGACACCCTCGAAATCAGCTAGAACGTGATCGTGGGTGTGCATGGCGTCGATGAACGCTAGGTCGATCTTGCCACCAAGTTTCTCTACGGCTGCGGGGATGGCGCCGGGCGAATAGCCCGTCATCAGTTCGTACCGGTGGAAGAGCTCCTTCGGCGTTGGGCGAAAGTTCTTTGGCTCCGGGTCGATGCCGACGGCCTTGCCGAAACCGGAATCTTCAAGCGCGGACGAGATGATCCGCGCGCCCCCTCCCCATCGAGCGCCGATTTCCAGAACCCGAGCTGGGCGCAGTCCTCGGATCAGCGCGTAGAGCATGATCCGATCCGGTTCACACATATCGGATGGCTTGAAGTAAATGGAAGTGAGATTTGGATTTGGCTTGGCAAAGGTATTTGCAAACCGAAATCCGATCTCTCGTTTTGTCGCTTCAAATTTCCGACGCAGTCCAAAGCCGAACATTGGGTACCCTCAGTGAGAAATACGGCAACGCTACCGCACGTTGTTCCATACGCCTAGCCACTAGAGATAGTGAGGCTCTTCGACCACTACACAAGGGATTCCGATGGCGCCGAACGAAGCCGCTATTCAGTCCGCGATCCTCCAGGCCGCTGAGGAGGCCGGCGAAGATCCAGCCTACGGTCTGGCGGTCGCCGACCGAGAGAGCAGCTTCAATCCTCGCGCGCGGGCCAGCAAGACCATCCGCGGCCTGTTCCAGATGAGCGGTGCGCTGCGCAGCAAATACGGTGCTGGAGATTCCGACGATGCGTTGACGCAGGCGCGCGGATTTTACCGTTTTCTGCCCGCACTGCGGCAGGAGATGAAATCGGTCCTCGGTCGCGACCCGACGAGCGAGGAGCTTTATCTGGGCCACCACTACGGCGGCAAACGGGCTGCGCGGACGTTGAACATGGACGCCTCCATGCCCACGGAGGCCATCTTCACCCCGCAGGAAATGGGCTTGAATCCCCATTTCGCGCGCGCCGGCTCGATCGGCAACCTGAATGCCTCTGTGATGGGAGACATCGGGAAGCGCATGGCAGGGTTCGGCGGAGGCGCGACGATGTCCCCGGCGCCCGCCGAACCTGCCGACCTTTCATCGTTTGGGGAGCCTGTCATGGCGGAAGCCAGCGCAAGCCCGGCCGCGGCCGTAGCGCCAAGCCCGCCGACGGCGCTCCCCGATCTTTCGTCCTTTGGAACCGCAGTAGCAGCATGAGTGAGAGTAAGCGTGCGACCATCGATCAGGCCAAGGCCGCCTGGGATGCACATCCCGAACCGACCATTCGCAGCGTCGTCGACGCGCTGAAGGCCGCAGGCCTCGAATGCTCGGTCGCGACCCTCCAGCGCTGGAAAGCATCCGGCTGGGCGCTCAAGACCAAGAGCAAGAACACCGGCGCGACCGAGGCGGTCGCCGAGGGTGTCGCGCGTCAGGACAACAAGGTTCTGACCCGGCAAGAGAAGTTCGAGGCGTTCGAGAAATCGCTCGACACCCTCTGTGGTGAGCTGCTCGCTGAAGAAATGAAGCCGGAGCTTGCCGAGCGCGCGGTTCGGGAGCGCCACGTCGCGGCTATCCTGCTCGCCAAGGCGGTGCAGAACCGCGCCGCCTTCATCGTTGAGGTCCACTCACCGGAAAAGGTTGCGAAGCTCCTGGAAGCGCTCCAGCACTCCGGCACGATCAAGAACGAGATCCCGGTGGCTCCGCCGGACGAGCCAGCGCGCAATGGCGACAACGCCAGAGTGATCGACGGTCGCGTGCTTCCGGCGCCGTCGGCGACGGCGCTGGCGATCGAGGCATTCAAGCATCGGCAGCGCCATGGAGTCACGGCATGAGAGCGTGCATGAATTGCCGCCACGGCGACCGGGCCACCGATCCCACCGGCGCCGAATTCTACTGGTGCCGGCTGGCTCCGCCCAAACCCATCGTCTTGTCAGGTGAGAAGGGACAGGACGTTGTCCATGTGATCCCGTCGATGAAGCCGAGCGGTTGGTGCGGACAGTTCAAGCTGTCATGGTTTAGATGGCTCGGCAGCTTCGGGCGTCGCGGTACCTAACCGCGGACAACGACGGCCTGGGCAGGTTCATTGTCGACGAGCTGCCCTATCTCGACTTCGATGCCACCCTCGATTTCTATCTCGATACCGAGCGGTGGATCGACGACAACGGCCGAGCGCTTCTAAACGCGAACGACCGTTATTACCTGCTCACGGTCACCTGTAAGCGCCACGACGCTTGGCACCCGTGGCTGTTCGAGCGGGCGCGAGAAGTTGAAGCGAACCCCGATGGCTTCTTGGACCTGTGGGCACGGTACCACTACAAGTCGTCGATCGGAACGTTCGCCGGGTGCATCCAGGAGATCATCTGCGATCCAGAGATCACTATCGCGATCATCAGCGGCACCAACGCAGTCGCCCTGCCCTTCCTGAAGCAGATCCAGGAGGAGCTGGAGCGAAACGACGACCTGAAGCGCATCCACAACGATGTGTTCTGGGCCGAACCTCGCAAAGAAGCGCCGCTGTGGTCCCGCGAGAAGGGCATCGTCGTCAAGCGCAAGGGCAACCCGAAAGAGGCCACCATCGAGGCCTTCGGGCTGATCGATGGCGCCCGCACCGGACGCCACTTCGCCCTGCTCGACTATGACGATCTGGTCGACGAGACCATGGTTGGCAGTCCTGAGATGGTCCAGAAGGTCACCCAGAAATGGGAGCTCTCGGACAACCTCGGCCAGATGGCCGGGACGCGGAAGTGGCACTTCGGTACCCGCTATTCCTACGGCGACACCTATGGCGTGATCCTCGATCGCGGTGTGCTGAAGGAGCGTCGGTACCCGGCGACGAACAACGGCGCGCTGAACGGTGAGCCGATCATGCTCTCACCCGAGCGGTGGGAGGAGATCAAGAAGACGCAGAAGTCGACGGTCGCGGCCCAGATGCTGCTCAACCCGCTTGCCGGATCGCAGAACACGTTCACGATCTCTGCGATCCGGCAGTACGAAGTGATCCCGTCGGTCATGAACGTTTACATCATGGTCGACCCATCGAAGGGGCGCGGCGTCCGCAGCGACCGTACAGCGATCATCGTGATCGGCATCGATGTTGCCGGGAACAAGTACCTGATCGACGGCTACGCGCACCGCATGCGGCTCTCAGAGCGCTTGGCGAAGCTGAAGCAGCTGGAGAAGAAGTGGCGCGAGCACCCAGGCGTCCAGACGGTGCGCGTCGGCTACGAGCAGTACGGCATGCAATCGGACCTTGAGACCATCGAGGAGACGATGCAGCGCGACGGCTTCTACTTCGCGATCGAGGAGATGAACTCTTCCAATGACGGCAGCGGCAAGAACGCCAAGCCGGATCGCATCTCACGGCTGGAGCCGGACATGAACCGCGGCGCGTTCTATGTGCCAGCCGTGGTGCATCACCCGGACCACGTCAGCCGCGAATACAATTCGGCGCTGTGGTCGATCTGGACCGAAGAGGACCACAAGCGCGGCGAAGAAGCGGGGATGGAGAAGAACCCGCCGATCGACACGATCATCTATCGACCGATGCGCGCCCTCACTCGCCAGCAGCGTTACATGGAGGCGACGCTGCAAAGGTTTCGCATCCTGACGCCGCTGAAGCGGCTCGATGAGAACGGCGACATGTACGACCTGACGCGCATGTTCCTCGAAGAGATGCGGCTGCACCCGTTCGCAGCACATGACGACATTCTGGACGCGGCCTCGCGCGTCTACGACCTCGAACCCAAGGCTCCGGTCCCGCTCGAAGCGGCCTCGACCGAGCCTACCGCTCACCCTGACAGCTAAGGAAATCATGTCAGAGAAAACCATCTTGACCGCGATCCCGCAGAATCTCCGGGGCCGCGGCCATAACCGCTGTGTGCCGATGCGATGCACCTGTGGCTGCGAATTCCTGTTCGGTCTCTCGGACGGGACTGAACACGCGATCGCGCAGTTCGACCAGATCGATATCCGCTGCCCTGGGTGCGCTGCCGTCACCAGCGAGCCGGCGGCGCCGCTGCGCGATCCCAAGAACCTCTTCGACGGTCAGTCTGGCCGGCCGGAGGTGAGCGGAGTGGTCGGATGAGCGCGCCCTACAACCCGCCGATCAAGGTGACCACGGTGACCATTCCGTTTCGGACGATCGTCATCCGCGCCGATCCTGACTTCGAGCGCGCCAAGCGCCGCGAGCTCTACTACGTCTTCTCCAACGGCCGAACCTTCCGTGGCGACAATGCCACCACCGGCCCCTACGACGGCGAATAGCCCCACATGACGCACAACGTTATCGACGTCCCGCAGCTGGTGCGGGCCGAGCGGCAGGACCGTGTCGCAGACCGGCAGATGGAAAAGCGGCTCCTCTATGCGCCGCCGCTCGATGGATCGCTCGATCCGCACCGCGAGTTCGACCTGTTCGTCTCCAAGCGCATCAACGAGATCCTGACCCACCACTATCCTGGATATCCGTGGAAGGCGGTCTCGAACGCGCAGCAGGGCGTCGTCTACTTCAGCATCCCCGCTCTGATGGGCGATACGCTGCACTGGCTCATCAAGCTCGGCCAATGGAACGATCTGTCGCCCAAGCTGATCATTGATGGTGGCGGCGAGCTTCTGGAACGCATGAACCTCCCTCGCCGCGGCTTCGAGGTCATGAGCTTCGTTGAGGCACGGGGCAACAAGCATCGGTTCGACTTCGCCGATGTCGGCCGCAGGCGGGCTGTCTGATGCTGCGCACTGACCCCGTCGGCGAGGATACCGTCACGGATTCGCGCACGCGCGCGGCCAGCGCCGCCGATGGCGACCTCTATAGCCAGGCGCAGGCCCAGCTGACCGATGGCGCGGAGCAGGCGCGCGAGGATTCCGAAGGGTTCGACGGCGACTTCAACGAGCAGCCGTCCAACACGGAATTCTTGGCGATGGTGCGCGAGGCTGAGACCCAAGCCACCACGTACATGAACCAGATCAATCGTCGGTCATGGACGCAGGGCTATCGGGCCTTCAACAACAAGCACTTTGCCAACTCGAAGTACAACAGCGAGGACTTCTCGAACCGCTCCAAGCTGTTCGTTCCGGCGACGCGCAAGGCGGTACGCAAGGACATGGCGGCGGTGGCTGCTTCGCTGTTCGGTTCGATCGATTCCGTCACCGTGATGCCGGGCAACGAGGCGGACAACGACCAGCGCGCGTCCGCCGCCGTGGCACAGGAACTCGTGAACTACCGGACCGATCGGGCCAGCAACAAGGCCTCGATGCCGTGGTTCCACATCGCCATGGGCTCGCGGATGACCGCGACGATCACCGGCTTCTGCATCTCGAAACAGTCGTGGAAGCTCGAGCTCCGGCGCACCAAGACCGAATCCGTCGAGGATGAGGAGACCGGCGAGAAGCGCGAGCGGGACGTGTGGGAGCCGGACATCGATCGGCCGGACTGCGAGCTGTTCCCGCCGGAAAACTACGTCATCGATCCGGCGGCGAACTGGACCAATCCTGCCCAGGACGCAGCATATGTGTTCCTGAAGTTTCCGATGCGGATCGACGAGATCCGGCGCAAGCAGCGCGATCCACGCCGCCCGTGGAAGGCGCTCTCGGAATCGCTCCTGCGCGGTAGCGGCGGCGGACAAAGCCGGTTCGACATGGAGGCGATCCGCCGGGCCCGAGAGAACGGGATCGATCGCCTCAACGACGTCGAGCAGAACAACAAGCAGTTCGACATCATCTGGGTCTACGAGTGCTTTATTCGCGCGGCCGGCGAGGATTGGACCTTCCTGTCCGTCGGCGACAAGCAGCTGCTGACCGACCCTGCGCCGGTGCGCGAGGTCTATCCGGAGCAGTTCGGCGAGCGGCCCCTGGTGATGGGCTATGGCTCACTGGAGCCGTTCCGCATCTTCCCGATGTCGCCGGTCGAGAGCTGGCAACCGGTTCAGCAAGAGATCAACGACATCCGGAACCTGACGCTCGACGCCATCAAGCAGAACGTCACGCCGGTCACGAAGGTGGTGCGCGGCCGACAGATCGACCTCGAACAGCTCAAGCGCCGGTCGCAGGGTTCGTCGATCATGGTGACCAAGCCGGATGACGTGACGTGGGAGAAGACGCCGGACATCTCCAACGCCGTCATCACCATGAAGCAGTTCCTCGATGTCGACTTCGACGACCTTGCGGGACAGGCCAATTACGGCACGGTGCAAAACAACAACGCACTCGGCAAGACGCTCGGAGGCCTCCAGCTGGCGGCGGGCGCGGCCAACGCCGTGCAGGAGTTCGATATCCGAGTGTGGATCGAGACCTGGTGCGAGCCGGTGCTGGCCCAGATCGTTCGCCTGGAGCAGTACTACGAGTCGGACCCAACGGTCCTCGGGCTGTGCGGCGAGCGCGCCAAGCTGTTCCAGAAGTTCGGCATCAACCAGATTTCCGACGATCTGCTTGAGCGCGAGGTGACCCTCCGCGTGAACATCGGCCTCGGCGCCGGTGACCCGCAGCAGCGGCTCGGCAAGTTCGCCAGCGCGCTTAGCATCGTCACCCCGATCTGCCAGACCTCGCCCGACTTCATGACGGGCAAAAAGAAGGTCAACATCGACGCGGTGTTTGACGAGGTGTTCGGTGGCGCCGGCTATCGGGATGGTGGCAAGCGCTTCATTCAGGACGGCGAGCCGCAGCAGAATCCGATGCAGCAGCCGCAGCTGGACGCGCTCGCAGCCAAGACCGAGAAGGACAAGGCAACCGCCAAGGCCTCGATCATCACGGCACTGGCGAACGCCGCGAAGGTTGGCCTCGGACAGAAGGAGCTCGAGGATGCCTGGGTAGACGCGCAATTCCAGCGCCACCTTGCCCATGTCGATCAGGTTGGCCGCGCGCACGATCAGGGTCACCAGCATGGCATGACGTTGCGAGAGCGGCAGATGGCGGCCATGGGGCTTGGTCCTGACGGCACTCCACTGCAACCTCCCGGTGGAGCACCGGGTGGCGATCAGGGTGGACCGGCTTCCCCACCAGAGGGGAATGCGGCGGAAACCGCTGCCGCCCCAGCCCCTGAAGCGGCCCCGGCCGAAGCGCCGAAGCCGCGCAAGCGCCGCCTCACCCATCACCGCGGCCCGGATGGCCGCATCACCCACACCGACGTCGAGGAACTCGCGTAATGGTCTCGATCATGGTCACCAACGGTGGCCCGCACCCGGCCGATAAATGGGCCGACACCACCACGGAAGCGCTCCTGAATCTCATTCAGGTGCCGGACGATTCCGTGACTGCTGAGGCCGCCCAGGCACGGCAGATCAAGCGGGATCTGCGTGGTCAGCTGTTCGATGTGCTGATGGCGCACCACGATGGCGTGCAGAAAGAGCATCGCAAGGGGCTGGCGAAGCTGAAGGTGTGCCAGAAGTCCAAGCAGCTCGACGTCACGGCCTATATGGACACCGCCGATGAAGTGCTCGCGCTTTTCGCGACGACGCCGTTCGCGACTCATTTCGCGCAGGAGCATGTCGGCGATGTCGTTCGACAGATCGTCGGACAACACACCGCCGACGTGATCCACATCGAGCGGTGCTTCCACTCGGACGGCCTCGCCAGGAAGGAGGCTTGATCGATGGCAATCACCACCGCGATGCTGGCGTCGTTCAAGAGGGACCTTTTGAACGGCGCGCATTGCTTCGCTCAATCGCGGAGCTTTACCTGCACCTCGACGTCGACCAAGACGATCACCGGGATCAGCCCAGCGATCTCCACTGGCACTCCAATCTATGTTGGAGAACAGGTATCCGGCACGAACATCCCGGTGTCGGCGCCAGTGCCCGTGGTCGAATCGATCTCTTCGTCGACATCGATCACGCTCTCCCAGCCGCCGAGTGCGGCCATCACGGCATTCACCGTGAACGGCGATCCGTTCAAGATGGCCCTGATCAAGGTCGGCATGGCCGGCACGTACAATGCGGCCTCGATGGGCTACGCCAACATCACCGGCAACTCCGATGAGGTCACTGGTACAGGCTACACCGCCGGAGGCACGCTGCTCACCAATGTCGATCCGGTGGCATCGTCGCCGTCGGCTTACACGAACTTCTCACCGAATCCGTCGTGGACCTCGGCCACATTCTCGTGCGCCGGCTGCATGATCTACAACACCTTGCAGAACGGTCCGACGGCGAACGCCGGTGTTTCGGTACATGACTTCGGCGGCACACAGACGGTCTCCTCCGGCACCTTCACCGCGGTCATGCCGACGGCGGCCGTTGGTACGGCGATCCTGCAGATCACCTGATGGCTGCTTGGCTCGACAACGTTAAGTTCAATCCGACGGCCGGCGGCACGACCGATTGGACCTATTCGACCACGGTCCAGGGCTACCAGTCGCTCACCGCGGCTGGCGCGCAGAGCGGCACTGCGTATCGCTATTTTGCCACCAGCGCGGACTTGAGCCAATGGGAATTGGGCGTCGGTCTCTACACGGGCTCCGGCATCACGCGCGCCACGGTGCTCTACAACTCGTCGGGCACCACCGCGAAAATCAACTTCACCAACCCTCCGATCGTTTCGATTGTCGCGGTCAAGGAGGACATGATCTCAATCGAAGAAGCGAACAGCTTCACCTTGGCGCAGAAAGCCCAGGCGCGAGCGAACATCTCGGCAGGATCGTTTTCGGCCCACAAGAACGGTACCGATCAAACCGGCATCCCTTCGGCGACCAACACCAAGATCACCTTCGGCACCAAGATTTACGATCCTGACAGCACGTTCGATAATGTGACGAACAACAGGTGGACGCCTCCGGCAGGCAAGGTGCTGCTCACGGCGCAGCTATGGGTGTTTGGAACGTTCGCTGCCGGCGCATCGATCAACCTCTCCATCTTCAAGAACGGCAGCCAATTCAAGGGTGGCTTCAACTACAGCGCAGCGGCGAACGATGGCGTTGCAGCGGCCAGCTTGATGGATGTTGCCAATGGTACCGACTATTACGAGGTCTTTCTGAGCCTCGCGGTGACATCGGGAACGGTCAGCGTCCACGGCAGCACGACTTGGACGTGGTTTATGGGCACGGTACTTTAGGATCGATCTGTGTCGATCCTGGGTTTCGACGCACTCGGGCACTGGTCGCTCGGGCATCCGCCTGATGCTGGAGTATCGGTCAGCGTAAGCCTCGCAGGTGTCACTGGTGTCGGCGTCGCTCGGTCGATCACGCCAAGCGCTGCGACGGGTGGCCTGCAAGGCGTATCTGCCGGAGGTGTCGTTGGGGCGCTGAATGCATCGCCGGTAGCACTTCTCATCGGTGTCATCGGTACCGGACAAGCCGGACCACTAACATCGAGCGTGCAGGCATTTCTCGGCGGTGGAATCGGTGGCGGCGTCGCCGGCATCGGGGTCGCTGGCCGGATCGGCGTGGGGCCAACACAGGCTTTCGGCACCGGCGTAGCAGGAACCTTCACTCCGGTTGTTGCGGTCACGGTCCCTGGCACCTCGGCCACCGGCATCGCCGGATCTCTGCTTACGGTGAATCCGGCTGCGAACCCGTTGGGCGCGTCCGGTGGCGGCCAAGCTGGCAACATCACCATCATCGTCTCCGGTGGTGGCGGCAACCTTCCGCTCGATGAGCGGGACGCGGCGCCGCGGCGCAACGATCCGCGGGTGCGCACCGGTCTGCTGCCGCTGAATAAACGACCGCAGCGCCCGGCACCGCAGCCGAAGGCCGATCCGCTTCCGCCCTATCGTGATCCTGCGCCCGCGCCCGTTGTTGCCGAAGCGCTTCCGACGATGGACGCGCCGACGGCCGCAGTCTCGATCTACGACCATATCCGCCAGCAAATGCTCGACGCTCGCGATGAGAGCGATATCGAGCGGCTGATCCAGCGTCATGACCAAGACGAACAAGACATCGCCGACATCGAGGCGATGCTCGAACTCATGGACTGAGAGTAACGAGTGCCAACACCAAGCCAGATGATGGCGTTGCAGAGGCTGATGGAAGCCTCCGCTTCGCTGGAAGTGCAATTCGATCGGGACGCCTCGCGGCGTCCCGTTTTGTTTCTGCTGAAGAAAGCGCGCGAAGCGGCCATCGCCGCGTTCGACTCGCTTGTCTACTCCTGCGACCCGGCCGATGCGGCCACGGTGCGCCAGCTTCAGCATGAGATCCGTCGATACGACGACCTCGTGGCGTGGTGCCGCGAGATCATCGCCGAGGGGAAAGAGGCGGATCACCGCCTCGCCGAGATCGACCGCGAAGAATTCGCCCGCGCCGTGATCGATCCTGACAACGCTGACGATGTCGGCGCCGCGGGCGGCATCATGGAGAGTTAGTAGACCATGCCGATCACCGCTGAAGAAATCGCCGCTGCAAAGGCTGCGCAGGAGCAGGAAGGCACCAATCGCACGCCCATCACCGATTCCGGCGAGCGCGTTGCCGATCCGCGCCAGTCGCCGCTGGACGATACCTCGACGCCCCCGGAGCCGGAGCTCGGCGGCGGCGACGAAGGCCAATCGCAACGGCGCGCTACGGAGCGGCCGAAGCCGATCCACATGTCGCCATCGGATGAGGCGCGCGCGAATATCGCGAAGCGCTTCCGTCGCGACGACGAGGGTCGCGTGCCCTACAACGGCGATCCGAATGACCCGGAGATGCTGTACGGCAAGCATGGCCGCGCACAGCCCGATCCCGAAGAGGTCGATCCGGAGCCGCCGGTTGTGGCGCGCACCGAGCCGCCTCCGGAACCGGAGGAGCTCTACCTGTCTCTTATACACGGCTAGATGTGTATAAGAGACGGAGCTCTACACGATCAAGGTGCGCGGCAAGGACGTGCATCTCACCAGGGCGCAAGTTCTGGAGCGCGCCGCCAAGGTCGAGGCGGCCGATACGTATCTTGCGGAAAGTCGCGATCTGCTCGAGCAGGCCAAGACCATCCGCCAGCAAAACAGGGAGCGTGCCCCTGACGAACCTCACCGCCCCGAGGGACGTGTCCACACGCAAGACGACCTATTGGACCCCGAAGGCCAGCATGATCCTCAACACCCCGAGGACGAGCTCGAAGGCGCGATCGAGGAAGTCCGATATGGAGCGGACCCGAAGGAAGCAGCGAAGAAACTGCGCACGGCGATTGGGCAGGAGGCCGACAAGGCCGCCGACCAGCGCCAGATTCAGCGGCTCATTGGTCAGGACAACACCAAGTCCACCAAGGCCATGAAGGCTTTCATCGAGGCCAACAAGGATCTCGCCGAAGACGAGGAGAGCGCGGAATTCATGGAGCGGGCGATCTACCGCATCCAGCGCGAAGAACTCATCAAGGTCGGGATCGATGCGGAGAAGCTCCCGCGAGACACCAAGACGCTGGCCCAATGGCACCAGTTCCAGCGGATTCACGGTTCGCCCGTGTCCGACCAGGAATCGATGCTCGGCGAAGCCAAGCGGCGCTTGGAAGCCTTTAGGGGCACCCCGCAGCGGCAGCAGCAAGAGCAGCGCAAACCGGGCGCACCACCCCGTGTGGAGGTGAGTGTGAACCGGGACGCGCGGCGCGAGCGGTTGCCAAATCAGCCGACACGAACCATGGCACCTCCGCCTACGCGGGCGCAGGAGCAGCCCGCTGTGCGGGATCGCTCCTCGGTGATCGCGAACATGCGGAAGAGTCGCGGCCAGATCGTCGCCTGATCTTCATCAACCACTGAAAATCCAAACTGGAGTCCTACCATGACCGGGCAAACCTGGTCGGTGGCGACTGAGGGCGGCTATATGTATTCCGACGAGCTGTCGGATACGCTCCGCATTCAGGTTCAGCCCCTGACCAAATTCCGCCAGTTGTGCGATGCGCAGGATGGCTCGAAGAAGGGCCTCAACCGCGGCGACAAGTACAACTGGAACGTCTACTCCACCATCGGCAGCCAGGGCCGCCGACTGGCGGAAACCAATCCGATGCCGGAAAGCGGCTTCACCGTCCAGCAGCACCAGCTGACGGTCTATGAAGCCGGCAACAGCGTGCCCTACACCGGCAAGCTGACCGACCTCGCGAAGCATGACGTCGTGTCGATCATCGACAAGACGCTCAAGGACGACGCGCGGAAATACTTCGACATCGAGGCGTTCTTGCAGTTCAAGAACACCCCGCTCCGCGTCGAGCCGGCCGGCGGCAACTCGACCACCGCGATCAACCTGGACACCAACGGCGTTGCCTCGGTGACCAACAACGTCGCGTTGGGGACCGGCCACGTGAAGGCGATCGGCGACATGATGAAGGAGCGGAATATCCCGCCCTACATCATGGACGACTACGTCTCTGCGAGCCACCCGTCCACGTATCGTGGCTTCAAGAACCAGCTGGAGACGCTGCACCAGTACACCGAGACCGGTCTGGCGCACATCTTCAACGGTGAGATCGGCCGCTACGAGTCGTTCCGGTTCATCGAGCAGACCTTCATCCCGAAGGGCGGCGCGGCGAACTCGACGACTTACGATCCGTGGAGCGGTACCGCCGCCCCGTGGGCTAACGCTCAGTCGTCCTGGGCTACGTTCATGGGTGGCGACACCGTCACCGAGGCCATCTGCGTTCCGGAGGAAATCCGGGCCAAGCTGCCGGGTGACTACGGTCGCTCCCGCGGCATCGCGTGGTACTACCTCGGTGGCTTCGGTCTCGTCCACACCGATGCGCTCAACGCGCGCATCGTGTTCTGGGACTCGGAAACCTAAGCCGAGAGAAAGGAGAAGAGATCGATGCCCACCTATGACGTCCCCCACAAGGAGCGGTACTCGCTCCTCGGTGCCGCCTTTGGCGGCGCTAAGGTTACGCGCCAGTTCCAAGGCCCTCCCGGCAAGAAGGGCCTGGTGCGTGACATCGTCGCCAACGTTACCGTCGCGATGGCCGGCACCACCTCGGTGCCGGAGATCCGCGTTGGCACCGCAGACAGCGACAATTCGTTTGCTCGCTGGCTGATGGGCACCACCGCGACCGCCGGCCTTGCCGCTGGCGAATACCGCGCTCGTTCCCTGTGCGCCAGTGCGCAGGGCCGAACCGGCGAGAAGCCGCAGCAGCTGAACGACTTCGCCAATCACATCTTCCTTGAAGGCAACAACGGCAACGGCAACGTTGCTGGCGTCGTCGGCGATGGCAAGACGTTCATCTTCATCCCGCCCGATACGGCGTTCTTCATCACCGGCGTCGCCGGTGTTGGCGGGTCGCCGGCCGGGACTGCGGACGCCTACGTCGACATCGACTGGTTCTGACCAGCCGATCACAAGATCGCCGGAGGGCCGAGCAATCGGCCCTCCAGTGCAACGAGAACGGGGAGGCCTTCATGGCCGTCTATCCCTACAGCGGCATCTACCCTCCGTTCGGAGAGGCTCGCCGCAACCAGCCCGTTGACCTGCGACCGGCCAACCCGCTTCCGTCGAACAAAATGTCGGCGGATACGGGCGATGCCGGGCTCGACGGCTACACGGTGCTTTCGCGCGCTGACCGGTATTCCGGCCAGCGTCCATCCATCGACGGTCGCCCGGAATATTGGGGACCGCGCAAAGAGGAGAACTGAGCATGGCTAGCGGTTCCAAGACGAACAGCGTCTTCACCGAAACCAACATGGGTACCGGCAAGTCCGCCGGCATCTACAACGAGAAGGCCGATCACGGCCAGACCATCAAGTGCGCCTACGGTCAGGACAACGTCCACGGCCTCGATCTGCCCGACACCCGCGGCGGTTCGATGCGTGGTGGCGTGACCAACCTGTCGCACTCCCTGCGCGGCGCCAGCGCCGTCCAGGACGGTCCGGGCGCGGCCGGCAAGGTCAAGCACAACTACGCGGACTGATCTCCGCTCCACCTCACTGAAGCGAAGCGGCGGCCCTTCACCGGGCCGCCGTTTTTGTTTCGGCAACCAGAGTAGACACATATGTCCAACACCCCTGCCCGCCTTCGCCTCGACAAGTCACGACCGTACAGCACCATCCACGGTGAGCGACAGCCGGGCGATCCCCACCAGCTTACGGCCTTCGCCCAAGACGGCATTCACTACGACGCCCAAGGCCTGCATCTCGATCATCTCGTCGAGGACGACAAGACCCGCGCGCTCGTCGACCGGCGCCTGAAGCGCCAGCAGAAGGCCGCGCGCCCGAACCCCGACGATGGTGACGATGACGGTGATGACGCCAATGTCGATCAGGGCCAGCAGAACGGCGATACCGCCGTCGAGGTGAAGCTCGAGTCGTGGCTGCGCGGTGAAGCGCGATATCCGTGGTTCGCGATCACCAAGGCTGCTCGCGATCGCTTCCATCAGAACATCACCAAGCAAGTCGACATGATCATCTACCTCGTCGAGGACGAGAAGATCATCACGGAAGACGAGCTTGCGCCGGAGCTCAAGCAGCTCCTGCCGCCGCGTCAGGGCTGACCGGCTCGCCATGCCGATGACCTACACCTCGCTGGTCGCCCCGAAAGGGACGGCCGGCGCAATCGCCAATTGGGTTGGCTATGGCAAGCTCGACATCGTCACGATACTCGAGGAAGCCCAATCGATCATCTTCCAGTCGCTGCGCACCCGCGAGATGCGCACCGAATATGTGTTCGGCGTATCCATCGGACAGTCCAGCGTCGCGCTCCCGCCGCGCTTCCTCGATCCGATCAGCCGGATCCAGGACAACAACGCTTGCCGCTATGTCCACAAGGATGAATCGACCGTCAAATCCCGCCGCATGTATCAGCCCGTCTCCGGCGGCGTGCTCGGCAACAATCCATTCACGTCCGGACTGGTGAACTCGTCCACGGTAGCCGTCAACATCCCGAGCCACGGGCTGTCGCAGGGATCTGATGTCACGTTCCCCACCAGTACCCCAGCAGTGGATGGCATCAACCTCTCTGGTACCTTCCCGGTTACCTCGATCATCGACGCCAACAATGTGGTCGTCACGTCGCCGGCCGGCGATCAGGCGCAGGCGGGTGGCGTCAACGGCGGCGGTGCCAGCGTCACATGGACCGGCAACCTGCTGATCCAGACGTCGCCCTCATGCTGGGCGATCTACGATGAGGCGATCCAGTTCGATGGAGCCTTCGATACCGCGGTGCAGTGTCGGCTCCTCTATTTCCGTTCCCCGCCACTGCTCTCGGCGACCAACCCCACCAACTTCCTGACCAATCGCTACCCGCGCCTGATCCGCGAAGCCACCAACGCTGCGGCGGCGTCGTTCATGAAGGACGACAACGAGGAGCAGAAGGCGATGACGAAGCTCGGCGCGCTCATCGACTCGACAAATGCCGAGAGCGACCTGATGTATCGCGGCGCGGACCTCACGACCGACACGCCGGGAAGCAACGGCTATTACGGGGGCCAATAAATGGTAGCCGATACCTACGACTCGTTCCTTGGAATCATTCTCCAAGGCACGGGCAACAACAACAATACGTGGGGCACCACGTTCAACAATTCTGCGGCGATCCCACTGGCGCGATCTATCGCAGGGAAGAACATCATCAGCGCGACCGGTGGTGTCGTCGATCTCTCCACGGTCGTGCCGCCGGCCGGACTGCGCGCCGACGTGGATATGATCCAGATTGCGAATGGTGCTCTCACCAGCGACCTCACCATCAAGGTGCCTGTCATCTCCAAGATGTGGTGGTTCTGGAACAACACCACGGGCAACTTCAACATGTTCGTGGCCGCCGGATCGGCGACCACTGTCCCTGGGCTCGTCCAGATCCCTCAAGGGGCAGCGATCCTGGTGATGGGCGATGGCTCCGGCACGTTGCTGCGGCATGACGATAGCCAGATCGGGTCGTTCTGCCTTTCGGGCAAGGCAGCTGTCGGGCCCGGCGAGCTCGCCTGTAACGGCGCGTCGCTGCTGAAGGCTGAGTATCCCAATCTGTTCGGCAAGATTGGAACGACCTGGGGCAGTGTCGACAGCCTGCATTTCACACTGCCCAACTTTACTGACACTGCGAGATTCCTGCGCTCCTCCTCCGGATCGCTTGCGGTCGGCACCTATCAATCGAACCAAGCCGGTCCACACACACACCCGATCACCGGTGCGCCGGCCGTCGGAGCTTTGGTGACAGACAGTCAGGGCGCGCACGTCCATGGCGTGACCGATCCGGGGCACACTCATACGTTCCCGTTGATCGGCAACGTCGGAAACCAGCCCTTTGCGGCGGCTGGTACCAGCACGAGCAGCGGCAGCGGTACGACGAACTCGTCGTTCACTGGCATCAGCATCAATTCCGCGGGCGTGCATACCCACAACGTCACGGGCTCTCTCACCGCAGGCTCGCTCGGCACCGCTAATCCGGCTGGCTCAGAGACACGTCCGGAGACGGCGGTCATCCTGATGGGTATCCGCTACTGATGCCCGAGATCGAGGAGATCACCATCTCGCCACCCGCCGGGGTGGTGAAGGTCGACAGCTTGCGCGAGATCGAGGGGCGCTGGGAAGACACCAACAACGCGCGCTTCGTCAAACGGCTTCCGCAGAAGATCGGCGGCTGGATCAAGGGTTATCTCACGCCGACGAATGGTGTTCCCCGCAGCCACCATGCTTGGCGCGATCGATCGTTCAATGCGTTCTATGCGGTCGGGACTTACATCAAGCTCTACGTTTACGACCAGAACGGCAACCAGAACGACATCACGCCGTTCCGGTCGACCGGCACACTCGGCGCAAATCCGCTGACGGTGTTTGCGGGTTCCAACGTAGTCCAGGTGAATCATCCGGCACATGGCCTGTCCGTCGGAGACCTGATCAACATCGGTGGCGCGACCGCTGTTGGCGGCATCACTCCGAACGTCTCAGAGGTTCCGGTCGCTTCGATCATCGATGCTAACAACTACACCTATCTCTTCACTGCTAACGCTACATCGAACGCAACCGGCGGCGGCAGCGCGGTCACGTTTCAGTATGAGGTTCCGGTTGGCGTCGAGATCGGCACTTACGGCTACGGCTGGGGCATTGGCGGCTGGGGTCTCGGTACATGGGGCACGGCGCGATCGACGTCTACCGTGCAGATCGAACCTCGTATTTGGTCGCTCGATCACTTCGGCATTCTGTTGCTCTCCGCTTACAACGGCGGATCGGTCTATCAATTCGATCCGACCCAGAACCAACCTTGGCCGCGCGCCACCCAGGTTGATGCCTCAGCTCCAACGAATGTGCGCGCCATGTTCGTCACCAACGAGCGCTTTGTGTTCGCGCTGCTCGATGGCATGCAGGTGCAATGGCCTTCGCAGGGCACGCTCAACATCTGGACGCCCGCGACAGGCAACACGGCGAATATCCGCACCCTCACCGAAGGCACCAAGCTCGTCGCAGGGCGCGTGCTTGCCGATTTTCAAAGCGTCGTCTGGACCGATGCCGCGCTCTACCTGTTCCAGTACACCGGCTCGACGTTCGTCTACTCCTCCAGCATGGTCGGCAAGGATTGCGGCCTGATCTCGCCGAATGGCTGCATCACCATCGGCGGCGTCGCCTACTGGATCGGGCAGGACAATCTCTGGACCTTCAATGGCACGGTTCAGCCAATGCCGAATGTCGAGGACATCCGCAAATGGATCTTCGATCAAGTCGACATCGACATGGGCTATCAGTGCAACGCTCAGTACAATCCGAAGTACCACGAGATCTGGTTCTTCTTCACCGCAAAGGGGCAGACCACGCCGACATTCGGCGTGATCTACTCGATCAACGAGCAATGCTGGGCTCCCCTCTATTGGGGCCGCGCTGGCGGTAGCCACTTCACCCAGGGCGACACCAGCCCGTACATGGGCGATGCCGTCACCAATCTGATCTATCAGCATGAGAAAGGCCTCGATGCTGATGGCGTCGCGCTGCCATACTCGTTTTCGCTGGCGCCTTATGGCCTGTCCAAGGGTGGCCGCTACAACTTCCTCGTCGAATATCTGGTCAACGATTTCAAGGACCAGATCGGGGACGTGTCGCAGACAGTCTATTCCTACGACCGCGTTGATCAGGACGTCTACGAGGACACCTCGACCGACACCATCGCACCGACCAATTCCGAGCCGACCGAACCCCGCGTCTCGGGCCGCTATATCGCGGTGACGCTCGCCGGCAGCTCTCTTGGCTGTTACGCGCGCCTTGGGGAGCCCGTCGCCTTCATTCGTCGCATGGGAGACCGCTCATGAGGAAGATGAGCCAGACGCCGATGCCTGGCGTACCTCCGCAAATCCAAGCGATCTTCAACAAAATCTTCGCCGCCTCCCGAGACGCCGACCTCGTCGACATCGCGCAGGCCTTCACGATCACCGGCACATTCACTCCCACGAGGAATCTCAATGTCACGTCGCCGACGCTCGCGAACATCGCGGCAGTCCTCGCCACCCTCATCTCCGATTGTCAGTCCGGTGGCTCCAATCGAACAACCTGACACCGCGGCCGAGCCTTCGCCGATCATCATTCGCTATGCTGAGACCGGCGACGATGTGAACGCGATCCATCAGTTCCTGCTCGTGGTCGCGCAGCCGTCGATGCGCTGTCCGGTCAATCCGGAAAAGAGCCTGCTCGAGATCATCCGCATCGCCAGGGAGTCGGTCGCGCTCATGGCTATCCGTGACGGGCGCTTGATCGGCACGCTCGGCATCCTGCGCGCGACATGGTGGTACGGCGACGAGGATTTCCTGACCGACCGCTGGAACCATGCCCTGCCCCAGGAGCGGCACGGCGACGCGGGGCCGATGCTTGAGGCCGAGGCCGAGAAGATCGCAGCCGCTGCCGGCTTGGACTGGATCAACCAAGGCAAGCTGCGGCAAAAGAAAGATGTGAATAAATTCCTATATTTCCCGCGCCTCTCCCCCAAATCAGCTACCACCAGCGAATCACGGAGCGCCTGACCGATGTGCTTCGGCAATCAGACCGTCGACACGAAAACCTCGACGTCGACCGCGAATCCGGCGGTCGCCAACGCCGCAACGTCGAACCTCAGCTTTGTCCAGGGCCTGCAAAATGCGGGCTTCACGCCCTATTCCGGCCCGCAGGTAGCGAGCTTCTCGCCGCAGCAGCAGTCGTCGTTCGACATGACGAATGCCATTGCCAACAACGGTACCGGCAATGCGGCGCAGAGCCTGATTGATTCCTACGCCAGCGCGCCGGCCCAGAACGTCAGCGCGAACAGCATCGCGTCGAACATGTCGCCGTACATGAACCAGTACGTGATGCAGGCGCTCGCCCCGCAGCTTCAGCAGATGAACATTGCGAATGCTGCAACCAATGCCAACACGAACGCCCAGGCGACCGGCTCCGGCGCCTTCGGCGACGCGCGCACGGGCATCGAGCAGGCCAACAACGCCTTCAATCAGAACGTCCAGCGCGAGGGCGTGATCGGGAATGCCTACAATCAGGCGTTCAACACCGCGATCTCGGCCGGCGCGCAGGACTCCGCGAACCAGCTGGCGGCGTCGAACGCGAATGCCAACTACGCCGAGACCGCGCTCGGCCGTCAGCTCGGCGGCGCGAACGCATTGCAGAGTCTCCAGAACCAGCAGCTGGGCGTCGCCGGTGCACAGAACACCATGGGCCAGCAGCAGACCGCGCAGTCGCAGGCGCAGCTCACCGCGGCCTACAACCAGTGGCTCATGGCGCAGCAATACCCGTTCCAGACGGCGCAGCTGATGAACCAGACCGTCGGTGCCGGCGCGACCGCGATGCCCGCCTCGACCACGACCACGGATCAGAAACCGGACAACTCCGGGCTCTCGCTGCTCGGCTCGCTGGGCGGCACGCTGCTCGGCAACTCCGGTTTCGGCAGCTCGCTCGGCACGTTCTTGTTCTCCGATGCCGATCTCAAGGAGGACACCGAGAAGGTCGGCGAGCTCGCCGATGGCACTCCGATCTACAGCTACCGCTATTTCGACGATCCGGAGAACGTCACGCGCATCGGCCTCATGGCGCAGGATGTCGAGAAGCGGGCTCCGGAGGCGGTGCGCGAGCTTTGGCCGGGCGGTGCCAAGGTGGTCGATTATGGCGTGGCGACCGCCCTGTCGCGCGCTCTGGCGATGGCGGCGTAAATGGCGGGGCTTCTCGACTGGCTGAACGACAGCGGCATCTTCGGCGGTGGCGGCGGCACCGGCGCCGCGCCGATGGTTGCGGCCACCAACGGCTATCAGGGTCCAGGCGGTGCGCCCGATATGGGGCCGCAGCCTCCAGTCCAGGTAAACGGTGCGCCGCCGCTCGATCCGTCCGCCGACGGCAACCCGGCCGCGGGCTTTGGCGGAGCTGCTTCGCCGCAACCGTCAGTCCCGCTACCGCAGCCCCGACCGCCGGGCGCTCCGACGGCCCAGGCGGAAGCGCCACAGCAGAATGTTCCGCCCGGCATGATGCCGGGAGCGCCTATGGACACCACGCCTGTGCACGCAATGCCCGGCATGAGCGGTGCGCCGGCGCAAGGGCCGAACCCTGCCAACATGCCGGGGCAAACGTGGCTTGGTCGCGCGTTCGGTATCACGCCGGATCAGGCCGCCGTTCAAGGACGTCAGATCACCAGCGGCCTCGCCGCCGGCCTGAAGGCAATCGGCAGCGGTGCCGGTCTCGGTCAAGGCAAGTTCGCTGCGTTCGCTGGCGGCATGGGCAATGCCATGGAGGGAGCGCAGAAGGAGGCCAACAACCAGCAAAAGCAGATGTCCGACTATCTCAACGCGGCGATCAAGGCGAAGCAGTCCGGCGATGAGGCAGGCTACAAGCGTTCCTATCTGAAGTACCTCGCCGCGAAGCTCCAAGCGGACACCGACAAGGCCGCGAGCGGTAACGCCTCCAACAAGAACGACACGCCGACGCAACTGTATCTGTCGGCCGAGCGCCTGGTGCAGGCCGATCCGGAAGTGCGCGACGCGAGCAAGGCGCTCGGAGAAGCGCGCAAGAACGGATCCCCGGATGACGTCGCTAAGGCGCAGGCCAGCTTGCAGCAGATCATCCAGGCGAAGCAGGCGCAGCACTACGGCGCGCTCGGTCTCAATCCGCAGACAGCCGCGCAGATCGGTAAGCAGCCGGGCAACAGCCAAGCGAATCCCATCGATGCCGGCAAGATGGGCATCACCAAGGACAATATCGCGAAGAAGCTCCAGCCCGGCCAGTATTTCACCAACCCGTCGGACGGGAAGGTCTACCAGTACAAGGGGCCCGCTGAGAGCTCGAGCAGCAAGAAGTCGAGCGGCGGCATTCCGGACAAGCCGACCGCTCCGGAGCCCGTCGACCCCACCAAGCCGTACAAGACGCCTGCCCAGGGCGATAGCGACGACGAGGACTGATGCCGCTCGACGATTCCGTATTCGGAGGCGGATCGAGCCTCGATCAGATCAAGAGCGATCTCGTGTCGCGCTATCAGTCGGCGGACGCCGGAGAGCCGTTCTCGTCTGATCCTGTCGTGCTGTCGCAGCGGCTCGCTCGCAAGCTACGTCTCAGCAACAGCGACGATGCCGATATCGACTTCACACCCAAGAAGGCCAAGCCTGCAAAGGCGGAGAAGGAAGATCTCTCGTCGTTCGGCGATGCCCTGCCCGACCAGCCGTCAACCGACGACCTCTCGAGCTTCGGCTCGAAGGTCGAGCCGGCACAGTCGCCACAGCCAACGCTGGGTGTCGGCGGCAATCTGAAGGCGTTCGGCAAGGGCGTGCCCGTCGGCGCGATCGAGGGCACCGGCAATGTTCTGAAGGGGGCCGCCGCACTCTACGAGAACGGCGTTCCGGCCACGCCGGAGACCCAGCAGTACGATGCGATGGGCAACCCGACCGGCTTCACCACTCCGCCGCAGGAGGCGATCCCCGCGAAGCCGCTGAAGGAGCGTACGCTCTACAAGGCTGGCGAGGCCGTCAGTTCGGTTGCGCCGGAGATGTCGCCGCAGGAGCGTGAATCCTGGGGCGGGACGATCGGCACCATGATCGGCGGCGTCGCGCCGTATGCTGCGCTCACCGCAGCAGATCCGGCGCTCGGCATTGCCGCCGGCTTCACGGGCATGTCGGCCTCGACCTATGGTCACGTCTATGAGGATGCGCTTGCCAAGGGCGCCGACGAGGCGACCGCGCGCTCCGCCGCGGCCAAGGCCGCAGGCGCAGCTGGTGTTCTCGGCTCGCTGCCACTCGGCTCCGGCAAGTTGGCACAAAGCCTGATCGGGAAGATCGCCACCTCCGGCATTTCGTTCGCGAGCGCCAACGAGGCCAGCGAATACGTCCTCCAGCAGATCGCGAAGGACTACGATCCAAAGGCCGGATACAGCCCGGAGGCAAAGCGCATCATCGCTTCGCTCATCACCGGCGGTCTCCTGGGCGGCCTGCATCATGCGTTCGAGCGCGCGCCGGAGCCGCAGCCGGACCAGCAGCAAGCTCCGGGGCCCGGCGAGCCGCCGACCGGCGCGCTCCCGCACCCCGACGACGGTGGTCCAGATCCTGGCAGCGGAGGCTGGCGTCCCTATACCGCCGAGCAGGAGATGTACGGCGGCACCGGCCATTGGAAGGACAATGGCGATGGCAGCTGGACAGACACCAACAGCGGTCGCACCTATCGAGAAGGCCCTGACGGTCGTCCCCGTGAGGAGGCTGGCCCACAGGGTGGTCCCCGCCCCGGTAGCGGTGGCTCCGCAGGAGGCAACCAGTCCGGTACTGGTGGGGGACCGAAGCCTAACCAAGGTGGCCCTGGAACGGCGAACAAGCCGCCGCCCGGCTCCGGCGAGGGCATGGGCGCCGATTACACGATGGACGCCGGCCTGCGCGCCAAGATGGAGCGCATCTATCGGACCTTCGAGCCTGGCAAAGACCCCTCGAAGATGGCGGACCACGAGCTTTACAACGCCGTCAACGAGCACCTGCGCGACACGTCGTCGACCGGTCACACCGCAAAGGGCGACACTCCCGAGGAGCAGGCGCAGCGCGAGGCGCACGCCAAGAGGCGCGATGAGGATCAGATCCTCCGCGACGCCGGCTGGAGCGAGCCGCATATCCAGGCGATGACGCCCGAGCAGCGCACTGACTACGTGGCGCGCGCGCAGGGCAAGACCTCCACTGCGCCGGTTGAGGAGCCGGTCAATGCGACGCCGGGCACTCGCGAGGCGCCGATCAAGGCGACCACCGCGGCCGATGTCGACGCGGCGGTACCGGCCGAGCCAAAGAGTCCGGCGCAGGCCGAGGCCGAGAACTACAAGCACGCGCATGTCGAGCTCGAGCACCTGGGCCTGACCGGCTCGCATTCCATCTCGATCGAGACCGGCAAGGGTCAGGTGCGCAAGGGCGTCGATGCCGACGGCAAGCCGTGGGAGGTCACCATGCCGGTGGCCTATGGCCGGATCAAAGGCACCAAGGGCGCCGATGGTCAGCCCCTCGATATCTTCATTGGTCCGGAGCCAACCAGCCCCCATATCTTCGTGGTCGACCAGCACCACCCCGAGGGCGGCTTCGACGAACACAAAATCATGGCTGGGTTTCCCGGGCCGGATGCAGCCATTCGGGCCTACGCGGATTCCTATACCGACCAGGGCGGCAACCGGATCGGCCATGTCACGGCGCTGACGCCTGACCAGTTCAAGGATTGGCTCAAAGGCGACACGACAAAGCCGCTCAAAAAGTCTCTCTCTTCCAAAGAGATCGACAACCTTTTTGATGAATTGATTTCATCGGCGGGGGCCGGTGCCGAGGACGGTTCGCAACCGGCGAAACCATCCTCGGAAAAAGGCGGGGAGCCCGAAGATCGTGCTAGCGACGTGGGCTCCCCGCAGTTGCCGCACGCGCCGTCGGACGGGGGCCGTTCGCCGGTTCATGCGGGGGCTGAATCTGAAGCTGGTGTTGAGCCGCGCGACGGCTTCAGCAAAGGCTATGCCGAGCCTACAGAGGAACATCACGCCCAAATCGAGGCGGTACTCGGTACTGACCATGAACACGTTCTGCCGGTTGATGTGGTCCGCGCGGCTGAAATTCTCGCAGAAAACCCGGGTGTTACACCAGAACAGGCGTTTCAGTATGCAGTAATCCAGAATGCTTATGCACACCATTTGTTAACGCGCGAGCAGTTGGAACAGGTTTATGGGCAGCAAGTCAATGGCATCCTGGGCACCGAATCCACACAGTCACCTGCTGGCGGCGCGCATGATCAAGCTCGCGAAGCTGGCGAAAAATCCCCATCTGGTTCAGCGCAAGCTCGCGAGCCTGCGAGCCGCGGCGCGGCTGGCGCATCACAAAATCCCGCATCTGAAAACCGTGAACAGCCCAACGCCGAACGCGAAAAGCCCGACACCGAACGTCAAGCCCGTGGTGGAGAGGCTGCACAACGCGCCCAAGGTGCCGAAGGTTCCCGGCGGTCAACATCTGAAGTAGAGCCGCAGAACCTCCTCCAGTTCATCGCCTCCAAGGGCGGCCTGAAGCCGCATGCCGAACTCGCGGCGCTTGATGCCGACAAGCATCTTGTCGCAATGCAGGGCTTCCCTCCCCGCCGCAAGCTGGTGAAGGATGCAGGCCTCGATCTCGACATGGCGCGCGAGGCGGCCGAGGAAGCCGGCTATCTCAAGGGTGAGCACGACCGCACCTCGACCATCCGCGATCTGCTCGACGCGATCGACGAGGGCCTCCGGGGCAATCATCGCTTCCCGGAGGGCCACGAGGGCACCAAGGACAAGCGTGAGCGCCGGCTCGATGCCGAGCGCGAGCAGCATGAACAGGATCGGCACGAGGCGGATTACGCCGCCGCCCACAAGGCGCTCGATGCTGAGTATCCGGGTATCCCCCTGGATCTGCGCGACACCGCCGCCCGCGCGATGGTCCTCGACGGCTATGACGTCGACACGGCCGTGGAATACGCCGCGATTTGGCAGGTCAACAGCGACCCGGATTACGGCGAGACAGAGCACTCGATTGTTGCTACATTCGGCCCAGGAGCCAAAGATGCAATTCAAGACGCAACAGCATCAGGAAATGGCGAGCCGCCTGCACAAGCGGGCGAAGGCCGAGCGCGACCCGGCGAAGGCGAAGAAGCAGCAGGAGATGGCGGACGTGTTCCGCAAGCTCGCGCAGCGAGCGGCGACCAAGAGCGAACCGAAGGCGTAGCTCACGGCCGCAACGCCCGCCGTCGCGGCAAAGACGACCAGCTGTCGAAATACCTGAAGGTCAATCGGCCAAAGAAATCCGACGAACAAGGCTGGATCAGCTATCGCACTGAGGCGACGCTCGCCTACAACACCGCACGAGAGGAAGGTGCGCCGCGGGCCGTGCTCGATGCGCTACGCGCTGAGGCGGCAACGGCCAACCGCTATCTCCGGAAGAACAGGCCGGAGGTGATGGAACGGCTGGAGCGCGCGCAGGAGGCGTCTCCGCTTGATGGCCTTGGTCCGGTTGAGCGCCACAATGCCATCTACGCCGAGGCTGACCGCCGCTATCCACCCACCGAAGGCAAGCCCGACAAGAAGGGCAATATCGAGCGCTACGTCTCGCACGAACACATCGCGTTCACCAATGGAGCGAGCGGCAATGCCTGGGATACGGCGATGCCGATCAATGCGACATGGGAGGACATGCGGGGCGCCTTCTTCGCGGGCGATCGATGGGCGCAAGGGCTTACCCACGAGACCGATGACCGGCCGTCGTGGTCGATGCCTGGGCCGATTCCCAACCCGTACAAGTTAGACCCGAATGGCGAAAAAATCCCCCTAACTCAGGCGGAGATCGACGCTGCTACAGGCGGCCCCACGACCGAGACCGGCGCCGACAACAAGCAGCAGACCGTCATCCCGGGCGCGGAGAAGGCGAGCGACGCCACAATGGCGCAGCGTGGTGCCAATGCACGGCTGAAGCCGAAGGCGCCGCAGAAGGCCGCCGATACTGGCTTGTTCGGCGACGAGAAGAATCAGACCGACCTCCTCGACGCGATCAACAAACCAGCCGCGCCGAAGGATGTTTTCGACGACGTCTTTGACCAGGCGCTCGACGAGCAGTTCGGCGCCAAGCCGGATCTCTCGCTCGATGATGTCACCAAGGGTCTACAAGGCCTGTTCGGCAAGAAGCCGTCCGGCCTCGCCGAGCCCGAGACGAGCTTCGACAACGATCTCTATGCCCAGGCGCTGCCCTTCCTGAAGGCTGGCATCTCTCACTTCGCTGGCGATGGCGCCGATCTGCCGACCATGGTGCGGGGGCTGGTGAAGCATCTCGCCACGTCGGGCATGGACGCGGACGCCATCCGCAGCATGAAGCCCTATATCCGCCGTTTCACGGAGGATGTACTGTCGGGCAAGGAGCCCCTCAATGCACCAAGCCGCAGCGAAATTCTGGAATCAGATCGCGGAGAGCCAGCCGCTGGCGACCGAGTGGGCACAGCAGATGTTCCCCCTGCCGCAGGCGCAGATGGACAAGGCGCTGGACCGCGAGGAGCAGCGGCTGACGCGGGAGAGCAACGACGCGGTGGTGGCGAGCGCTTACCTGAAGATTATGCCCCTGTTGTGGGAGCGAGTGGCAATCTCGAAGTACCTGCTCGCGAACCCGTCGTTGAGGATGGCGATGCCGCCGATCGAGACGATCGCGGAGGCGGTGCAGATCGCCAGGAAGGATTTTCATTTGACGACACCACAGCTGATGAAGCTGTCCGAAATGCTCAAAAGGACGCCGACCTAAACCGGCGTCGGCAGGCGCAGCGCGCCGCCGACAACAAGCGCATCCCGGTCAAGCCGGGCAATCTCCAGAACATCGCTGATACGTTGCCGATGCTGTTCCCCGAGCAGCATGAGGACGTGAAGGGCGCCGAGCTCCGGTTTCACAAGACCGAAGGCCACGGCATGCTGTTCACCAACGGCACCGGTACCGGCAAGACCTATTCCGGCCTGGGCGTCATCAAGCGCTTCGCCTTGCAGGGTAAGCACCAAGCCATGGTGATCGCGCCGTCGCAGGGCATCTTGGAGGATTGGGCTCGCTCGGCGCGCGATCTCGGCCTCGAGATGCACATCCTCGACAGCGCCGTGGATGGCGGCCGGCCGGGCCTCAACGGCACCACCTACGCGAATTTCGGTACCAATGATCGGCTTGCCGATCGGGAGTGGGATCTCGTCGTTCCGGACGAAGCCCACAAGCTGTCGTCCGACCAGGACGGCACCGTGACTGATGCGCTGGCAACGCTGCGCGCCCTCACCTATCACCCCGATGGGCTGCACCGGCGTGCGGAGATGGTGTTGCGCAGCCTGCATCAACAGATCAAGCCGTTGCCGAAAAATCCGACGGCGCAGGAGAGCGCGCGGCACTCGGCCGCTGTCAAGGCATTCAATGACCGCGCCGCCCCCTTGATCGCAGAGTGGAAGGACCGCGCACGCAACAAAGCATTGTTCCTTTCGGCGACACCATTCGCCTACCATTTCTCGCTCGATTGGGCGCAGGGCTACCTCTTCGAGTTCGATCGCAGCGAGGACAACAAGGGCGGCTACAACTCTGGCGATGGCCGCGCCAAATTCTACATGCAGCATCTCGGTTACCGGATGCGGACCAACAAGCTGACCAAGCCTGACGCCGAGGTCGACAGCGGGGTCATGGAGCGCCAGCTGCACGAATATCTGCGCAAGCAGGGCTCGCTTTCCGGCCGCGTGCTGACTGTCGACAAGGATTACGATCGCAAGTTCGTCCTCGCGCACGAGGCCATCGGCGACCAGATCGACCAAGCGCTCAACTTCCTTCAGGAGAATGAGCAGTTTCGGCCGCTCGTCGATTATGTCGCCAAGCGGTTCGACTATCTCACCCGCATGCGCCTCCTCGAAGCTATCAAGGCGCGCGCGGCGATTCCGTTCATTCAGAAGAACCTCGATCTCGGCCGCAAGGTCGTGGTGTTCCACGACTACAACGAGGGCGGCGGTATCAATCCGTTCGAGCTCGATTTCTCACCGGAAGCAAAGACCACCGTCTACAGCAACGGGAAGATGACCGAGGTGGGCCTGCGCGATCTCTACCAGGAGTTCGTGCGGCAGAACCCCTATGTGAAGGAGCTGAAATTCAGCGCCTATCCGGCGCCGATCGCGGCATTGACGACGGCCTTTCCTGATGCGCTGGTCTACAACGGCACCATCGCGAAGGGAAAGCGTTCTCGCGCAAAGGCGCTGTTCAACGACGACAATTCCGGCCGCGACCTCATCATCATCCAATCGCAGGCCGGCGAGGCTGGCATCAGCCTGCACGACACCACCGGCCGGAAGCAGCGCGCACTGCTCAACCTGGGCATGCCGATCCGGCCGGTCTCCTCGATCCAGCAGGAAGGCCGGATCTATCGTGTCGGTCAGGCATCGGATGCGATCTTCCGCTACATGAACACCGGGACCGATTGGGAACGGTGGACGTTCGCTGGCAAGATCGCCGATCGCGCCGGCACTGCGGAGAACCTCGCGCTCGGCAATCAGGCGCGCACCATCCGGCAATCCTTCATCGACGCCTTCTCGAACAGCGATGATTTCGAGCCGCAGCCGGGCGAAGGCACCGGCGGCAAAGAGCTCGACCGCGCTGTGAACAGCGAAATGTCGGAGTTCCAGAAGGCCAAGACGCACTACTACGCGCAGCGAAAGGTGACCGGCCGGCGCGATCAGCGCGAGGGAGCCGACTATTACGGCACACCCGAGCCGCTCGGTTACAAGATGGTCGAATGGGCCGGCGTCAAACCGGGCGAGAAGATGCTCGAGCCGTCCGGCGGCCATGGCGCGATCGCGCGCTATTTCCCCGAGAACACCGCCCGCACCATCGTCGAGCCCTCCTCAAGCCTCGCCAGCCGCGCCTCGCTGCAATCGCCGGGCGCGCGCATGGTCATCGACCGCTTCGAGAACCTCGACACCGGCGCCAACAAGTTCGACACCATCGTCATGAACCCGCGGTTCGGCAGCGGTGGCAAGACGGCAATCGATCATCTGGCGAAGGCTGCACAGCACATCAAGAACGGTGGCCGCATCGTCGCGCTGATTCCGCGCGGTGCAACCGCCGACAAGCGGTTCGACGACTTCATGGATAGCCCGATCGCCAAGGGCATCTATCAGGTTGCCAACATCGATCTACCGTCGGTCACCTTCGAGCGCGCGGGAACGAGCGTCTCAACGCGCATCGTGGTACTGGAGAAGCAGACCGATCGCGAGGTTGCAAAGCAGCTGGAGCAGAAGAACCGCGACTACAGCAGCGCGCAGACGATCGGTGAACTGTTCGACCGGATCGAGCATGCCGAGCTGCCGCCGCGCCTTGAGCCCAAGACCAAGGATGTCGACGCACCGACCAGCGGCAGGGTCACCGTCGGCGGGGTCGAGTTCGATCTTCAGGACGACAGCAAACGCAGCGAGAAACCGACGTTCTGGGCCGTTCCGAAGACGAAGCTGCGCGACCGTTTCCAGCGTGTCGCGAAAGCCGCAGAGACTGCTGGTGGTCGATGGTGGCAGCAGGCGTTCGAGTTCAAGTCGCTGGATGCGCGGCAGGCCTTTCTCAATGCCGTAGAGAACCCGCCTCCGGAGGAGAAGCCCAAGGCGCCGTCCGGCGTCACCTTCAAGACCGGCGAGACCACGCACGCCAAGACTGGCGACAAGCTGTTCGTTGCCTCGCCCAACGAGCGCGTGGAGCGCTCCGTCTATGAGCAGCTGGCCGCCATGGCGAAAGCCCAGGGCGGATGGTGGTCATCGTACAATAGCAAGGGCGCGATCCCGGGCTTCCAGTTCAAATCGGCCGATGCGCGGCAGCGCTTCCTCGACGCCATGGGCGGCGGCGGTGGTGGCGGCGGCGGCCTGAAGGAGCCCGAGCGTCTTGCCGATGAGTTCAAGCCCACCCACGGCCAGCCGCTTGGCGAGGCGGCGCAAGACTTCATCGTTCAGCACGGCCTTGCCACCGGCAACGAGTGGCTGGTAGCGATCGACGCGAATGGCAACGCGATCGAAGTGAAGGAGGGTGACCCACGGTCGATCGTGTTCTCTGCGGAGCTCGATGTCGAACTGCGCATCCCCGAGAACAGCATCGTTCTGCATCATAACCACCCGTCGAACAGATCATTCAGCGGGACCGACATCGCACAGCTTGCCATGCCCGGACTCGCTGCGCTCTGGGCGCACGGGCGCCGCGGGAGCGTCTATCGCGTCGCGTTGAGCAAGAAGGCCGCGGAACGAATGCCACTGCACGTCAGTGACGGGCAGGACGTCTTGTTCAAGGCCTACAACCGGGTGAAAAACATCCTCCGATCGCCGCTCATTCGTGCGGTCGAAGACGGCCGTCTGTCAGAGGATGCCGGCGACCAGTTGTGGGGGCACCTCATCAACGAAGCCCTCCGGCTCGCCGGCATCGTCGACTACACCCACAACCGGGAGGCATTGCCAGCTGGCGCGTGGGGCCTAAATAATGTACTGCAACAGGCCGTCATTGCGGCACAAAGGGTGTTTTTCAACCATGGCGCAGCTACCGGGAGCCCTGATCGATACGCCAACCCTGTTCGCCTCCCTGGAGACATGGGAGAGCTATTTGGCCGAATTGGAGAAGATGGGCGAATTCTGGGGCAAAGCGACGCTGGTCGCCGAAGCCCGGGAGACGATCAAGGAGAAGCGCCAGGAGAAGATCCGGGCGTAGGAGGCACTCAGCCGCGCCTACTCGAAGGCTCCGGCCTCGCCTCGCCTCCCAGCCTCTTCGACAAGTCGTTCAACGATCTGCTCGGCAAGCGCCTACTCGGCCGCTTGGGCGATCTCAATGCCACCGAGGCCCGCGTGCAGTTGCAGGACAAGTTCCTGCGGGTGCAGAAGGCCGAGCAGCTGAAGCGCAATCTCGACCCGCAGATGTCGGCCTATCAGGCGGAGAGCCTGTATTATGGCCGCACCGGCTATCGGCTCGAGCAACTGCGCGAGCATCAGATCGACCCGCTCATCCGCGAAATGAAGGCTCGGGACATCGATCTGAACAAGCTCGATGACTTCCTCTATGCCCGGCATGCGGTCGAACGCAACCAGCGGCTCGGCCAGCACTACGAGCCCGGCCACGATTTCTATGAGGCGATGACGGACCCCGACAAGGTCGGCGCATCCGGCATGAGCCAGAACGAGGCTCTCGGGATCATCCGCGCGATCCGCGACGCCGGCAAGCTGCCCGACTACCAGGCCGTCGCCCGCATGGTCGACGCGCTCAACGCCCGCACGCGCCGCGCGCTGCTGGATGGCGGCCTCATCGATCGCGACGCCTTCGACGCGATGAACGCCGCCTACAAGTATTACGTCCCTTTGCGCGGCTGGCAGGAAGGTTCGGACGAGGAAGAGTTCCACTTCGGGCCCGGCGGCGGCATGGAGACCCGCGGCAAGGACGTCAAGCAGGCCTTCGGCCGCAAGAGCCGCGCCGCCAGTCCCCTCGCCTATTCGATCATGCAGGCGGAGTCGGCGGTGGTGCGCGCCGAGAAGAACAAAGTCGGCAACACCTTCCTGAAATTCGTGCGAGCAAACCCAGACCCGGATCTGTGGGTGGTCAACCGGCCACAGATGCGCAAGCAGATCAGCAAGCTCACCGGCCTCGTGCAGAACCGCCCGGACAATCTCTCGCACCTCGACGACAACGTGTTCGCCACCAAGGTGCAGGGCCAGCCAGTCTACATCCGGATGCTCGGCGCCGACGGCATCAATCTGGCGCGCGCGCTGAAGAACATGGGCAGCGCCAACGCGCACGCGGCCGTTCGGATGCTCGGCACGGTCACCAACACGATGTCGCGGCTCGCGACGGCGTGGAATCCGGAGTTCATGATCCCGAACCTCGTGCGCGACGTCAGCGAGGCCTTCATCAACCTCGGTGAGCAGCGCCAACGCCAGTTCGCCAAGAACTTCGCCAAGCGGGTTTTCCCGGCTATTCGTGGCTCGACGCTTGCGCTCGCCGGCAAGACGCCGCCGGCCGGCTCGCCGATGGCCGAGTATGTGGACGCCTTCCATCGGTTCGATCGCGAAGGCGGCCGGATCCACTTCTTCGGCCTCGACGATCCCGACCAGATCGAGCGCAATGTTGATGCGAAGCTGCGCCGGCTGTCCGGCGGCGCGATAAACAATCTGAAGGACCTGGGGGAGAAGGCCGGCAAAGCGCTCGAGGTCGCTGGCGGCGGCCTCGAGAATGCGACCCGTTTGGCGGCATTCATGGCGGCCGAGGAAGCGGGCATGTCAGCTCCGGACGCGGCGATGCTGGCCCGCAACCTCACGGTCAACTTCAACAAGAAGGGTGAGCTCGGGACGATCATCTCCTCGCTGTACGCCTTCGGGAACGCTGGCATCCAGGGCATCGCCCGCATGCTGCGCGCGCTGCACCCACGCAACACCAAGGTCTGGGCGGCCGTCGGCGCGCTGGCTGCGGCGAACCTCGCGGCGACGGCGTGGGACCTTGGCGCCGGCGGCAAAGACGAGGCCGGCGCCTTCAACTACATGAAGGTGCCCCATTGGGAGCGCGACAAGAACATCGTCGTCATGCTCACCAACGGTTACTACGCCAAGATCCCGCTGCCCTATGGCTTTGCGCCCTTCGGTGTGGTCGGCTCGAAAGCCGCCACCGTGATGAGCGGCGCGGAGAAGCCAACCAAGGCCGCTGCGGCCGTCCTGAGTTCGACCATCAACGCCTTCAACCCGCTCGGCGACGAGGAAGTGATGGCGATGGAGACCGTGCCGAGCGTGCTGCGGCCTATCTTCCATGTTCAATTCAACAAGGACTGGACCGGCCGGGCGATCTATCCGGACAGCGATCGTTCGAAGGGCCTGCCGGATTCGACGCAGGCATTTCGCTCCACGTCGGGCGCCTCGAAGTGGGTGGCCGAAAAGCTCAACGATCTCACCGGCGGCAGCAAGTATGAGAGTGGCGCGGTCGATGTCCACCCGGGCACCTTCGATTACCTCGTCGGGGCCGTGGTCGGCGGCGTGGGCCACTTCCTCAAAGCTGGCTGGAACACGATCGTCTCTGGCGTGATGGATCATGAGTGGCGGCCGGAGACGACACCGATCCTGCGCCGCTTTGTCGGCCGCGTTGGCCCGGAGGCCGATCAATACGCCTACTACCAAGCGCGTGACGAAGCCCGCGGCGAGGCGAACGCCGTAACGGCCGCGCGCAAGGACCGACGCGCGGGCGACCAGGATGCCATTCGGTTCACCAACGAGCACCGTGGCGGAAACAAGAAGGCCATCTTCGACGAGGCCGACCAGAAAATGCGCGCACTGCGCGCGGAAGAGGACAGGATCAAGGCCAGCGCGCAGCCCTATGAAGCGCGGCGCGCTGCAATCGAGCAAGTGAGACAGCGGATGCGAGAAGTCCAAAACAGGGCCCGCGCCGCTTCGGCGAAACTGCAACAGGCCGCAGGCCAGTAGACGGGGGTAAATCAATGGGTATCAGGCTTGAGCCTGCGACCCTTCGGCACATGTGGCCGAGGGCTCCGCAGGCCAAAATCGATTCCATCTGCAACATCTCGGATGAGGTGTTTGCCGAGCACGGCATCGATGACAATTATGTCGTCGCCCAGCTGATGGGCAACATCAGCCACGAGAACGGTGCCGGCACCATCATCCGCGAAAGCGGCATGTATCTCCATGCCGATCGCATCCTTGAGATCTTCGGTGCTCCGCACTCGTCGGCGGCCGTCACGCCGCGCGAGGCGCAGGCACTCGTTAAGCGGCCGGAGGCGCTGTTCGAGCGGGTCTATAACCTGCCCGCGTCGCCGAAGCTCGCCCGCATGCTCGGCAACTACAAGCCCGGCGACGGCTACAAATTCCGCGGCGCCGGTGATCTCCAATCGACGGGCCGCGGCGCGATGGCGCGGCTCGCGCAGCGTGTCGGCCGCCCGGAGCTCGCCGAAAACCCCGATTTGCTCGAGGACCACGAGCTCAGCTTCCGTGTGGCGGTCGCCGAATTTGCCGCGCTGGGCTGCATTCCGCTCGCACTCAAGCGCAACACCACTGCCGTCCGCCGCAAGGTGAATGGTGGCACCAACGGCCTCGCCGAGGTCAAGGTATGGGTGCGGCGTTGGGAGGAAGCGCTCCCCGACATCGACGAGCCGGCGAAAGTCCCGCGCGGCGCCGACACCGGCGACCGCAAGTTCGCCGACTCGAAGATCCTGAAGGGCTCGGTGATCGGCGGCGGCGCCACGGTCGTCGAGGTTGCGGCCCAGGCGACGCAGCAGGCCTCCGACACCGCGACCACGGTCCAGAGCACGCTCGACAACGTGCACAACACCGTCGACACCACGTCGACCGTGATCCGTAGCGTCAAGCCGTTCCTGGGGGTGGCTCCTGAGGTGTGGCACTGGATCGGGATCGCGGCCGGCGTCGCCGCGCTGGCGGCGCTCGTCTATGTCGGCTGGCACCGCTGGCTGAAGCACCGCAACGAGGGGGTGTGAGCCATGACCCTGCTCGGCATCCAGTGGATTTGGTGGCTTCTCGGCACGTTCGGTATCGGTGGGGTAGCGCTTCTCGCCTACTTCGCGCCTGCTGTGGCACTCGGCGTCGGTCAGTGGCTCCTCAAGTTCGTGCTCACCACGCCGATCGGCGCGGCGCTCGCGACCGCCGCTGTCGTCTGGTTCGTCGCCGACACCAATCGCTCAATCCGCGATCAGCATGAGTTCGCAGCTCGAACCGCCGCCTACGAGCAGCTGCAAGCGCAACGTGACGTGACGATCAGGCAGGAAACCCGCGAGGACGTCCTGCGTGAGAGTGGCGAGCAGGCCCTCGCAAACGCAAAAACCGACCAGCAAGTAAAGGAATTCAAGGATGCGTTGCCCCCTGTCCCGTATGCGAACGGCGTCAATCCTTTCCGGGTTGGCGATGCTTCTTGCCGGCTGCGCGCACTCGCCGGGCAAGTTGGCTGTGGATCTGAGCGGCCTAAAGGAGTGCCGCAAGCTCGACCCCAGGGTGCCGGGGCCGGGACCGGCCATCGGCCCCGATTCCGACTACCGGGATTTGTCACCGGAAGCATTGGCCGCGCTGCGAAAGGCCAATGAGGGGACCAGTCGTCGCAACGCCTGCGAGGATCGGTTCATCGAAAAGTATGGGAAGGCCGGGCAGTGAGCACTGAGGCAGAAATCCACGGCGCGATCGGTGCGCTGAAAGAGGCCGCCGAAAACAGCAGGCGGACGCTCGAACATCTCATGCGGATGTGGGAGACACAGGAGAAAAACGCGAGCGAGGGCCGGCGGGTTCTGCACGATAAGGTCGACGCGATGAAGGACAGCCTTGTCGCGTTGACCAATCGGGTGACGTCAGTCGAGAACACCATGGCCGGTGTAAAGCCGGCCGTCCAGGAGTTCGAGAACCAGCGCGAGCAGCAGAAGGGCGCAATGAAGCTCGGCAAGCTGATCTGGGCCGCGATGCTGGCCGCTTGCGGCTCGATGGGCGGTACGATCGGCTGGTTCGCCGCCCACCTATTCCAGTCCGGAAACCCTCCCCCGGGCCACTGAGGCTCGCGACCAGTTCATAGCTTGTCGCGCTCGGTTCTTGCGAGCGCCCTGGCCTTCTCCAGCGCTTGGTCACTGGTATCGACCATCCTGATGGACCGTCGACCCGCGTTGTCGTCGAAATAGAAATAGACGCTCTCGCGACCATCGGCGAAATGCACCCCGTAGCTTCCGCTGTCGGGAATCTCCTTGGTCGTGTGCTTGATGATGCGGATGGGGTCGTCGACGGCCATCCGCGGAGAATATCAGGACCGTGGCGAGGGAGTCGAATCGCCGCGTTTTCTGCTCAGGAAAGGCGGGGTTCAGCCTTAGCGGCGATCTCATACGCTATTTCTCGATTGCAGGCGTCCCATCCTTCCAGCTCTTTTGCGCTGGTGGGGCGAGGCTTTCCATCGAAGCGAGCCCAATACCCATTATCAAAGGGATGATCCTCGCGGTTGATCCAAGACTTCGGCATCGTCTAGTCTCCTTTCATCGGTCACGACTATGTGGGTTCGCCGATTCGCCGCCCCTTGCTCGCCATCGCGGCGATCTCGACGTCACCCGCAGCTTCCCAGCCCAGCGCGTTCTTCGCGTTGTTGAGCGTGTTGGCGGCGACCAGGAGGCCCATCTGGTGGGCCTCCGTTTCGCATTGCAGGATCAGCGCGGCCAGCTTCTGGATGCGCTCGCGGCGCTCGGCTTCCTTCATGACGCAGCCTTGATCTCGATCTGGCGCAGCAGATCGTCCAACGTGGTCGCCAGACAGGTTTGCTCTCTCCCCGCGGGACCGCCGATCTTCGCTGCCAAGGCGTGAGATACGAGCGACAGCTTTTTCAGCGCCAGAATCTCGATGCCCGTGATCGAAATGGAGACAGTTGCGGTATCAATCAGACCGATCACGGCTTTCCCCTCCTTTGAAATGCCCTCTTGGGCCAACGTGAACGCTTCTCCGGCCGCTCGTCGCGTGGCGTGAGCAGCCGGCGCTGAAACTCCTCGTGCTCGCGGCTGATGCGCCGTGTCTTGGCAATCTGCGGGACGTCGACCTTGGCAGTGCGCTCGCGGTGATCCGCGCGCAGCATGGGTTCAAGGTTATGGTGCTCATCAGGACCATCATGGACGTGGTAGATAATGTGGTTCCACTCGACCAATGACAGTATCTGCTCGGCCGACATCTGCTTGGCGTGGTCGTGCGGGATCTGGAATAGCTCCCGCAGTGCTGCCGCCAGCTTCTCGCGCAACGGCGGGTCTTTACGCGGCCGACTCATCGTTCTCCGGGCGCCGGGCAACCCGGCAGCGTCTTGGCATAGAACGTATTGAAGTGCGCCACCTTCCAGCGGATATCCTCAGGCAGGCCCTCCCCGGCTTTCATTGCCAGCATGATGCGGCGAGCCTTGTTCTTGTCCTTGCTGCCGTTATCGCGCACGCGCGCCGATAAGTTGCGGGTGCTGCTGGTCTTGTGAGGATAGATCACCAGCTGAACCCCCTCGCACTTCACGGTGGCGATCTCATAGTCGTGCGACGAGAGCTCGATCGTGCAGCCAAGCTTGGTGCAGATTGTGGTGGCGTAGTCGATTTCCTCTTGCCACGGATGGCGATTCTTCTTCATCGTCGTAGCCCCTGATATCGCTTGTCGCCGATCATCGCGTCGAACTGCTCCATCACCTCCTTGGGGAGGACCATGAGCCAGCGCGAGATGACCGCGACCGCTGATCTGAAAAGGTTGTTGAACTCGTCTTGTGGCATGCTCTCGAAGTTGATCGAGCGCGGCTTGACGTAGACGGTCTCGTCCAGGCTGACGTAGGTGTCGGCATGGCCGAGCGCGATTTTGAGGTCGTCGGAGACCTTCTCCTTCGTCATGTCCATCTGCTCGGCGAGCAGGCGGCAGAGCAACCACCACAGCGCCAGCTGCTTCGGGTTGCGGGCGCCGTGGGTCTCGGCGATGAACGGCATGCCCTCGCGGATCGAAAGCAGAAATTCCCGCGAGCGATCGTCCATCGGGACCGCCAGCACGCCGTTCCTCGCCCAGAGACCCTTCACCATGGATCAGCCCTTCGCCTTGATCCGTGCGAGGTGGCGATCGTGGATCGCGGTGGCTTCCTCCCACGCCGCCTTTGCCACCTGTCCCTCCCACGGCAGCATCAGGCTGCGCTTGCTCTCGTAGAGGGCGTCCGGTGTCGCACACAGCTTGAACTCGCCTTCGAGGCTCTCGAACCACTCCTCCTCGTCGGCGCTGAACTTGGGCTTGTCGGAGCGGCGCAGATAGGGCGGGATCTCGAGGCCGTCATCGGTCGGCATCGGCGGATCGCTGCGCATGGGCCGGTCGCCCGGGAAGTCGGAAACAGTGGCTTGCTGCTCCACGGCCGGCACCGGTGGCTGATCCTCCTCGGGCGGTGGCGACGCGTTGTTCTCCACCACTTCCCCACCAATCGTCTCCTCGCCGGGTACCGGCGGACCATCGTTCGCCGCCGCCGGCAGTTCGCGCGTGACGTCGTTGACGACGCGCGCGGCTGCGAACCGCGCATTCATCTCCTCCATCTCGTCGTCGCCGTAGACGCCGAGCATCAGGCCGGGCTCGTGGATACGGCACCACTCGCGGGCGCCGCGGTACCGCAGCATGCGCGGCCGGCCGCCGCGCGCAGCCCAAGGTGATCCTTTTCCGTCGGTCTGCCACTCGGCGACCGTACCGGTCGCGATCTTCGCCCGGTTCTTGGAATCGAGGACCGGATTGCCGTTCAGCGTGGCGGTCACCACCACATGCATCTGCTCGCCTTCGCCGGTGATGTCGTATTCCAGGTCGTAGCCGAGCCGCGCCTTGATGACGGCGGCGATCAGCTTGCCCTCGTAGCAGAGCTTGCCGTGAACCACGGAGACGCACTGCGCCACCGCGAACGGGTCCATCTCCCAGCGCACCGCCTGATTGACCACGAGGAAACAGTTGGCGGTCACCACCTCGATCGGCAGTGGCACCAGCCTGTCACCGTCCTTCTCGAAGCACAGGGCGTTGGGGATCAGGTTGGAGTGCGCCATCACGTTGGCGATGCGCTGCATGTGCTCGAAGCGCGCGGTATCGAGCACCGCAATAGGATCGGTGACGACGCGCACCGCGCGCTGTGCGGGCGGCTGTTGCGTCAGTTGATGCGTGAGTGCATTCGAGGCTGCTTGCGTCATTGGCTACTCCAATTCTTCATCCTGAAAGCGGCACGCAGAGGCGATGGCGCGGACCGCGACATAGAGCGTCCCCGCCAATACGATCGCCGCGATGCTGGTGATTGCGATGAGGGCGATCATCCGGCGGCCCTGATCTTCTCGACATCCGCGTGGTGGTGGACTTCGGGCGTCAGATCGACGCCGTGGTCTTTGAGATAGCGCCAGACGCTGAGGGCGTCGTAGGCGTCCTTGACGGCGCCGTGCGCGCCGACGGTCGAGAGGCCAAGCACCTCGCGGCAGCGATCGAGGCTCGGCCAGCCCTTCTTGCCGTCGGCCTTGAGGATCACGCCGTTGGCTTTCCGCATGACGCAGACGTTGCGGGTCTGCTCGAACAGATCCGGCATGCCCGCGCGCCGGAGCTCGCCGCGCATCATCTTTGCGTCGAACTGCGCGTTGAAGGCGATGATGTAGCGGCCGGATAGGATCGTCTGCGAGTAGGCCTCCAGCACGTCGCGCACCGGAATGCCGTGCTCATGCAGGAACTTATCCGTCAGACCATTGATCGCGGTCGTTTCCGGCGACATCGACCAACCATCCGGCTTGACGTAGAAGTTCTGCTCGCCCTCGATCTCTCCCATCACGTTGAGCAGGATCATGGAGAGTTGAGCCAGCCGTGGCTGGCCTTCGGCATCGGCCGACCGCTTAAGATCCGGCAGTGCGTTGGTCTCGGTATCGATGACAGATGCGCTCATTTGATTGCGACGTCCTCTGCTACGGTGGTGCCGGGCACTTCGATGCCAGCCCGCACGGCGGCATTGGCGAGGCCCTGCAGGATCGCCTTGACCTGTTCGTTGTCGCGGAAGTGAGCGAACACCTTGTCGATGTCGGTGATGGTCGCGACCTTCACCGTGCTGACGCTGGCGGCCTTGCCGGTGGCGCCCTTGATGCGCGCGGCCGGCGCCGGAGCGTTGCTTGCCACCTGCACCGGAGTGCCATTGTTCGCTGCCGTCGCGGCTTGGGTGGCCGTCGCGGCGGCGGCGGCCTGCTGGCGCTTGTGCAGTTCCCACGCCTTCATTGGGCCATCGCGGAGCGCGTCGGCGGCGGTCTTTGCCATCGCCTCCAGCGGATTCCACGTCGTACCGTTGGCGCGGATCGCTTCCTGGTGCGGACGGTTCGCGTCCTCGCGCGCCTTCTTGGCCTTGTTCGAGAGCGCCAGCAGCGTCGCGCGCAGCGACTGCGCCGCCCCCGACATGTCGTCGCTATCGATCAGGTTGAGCGGCTCGCCCTTCTCGTTCGGCTTCACGTACCGCGTCATGCCCTTGATCGCGGTCTCGATCTCCAGCTTGAGCTTGCCCTCGGGCGTCGTAGGTTCGGCCGCTCCGGCAGCTGGTGGGGTGCCATTCGCGTCAAGGGGCTGTGTCGACGCTTCAGCCGGAGCGGCCTTCTCGATGACGTGCTGGTCGGGCCAAGGCTTGCCTTCCTTGACCACGCCCGCCCACGCCTCATAGGTGACGGGTTCTTTGGAGACATACGGCCAGTAGCCGACCCAGCGTTGCAGCTGCTCGCCTTCCATCAGCCGCGTGTCGACCTGACAGCACAGGCGATCGCCGCGGTACCAATAGGCGACCGCGCGCAGCGTCTCCTCGCCGGTCTGCTTGTTCTTCACGCGCGAGCGGTAATAGCCCTGCATCGGCTCGCCCTCGCTGATCGGGCCGCGGATGCCCTTCAGTGCGGACTTCCACCAATCGAAGGTGGCGGGGTTGAAGGCGATGTTAGCGGGCGCGTTCATGGTGCAGCCTTTCCTGGGTGGCGACGGTGAGATCGGCTCGCGCGCTCGCCTTCATGCCGTGGCGGCGAGCGTGGGCGGCCATGCCGAGGTAGATCGCGTGCATGCGGTTGCTCTGCGCGCGGAAGGCGGACTGATCGAAGCCGGCCGGTCGCGGCCAGCGCTCCGGAAGCATCAGCGACGGCGTGAACGTGCCGTCGTCGAACACATTGACGTTGCGCTTGCCGATCTGGACCTTGCAGGCGCTGCGGCCATCCTCGACCAGCGCCGGAAAAATGGCGTGGTGGATGCCGTGGAGGCGCAGGCGGCGGCCGAAGCGCACCGCATGCTTGATGAGGGCGGAGGTGCCGCTCTGGCGGCCGTGCGGGACTTCGAGGGCGCGCATCATTTGGCGGCTCCCGCTCGTTCGAGTTCGTCCAGCTTCAGCCAACCGGCGCGCGTGAGGGAGACTCTCGCGTAATCACTCGGAGGGTTTTCGTTGGCCTGTGCAAGGCCGGTGTTGATCAGCGTATTGAGCGCATAGCCGGAGCACTCGCCATAGGCGCTGCTATCTTCCTTGCTGAGCCATTTGAGGAGAAAGCGCTCCTCCCCGCTGAGGGTGATTGGGGTCCTCATGATCCGCGCTCCTCGTCCTCGAAGATGACGCCGTCGTCAGTGCGAACCGAGCGATCGAGAGCGTTGTAAGCTGCGCCTTCGTTGGCGATCCGCGCCTCGGTGACGTGCCGTTCCTCAAAGCGCTCTTGGTCGATGCGGTTGATCGCCTCGACCAGACGTTCGGTGAGAACGGGGTCGTTGGCGAAGATGGTGACCTCATGCGGCAGCATATGTTCTGCCGACTTCACCGAGATGGTCAGAGGATTCGCGCTCGTGCCGCTCGTCGTCGCGCGGATGCTCGTGGCGCCGTGAATGTTGATGTGGACGGTCATGCCGCATTCTCCTCGGCATGAGACCGGATGATCGCCTTGCGCAGGATCTCGATCGAATACTTCGGCAGATCGAGCCGCTTGCTGGTGTGCGTGTTGAAGAACGTCGCCGAACCGTCGGAGAGGAAGCTGACGTCCCAGCCGAAGCCGAGGTCGAAGCGCTTCCAGACCTGAAGGATGCGGGGATTGGACGAGACCGGTTCCCCGGCCGGGGTGACGGACTCAGCCGTCTGATGTATCTGTGCCATGTGAAACCCACCGTTTGTCCGAAATAGACATTGTCAGCCCTTGACAATGTCTAAAATGGACATTAGAGGTCCAGATGTCAACAGCGAAATGTCTATTTCGGACGAAAAATGTCAGAAACCGTTGTATCCCAGGAACCAGCCGAGGCGGCCCAAATGGCTAAGCCGCAGGTTGTGACCGAGATGCTCCGGTGGATGATGGAGACCGGACGCAACGACATCGGACTGGCAGAAGAGCTCACCAAGCGTCTGCCAAATCGGTCGATCACGGCGCGTCAGGTTTTTCGTTGGAAACGGGGCCTCTCCTATCCGCGGCCGGCTTATGCGGTCGAGCTAGAGAAGATCTCGGGAGGGCGCATCAACGCCCAGACTTTCGCGCGCGACGCGCTCAGAAAGCCTGGAGAGCCCTCAGATGGCGATTCACATCGATCCGACGAAGATTGAAGCGACGATCGCGGACTTTGTTGCCCGCGAAACACCGAACATGACGGCGGAAGGCCTGCGCGGAGTTATCGCGCGGGCACAGGTGACACTCCAGCCCGAACTCCTGCGCTTCCGCAGCGGGGAGATGAACCGGGACACTCATCCGGACCACGTCGCCCACGCGCTGGTGATGATGTTCGCGAGCACCATGATTTCGGAGGCCAACAGCTGCTATGGCCCCGAGGCTGGCGAGCCGCACTATTCGTTCATCAACAACGTATTGCAGGCTTTCGGCGAGGAGTGTGGCCGTCTGCTAAGCGGCGAAGCCAACGTACAATCGCACTGGATCGCTCCAGATCAGGCCGGTCGCGCCTGATGTCCTATCGCCGCCGCAGCACGCGCACCGTCGTCGTGACGATGAGGAGCCCGGTTATCAGCCCGGGGCCGCACCACAGACCGATCGTTGCGGCGTCCTTCAAGGGCTGGCCGGCGAGCCACCAGCCGACCGTTGCAACCGCGAAGATCACGGCGCCGATCATTAGCATCTTGCCCCAAAAGGCGCGGTCGAGCTCGTCCATGGCCCTTTCCTACCACGGGATCGGCTGATGGCGCAAAACCGCTCCAGCGCCGTCATGCACCAGCGCGTCGAGGCGCCGGATGCCTTGGATGATTACCCTACTCCATCCTGGTCGACACGGGCAGCGATCGAGGTGCTGGAGCTTCTGATCGAGCGCTGGCACGCAGAGCGCTTGCGTGACTGTGAGGTTCGCGAGCCCTGCGCCAACCGGGGCTACATGGTTAAGCCGCTGAAGGAGTATTTCGCGGCCGTTCACCCCTCCGACGTGCATGACTACGGAAGCGGTTACCCCGTGGTGGATTACCTGTTCCCGGGTCCGATGACTGATGCCGAGATCACCTTCATCAACCCGCCATTCAATCTCGGGGCCGACTTTATCCTCAAGAGCTTCGAGACTCCGGGATGGAGGGCGACAGCGGCTATTGTGCGTACCGGCTTCCTTGAGGGGCAGCGCCGCTACGAGCGCCTGTTCTCGAAGCATCCACCGACGCTGATCGCGCAGCACACCGAGCGCGTGATCATGCACAAGGGCATCGTCCGTGATCCCGATGTTGCCTATTGGGACGGCGCGCAGTGGCGCAAGCCGTCGACCGCAACAAGTTACTGCTGGATTTTCTGGGTGGCCGACGTGCCACCGCAGCCATTCGCCTGGATTCCACCGTGTCGCAAGAGGCTGACAAGGCCCGGCGATTACGAAGCTTCCTTATCTGCAACCGGACGGGGGTCGTCATGCTCGGAGCCTTCATTGCTGGCGTAGTTCTTGGTGGCGTTGTGTGTGCGTTAGTCGGTCTCGCTCATGGCTGGGACTTGGGTTTTGCAGCTGGCCGCGACCATGAGCAGCGGCTGCGCGCGGGTTATCGGAGGATGGTCTGATGGCGCGCCCCCAACCCGTCGCCTGGATCGTCGACAAGACGAGCCACTGGCCGCTCCGCGAGCGCCGCAAGCACCTGATGACGGTTCTGGAGGTCGAGAAAGGCCCCCGGCGCCGGCGCAAACTCGAGGCCGCGCTCTGCAACATCACCACCCGCGTCCTACGCCAAGAGCTGCGCGGGAGGTATCGGTGAGCGATCTCGATGATCTCGGCGATATCGCCGACCAGCTGTCGTTCGGCACCGGCCGCGGCGGCCTCTCTCCCCGGAACATCGGCCGGCGGCCTCACATCGCCGTCTGCAACTCGCCCGATCACATGAAGGGCAGCAACGTCCGCCTGTTTCGCAAGCGAGCGGGCGGCAAGTTCCACCGCGCATGCAAGCTGTGCGAGCAGCTGCGCCGCGAGAAGGCAACCTACAGCGCGCAGGGGTATCCGCTATGAGCGAATTGACACGTCCGACCGACAAGGACCTGTGGAACGCAGGCTGCATCACGCGGTCCCAGCTGGATCAATGGTCCGAGGATGATTTCGCGAAGCACGCCGCCGGCATGCACAACACCGCGAAGATGCTCCTAGGATGGATCGACAGCGCCACAACGCTGCGCCCGATCGCCGAATACCACGAGGACATGGGCGACATGCTCTGGTGGTGCGTCGAAGAAGTGCCAGCCTCGCTCGGCGTGCCCGGCAGGGAGAAGAAGCTCCGCCTCAAAGGCGAGGCGCCCTATGTCGGCACACCGAACGACCTTGGGCACGAGGTTCGCATCGATGTCGAGATCCGCACGCCTTATCCGGATCACAACGGCAAGCGCCGCGATGGCGAGCGCATGGCCTGCAATCCCGCCACTCGGGTCATTCGCACAGGCGGCTGGCCCGGCTACCACACCCATTTCACCCCGCTGCCGATCCCACAGGTGCCGAAATGAGGGGCCTTCCCGCCAACTGCCTCGCCGTCCGCCAGCCATGGGCATGGGCGATCATCCACGCCGGTAAGGACTGCGAGAACCGCAGCTGGAAGCGCTGGAAACGCGACTGGCAATTCCGCGGCCGTGTCGCGATCCTCGCGGCCAAGGGCATGACGCAGGACGAATATGCTGAGGGCGCCGACTTCATGCGGACGCTCGGCATCATCTGCCCGGCACCGCACATGCTCACCCGCGGTGCGATCATCGGCTCTGTCGAGATCCACGGCCACATCTTCAAGACCAACGGCAGTCCGTGGTGGGTTGGTTCTGGCGCATTCCTCCTCCGCGACCCCATCGCTTCCCTACCGGTACCGGCCCAAGGCCAGCTCGATATCTTCAAGTGGCAACCGTCCGGCGCCATCTGCGAACCGGCGAAGTGGATGCTACCAAAGGCGGAGGGCATGCTGTGACGGTCGACGACAATCTCCGCATCATGCTGTGCCCCTGCTGCGGCTCCGAGGGCGTGCTGATCCGTGCCCGCGGCAACGACCCAGACCATGAGAGCTACGAGGAATGCCCCGAGTGCGAGGGCGCCTGCGTCGTGTTGACTGAGGTCGAGCCCATCACCATGGAAGATCTCGAGAAGGCGTGCGGGTCATGAAGCCACCGCGGCTCCTCTTCACGCTTGCCGATGCCGAGCGTGCCAACGACGAATGGGGCTGCAACTGCGGGCCAGCCGCGCTTGCCGCTGTCACCGGCCGCTCGCTCGCCGATATCCGCCCGCTGATGGGCAATTTCGAGCAAAAGCGGTACACGAACCCCACACTGATGTTCCAGAGCCTGCACCGCACCGGCGCCGCCTGGACCGAGCTTGAGGGCATGCCGACGTTCGGCCTGCTGCGCATCCAATGGGAAGGACCGTGGACTCAGCCCGGCGTTCCAATCCGCGCCCGCTACCGTCACACCCACTGGATCGGCATCCAGCAGCCGCTCCACGCTGCGATGCTGAACCAATTCCATAGGGATGCCGGCATCTTCGACATCAACGCCATGAACTCAGGCGGCTGGATTAGCTATCACGATTGGGCATGCACATTGGTGCCGTGGCTGCTGAAGCAGTGCGAGCCGCGAGCTAACGGCGGCTGGCACGTCACCCATCGCATCGAGGTGGAACGCCGATGAGCAACCTTCCCGATCGCCGCAATTCTCCCCGCCGCCGCGCCGGCTCCGGCACACATCCAGGATGGACGGTATTATCCCTTAGTTGGGCAAGCGGCGCTCTCTCCATCCTCGCACTGATCGCATGGGCACGTTGGGGAGAGGGAAACTACACGCTCTGGCCTCCTCTCGCTCTCACCGCGTTCGCTATCGCCTTCTATTTCGCTGCTGGTTTCCGCGCTGAGAAGCTTCGATGACAGCAATGCGACCTAAGCGCGCAATGTGCAGGTTGTGCCATAGCATCTGTGCACACCTGTGAAGAACTTGTTTCATGTCTCGTGAGACAGCTTGACGTTTTCGAGTCGTGGGACGAAACATTGAGACACCATCACAGAGCGCTGATTCGCGGATAAGCAACCAAAACAGCTACCGCGAGCTGTCAGCACTCACACCGGACGGGGGCGTCCACGAAATGGCTACGGTAAGCGATGTGCTGACCCGTGCAGCCGGTCTCCTCGCAAAGGGGAGTTGCCGAGGCGCGAATGCACGTCTGAACGACGGCAGGCCGTGTGGCGTGTTTGACGCGCGGGCCTGTTCCTATTCGATGTACGGCGCGCTGTGCGCCGTGCTTGGCCCCGGGCTCGGGGATGACAAGGCGCTTCAGGCCAGTCCCGCGTGGAAGGCGATTGCGTCACGGGCCTGGGAAGCAATTCCGGAAGACGCGCGCTCCTCTCGTATGGAGTTCGCCCTCCACGATCTGAACGACCGCCTCACACAGGACGCGGCCGAGCGCATGTTTTTGCAGTGGGCATCCGAGGCCGAGATTGTGGCCCTTGGAGCGTGGACCGCCTAAGCGTCCACCATTTTAGTACCTGTTGCGTACCAGTGCTCTACCGGGGTTTTGAACCGTGGGTGATCCGCGTGATCTGCCGTCTGGAAACTGTGTCGAATGACAAAGGCGCTGCCATATACGGCGGCGTCGATCGCGCGCCTCATCAAGGGCGTCGAGCTTGCGGGACGGTTTGTGGTCGGTGTCAAGCCCGATGGCACTCTAATTGTTGGAAATAGTCCGGTCGATGTCGGTTCCCTCGTTCCACCAGATGAGCAAAATGTTCCCACCGCCCGACGGCGGCTTGGGGAGAAAGTGCATGGTGGTTCGAGTGCAGCTTGAGGGGCTTAACATCGTCAAGGGCCGGAAGGCCAACAGCTGGTACGTCTACCCGCGCGGCGGTGGCGATGCGCTGGTGAAGGGCTTCACCGGAACCCGGGAGCAGCTGCTGAGGCACCTCGCGCAGCCAGATGTTCTCCAGACCTATAATCGGCCGCGGCTGAAACAACGGTTGGCGTCAGATTTCGATGCCTCGACGCTGGGCGGCCTGGTGCATTGGTACACGAACGGCGACATCGACCGCCCGCTGAAGCAGGCTCTCGCCGATCCCGGCGCGATCGAGGGCGGCTATCCGAAGTGGAAGAAGCTCTCCAAGGCCACGCGCAAGGACTATCTTGCCGCCTACGAGTATCTGCGCTCAGAGTTCGATATCGCGCTGAAGGACATCGAGCAGCCCGATCTCTACACGCTGCGCGACGAATGCGCTTCTCGGAAATGGCCGCGGTTCGCCGACAAGATGATCTCGGCGCTCTCCTCCATGTTCAAGCATGGCGTGAAGCGCGGCAGGCTGGCTCGAAACCCGTGCCTGGGTATGGACAAGGTCCACGAGGCCAATCCCAACGCCAACCGTGAGTGGTTCCCGCACGAGTTTCCGGCGGCGATCGCCAAGGCTCCCATGGAGATCAAAATCCCCCTGATGGTGGCTCGCTACATCGGGCTGCGCGGTCAGACCATCGTGAAGCTGAACCGCAAGCAGTTCGCCGACCATCCGCTGACCGGCAAAGCCGTGCGCTACCACGCCCGCAAGAACAAGAAAGAGGTGTTCGTGCCGGTGCTGCCCGAGTTCCAGACCTTCATGGCGGAGCTCACCGTGGTGCGCTCTGACGGCCTCATCGCGGTGCGCGACAACGGCCAGCCCTGGGCCGATGAGGTCGAGATGCAGACACGCGTCAGCCACTTCCTGCGGGATCTGGAGCGCGACGGCGAGATCGGCGCCGACACCACGCTGCATGGCCTGCGATCGAGCTACGCCGCATGGTGGAAGCGCATGGGCGCCAACGATCGCGAGATCGCCGACCTTCTGGGTGACAAGTCGGAGCGCATGGGCGGCCACTACAGCCGTCACGTCGAATCCGAGGCCAACATCATCCGCGCCTTCGAGCGGCTCAAGACGAAGGCGGACGCATCGTGAACATCCGTTTGCAAAACGCGAGGGAAAGCCTGCAAAACATTTGCCGGAAAGGGGCAAAAACACTATGAATATCAACAGGGCGGACGTGGCGGAACTGGTAGACGCAAGGGACTTAAAATCCCTCGATGGCAACGTCGTGTGGGTTCGACTCCCACCGCCCGCACCAGGCGCGCGACTGCCGCATCGCGCGGTCAGCATGGATCATGCGCGGGATTGAATCGTCGCGTGAGGTCGCTCCATTCAGGCATCACGAGTATCGGCCATTGGTGTCAGCAAGGCCCGGAGCCGGATCGGTTTGATCGGCTTGCGAAGGACGGGAATTGCAAGGTCCTTCGCTCCGTCCGACAGCACGGTACTGTCAATGTCGCCGGTCATCAGCACCGCCTTGATCGCGGCGCCGAACTCCGCGCGAATGCGGTCGATCACGGCGAGCCCGTCGTCCTGCCCGGCAAGCCGGTAATCGACCAGCACAATCAGCGAGCACGGGTCGTCGCTTGCGCGCAGGTAGCCGATCGCCTGTTCGGCCGATCGGCAGGACGTTGCCGACCAGCCCCAACTTCGCAGCAATCGTTCAAGCGAGTCGCGGATGAAGTCGTCGTCATCGACGATGATGATGTGCGAGGTCTGGCCGGGCGACGCGAAGCGAACCTCATTGCCCTCGTCCGCCGCGCTGGCGGCGGCCGCAACGGCAACCGTCAGCCGGAAACTGGAGCCGCGACCGACGGTCGACCTGACCTGAAGCGGCCAGTGCAGTCCTGAGCAGATCCTGCGCACGATCGCAAGGCCGAGGCCAAATCCATGTTCCGGCGCCCGCTCCTTGTTGTGGATCTGATAGTATTCCTTGAAGATGTCGTCGTGGTGGGCCTCGGGAATTCCCGGGCCGGTATCCAGCACCCAGATGTCGGCAACGGCTCCCCTGCGCCGCGCACCCAGCAATATCCGGCCACGGGGCGTGAACTTGACCGCATTGGAGAGCAAATTGCTCAAGACCCTCTGGAGCAGCGCGGGATCGACGTTGACCCAGATCGCGGTCGGCATCACCGTCAGCCGAAGATTCTTGAGCTCGGCTTCCGGGTAAGCCGCCATCGCCGAACGCTCGAACGCAACCTGCAGCGGCGTGGCAACCGATTTCGAGTTCGCGATCGCGGCCTCGATCCCCGCCACGCCAAGGATCGCGTTGAATTGGCGGTTCAGATTATCGACGCAGTCTTCCACCCGATCGACGATCTGGGTCAGTTCGGGATCGGCGCGGGCGTCCCGGAGCTTCGTCGCAGCGATCGATGCGTAGAACTCCAGGGCCTGCAATGGCTGACGGAGGTCATGCCCTGCCGCCGTGAAGAAGCGCGTCCTCTCCGCGAGCGTATCGGAGACCAGCTTGGTCTGCTGCTTCTGCAGATCCAATATCGCAGCGAGTTCGAGCTGCCCCGCAATCGAGCGTTCGCTGTTGCGCCGGCCGACCGCACCGACGAAGCAGATGAACGGCACCGACAGCGCCAACAGCAATGCAGCAAGGTGCGCCGACGGCTCCGGTTCGAGTGCCAACCATATCGAAGGCGGGGCAACACCGCACACGACGGTCGCCACCAGGCTCGGGAAGAAAGGGCCGGCCGTGTAAGCGGAAGCGGCCAGCAGGCTGATCAAGCCCCAGAACGGGATCATGACGGAAGCGATCGTCGCCTGCTTGTAGAGCAGGATCGGGCCCAATCCCCACGCCGCGCCGCGCGCACCCGACGCAATGGCCCGCGCCCAGCCCCACCCAAGCAACTCCGCGTCGGGCGGATTGCGCGAATGGAACAGCCGGTCCAGCGTCGTGAGGAAGGCGTCGGAAGCCGCAACGGCCGATAACCACAACAGCGGCCGCTGCCCGCTATCAACACCGACGAACAAAACGCACAGCCCGATGATGAGGACCGCTCCAAGCGTGGAGGACCCCACGACGAAGCGCCTGCTGGTGTGCGCGCGGTACAGCGCCCTGATGCGACCGTAGCCGATCTCGTCGCGATGGTCGCTGCGCCGAAATTGGTAGGTCAGATCAGACCGCTCTGGATCGCTTTCGCGACTGCCGCCGTTCGATTGTTCGCGTCGAGACGAATGAAGATCTGTCGCCAATGCATCCTCACCGTATTCTCTGAGATCTTTAGTCGATCGGCGATCTGCTTGTCGCTTTGACCGTCGCGCGCGAGCGTCACGACTTCCCATTGCCGCGCGGGCAGCACATCGAGTGCAGCGGATTGCGCGTCGAGGTCGAAGACGATCTGACCGTCGAAGATCCTGCCGATGGCGTCCTGGAGCGAATTCGCGCTGCGCTCCTTTGACAGGCACGCAACTCCGCCCAGCTGCCTCATCTTGATCGCAACGTCCGGCGTCAGGTCGGCGCAAAGCAATCCGATGGCAACGTCCGGCCACTTCCGGCGCACGTCCTGCAACAGCAATATGCCGTCTCCGTCGGACAGCCGTCGATCGGCAAGGACAAAGTCGATGTCGCGATTGTCATTGAGCAGTTCGAGCGCTGCCGCGTATCCCGAGGCCGTACAGACCGTCAGACCCGGCTCGATCTCCGCGAGCAGGCGCTGCAAGCCGTCGCGATAGATTGGATGATCATCGACGAAGAGTATCGTGGGCATGGAACATCCCGGGGTCGACGTCGGCGCTCGCCTGCATCTCCGACGTTTGAAGTCGATACCTGCTGTTTTCGGTAGGTTGACGTCAATACACCGATTATTCAAATTAAATTCGAAATTAACCCGAGCCTATTCTCGTAATTTTTCTGCGGACGCTGGCGCTGGATTGCAGGTTCAGCGCGGTTGCCGACGACTCTCAATGCAAACCCGATGCGGCAGCAACGGGCACGGCCCCGATATTCAATCATGATGGGAGACTTTTCATGAAGAAGATATTTGTCGCGAAGAAGATATTTGTCATCAAGACAATTGGGGCGATCGTGGCATCCACGCTGCTCGGGGCCGCAGCGGCGGATGCCTCGCCATTTTCCGACCAGTTCAACGGCACAACACTCAACCCCGGCTGGACGGTGACATCTCCGAACCCGGCATCGAGCGTCACCCTGGACGGATCCGGTCATCTGGTGATCACCGCCTCCTATCAGAATGGCGGCTCCGATCTCTTCACGGGCAGCAATTACAATGCGCCCGTCATCCTGCAATCGGTCGATCCCAACTCGAATTATACGATCACGACATCGCTGTCGTTCAGCCCGACCAACAACTACCAGGGCGCCGGCATCCTGCTTGCGACGACGACAAGTCCGTTCACGAGCGATCTTCAGTTCAATCGAATCGTCGAACGAGCGTTCTATCCCAATGGCGGCGGAAGCATCGTCGAAGGCGCCGGCGGCTCGAACGCCTATTCGAGCGGCACGATCTACCTCGAAGTCTCCAAGGTCGGGAACGTCTACACATCCGCTTACAGCAGCAACGGAATCAACTGGACGACACTCGGGTCTGAAACAAACACCACGGCCTACACCGAGATCGGCCTGTTCACGCTCCGTCAGCCCTGGGACGGCGTAGCACTCGATTCAGTGGCTTCGTTCGACTCGTTCAACGTCACCAGTGCCGTTCCCGAGCCTTCCACCTGGGCGATGATGATCCTCGGCCTGTGCGGCCTCGGTTTGCTTGCCGCACGACGCAAGCAGCCGATCGGCATTGCCGTCGCCTGACATCGATGCTGCATGTCAAACACCCCGCCGGGCTCGGCGGGGTCACGGCTTTGCCGTGTCGTCGGCACGAATGTAGTTCGTTCGCTGCGAGCACCGATTGGAGGATCTGCGCACCGACACGGGCGCCTACGCGAACCCCAGTCCGATCCGCCTCTCCCGCTTCCAGATCACATGGCACGCATGCCGCTCACCGTCGACGGCGAGGACGAAGCGATCGGGAAACCACAGCGGCGAGTTGACTTCGATACAGGCGCCGTTGGACGAGAGATTTCGGACCGTGCAGGGAATGGCCTCGCTGCCGAACTCGATCGCACCCGACTTGAAGACACGGCGACGCGCGTCGACGCGCCGCTCATTGGTCGGCAGTGCTTGTTGTGTGCTGGCTGATGCGGGCCTGTGATGGTCGTCGGCCATGACCCCGTCACGTCACGGTAGGTACCAAAGTTGCGGTGAGGTTACGACGCAATGCTAACGAGAATCTTAAGGCTGGCCTCACTGATTTGGCATTCCAGAACGTACCGGCGATTTGAGCGGCGTACTGCGGTATCGCGATGCCTAAATCACCTCATCGTGTTCTCCGGAGACGCCGATTCAACCTGACCTCGGCGCTGATCGCGATCGGATGGCCGGTGACAACGCGCGACGCCCGACAACGCGAAAGGCAAAATGGCCGGGACGATGCCCGGCCATTCGCGTTGTGTGAAGCCGCTAGCTTACTCGGACTTGTCGACGTTCCAGAAGATCGGCGTCGCCGGACCATCAAGCACGCCCGACAGCGACTTCCGCCAGCCGCTCGGGACCTGGAACTGGCCGAGCGGAACGTAGATCACCTGATCGTAGGCCTCGGTCTGGATATCGGCAGCGATCTTCTTCTTGTCCTCGGCCGAAGCCGCGCGCGCGAACTTGTCGCGGAGTTCCTCGATCTTCGGGTCTTCCGCCCAGCCGAACCAGCCGCCGTTCTTGCCGCGCCCGGTGATGGACGCATTGACGATCGGATCGGAGACGTCGGCCGCGACCCAGTTGGTGAAGAACATGTTCCAGCCACCTTCCTTCGGCGACTTCTGACTGGCGCGGCGGGTCACCACGGTCTGCCAGTCGGCTGTCTCTTATACACATCTTGGACGCATTGACGATCGGATCGGAGACGTCGGCCGCGACCCAGTTGGTGAAGAACATGTTCCAGCCACCTTCCTTCGGCGACTTCTGACTGGCGCGGCGGGTCACCACGGTCTGCCAGTCGGTGGCCTGCAGGTCGACCTTGAAACCAGCGTCGCGCAGCTGCTGTGCGACGACGATCGGCTGCGCTTTCAACGTGGTCACATCGCCCGGAGCCATGATCACCACCGGCGTGCCGTCATAGCCGGATGCGGCGAGTGCCTTCTTGGCTTCGGCCATGCCGTTGCCCTTCACCAGCGTCTCGGCGCCGACCTCGGTCTCCAGCGGGGTGCCGCAGACGAAGAATGCGCCGCAGATCGTCTGGTACTTGGCGTTGCCGACCAGCGCGTCGAGCACGTCCTTCTGGTTGATCGCGAGGAACGCGGCGCGCCGCACCTTCGGATTATCGAACGGCGGATAAAGGAAGTTCATGCGTCCGAGGGTCTGGAAACCGAACTTGTTCAGCACCTGGATCTTGAGATCGCTGTTGGCTTCGAGCACTGGCAGCATGTCGTAGGGAAGCTGCTCCATGAAATCGATGTCGCCGGATTGCAGCGCGTTCACCGCGGTCTGCGCATCAGCCATCGTGATCCATTCGACCCGATCGACCTTTACGACCTTGCCGCCCGCAGTCCAGCTTGCCGGCTCCTTGCGCGGCACGTAGTCCTTGTTCTTCTCATAGACCGCCTTCACGCCGGGCTGGAATTCCGCCTGCACGAATTTGAACGGCCCGGAGCCGATCTGTTCCGGGATCGGCTTGTCCGGCGGCGTCTCGGCGAGGCGCTTCGGCATCATGAACGGCACGCGCGACGACGGCTTGCCGATCGATTCCAGCACGAGGCCGTACGGCTCCTTCAATTTCAGCGTGATGGTCTTGGCGTCGGTCGCCTCCAGGCTCGCGACGAAGTCCATCAGCTTCTGCCCCATGCCGTCGACCTTGCCCCAGCGCTGCAGCGAGGCGACGCAGTCTTCCGCGGTGACCGGCGTGCCGTCGTGCCACTTCAGGCCATCGCGCAGCGTGAACGTGTAGGTCAGCTTGTCGTCGGACACCTTCCAGTCGGCCATCTGCGGCTGGATCTTGAAGTTGGCATCCGTCGCCAGCAGCGTGTCATAGATCATGTAGCCGTGATCGCGGGTGATGTAGGCCGTCGTCATGATCGGATCGATGACGCGCAGATCCGAATGCATCACCGCGGTGATGGTCTTGCCCGCGGCCATTGCCGGCGGCGCAAAAGACAATTGCTGCGGCGCGAACGACAGCGCGACCGCCGTCAACGCCGCCGCGAACGTGCGGCGCTTCCAACGCGAGATAGGGAACATGGAATCTCTCCTGACGTGTAACTGGTCAAAGCCGGCTTATTCGTTATGCACGCGGTTCGTTATTTAGGCGAACTAACATGCTGTATGGCTTGTGAAATCGAGACTTGCACCAAGCGCAAAGCGCGTCAATCGGTTTCGGGCAGGATCAAACGTATACGAACGAATGAACCAGAAGCCTGGCGCATTTTGACTTTACAAAATCGTCGCCTGAGCTTTTCGTGCGCTACGCATGCGCGCAGGTACGAATAAGCGCAGTCACGCGATCAAAACAATAAGTCAGAACAATAAGAGAGAAACAACATGAACCCAGCCAACCTCCCCTTTGATTCCGAAGCCATGTTGCAAGGCCTGCGCGGCTGGGTGGAATGCGAGAGCCCGACCTGGGACGCTGCGGCGGTCGAGCGCATGCTCGACCTTGCCGCGCGCGAGATGGCGATCATGGGTGCGACGATCGAACGCATCGCGGGACGCCAGGGCTTCGCGGGCTGCGTCCGCGCCCGCTTTCCCCATCCGAAGCAGGGCCAGCCCGGCATCCTGATCGCCGGCCACCTCGATACTGTTCACCCGGTCGGCACCATCGAGAAGCTGAAGTGGCGGCGCGAAGGCAACAAATGCTTCGGGCCCGGCATCTTCGACATGAAGGGCGGCAACTATCTGTCGATCGAGGCGATCAGGCAATTGGCGCGCGCCTCCTTCACGACGCCGCTGCCGATCACCGTGCTGTTCACGCCTGATGAAGAGGTCGGCACGCCGTCGACGCGCGACATCATCGAGGCCGAAGCCGCGCGCAACAAATACGTGCTGGTGCCGGAGCCCGGTCGCCCGAACAACGGCGTCGTCACCGGCCGCTACGCGATCGCGCGCTTCAATCTGGAAGCCACCGGCAAGCCGAGCCATGCCGGCGCGACGCTGTCGTCCGGTCGTTCCGCGATCCGGGAAATGGCCCGGCAAATCATCGCGATCGACGGCATGACCACCGAGGACTGCACCTTCTCCGTCGGTGTCGTGCATGGCGGCCAGTGGGTCAATTGCGTTGCCACGACCTGCTCTGGAGAGGCGCTCAGCATGGCCAAGCGCCAAGCCGATCTCGACCGCGGCGTCGAGCGCATGCTGGCCCTGTCAGGCACCGCCAACGACGTGACCTTCAAGGTGACACGCGGCGTCACGCGCCCGGTGTGGGAGCCGGATGCCGGCACCATGGCGCTGTATGAAAAGGCAAAGGGCCTCGCGGCCGCGATGGGCTTCGATCTGCCGCACGGCAGCGCCGGTGGCGGATCAGACGGCAACTTCACCGGCGCGATGGGCATCCCAACCCTCGACGGGCTCGGCGTTCGCGGTGCTGACGCGCATACCCTCAACGAGCATATCGAAGTCGAAAGCCTCGCCGAGCGCGGCCGCCTGATGGCAGCACTGCTGGCGACGCTGGACTGACGTCGATTGCACTGCACAACACGTTGGCACTGCCGGACCGAAATTTAGCCTTGTCCAGTTTTGAGGCTTCGCCTACGGTCCGGCCGTCCAATACGACGATGCGGGAGAGATCGAAGCGACAACATGCGAGTTGTTGGCTTCGGCGCCGACGGAGCAACCGCCCCGGAAACTCTCAGGCAAAAGGACTGTATCGTCAGGACGATCTGGAGAGAGACGAATGTGGCCGCGCATCAAGGGCCATGACGTCCACCGAAGGGGATAGTTCGCGATCGGGCGCAGGCCCGATGCGGATCAAGCTCTCAGGTACCGTGACAGATGGGGCGCTGAAACAGCCGGTTTCACCGGCGGTTCGGCGACTCTAACCCACGGGAGCCTGAAGACCACCATGCCACACATCGCGATCATTGGCGCCGGCATCACCGGCGTGACGACGGCCTATGCCCTGCTCGAACGCGGCTACGAGGTGACGGTCCTCGACCGGCATCGCTACGCCGGGATGGAAACCTCGTTCGCCAATGGCGGACAGCTTTCCGCCAGCAACGCCGAAGTCTGGAACAGCGCCTCGACCATTCTCAAGGGACTGCGCTGGATGCTCAGGAGCGACGCGCCCCTCCTGATGAATCCGAAGCCGAGCTGGCACAAATATTCCTGGATCGGCGAATTCGTCGGTGGCATTGCGCGCTATCGCTCCAACACCATCGAGACCACGCGGCTCGCCATCGAAGCCCGCAAGCACCTGTTCTCGATCGCGCAGCGCGAGAACATCGCCTTCGACCTCGAACGCCGCGGCATTCTTCATGTCTATCACGACAAGGCCGGCTTCGACGCGGGCTTGCGGGTCAACACCCTGCTGCAGCAAGGCGGGCTCGATCGCCGGCCGGTGACCCCTGAGGAAATCCGCAGCATCGAACCGGCGTTGCAGACGGAATGCTATGGCGGCTTCTTCACGCCGTCGGATGCGACCGGCGATATCCACAAATTCACCCGCGGCCTCGCCGACGCCTGCGTCCGCCGCGGCGCCAGCTTCGTCCAGGAAGCCGACGTCGATGCGATCACGCGCGGCGATGACGGCTTCGGTATCGGCTGGAACGAAGCCGGTTCGCTGGATGCCACGGCCGCGACGCGGCATGAGTTGCAGGCGGACGGAATCGTCATCTGCGCCGGCGTCGCGAGCCGCCACTTCGCCGGCCTGCTCGGCGACCGCGTCAACGTCTATCCGGTGAAGGGCTATTCGATCACCGTGCAGCTCGATGAGCCGCGCAGCCGGGACGCCGCGCCGACCGTCAGCCTGCTCGACGAAGCCGCCAAGATCGTGACCAGCCGGCTCGGCGCCGACCGCTTCCGCGTCGCCGGCACGGCCGAGTTCAACGGCTTCAACCGCGACATCCGTGCCGATCGCATCCAGCCGCTGGTGGATTGGGTGCGGCATCATTTCCCTGGGATCGACACCTCGAAGGTCGTGCCATGGGCGGGCCTGCGCCCGATGATGCCGAACATGATGCCGGTGGTTCGCGCCGGACGCATTCCGGGCGTGTTCTACAACACCGGCCACGGCCATCTCGGCTGGACGTTGTCGGCCGCGACGGCGCAGATGATCGCAGCAGCGATCGATGGCTGGCGCGACCTCGACGCGCCGTCAATGGTGCCGTCGCAGTGCGATGCGACCGAGACCGCCCGCGCAGCTTTCCCCTAATTATCCGGCTGGAGAGGAAGAATATGAGCGTATTTGCGTGTGGCCAAGTCGGAATTCGCTGAGAAACGCCGTTTGACAAGGACTAGCGTTATGATGAGAAAAAAGCTTCAGCGCGGGAGGGGACAATGCGCATTGGGCTAGCGGACACGCGTGACATCGCGGTCCGGCGCGCGAAGGTGGATGGCACGCGCGCAGACGGCGACCGCTTCGGCGGATCGATTAACCGCATCAGCAGCACGCATATCGCCTTGCAGCGTCGCCTTTCCGAAGCACTCAAAGCCCTGGCCTACGCGCAGGGCTCCACGAAAGGCGCCGCATGACAACCGGGACGTTGACCAAGCCGGATCAGATTGCCGTAGAGCTGTGCGCGGCTGTCGATCGAAACTTCGACGATCAGGTCGCGTTCCTGTCGCGCATGGTGCAGTTCCGCAGTTTGCGCGGACAGGAAGCGCCGCAGCAACATTGGCTGGCAGAGCAATTCGCAAAGCGCCGCTACGACGTCGATACGTTCAGCCTTGCGGACGTCAACCTGATGAGCCATCCGAAGGCCGCACCGATGGACGGCATCGATCTTGCCGGATCGCAGCAGGTGGTTGCTACAATCGACAGCAAGGGCGGCGGGCGCAGCCTGATCCTGCAAGGTCATATCGACGTCGTGCCGGAGGGGCCCGCTGACCTTTGGGACCAGCCGCCGTTCTCGGGCGCCGTGCATGACGGCTGGATGTTCGGGCGTGGGGCGCAAGACATGAAGGCCGGCGTCTCGGCTATGATCTTCGCACTCGATGCGATCCGCGACGCAGGGTATGCTCCGGGCGGGCGCATCCATCTGCAGACCGTGACCGAGGAAGAGAGCACCGGCAACGGCGCATTGTCGACCTTGATGCGCGGCTATCGCGCCGACGCCTGCCTCATTCCCGAGCCGACCGGACACACGTTGACGCGCGCGCAGGTCGGCGCTGTCTGGTTTCGCCTGCGTGTCCGCGGCACGCCGGTGCATGTTGCCTATTCCGAGTCCGGCACGAGCGCCATCCTGTCGGCGATGCATCTGGTGCGCGCGTTTCAGGATTACACCAAGGCGCTCAATGCCCGGGCGCTCGACAACAGCTGGTTCCGCAGCGTCAAGAATCCGATCAAGTTCAATGTCGGGATCATCAAGGGGGGCGATTGGGCCAGTTCGACCGCAGCCTGGTGCGAACTGGATTGCCGGCTCGGTCTGCTGCCGGGCGAAACGCCGCAGCAGGCGATGCGCGGCATCGAGGAATGTCTGACTGAGGCGCACAAGGCCGACGAGTTCCTGTCCGGCAATCCGGCCGAACTCGTGTGGAGCGGTTTTCAGGCGGACGCAGCGGTGTGCGAACCCGGCAGCGACGCGGAAGCAGCTCTGTCGGCGGCTCATCACGCGATCTTCCAGGCTCCGATGCAGGAGCGTCTGTCTACGGCCGTCAACGACACCCGCTACTATTGTGTCGACTACGGCATCCCTGCCCTTTGCTACGGTCCTTACGGTGTCGGCCCGCACGCGTTCAACGAACGCGTCGAGCTCGACAGTCTGCGCAAGACAACGAAGAGCATCGCACTGTTCGTCGCCAATTGGTGCGGCGTGGTGAGAGCGTGAATGGACCGTGTCGCCCTGGCTCGGTGGCACGTGACGACAAGTGCAATTCGAAATAGCAGCATCAGACCAAGGGAGGCCCCAACGGCCTGAACCGCGCCTTGATATAACGTCGCCATTGGCACAGTATTTGCCTGCAAATTCATCACGTTCGCGCTAGCTTGAGACGAGACGCAGAAGCGCATGAGACACATCACGGGGACACCATGAGTATGATGCGGCCCAGCCTTCGCTTCGCACCATTAGACGGCGGGAGATAGCAGCGATGCTCGGCTATCTCATCCGCCGCATCCTCGCCGCCATACCCGTGATGGGCGTGGTGGCGCTGTTCGTGTTCCTGTTGCTACGGCTGACGCCGGGCGACCCCGCGGCGATCCTCGCCGGCGACAATGCGACGCCCGAACAGCTCGATCGCATCCGCACCTCGCTTGGCCTCAACGAGCCGATCTATATCCAGTTCTACACCTGGGTCGCCAAGCTGCTGCATGGCGATCTCGGTGTCTCCCTGATCTCGAACAAGCCGATCCTCGAGATGATCGGACCACGCCTCGAGCCGTCGATCTCGGTCGCGCTCGCCACCATCATCCTTTCGATCCTGGTAGCGGTGCCGCTCGGCGTGATCGCGGCATGGAAGCATGGCACCTGGATCGACCGCTTCGTGATGGGCCTTTCCGTGCTCGGCTTCTCGGTGCCGGTGTTCGTGATCGGCTATGTGCTGATCCAGCTGTTTGCGATCGATCTGCGCTGGGTGCCGGTGCAGGGCTTCAAGAGCATCTCGGCCGGCTTCGGTCCGTTCTTCGAGCGCATCATCCTGCCGACCTGCACCCTCTCCTTCATCTATGTCGCGCTGATCGCGCGCATGACACGCGCCTCGATGCTCGATGTGCTCGGCGAGGATTACGTGCGAACGGCGCGCGCCAAGGGCATCGGAGAGACCGGCGTGTTGCTGCGCCATGCGCTGCGCAACGCGGCGGTGCCGGTCATCACCGTGATCGGTTCCGGTTTCGCGCTGCTGATCTCCGGCGTCGTCGTCACCGAGAGCGTGTTCAACCTGCCCGGCATTGGCCGCCTCACCGTCGATGCGGTGCTGGCGCGCGACTATCCGGTGATCCAGGCGATGATCCTTTTGACGTCAGGCATCTATGTCGGCGTCAATTTGCTGATCGACGTTGCTTACACGCTGCTCGATCCTCGTATCCGGTACTGAGCAATGGCGATCGAAACCCTTCCCGAATCCACCATCCCCGTCACCCGGCCGTTCCGCGTCAGGTTCGGCTTCCTGACGTCGACGCCGATCATCGCGGTTGCGACGATCTGCCTCGCCCTCATCATCCTGATGGCGATCTTCGCGCCGCTCCTTGCGCCTCATGATCCACTCTTGCTGACACCGTCGCAACGGCTGAAGCCGTCGAGCGCGCAATACCTGCTCGGTACCGACGCCTATGGACGCGACCTGTTGTCGCGCGTCATTTACGGCGCACGAATCTCGCTGGTGATCGGGATCGGCGCCGCCATCTGCTCGATCGGCGTCGGGCTCCTGATCG
>BFBZ01000266.1_pt1 | contig 60875 bp, 56 predicted proteins | sample 1888401 | NCBI WGS metagenome assembly BFBZ01 (sample SAMD00112614, study PRJDB3348) | symbiont metagenome | host: Chara braunii
CATCGTGCACTCCCTAGAAGCGGAATCTTTTGTTGGGCGGATTTAATCACGTTTCGCCAGCGAGCGAAGCGAGAATTCCGCCGTTGCGACGTTTGGCGCAGCGCTACACCTGCTGCGGGATCGGCACCTCGTGCACCTTCATGCCGAGTGCGACGGAGGTGTAGTAGCCAATCAACACAAGAACTTCGGCAATTCCGTTGCGGCCGATCTTCTTTTCAACCTCCGCGAAGTCTGCGTCCGATGGCTTCACGCCGCCGACCAGCGCCGACGCAAACGCGTAAACACCTTGCTCATGCGGATCGGTGAACTTGGGGTCGTTGCCTGCGACGAGCGCATCGACGGTTTCCTGCGAAAGCCCGACGCGCTTGCCTTCGCGGATATGGGCTGCCTGAACGTAGCCGCCCTGCCAGTGCCGCGCGACGATCAGGATGACCGTCTCGACCTCGCGTTTGGACAGCGAGCCGTTGTTGTTCAGATAGGTGCCGATGTGCTCCATGCCGCTTGCGACGGTGGGGCTGTGAATCCAGATCTTGTAGGGACCGAGAATGCGGCCGCGCCCCGCGACGAGCTGATCGAAAACCTGTTTTTGCTCCGACGTGAGTTTTTCGGGCGGAAGGTCGATGAGACGGTTCATGGCCGCGATGTCCTTGCTGTCGCGATGGCGGGGAGCGCAGGCGACGAAGCGCCGCGTGTGATCGGCTGTTAGCTGAACAGTGCGATCTTCTCTTCGTCGCTCATCGCCTTCAAGGGGGCGAGCGGATCGTGCGGCTTGGCCGAGGCGGGGGCTTCTGCAACTTCCGGCTGGGCAGCTTCGGCTGGCTTCGCAACCTGTGGCAGCGCCATGTCGTGCATCGGGAGCACAGCAGCGGTTGCAGGATCAAGCATGAAGGCGGGCGCCGGGCCGAGCAGGACGGCGTTCGGATCGAGCGCGGCATCGGGCTCGGGCTCGAACAGGTCTGAGAGATCGTCGTCGGCCGCGTCGAATGTTTCGGCGGGCAGCACCGCAACGATAGCTTCCGCTTGGGCAGGCGAGGGCTGTTCAGCCTGCGCTTCGGGTGTCGCAACCGCAGTGGTCTTCGGTTCTGCCGCCGCAGCAGCCGCCATCTCCGCTAGGGCTTGGGCGAAGGCCGTGCGCTCTGCCTCGGATGGGCCTGAGATCGCCGTTTCCGTTTCGACTGTTGAAGTCGTCGTTTCCACGGCGGGGTCGATCGCGACGATTTCGGCTGGAGCTTGAGCGTTCTCGATCTCGGCTTCTGGTCCAGCCGTTTCGATCGCCACGACTGCGGTCGCGGCAGCGGGCTCGACTTCGACATTTGCCACTTCCGGTAGAGTCGCCTCAGGCTCCGGCGTGACAACTGCCGCCTCGGACGCAATCGCTTCGGTGCTCTCGAACGAAGCGGTCAACTCGCCGGCTTCGACAACGGCTTCAGGCGTTGCGGCGGCTTCGGCTTTGGCTTCCGGCTCGCCGACGGTGAAGAACTCAATCTCGGGGGCCATGTCCTCGGCGACGGCCTCAGGCGCTACCGCCTCAACCGGCGCAGCAGTTTCCACGAGGCCCGCGGTTGCCGTCTCTGGCTTCGCCGCATCCGACAATGCGGCTGTTTCGCCAATCGCACCGAGCGACACTGGCGGCATCGATGTGCCGGGATAAGCGACAAGCCTCCTCGACATTTCCGTCTTCGGCGGCTCTTGCGCTGAGACCGCCATCGTCGGGTGATCTTGCAATGTGGCTTCGACGTCGCTCTCGATGTGATTGACCGGCTCAACTTCGACGGTCGCGCTTTCGGCTGTTTCGACCTCGGATTGAAGTGGCGCTGCTTCAAGCTGCGGTTCTTCTGCGGCAGCGTGCGGCTGTGCGGTCGTGTGAACGGGCTCGGTGGACTCTTCGACCGGCTGCGCCGGGATTTCGAACGCCATTTGCTCGGCGGCCGGATCGAACTCCGTCTTCGGTTCGAAGATGACCGCGGTTCCGACCTCGTCGCGCATGAACGGAATCGCTTCCATCGCGGCGAATCTCGTCAGAAGCTCGAACTCGTGGACGCTGGGTTCATGTGCGGATGTCGAGACAACAGCGGCTTCCGCGACTGCAACGGTTTCGGTCGCGGTCGCTTCTGTTGTCCCTTCAGCAATCACTTCCGGCTCTGTCAGCGCCACTTCAGTGGCGGCTGTTTCGGCTTCCGCCGGTTCGGAAACCAACGCGGCCGCATCCACGCTCGGATCGGCCTCGAGGATGACGGGCTCGCTCGCCGCTTCTGTCGCGGGCTCGTCTGCAATGACCGTTTCCGCGACCAAGGCTTCAGGCTGTGCCGGTTCTGCGGCGGCTGCCTCCGGCTCAGGAGTTGCGGACTCCACAGCTCCAAGCTCACCGGCAAACGCCGTAACATCCGGCGCAGGATCGTCCGCGACAATATCCGCAATTAGCGTCTCAGAAGCGTTCGCTTCCGCCGCGGTCGCTTCGGCAATCTCTGCTTCGGGCGCGGTGTCAAAAACGGCGGCCTCCGGCTCGGCCTCTGCTTGTTCGGCCGGCAGCTCGGCCTGCGCAGGTGCTTCGGCCTCCACCTTTGCCTCTGCCGGCCCTGGTGCCGTCAAAGCCTCAACCATCGCGCCCAGCATGGAAACGGTCGGCACGTCGTCGGCCGCCGCCGGAGTCGATTGCTCGAGCGCCTGTGCTTCCTTCTCGATTGCGTCGCTCGCGCGTCCGAGCCGGGAGACGACATCGGAGACGGTCGGCACGGCATCAGGCTCGGCCGTTGCAAACTCGGGTGCTGCGACCGCGGCCGGTTCGGAAACCGTCGCTTGAGCAGGCCCGAGATAGCCGCGCATCCCATGGACGCGCGCCTCGAGCCAAGTCAGCAGCACGAGAACGTTGACCGGTTTCCCGCTGGTCGCCGCGTTGCGAACCGAGGTTTTGACATGCGCGATGGCGTCAGCCATCGACGTCAGCTCGGCGCGCAGCCGCTCGTGCGTTGCGCGCCCGCCGCGCACCGCCGCTTCCATGCGCGCGATCGCGGCCAGCACCATCTCGGTATCGGAGGCGAAATCATGCCGCGGTTCGGCCGCTGGCGTCTGCTGCGCGGATAGTGCGGGCGACGAAGCCGCGGTAGACATGATGTTGTCGGACATGCGCAGACCGCTGCGAGAGATTCGCTGACCAATTTGCATGTTCGCGGCCGGAGCGCAAACGAGTCGATGACGCAAGAGCAAAAGTTCTCCACCGACCGCTTCGCGCTCAAATTGGGCCTGTTTTACGCGGCTTATTTCCTCTACGGCGGCATCCAACTGCCGTTTTTCCCGCTCTGGCTTGAGTCGCGGGGGCTCAGCGCCCGTGAGATCGGATTCGTCATCGCAGTTCCGATGGTGGTGCGAATCGTTTTTACGCCGTTCATCGGCCACCAGGCTGACCGCCGGAGCGCGTTGAAATCCACGCTGGTGATTGCCTCCGGCGCTGGATGCCTGGCGATGGCCGTGGTGGGGCTCGTGCAGGGCTTCGTCGCGATCATGGCGACTGTGATCATCGCGGCTGTCGCCTATGCGCCACTCCTCTCGCTGTCGGATGCTTACGCGCTCAACGGATTGCGCGTGCGTGGCCGCGCCTACGGCCCGGTGCGTTTGTGGGGGTCCGTTTCCTTCATCGTTGGCAACATTGGCGCCGGCTATCTGCTCGGCTTCATCGAGCCCGGCCAACTGATCTGGCTGGTCGTGTTCGGCCTGTTCGTCACGTTCCTCGCAGCGACTGCGCTGGTTCCGCTCGAGCCCAACGCGCCGCGCTCAGAAACAATCTCGCATTCGCCGCGCAGCCTGTGGCGCAACCCGGCGTTTGTTCTCGTGGTCGCGGCTGCGAGCCTCACCCAATCGAGCCACGCATTCTATTACGGCTTCTCGACACTCGAATGGCGCGCCGCGGGCGTCAGCGGCACGGTGATCGGCGTCCTGTGGGGCATCGGCGTCGTCGCCGAGGTGATCCTGTTCGCGGTGTCGGCGCGATTGCCGAGAGCGTTGGCGCCGACGCTGATGATTGCGCTTGGGGCTGGCGGTGCGGTCGTCCGCTGGACCGCGATGGCTTTCGAGCCGCCATCCGGATGGCTCCTGGCGATCCAGATCCTGCATGCGGCTTCGTTTGCAGCCACGCATATCGGCGCGATGGCGTTTCTTGCGCGCGCTGTTCCCAGGGAACTGTCGGCAACCGCCCAGGGCACGCTCGCGACCGCGGGCGGCATCCTCACCGCGTCGGCGACGGGGCTTTCGGGCCTGATCTATGCGACGTCAGGCAGCCTCACATATCTCGTGATGGCCGCGATGGCATGCGTGGGCGGCGCGTGCGCGCTCGTCGCCCACCGAATTCAACGCGATTAACGAACCCAGTCGGTGACGCGGCACTCGGGGTACATTGCCGAGAGCTCTTTGCCGCGCAGGAACATCATCTTGGCGGAGAGGCCGCCTCGTGAGCTGATCCAGCGCTTCACGTGCTGCGGATAGAGCTCCCACAGCGCTTGCGTTCCGGCGGAGCTGGGGATCGGCTTGCCCTCAGGACCCGGCATCCACGCAGCATGGAAGCCGAGCATGGCGCGGCGCGTCACGCAGATGCGGTCGCGCGGCACGATGCCCAGAACCAGCGTGCAGGCGGAGAGGCACGCACCGTCAATGACGACACGCTCGCCGGTCTGCTTCACCTGAGAGTATTGCTCGACATAGGCGCCGATCCGGCCGCCGACGTCATCGCTGATCCGCATCGTCGCGGAGGCATTCGTTGCTGAAAAAACCAGGAAGGCAGCGCAAGCAACAATTGCTCGACGTCGCATATCCCCCACCCCGTAACCCAGCGCCGCTCTTGTTAACCTTTGTAAACAAGAGCGCGCCGAAGCGGAAGCATAAAGTTAACGGCGGCGACGGAGCTGTGGGAGCGTGGCGAGGGAGGCACAGGTTCCACGGCCGTTTGTCTCTTTTCGGGAAAGCCTCGGAGAATGCAGGTGCTGCCTGCATTCTTCGAGGCTTCGGCGTTAATGTTTGCGGCGGCTGGCTGTGCCGATCCGCTCCGTTCGCGCGGGCCGCGAGGGGAGATATGGTTAACAGCGGAACCCGAACTACTCCGCCGTGGCGCCCGAGGTGCGTACCATTTCGGTCCACACCGGCGTTTGCTGGGCAACGAAAGCGGCGAACTCCTCGGTGGAACTCGGACGGAGGAGCACGTTCAGCCTCGCGAGGCTCACCTTGGTGTCCGGTGAACGCAGGATTTCATTCGTCACCGCATTGAGCTTGGCGACGACCGCCGCGGGCGTGCCGGGCGGAGCCATGATGCCGGCCCATGGATTGCCGGGGAAATCCTTGAAACCGGTTTCGGCGAGGGTGGGCACGTCCGGCAGGTCCGGCCAGCGGGTGTTGCTGACGACTGCAAGCGCTCGGAGCTTGCCCTCCTTGATCAGCGGCTGAAGCAGAGTCAGCGCATCGAACTGCATTTGCAACCGGCCTGCCAGAAGGTCCGGGATCGACGGCGCGCCGCCTTTGTAGGGAACGTAGGTCATGCCGAGATCGGCGACCTTGCTGAACATCGCGCCGAGCAACTGCGGCGGCGTGCCGAGCGAGCCGCCGAAATTCATCTTGCCCCGGTTGGCTTTCGCGTAGGCGATGAACTCCGCCATCGTGTTGGCGGGCACGGTCGGCGAGATCACCATGACGTGCGGAAAATCCGCGATGAGCGCGACCGGCACCAGCGCCTTGGGGTCGTAGCCGGGGTCCTTGTAGAGCGCAGGCGCGATCGCGATCATCGAGAGCGTGCCCCAGATCAAGGTCGCGCCATCGGGCGGGGCGGAGATGACTGCCTTTGCGCCGAGCGTGCTGCCGGCGCCGGGGCGGTTCTCGACGATCACCGGCTGGCCGAGCTTCGCCTGCAATTGATCCGCGACCACGCGCGCGATCGTATCCATCGGTCCGCCGGCTGCGACCGCAACGATCAGCTTGATCGGCTTGTCGGGATAGGTCTGCGCGGAGGAGGGGTTGGCGAGGCTGATGGCAGCCGCGATTAGCGCAAACATCATGGTCGTCTTCACCATATCCTCCTAGCGAAAGAGCTAGTCGAGATTCATCGGATTGACCTTCGCGACCGCGGACCACTTTCGATATTCGGAGGAGATCAGCGCGGCAAATTCCTGCGGCGTTGCGATCTTGGTGTCGGCGCCGAACTTCGTAAAGCTCTGCTGCACCTCGGAGGTCTTCAGTGCATCGTTCAGGGCGCTGTTGAGCATCTTCACGATAGCAGGGTCGAGCCCCGCGGGCGCGGCGAGGCCGAAGAAGCTCGTCACCACATAGTCCGGCACGCCGGCTTCGATCATCGTCGGCACTTCGGGGATTTCGGCGCTCCGCGTTTCGCTCGTGACCGCGAGCGCGCGGAAGCTGCCCGCGCGGATGTGCGGCAGCATCACGTTGAGATTGCCGAAGCCGCAGTAGACCTGTCCGCCGAGGATGCCGGTCGCGGCTTCCGCCGCGCTCTTGTAGGGCACGTGGATCATGTCGATGCCGGCGCGGAGCTTGAACAGCTCGCCCGCGAGATGCGTGAGATTGCCGTGCCCGGCTGAGCCGAAGTCGAGCTTCTTCGGGCTCGACTTCGCAAGCGCGATAAATTCCTTCACCGATTTCACAGGAGAGTCCGAGCGCACCACCATCGTGTGGAACGAGTTCGCCATGATGGCGATGGCGGTGAATTGCTTCTCGGGGTCGTACTCGGGGCTCTTGGCAAACGCCGGGATGATTGCGTTGGTGCTCGTGTTGGCGAGAAACAGCGTGTAGCCATCAGGTGGGGCGCCGGCGACCAGTTTTGCGGCGATGGCGCCGCCGGCGCCTGCGCGATTCTCGATGATCACATCGCGGCCGAGCGTTGCCGACATGCGCTGCGCGATCAGCCGGGCGAACACGTCGGTCGGGCCACCAGGCCCCGCCGGCACAACGATGCGGATGACGCGGTTTGGATATGTGCCTTGCGCCCGCGCGCCAAACGCGACACTTGTCGCTGCGGCCGCGAGGAGGGCGCGTCGTGTGATCCTCATTCCGCCTTGGCTCCTGCGAGTTTCACCAGCGCTCCCCACTTCGGCACTTCGCCTGCGAGGAATGTCGCGAACTCCTCCGGCGTGCTGATCTTGGCGATGGCGTTCAGCCGCGCGAGCGCTGTCCTCGTCTCCGGCGACTGAAGGCCGTCGTTGATGATCGTGTTCAGCCTCATGACGATCTCTTTGGGCGTGCCTGCGGGTGCGAGCACCGCCGTCCATGCGTCGAGCGTGAAATCCGTCAGGCCGTATTCGGCCATCGTTGGCACGTCGGGCAGGTCGGACCACCGCTCGGCGCGCGCCATCGCGAGCGGACGAAGCTTGCCGTCGCGAATGAGCGGCATCAGCGTAATCAGCCCGTCGATGGTCATGTGGGTCTCGCCGCCGATCATGTCGGTGATCGATTGCGCCGAGCCCTTGTAAGGAATGTAGGTCAACTCGAGTCCGGTCTTGTGCTTGAACAGGAAGCTCAGAAGCTGCGGCGGCGTGCCGAGGCTCGATCCGAAATTCAGCTTTCCGGGGTTGGCCTTCGCGAAGGCAATGAATTCCGGCAGCGTCTTCGCCTGCACATGCTGCGGCACCACGAACACATGCGGCAGCAGCGCGACGGTTGCGACCGGGGCAAACGATTTGATCGGATCGTAGTCGATGTTCGGATAAAGCGCTGGTGCGATGGCGAGCGAGCCGGACGAACCGTAAAGGAGGGTGTAGCCGTCAGGGTCCGCGATGGCGGCAGCCTTCACGCCGATGGTTGATCCTGCGCCGGGCCGGTTCTCGATGACGACGGTTTGGCCAAGACCGCTCTGGAGGATTTGCGCGACGACCCGCGCGCTGGTGTCGATCGGTCCGCCCGGTGGGAACGGCACGATCAGCTTGATCGGCTTCGTCGGATAGCTCTGCGCGTGTGCGCTTGGCGCTGCGCATAGCGCAAATGCGGTGATGGCTGCGGCGAGCAGCGCGCGCCTGCCGATCATGACGTCCTCCCGGTGTCGCCCAATTCCGAAGCGGTTCTGCTGCCGCCTGCCGCGATCTTAGCCGGGGAATAAACGGATTGTCAGTCGATCTTGACACCGGAACGCCGCACCACCTCGCTCCACTTTTCGCGTTCCCTTGTCAGGAACGTCCCGAATTCTTCTGGCGAGGACGGACGGGAGTCGATGCCGATCTTGGCCATCGCGGCAACGACGTTGGACGTCCGTAAGCTCGTGTTGATGGCCGCATTGACCTTGGCGACGATGGCGGGCGATGTGGCTGCGGGCGCGACCACGCCGGTATAGGTCATGACGACATAGTCCCGCACACCGCCCTCGGTCATGGTGGGAACATCGGGCAGATCCGGGCTTCGCGCTTCGCTTGAGATCGCAAGCGCCCGCACACGGCCTTCGCGGATCAGCGGCATCACGCCGCCGACGTCGCCGAAAAACATGTGAACCTGTTCGGCGACGACGCCCATCGCAGCCTCCGCCGCACCCTTATAGGGAACGTGCACGATATCGATCCCAGTGCGGAGCTTGAACAGTTCGGCGGCCAGATGTGTCGTGTTGCCCAGGCCGGCGGAGCTGAAATTGAGCTTGCCGGGATTGGCTCTCGCGTAAGCGATGAACTCCGGCAGCGTTCTGGCGGGGAATGACGGATGAACGATCAGCACTTCGTAGTTCTGCGACGTCTTCGCCACCGGCGTGAACATTTTCACCGGATCGTAATCACGGTTGTTCGTTACGATCGGCAGGACGACAAGCGAGGTGATGTTGCCGAACATCAGCGTATAACCGTCCGGCTCGGCATTCGCTGCGGCCTTTGTGCCGAGTGCACTGGCCGCGCCCGGACGATTTTCGACGATCACGCTCTGCCCCAGAAGCGACGGAAGCTGCGGTGTGATCAGGCGGGCTACGATATCAACGGGGCCGCCCGGCGCAAACGGAACGATGAACTTGATCAGCCGCTCGGGGTAGGACTGCGCCAGGGCTGCGCAACCAAGACCGGCTGCGAGAAAGCAAGCGAGCACGCAGCGTCTTGCGATCATGCGTTCCTCCCGTCGCTCGGCGGTCTTTTGCCGCCTGCCGCGATCTTAGCCGGAGGCGCGGGCCGCTGTCAGTCGATCTTCACCCCGCTTGTTTCGACGATCTTCGCCCATTTCGGCTGCTCGTCCGCGATGAAGGCGGCGAAATCCTGCGGTGTACCGATGATCGGCTCCACGCCGAGGTTGTCCATCGCGGCCTTCATTTCCGGCGAGCGCAGCGCCGTATTGATCGCAGCGTTGAGTTTCTCGATGACTGGAGCCGGCGTGGCGGCCGGCGCCCACAGGCCGGTCCAGTAAGAGAGCGATAGGCCGGGGAAACCGCTCTCGATCATGGTCGGTACGTCCGGAAGCTCTGGCAACCGCTTCGGTGCCCAGGTCGAGATCGCGCGGACCTTTCCTTCGCGGATCATCGGCAGCAGCGTGGACGGCGTGCCGATGCTGAGATGGATCGTGCCGCCGGCCATATCGGCCATCGCCTGCGTGCCGCCGCGATATGGCACGCTCGCGATGTTGAGATTGTTGGTGCGCTTGAGCCATTCGCCGACGAGCTGCGGCGCGGTGCCTTGGCCGAAACCGAAGTTGAGCTTGCCCGGATGCGCCTTCGCATAGGCGATGAACTCCGGCACGGTCTTCACCGGCAGCGACGGCGGCACGACGGTCAGCCAATGGCTGCCGGCGATGGAGGCGACCGGCGCAAGCGCCTTCACCGGATCGTAATCGAGGCTTTTGTACATCGCGGGCGCGACCACAAGACTCGAGCTCTGAAACAGCAGCGTGTGTCCGTCAGGCTCCGCGATGACCGCGGCGCGCATGCCGATGGTGGTGCCGGCGCCGGGACGGTTGTCGATCACGACGCTCTGACCGAACAGGACCGACAAATGCTGTCCGACGAGTCGGGCTGCCACATCGACCGGCGAACCCGGCGTGAACGGCACGATGATGCGGATGATCTTGGCCGGGTAGTTTTGCCCGGACGCTGGCCACGCGATTGTGCTTGTGAGCAACCCCGAGACGACACAGCGCCGCGCGATCATCGCTATCCCCACAAGGCCGCTGTTGGCGGATGCACCAGGCTGCCGTCGTAGCGCAGCCCCTCCGGCCGGTCCTTCGCCAGCAGCAGCGGCCCGTCAAGGTCGACGACAAGCGCGCGCTGCGCGAGCAGCACGGCAGGCGCCATGGAGAGCGAGGTCGCGACCATGCAGCCGACCATGATGTCGAAGCCGAGCCTTTGCGCTTCATCGACCATCGCCAGCGCTTCGGTGAGACCGCCGGTCTTGTCGAGCTTGATGTTCACGGCGTCATAGCGCCCGACGAGATTCTGCAGCGAGGCGCGGTCATGCACACTCTCGTCAGCGCAGACGGCAATCGGCCGCTTGATTGCGCCGAGCGCGGCATCGTTGTCAGCGGGGAGGGGCTGCTCGATCAGTGTGACGCCAGCCGCGGCGCACGCCGTGAGATTGGTTTCGAGGTTCGACGCGGTCCAACCCTCGTTTGCGTCGACGATGAGTTGCGATTGCGGTGCGGCCTTTCGAACCGCGCGAATGCGCCCGGGGTCGCCATCCTTGCCACCGAGCTTGACCTTCAGCAGCGGACGTCCTGCGGCTTTGCCAGCGGCCTCCGCCATCGTCTCCAACGCACCGAGTGAGATTGTGTAGGCGGTGGTCAGCGCGTGCGGGGAGGGCAGACCGGCAAGTTCGGAAACAGGCCTTCCCGCACGTTTGGCTTCGAGGTCCCAGAACGCGCAGTCGAGCGCGTTGCGCGCCGCGCCGGCAGGCATTTCTCTTTGCAACCCGGCGCGGTCGAGACCCTTCGCAAGCGCGTTGCCCATGCTGCCGAGCGCCGCGATCACACTGCCGACCGTTTCCTCATATCGCGCATAAGGGACACATTCACCGCGTCCGCGGAAACGGCCGTCGCTGATCTCGGCACAGACCACGACAGCTTCGGTCTTGGCGCCGCGGCTGATCGAGAACGATCCGGCGATTGGCCAGCTTTCGGAACGGACGGAGAGCGAGAGCGGCATTTTCATGCCGCAGTATGGGTCCAGCCGCCGAGTCGGCTCAAGGCGCTTGCGCGTTCCGCAAAACGAAACGGGCGCGACCGAAGCCGCGCCCGCTTGTTTGTTGTTGTTTGACGCCTGTTAATCGCCGAAGCGGCCGGCGGCGTGCGCGAGCATGGTGTAGACCTTGCCCGTCTCGGACGTGAGATACGTCCGTGCCATCACCTGACCGCGATCATCGCGCGCGACCTCTTCGAGCAGGCGTTCGAACTCGCCGATGTAGCGGTCGACGGTCTGCTTGAACTCGCGGTCGGCGCGATACTTCTTCTGGATCTCGTCGAACGTCTTCTGACCCTGCATCGTGTAGAGGCGGCGGGTGAAGACGTTGCGCTCGCCGCGCTTGTAGCGGTCCCACAGCTCGGCGGCCGCGTCATGATCAATCATGCGCGCGATGTCCACCGAGAGCGAGTCGAGCGACTCGATCGAATGCCGGGCCGAGCGCTCTTCGTTGCGGGGCGGCGGCGCAGGCATGCGCTCCTGAGACGGGGCATTGTCCTCTGGCCGCGATGCACGGTGCAGGAGATCTGACAACCAGCCCGAGCGGCCGTTGCCGGCCGGCGGCTGCACCGGGGAGAGCGATGGAGATTCGGCGCGGCGCGGCGGCAGCGGCGAAGCGCCGGTGATGTCGGCGCGCGGAGCAGGGGCCGGAGCCGGACGCGGGATGTCCATACGGGGCATCTCCATCCGGGCCGGCTCAATGCGTGCCGGCGGCTCCATGCGCGGCGGTTGCGGTGCTTCCATGCGTGCCGATTCCGCCCGCGCATTGGCCGCAGCCATCACAGGCTGCTGCTGTTCCTCGCGTGCCGTGCGGCGGGCCGGCTCGGCCGTGTCGATGCCGCGGCCATGCCGGGCGACGATGCGGTTGAGCTCAGCGAGCGCTTCTATCTGATCGACGATCACGCGACGCATCTGCGCGGCGCTCTCGGCGGTCTCCTGCGGCAGTTCGAGGATGCCGCGGCGCAGCTCGGTGCGGGTCTGTTCAAGCTCGCGCTGCATCTCGGCAGCCATCTGCTTCATACCCTGCAACGTGTCGGTGAAGCGCTGCTGCGTTTGCGAGAACGATTCGGCAAAGCGCTGCTGGGTCTGCGTGAACAGCGACTGCGTCTCGCCGGTCGCCTCGTTGTAGAGCTCGCGCATCGCCTCGGCGGTGCGGCGGCGCTCCTGTTCTGATGTCGAGCGTACCGCTTCGAACTGCTCGGTGAGCGCGCGAGTGCCCTCGTTGCTCGACTCCGCGATGATGCGGGCGATGTCGCGGGCGCGGCCTGCGGCGCCTTCGAGCGACTCGTCGAGCAGCCCCGAGAAGCGCTTGAGGCGCTGCTCGATGTCAGCGGTGCGGTCGTCGAGCGTTGAGACCACGGCCTCGAGTGTACCGCGGCGCTCGGTGAGTTGCTCCTCGGTGCGGCGGTTGCTCTTATCGATCAGCGCGACCGCCTCTGCGAGCGAGCGGCCATGCGTCTCGAACTGACCGGCGAGCTGGCCGAGGTCGCCCAGCACCTTGCTCGTGGTGGTGTGGAACGCCGCGATATGCTGGTCCACCTGACCGCTGGCCGCACCCGAGCGCTCGGCGACTTCGTTCATCGTCGAGACGAAGTCGGAGACGCGGGTGACCAGCGTGTTCTCGAGCGCGCTCATATTCTCGTGGGCGCCCGAGAGGACCTCCTGGAGCAGGATGTTCGCCTCGCGCAGCCGCTCGAACAGCGTCGTCGTGTCGGCGCGCAGCATGCTGTGCGTTTCCTGCATCTCGGCGACGCTGGCGGACGCGGTCTGCTTAGAGTGCTCGATCGCGTCCTTGGTCTTATCCTGAAGATCCTTGAGCGTCATGTTGACGGTCGAGGTGGCGTTCAGACTCGCCTCGTTGACGAGGCGGGCGATCTGCTCGCTGTTGTCGATCATCGTGCGCGTGAAGGTGAAGCCCTGGGCTTCGATCGCCTTCACGGCGTTTTCGGTGGCCTTGCCGACCTCGATCCCGAACTCCTTGCTCTTGCCGTTCAAGGCCGCGAGCAGCGTGCTGGAATTGGAGTCGAGGATCTTGGTCATTTCGGCCGCGCGGGCGCTGACCTGCGCGCTGATCTCATCGGCCTTACCAACGAAGCTGCGCGCCACTTCAGCGCTGACGCCGAGGAGGGTGCGTTCCACGTCGGTTGCGTTCTGCTTCAGCACGTTGCTGACACCGGCCGAAACCGACTGCAGCGCGTTGCTGACGCTTGCGGTCGTGGACGCGAGGACGCGTTCAGCTTCTGTGGTGTGTTGCTTGAGCGTGTTGTTGACGCCCGCGGACACGGTGGTGAGCAGGCGTTCGGCATCAGTCGCGTTCTGCTTCAGCATGCCGCTCGCGCTCGCCGAAGCGGTGGTGAGCACACGCTCGGCTTCCGCCGCGCTCTGCTTGAGGGAGCCGGTGATCCCGCTGGACGCGGCTGTGAGAATGCGCTCCGCTTCGGAAGCGCTCTGCTTGACCGAACCAGAGATCCCATTGGACGCGGCCATGAGCACGCGCTCCACCTCGCCGGCGGCCTGGGTGAGGGCATTCTCGGCGTCGGACGAGTTCGCTTTGATCGTTTCTGAGAAGTGTTCGATGCGGGCGTTGAGCGCATCGGCGGCCGCACGGGTGCGGGTTTCGATCTGCTCGGTCACGGCCTCGGCGCGGCCCACGAGAAGCTGCTCGAAGCGGCCGATGCGGGTGTCGAGATTGTTGGCGACCTCCATCGCGCGCGCACCAAGTGCGCGATCGATGTCGTCGATCTTGGTGCCAAGCGTGGTCGCAAGCTCCGCGCCGCGGCTATCGATGACGCCGGTGACGTCGCTGATGCGGCGGTCGAGGGCGGTGACGACCTCCTTACCGCCTTCGGCCAGCGTCTTGGCGATGTCCATGACGCGGGAGGAGAGGGCATCGTTGAGTGTCTGGGTGCGGCTGTCGAGCGCTTCCTGGAAGCGCGACAGGCGTTGGTCGAGGGTCGCGGTGACCTCGGTCGCCTTGGTGCCGACCTTGGTGTCGAAGCCGTCCACGTAGGTCCGCATCGCGTCGCTGACCTCGGCCGTGCGAACGCCGAGGCGTTCGACGAGCTCGCCGCCGTAGGTCTTCACAGTGCGGTCGAACTCCGCGAGGTGGCGGGTGATGAGGTTGCCGAGCGTGGAGCTGTCGCGCGAAATCTTGTCGGCGAGCTCCGAGCCGCCGTGCGAGAACATCTCCTCGAACGCCTGGAGGCGGGCAGAGAGCATGTCTTTCACGGTGTCGCCATGAGCAGCGACGCTGCCGACGAGCTGTTCGGCCGAAGCGTGGAACGCCGCGGTGACCTTCTCGCCGCGTTCGACGATGGTCTCGGTCATCTTCGCGCCGGTCTGTTCCAGCTTCGAGATGACGTCGCCGCCGCGCAGGCTGAGGTCGAGCACCAGCGAGTCGCCGGTGGTCTTGAGCGTGGAGTTCACCTCGTCGCCGCGCGTCGCAATGGTCTCGGCGAGACGGCTCGACGTATCGACGAGCGAGTCGGTGATCTGCTGCGCCGAGTCTTCCATCGACTGCACGATCGTGGCGGATTTGCTCGCGAAGCCCTGAGTCACGTCGTCGAGACGGGTCTCCATCAGGTGCGACAGATTGTGGGTGAGTTCCGAGAATTCCTCGGTGATGTGGTCGGTCTTGAAGTTGAGGCTCGAGGTGAGCCGGTCGCTTGCGGTCGCGATCGCGTGCGTGGTCTCGGCGCTCGTGCGCTCGAGGCGTTCGAGCAGGTCGCCGCCGCGCTCGCCGAGCGCGCCGATCATGCTGTCGCCGGCTCGGCCGAGGGCGAGCGTGATGTGCTCGCCCTTCTCGGTGAGGGCCTGCGCGATCTTTTGCGCGCTGTCGTTGACGCGCTCGGCCACGAGATCGCTGACCGAAGCAATGTCCTGCGAAAGATCGAGGTGAACGTTGGTGATCGCGGTGCGGACCTGTTCGCCCTGTGCCATCACGGTGTCGCGCTGCGTGGCGAGCGCTTCGAGCAGGCCGCGAATACGCACTTCGTTGTCGTGATAGGCGCGTTCAAGCGAGGAGACTTCGTTGGCGACGAGCGTCTCTAGTTCGGCGGCACGCGCGAGCGCACGCTCGACGCCGTCGCCCATCGCCGCGACCTCGCGGCGAATGGCCTGGCCGACGGTGACGATGGATTCTCGCGCCACTTCTTCCGGCTCGGCGAGACGCATCGCGACGCCCGCCATGGACTGTGCGATGAGGCGCAGCTCCTGCGAGCGCCAGACCATGTGCGCCATCAGGTAGAAGAACAGGATCGGCGTCAGCACGAAGGCGGCGAGCCCGAACATCGCCGGAACGCCGGCGCGGCCCTGCGAGATGACGGCTTGCAGTTCGGGCAGGAACAGGCCTGCGAGGATCAGCCCGCCGGCAACCCAGGCGAGCGCGAACAGTGTCGCGACCATGTAAGAGGTCTTGGCCGGCTGGCGCTGAAGAGATTGGAGAATTTGGCCGATCGACTGACGGTCGTCATTGGCGGCGCGGCGGAGCGCTGGCGGCTCATCGCCAACGGCGGGGGGGACGGAACCTTCGAACAGGTCTTTGTCGTTGCGGGTCGGGCGGATTTCCGGCTGCGTATCCGCAGGTCGGGCCTGTTCGGTCGCGCTCAGGGCCTCTTGGATCGCCGTCAGCGCCGTCTCTGCCGGGTCCTTCATCTTCTTCGGTTGGTTAGCCATGTCCGCCGTCGCCTCTCAATTACTCGGTACTCAGGATCGCCGGTCGAGCGGGCCTCCCACTCAGTCGGCGTCACGGGCGTGATCGTCGTGTCCTCTAAACAGGGTCCCCTGCCGGCAGGCGGGGCCGCCTCAGCCACAATTTTCCACAGGACACCCGCCAGCTAGCGGCAATCCTATCGGCTTGGCAGATCGAAGAAAACCGGCCCGGTAACGCATTTTTAAACATCGTTAATCGGTCGGAATCCGCGCCCGTCGCCCTGCCCGAAAACCAAGCTGGCATCTGCCAACTCGGCCCTCTCACGCCCGCCCAAATCTGGCGCGGGCATTGCGGCCATCGTGCGACAGAATTGGGACACGGTTACCGGCAGCGGGGGCAGTGTGCAGATGGCTTATGCATTCGCGGGGAGCGATGGAGCGGGCCGTTAACCAGATGCTCGAAGTCTGAGCCTGTCGATCCGGCTAAGGCCATGTCTTTACCGAGTTTTCGTCGTTCCGGGGTCAAGATGCGCCGATAGAGGGTTCCAAAACCCTGGAGGCTGGGATGCTCGTGTCGCCTGGTTTGGCTGTGGATATGGTCGACGAGGTGTCCTCGTCGGCGAGCGAACCGATCGATCTCGGCCATCTCAGCCGGATGACGCTCGGCGAGCGCAGTTTGGAGCGCGAGGTGCTCGCGCTGTTCGATCGGCAGGCCGATATCCTTCTGAACCGCATGACTTCGGTGGCTCCGTCAGGGGTCGCGACGCTCGCTCACACGCTGAAAGGCTCGGCGGTCGGAATCGGCGCCTGGGGCGTCGCCCGCGCGGCGGAAGCGGTGGAGAAGGCTGGTCCCGCGGCGCTTGCGGGCGCGATTGCGGCGCTCGGCGCTGCGATTGCTGACGCGAAACAGGCCATCGCCGGGCTTTTGCGGGCCCACTAAGCCTCTTCGGTGTCGCATCAAAGTGCTCTGGCGCGGGGCGGCACAAGCCGTTAGATAGGGGCCGCCCGGTCATCCGGCCGGCGCTTCATCCGCGGCTTTTTTCCGAGATCATGGCCAAGATCACGTTTATCGACCCGTCCGGCGCCTCCCGCACGGTGGACGCCGAAACCGGCTCCACGGTGATGGAGAATGCGATCCGGAACGATGTCCCTGGAATCGAAGCAGAATGTGGCGGCGCCTGCGCTTGTGCGACGTGCCATGTGTACGTCGATGAGGCGTGGCGCGAGAAGGTCGGGCCTCCTTCGCCGATGGAAGAGGACATGCTCGACTTCGGGTTCGACGTGAAGGAGAACTCGCGGCTGTCCTGCCAGATCAAGGTGACCGACGAGCTCGACGGCCTCGTGGTGCGCACGCCAGAGCGGCAAGCCTAAGCGGCCACTCGCCTGAAAAGCGCAAGATGAGACGATTCCTCGGCCGAGAACTGGTCGTTGATCACTCAGAAGTGCCGTTGATCGAGACGATCTCGCAATCGTCGGCGTTTTCTTCGCAAAGTTCCAGCGCTTCCCGTTTCGCTTCCTCGATCGTGCTGCGGTTGGTGCGCCAGCCGAACGATCCGTCGGACGCGACGGCGAACGCCTTGTTGTTTTTCGCGGCGAGATAGGACTCGAACGCTTTCTTCCCCCTCGCACTCAGGTGCGACGGTGCAACGCTCGTGGTTTTGGGCGAGGCGGTTTCACGCGCGGGCGGGGATGCAGCAGAGGGCGCGGCTGGCTGCGTGTTGAGCTTCGCGAGGAAGCGATCGACGTAGGGGGCCCATGCCGAAATGCTGTCCGGCGAGAACAGCGAGTGACCGTCGGTCCCGAACGCTGGCGCGGCGATGAACTCGACATTGCCGCCGCCTTCCTTGAACGCATCGCGCAGCTTGCGCGCGAGGGCAGGGCCGAAGAACTTGTCGTTCTGCGCATAGACCCACAGCATCGGCACACGCGACGTCTGACCGTAGGTGCGGAACGCGGAAACCAATTCGTCCTCCTCGCACACTTCGTTGGAGCTAAGCGACCCGCGGCCGCCGGCGAAATTGATCCCGGCGACAAGACCCGGCGGCGGATTGGCGGTGAGCGCCACAGTCGCGAAGCCGCCGGCGGAAACGCCGATGCTCATGATGCGCGATCTATCGATGGTGGGCTTCGACGACATGAAATTGATCGCGGCGGTGAGATCGGCCGCGGCGGCTCTTCCCGCTTTCGTGTAATCGGGGTCTTCGCATTTGCCGTAAGTCTCGGCCCAGTTGCCGCCCGAGCTTCCATAGCCGCGGCGCATCACGATCAGTGCGGCAAAGCCGCGGCGCGCAAACTCGGTGGCGATCGGCGCGTAGGTCGCGGCCTCCATGTCCGGCCGCGCGCTCGCGGAGCGCGGCGAGCCGTGATTGATCAGGATGAGCGGAAAGCGACCCGATCCGTTCGGCCGCACGAGCAGCGCTTCGAGACCGTCGGAGCCCGCGGCCGCCATCGGGATACGCAATTCTTCGCGGGTCAGCGATTGCGCGTTCGCGCCTGAGAGCGCGAGAACGAAGGCGATCAGAAGTGCCGCAGCGCGCAGCATGAGGCGAATCCCCGCGTTCGAAAACCGCGCAACATTAAGCGCTGTTCAAGACCGCCGAAACCGCGCCAGCGCACGATCCGGTCTCGTCTTGAAAGATTTGCTATCATGTAATATAATAAGTTACATGAAACGAGACAGCCGATTGTCGGGCGTGCTCCATGTCCTTCTGCACATGGCCGAGCAGGATGGCCCGGTGACATCCGAAGTGCTCGCGAAGGCGATGAACACCAATCCGGTCGTGATCCGGCGCATCATGGCCGGGCTGCGGGATCGCGGATATGTGCGATCGGAGAAAGGTCACGGCGGCGGATGGAGGCTGGCGCGCGATCTCAGTAAGATATCGCTGCGCGACATCTACAACGCGCTCGATTGTCCATCGCTCCTGGCCATCGGAAACCGAACCGAAGCGCCAGGCTGTCTCGTCGAGAAGGCGGTGAATGCGGCGCTCGATCAGGCATTTCACGATGCCGAAGCGCTGCTGCTTGCGCGCTTCGATCAGGTGACGCTTGCGATGTTGAGCGCGGATTTCCACGCGAGTCTCAAGGCGCGTAAGGCGCCTTACAGTGTGGAAGCCGCGCATGCGTCATAACGCAACCGCCAAAACTCTGTTGGAACACTTCTCCAATCCTGAAGCCGCCGCGCGTTATGCAGACGGGCCGCCGCGGTTCGTGCCCGGTTTTTCCGATCTGCATCGCATGACCGGCATTCTGCTCGCCGAACATGCGCCGGAGGATGCGCAGGTGCTCGTCCTCGGTGCTGGCGGCGGCCTGGAGCTGAAAGCGCTCGCGCAGAGTCACGCGGGCTGGACATTCGTGGGCATCGACCCCGCCGTGGAAATGCTGAGGCAGGCCGAGCGCACGCTGGGAGCGTTCGCTTCACGCGTGCGGCTTCAGTCGGGCATTATCGATGACGCGCCCGAAGGGCCGTTCGATGCAGCGACGTGTCTGTTGACGCTGCATTTCCTCGATGCCGTGGAACGGCGCCGCACGGCGAGCGAAATCCGGCGCCGGCTCAAGCCCGGAGCGCCTTTCGTGGCAGCGCATTCCAGCTTTCCGCAAGGGCCGGGCGAGCGGGCGCAATGGCTGTCGCGATACGCGGCCTATGCGATCGCTTCCGGCGTTGACCCCGAACAAGCGGGACATGCACGCGCGGCTGTCGATGCAAATCTACCCCTGCTGAGCCCGGAACAGGATGAAGCGATTTTGCGCGAGGCGGGCTTCTCGAATGTGAAGCAGTTCTACGCCGCCTTCACGTGGCGAGGCTGGGTGGCCTACGCCTGACGCGGTTCTGCGCGGCATCTTCTCCTTTGGTGTCCTTCTTTCGACGCCAACACCTCGCGTTGTGTTGCGGTTCCTTCATTCGGCGGTTCCGGCAAAAATTGCGGAACACCGCATCTCGCCCGGCGTTCTGTTCATGCGGCGTCGCTCGGTGACGCGGCACGGCGACAAACCGGAAACGGTAAAATCGCCGGGACGACCCCATCCGGTGAGGAACCGGATGGGGTTTTCTCATCGGAGATTGCGCCGATGTCGGAACGGCAAATGAGAACCATAAGGCCGAATGCGGTCGTCGACCCGCTGATGTTTCCTTCGGACTACATTCAGTCGCGATCCGGCCTTACGATTGCTCTGGTCGCCTTCATTCTGTTCTGTGCAACGGGAGGTTTCGCATGGTTCGCCTTGTGATGAAACCGAAGTCGGAGCGTGTCGAGCGTACGACGGAGGACGACGATGCGCTTCGCGAGCTCGGCGGCGTGAAAGGCTCGCCGGAACTTCCACCCGCGCCTCTGACCAAACAAGAGGCGGAGCAGACGCCGAAGAAAATCGATCCTGGCCATGTTGCTTAATTGCAAGAAAAATTGGCCTGATCGCGAGCGAAAGAAAAACGCGAGCAGATTTTTAGGGGAGGAACCCTGAGCAGGTCGTTGCGTTAACAACCGCCGGAAACGGGGGCCTGCATGAGTTCCGATTTCACGACTGCCGAAACGGCAAGCACTCCTGCACATGACGTAAGCATCTCGGATGACGAACCTCATCCGAGCATTCCGCGTGTGCTGTGTCCGCGTTGTGGCGAGCGCATGCGGCTCGCCACCGTCGATGCGAAAGCCCGTGACCATGCCACGCTGAAATACGACTGCGGTTGCGGCTTCACCTACAACATGTCGGCGAGGGCGCGACGCGTCACCGCGCTCTAGCATCAGCGTCGATCAACCCGCAAGATCAAACCGCAAGTGTCGCTTGCGCTTCCATCGCGAGTTGGCCGGCGCTGCCTTGCGCCCAGACCTTGACCTCACGTCCATCCGCCGAGGGAATGCCGTTGACGGAAAACGGCGCGATGTCGAACAACGGCGACACGGCTTTGAAGCGGAACGCTGTCATCGGAGCCTGCGCGTTGCGCCGGACCAGATCCGTCAGCAGTGTCGCGATCAGCGGTCCATGAACGATCAGGCCCGGATAGCCTTCGACCTCGGTGACATAGCGGCGGTCGTAGTGGATGCGGTGGCCGTTGAACGTCAGCGCCGAATAACGGAACAGCAACACGTCGTCGGGTTCGATTGCGCGCTTCCACACCGCGCCTTCGGGCGCCTTCGGCGGCACGGGCGGCGCTTCACCCGGAGCGGGGAGGCCGCGATAGACGATGTCGTGCTCCTCGACGATCGCGACGCCGTTTGCATTGCCGATGTGGTGGCGCACGAGCACGAAGACGAGGGCGCCTGTGCGGCCTTCCTTCATCGTGACATCGACGATCTCGGACGTCCGTGTGATGGCGTCGCCGACGCGGAGCGGCTTCAGGAACTGAAACCGTCCCCCGGCCCACATGCGCCGGGGCAGCGGCACCGGCGGCAGAAAGCCGCCGCGCTTGGCATGGCCATCAGGCCCGATCTCCGACTGCCGATGAAGCGGCAGGAAGTAGAGCCAGTGCCAGAGTGGAGGAAGCTCGTCTCCGGTGCGCACCTCCAGATCGTCGCGGTCGAGCGTGGCCGACAGCGCCTTCACCGGAACGGCGGTCACCGTGTCTTCCAGCGTCTCCGTCCGCCCGATCCACGTCTTGAGGTGATTGATATCGACGGTCATCGGGCGGCGTCCTTCCACAATTGCTGGCGGTTCGCAGGATTAGCCGCGAACCGGCCCTCAGTCGAGTTGGAGATTGGAGCTGCCGATGATTTCCTTCCAGCGAGCGTACTCTTCGCCCATGAACGCGCGAAATTCTTCGGGCTTGTTGCCGATCGGGAGCGCGCCGTCGGATGCGAGCCGCGCGCGCACCACTTCGTTTTCCAGCGCCGCGGTCGCCGCGGTGCGCAGCTTGTCGATGACAGGTTCTGGCGTGCCCGCCGGAACCACGAAGCCGTACCAGGCGCTCGCGCGATACTCCGGGAAGCCGCTTTCCGCAACCGAAGGAATGTCCTTCAGCAGCGGCGTGCGCTTCTCGCTCGTCACGGCGAGGGCGCGCATCTTGCCGGTCTCGACCAGACCGGAGACGGACGGGATCGTCGTCACCATGAACTGCGTCTGCCCGCCGAGAAGATCACTGATCGCGGGGCCTGCGCCGCGGTAGGGCACGTGCAGCGTGTTGATCTTCGCCACATGATTCAGCAGCAGCGTGGCGACGTGGCTGGCCGAACCATTGCCGGCCGATCCGTAGGTCAGCTTTCCGGGATTGTCGCGTGCCGCCTTGATCAGATCGGCGAATGTCTTGATCGGCGAACTCTCCGGCACGACGACGAGAAGCGGCGCGGACGCGATCAGCGTCACAGGGCTGAACGCCTGCAAGGTGTCGACCTTCAGGCTTTTCATCATGTGCGGATTGACGGTCATCGGGCCCTGATTGGCCATCAGCACCGTGTAGCCATCCGGCGCGGACGAAGCGGCTTGCGTGGTCGCCACGTTTCCGCCGCCGGTCGCGACGTTTTCAACGACCATCGTTTGTCCGAGCTTTTCGCCCATGGCTTGCGCGACGACGCGCGCGATCGCGTCGGTGCCGCCGCCCGCGGCGTAAGGCACGATCAGTTTGACCGGCCGTGCCGGAAAATTCTGCGCGTGGACCTGCGCCGGAATCGTGGTTGCGAGCAGGGCGGCGAGCAGGAGGGAGCGTCGAGCGATCATAGGAGCGTTTCCTTTCTTGGTTTTGCTTTACTTCAATTGTCTCAGGCGTGCACAGCGTCAAAAGGCGCACGCGCGAAAACGGCGCCTTCGAACAGCCGGCGGGCGGTTCGCACCAGCGATGCAGCGGGTTCCGGTTTGCCGGAGGTATTCTCCAGCCGCACATCGATGGCGCCGGACGGATGCTCGATGACGATGGTCTTCGGCAATTCGAGCGCACCAGCGAGAGCCGAGGCAATCGTGCCCGGCTTGATGCATGCGGTGGCGAGGCCGACTGCGCCGGTGATCGCGAACGCCTTGTGGCATGAGGCGGGCATGAAATAGCGGCCGGAGATCGTGCCGCCGTGTTGTGGCGCGGCGATCAGCACGGGCTTGGGAATGACGAGGTCGGCTGCGTTGGCGAAGCCCATCCGCTGTCCCGCTTCGACCCGCAGCGCTTCCAAGCGGGTCATGAACGCGCGGTCGGCATCGAGTTCCGCCGGCGTTTCGGTGCCGGACTTTTGCAGGTCGCGGGCGCGCACGATCATCAGCGGCATGGCCGCGTCGATGCAGGTGACCTCGATACCTTGAATCGTGTCTGTGGGCTGTCCGGTCGGGAACAGACGTCCAGTCTTCGCGCCGGCGGCGTCTCCGAAGTTGAGATAGACCGGCGCGGCGGTGCCGGGCACGCCGTCGATCTTGGTGTCGCCGTCGTAGGAGACGTGACCGTTCGGCGTGCAGACGCGCGCCTCGATGATTTTGCCGGTGTTGACGTTGTGAATGCGCACGGTGGTCGTGCCGACCTCGGCGCGAACGAGGCCCGCTTCGATCGCGAACGGTCCGACCGCGGAGAGCATGTTCCCGCAGTTTGGCGAGGTGTCGACGATGCGTTCGACCACCTTCACCTGCGCGAACAGATAATCCACCTGCGCACCGGGAACCGAGGAGGGGCCGATGATGGCGACCTTGCTGGTGAGCGGATTGCCGCCGCCGATGCCGTCCACTTGCAGTTCATGGCCTGCACCCATCGCGGAGATCAGGAGCGCATCGCGCTCGCGCGGGTCGTGCGGGAGATGCGACGCCAGAAAGAACGGCCCCCGTGAGGTGCCGCCGCGCATGAGCGTGCACGGGATGCGGTGCTGGTTCGACATTCTCTCCCTGGACCCGGATCAATTATTGCGATTGATCCGACAGAAGAATAAAACTCTGCCCCTGTGAAATGCAAAAACCGATCCGATTGATCCACTATGAACATCAATTTCGAATTGCTGGATTTACGGGCTTTTCTCGCCGTGCTCGACCTCGGCGGTTTCCACAAGGCGGCCGCCGCGCTGAATTTGTCGCAGCCCGCGCTATCGCGCCGCATTCAATCGCTCGAGGCCGCGGTCGGCGCGCCGCTGCTTGAGCGCACCACGCGCCACGTCGCGGCCACCGCGATCGGCCGTTCGGTCGAGCCGCTGGCGCGCCGCCTGATCGAGGAACTGGAAGAGTCGATCGAGTCGCTCACCGGAACCGGTCACCGCCGGTCGGCGCAGGTCACGCTCGCCTGCGTGCCGACGGCGGCGTTCTATTTCCTGCCGCGCGTGATCGAGCGCTTCAACGAGCAATATCCGCACATCCGGTTCCGCATCCTGGATCTGTCCGCGAACGAGGCGCTGGAGAGCGTGGCGCGCGGCGAGGCGGAGTTCGGCATCAATCTGACCGGCAGCTCGCACCCAGAACTGGTGTTCACGCCGCTGGTCGACGATCCCTTCGTTCTCGCGTGCCGGCGCGATCATCCGCTGTCGAAACGCCGCCGCCTGACCTGGAAGGATCTGGAGGGGCAAGCGGTGATCGGCGTGAGCCGCAACAGCGGCAATCGCACGATCCTCGACGCGGCGCTTGCACGGGCGAAGGTGCGCTTGGAGTTCTTCTACGAGGTGAACCACCTGACGACGTCGCTCGGCCTCGTCGAGCGGGGCCTCGGCATCTCGGTGCTGCCGAAGCTCGCCACGCCGCCCAACGGTCACCCGACCATCGTGACCAAGCCGATCCACGATCCGGAGGTGAAGCGGACCATCGGCATCATCGAACGGCGGGCGGCGCGGCTTTCGCCCGTCGCCCAGCAATTCCGCGACATGCTGATGGAGAGCTGGCGCTCCTGACGCGCATCACGCGCCAAGATCAAGCACCAAGATACTTCCACTTCGACAGGCGCTCGATCGCGTCTTCCGGGATCGGGCGCGGCTTGCGCGTGTCGAGATCGATGCAGGCGAGGGTGGCGCGGGCCGCCGCTGCGCACATGTCGTCGCGGAACACGGCTTGGGCGATGGTGAAGGACGTGCGGCCGAAGCCCGCGATGCCGCTCGCGACCACGATGTTCGCCGGCCAGTGCAACTCGCGCATGAAGTTCACCTCCAGGCGCACCATCACGAAGGTCGCGTTCGGCACGCCGATGCCGAGGCTCTTGTCGCGAAACATCGCGACGCGGCCGCTCTCGAAATAGGTCGAATAGACCGCCTGGTTGACGTGGCCCTGCGCGTCGATGTCGCCGAAGCGGACGATCTCCGGAACGCGAAAGGGGTAATCGTCGAGCTTGGGGATGACTTTCGCAGGGCGCGGCGCGGGCTGGTCGTTCACGGAAATTCCTTCCAGAAAGGCTTTTTAGAAGAGAACGCAGATACCGCCGTCCCTTAGCGGCTGCGAGCCGCCACCTGCAAGGGCCTGTTCAGCATGCCAGAAAGCCATGTTTTCGCTTTGCCGGAACCCGCCGGGCCGGTAAAAACCGGGCCAGAATTCCCTCCTGTTCCTTCACCCGAGAAAAGCAGACTGTTTCCGCATGAGCGAGCCTATCAAGACTGACGTGTTGATCATCGGCGCGGGCCCCGTCGGCCTGTTCGGCGTGTTCGAGCTCGGCCTTCTCGACATGAAGTGCCATCTCGTCGACATCCTCGACAAGGTCGGCGGCCAGTGCGCCGAGCTTTATCCCGAGAAACCGATCTACGACATTCCGGCGATTCCGAAGATTTCGGCGCAGGGCTTGGTCGATCAGCTCATGGAGCAGATCAAGCCGTTCGGGCCGCAATTCCATCTCGGCGAGATGGTCGAGACCATCACGCGCATCGGCGATCCGCTGTTCCGCGTCACGACCGACGGCGGCAAGACGTTCGAGGCCAAGGTGGTGGTGATCGCGGCCGGCGGCGGCTCGTTCCAGCCGAAGCGTCCGCCGATCCCGGGCATCGAGGCCTATGAAGAAAAGTCCGTGCACTACGCCGTCCGCAAGATGGAGGCGTTCCGCGGCAAGAAGATCCTGATCGTCGGCGGCGGCGACAGCGCGCTCGACTGGACGCTGAACCTCCAGCCGGTCGCCTCGCACGTCACGCTCTTGCATCGCCGCGCAGACTTCCGTGCGGCGCCCGACAGCGTCAACAAGATGATGGCGCTGGTGAACGACAAGAAGGTCGACCTCGTGCTCGGTCAGGTCACCGGCCTCGAAGGCGCGGACGGTCAGCTCTCGGCGGCGGTGGTGAAGCGCACCGATAACACGGTCGGCCCGGTCACCTGCGACGCGATGCTGCCGTTCTTCGGCCTGACGATGAAGCTCGGTCCGGTTGCGAACTGGGGCCTGCGGTTGAACGAGGACGTCATCCCGGTCAACACCGAGGATTTCGAGACCAGCGAGCCCGGCATCTTCGCGATCGGCGACATCAACACCTATCCCGGCAAGCTGAAGCTCATTCTCTCGGGCTTCCACGAGGTCGCGCTGATGTCGCAGAAGGCGCACCGTTACGTGTATCCGGACAAGAAGCTGACGTTCCAGTACACGACGTCGTCGTCGAGCTTGCAGAAGAAGCTGGGCGTGTAAGACGCCACGCATTCTGCTCTGAGCGATCATACTCCGCTGTCATTCCGGGGCGCGGGCGATAGCCCGCGAGCCCGGAATCCAGAAAAGCGGGCAGTCCCGATCGGTCTGGATTCCGGGCTCGTCGCGCCTTCGCCCTTCGGGCTTCGGCGGACGCCCCGGAATGACGTCGGATCATATTGCTGGCTTGTGTGTGTTTAGCGGGCAGTCGGAGTCAGCGGCGGCAGCGGCTCGGACGTGATCTCCACTGGCGCCTGCAATCCCAGCACATTGCGCACCGCAGGAAGCGCCGCATCGGCCATCGCGGCATGGCCCTCGGCGGTGGGATGGATCGCGCCGCCATAGACCGCGCTCATGGCGCCCCAGGTGGCGTCGTGCAGGTTCGCGGGCTGCATCGTCGAGGGCATACCCTGCGGGAAGGTCATCGCGGTGAAGTAGCTGTCGTTCGCGGTGCGCACCCAGCGTGCGCGCGAAGCATAGGGCTTGAACTCGTTCGGCTGGCGATCGCAGACCAGCGGCTGCGTTGCAGCCGACACCGGATCGGGATCGAAGCTCTCGCCCTTCTCGGAGAAACACTCGCGGTCGAACTCCGGGTCCTGATCCGAGCGCGCGCAGAAGCCGTGCTGGCCGAACGCAGTCTGGTGCGAATCCACGAACGTCATGCGGTCGGTCGAAGGATCTCGGCAGATCGTGCCGCCTTCGCAGCGCGCGAGCTGTTTCAGGCGCGGCAGGAACTTGTCGTTGACGAACTCCGACACATTTTTGAGCCGGGTTGCATCGGCGTTGAACGCCGGGTGCACGTCGAGGCCGTTGCGGCCGCCGGGGCAGGCCTGATCGTTCTGAAGCGCCGGATTGCCGTAGGCGACGTAGACCACGCGACCGAGGTTGCCGCCGACGAACGGCTTGAGCGCGCTGCGGAGCTTGGCGAAGCCGGCGGGCAGGTCGCTTGCGAGCAGCTTCTGCGCCTCGGGCAGGCCGGTGAGCAGGCCGCCCTGGCTGAACAGCGAGCGCTCGACGCCGCTCTGGATGATGACGTCGGCGACGAGGCCGGAGAACTTGATGTCGTTCGCGCCGATGGTGAGCAGGATCAGATCGAGACCGCGGTTCGGGTTCTGCTTTTTCGCGGCGTTCAGCATGTCCTGCAATTGCGCGACCTGACCTTGTACGTTGCCGGCGCAACTGCCGGTCAGCGGACAATCGCTGGCGCGCTGGCCGCCGAGAAGGCCGGAGTCGATGGTCGCGCCGGTGCAGGCAAGCGGCAGGAAGGTCACGGCCATTTGCGGATTCTCGATCGCGATCGCGAGCGCGGTGCGGAGCTGGTAGCCGTAGAGCGAGCGGTGGCAGGCCGCGGACATCCAGCGCGCGCCGGCGCGCGACCATGCGGTGACAACGTCGCGGCCAGGGCCGCCCGGCGTGTCGTCGCAGGCCTTCAACCCTTGAAAGCCCGCGCGGCTCGGGCGGAAGTATTCGCTCGCACCGCTGCCGAGGAAGCGGCGGAAGCAATAGCCGTCGTCGGAGAGCGCGATGGCGCGGTCGGGATTGCCTTCGCCGGCGGCGACGGAGTCGCCGATGCCCGCGATGAGAAAATCGCGCACGCGGATTTCGGTGGTGACGCTGTCGACGCTCTGGTCCGGTTGAACGATGCCGGCCGCAGCGATCGTCGGCTTACCGTAGCGAAGCCGCACGCGGACCTCGTCGGTGCAGGGCGCGCTCACGGCCTGCGGCGGGATGGTGCCGTCGTCAAAACTCCAGTTGCAGGTCGCGCCTGCGGGCACGGGCCCGGTGAGCTTGACCACGACGCGGTGATCTTCCGGGGCGAGATAGTTCTCGCGGTCGCCGTCGCGCTGGCAGGTTTGCGTCAGCTTGCCGGTGCCGTCGACGCAGAGCTTGTCGAACATGTCCTTGGCCCAGCCGCGGCCGCCGGTGTCCTGGGCGAGCTTCTGCTCGGCGGCGAAGATGCTGCCGGTGCGGTAGGCGGCGACATGCCTCTGGAAGTCGGCGTCGTTGCGGAACAGGCGGAAGCGGTTGTTCACCTCCCACACGATCTGCGGGGCGGGGCCGGCAGCGGGCGGCGCCAAGGCAGGCGCATCGACAGGCTGCGCGGATGCCCCGTGTGACAAGCCGGTGAAAATCGGGAGAGCGGTCAGAGCCGCCAGGATGATGGGGCGCATTGTGATCGTGTGAAACGCGAGGTTGAAGTGTTCTAGCATGGGGCTTGCGGCGGAAATGTGAGATGGATTGTCGCCGGAAGTCAGCTTAATTCGGGAGAATTCATGGCTGCGCCTCAGACCATCACCGCTCGCTGCTGCGTCGCCGGCGGCGGCCCGGCCGGGATGATGCTCGGGTTCCTTCTGGCGCGGGCCGGGGTGGATGTCGTGGTGCTGGAGAAGCACGGCGACTTCCTGCGCGATTTCCGCGGCGACACCATCCATCCGTCGACCCTCGAGCTGATGTACGAGCTCGGGCTGCTCGACGAGTTCCTGAAGCTGCCGCACCAGAAAGTGACGGAGCTTTCGGGCCAGGTCGGCGACACGCGAATCCACTTGGCCGATTTTCGCTATGTGCCGACGCGCTGCAAATTCGTCGCGCTGATGCCGCAGTGGGACTTCCTGAACTTCCTCGCCGATCACGGGCTGAAGTACCGCACCTTCGGCCTGCGGATGAAGGCGAATGCCGTCGATCTGATCGATGAGGGCGGCAAGGTTTGCGGCGTGCGCTGCGAGACGCCGGACGGCCCGCTCGAGATTCGCGCCGATCTCGTGGTGGGCGCGGACGGGCGGCATTCGACGGTGCGGGAGCGCGCGGGGCTTGCGGTCGAGGACATCGGCGCGCCGATGGACGTGTTCTGGATGCGCGTATCGCGCAAGCCGGACGATCCGTCGGAGACGTTCGGGCACATGGAGGCGGGCCGCATGTTCGTGATGCTGAACCGCGGCGACTACTGGCAATGCGCGTTCGTTATTCCGAAGGGCGGCGCGGACGCCGAACGGGCGAAGGGCATCGAGGCGTTCCGCGCGTCGGTGCTGGGACTATCGCCGTGGCTCGGCGAGCGCGTGAAGGAGTTGAAGAGCTTCGATGACGTGAAGCTGCTCACCGTCGCGGTGGATCGCCTGACGCAATGGTACAAGCCGGGCTTGCTCTGCATCGGCGACGCGGCGCACGCGATGTCGCCGATCGGTGGCGTCGGCGTGAACCTTGCGGTGCAGGATGCGGTCGCGGCGGCGAACATTCTCGCGGCGCCGCTGCGCGAGGGGCGTGTGACGCTGGATCATCTTCGCGCGGTGCAGGAGCGCCGCACGCTGCCGATGCGCGTGATCCAGTGGATTCAGGTCGCGGTGCAGAACAACATCATCAACGCGGTGCTGTCGAACCAAGCGCGGCCCCAGGCGCCGTGGCCGGCAAAGCTGTTCAACTGGTTTCCGGTGCTGCGTGGAATTCCGGCGCGCATTCTCGGTGTCGGCATTCGGCCGGAGCACATCCAGACGCCGGAAATCCGCTAGGGCAGCATGTCCGGCGGAATGCTTTGCGGTTTGAAGCGGCGCGGCCTGCGGCGCTTCGCCGAGACAACCGCGATCGCGAGATAGGCCACCGCCATCACGATCTTGAGGATGAGCGCGGCATTCGGCGGCAATCCGCCGAAGCGCGCTGCGAGATGCGCGATGACGAGGACGCCGATCAGCGCCAGCGCGTGTCCGCCGAAGAACGACCACGGCGTTTGTCCTGCATGGAACTTGCAGTGGGGAGCAGCCTCGCCAACACGCTTGATGAGTTCGCGTGCGAACGGGGTGTAGCCCGACGCGCGGTCTTCATAGACGCCCGGCGCGACAAAACTCTTGGACATCAGCGACACGCGATGGCCCGCCACGGAATTGAGATCGCAGCGGAAGCGCTGCGGCGCAACGTGGGCGGGGTCGTAGAGAAGCCGCAGCTCCTTCACCTCGCCATAAGCCATCTTCTTCGTTGCGCCATTGCCCTCGGTCCGCTCCAGGGAGTCCAGCCCGAGCGTCCAGGTGGCCGCAGCCTCCCGCTCGTTGCGGCGGCAGCGGAAGACCAGCGGCGGATCGGCGGATTCGGCCATGTGCGTTTGTAGAACCCGCTGACAAATCTACGCAAGGCATAGCGCGCGCCACCGCTCTGGCGTTAAAGTGGCGGCCATGTTCGTGACCTTTTTCGGCGAGTTGAAAGCGGCGGGCGTCCCGGTGACGCTCCGCGAATATCTGACGCTGATGGAGGCGATGCAGCAGGACCTCGCGGGCCGCCGCGTCGAGGACTTCTATTATCTCTCCCGCGCGGCTCTCGTGAAGGACGAGCGCAACCTCGACAAGTTCGACCGCGTGTTCGGCCACGTCTTCAAGGGCCTCGACCTGATGGCCGACGCGCTCTCAGCCGAAATCCCCGAAGAGTGGCTGAAGAAGCTCGCCGACAAGTTCCTCACCGAAGAAGAGAAGAAGCAGATCGAAGCGCTCGGCGGCCTCGACAAGCTTCTTGAAACGCTGAAGCAGCGCTTGGCCGAACAGAAGGGCCGCCACCAGGGCGGCAAGAAATGGATCGGCACCGGCGGCACTTCTCCCTTTGGCAATGGCGGCTACAACCCCGAAGGCATCCGCATCGGCGGCGAAAGCTCGCAGAAGCGCGCGGTGAAGGTCTGGGACAAGCGCGAGTTCAAGGACCTCGCCGATGACGTCGAGCTTGGCACCCGCAACATCAAGGTCGCGTTGCGGCGCCTGCGCAAGTTCGCGCGCACCGGTGCACCCGACGAGCTCGATCTCGACGACACCATCAAGGGCACCGCGCACAAGGGCTACCTCGACATCGTGATGCGGCCGGAGCGCCACAACGCGGTGAAGGTGCTGATGTTCTACGACATCGGCGGCTCGATGGACTGGCACATCAAATCGACGGAAGAGCTGTTCTCGGCGGCGCGCACCGAGTTCAAGCACATGGAGCACTTCTACTTCCACAACTGCCTCTATGAGCGCGTGTGGAAGGAGAACCGGCGGCGCTTCCAGGCGCACACCGACACATGGGACGTGCTGCACACCTATCCGCACGACTACAAGGCGATCTTCGTCGGCGACGCGTCGATGTCGCCTTACGAGGTCACGGCAGCCGGGGGCTCGGTCGAGCATTTCAACGACGAGCCGGGGCAGGTGTGGATGGAGCGCATGGTGCGCACCTATCCGGCCTGCGTGTGGCTCAACCCGGTGCCTGAGGCGCACTGGGAGCACACTTATTCGATCAAGATGATGCGTCAGATCATGGGCGGGCGGATGTATCCGCTGACGCTCGATGGGTTGGACCGGGCCATGCGGGAACTGGTGCGGTAATTCTTTCTAACGAGCTGCGGGGGGCGGTCTCGTGAAGACGGTTTGGATCGGTGCTGCGGTCGTTGTCGCTGCGCTTGTCGCGCTGTGGCTGTGGGAGCCGCTGATCGTCTACTCGCTCCTGATTGCGATCTGGGCCGGGATACTTTCGCTCGTCGCCGCGGTGCTCAATCTCGTCCTGCCAGCGGAGGAAAAGAGCGTCCGTATTGAAGCAAGGGTGGTTCTCGACGGAGCGGAGCATCGCGCGGCCGGCATTGCGACGTGCCGGCGGCGTTACGAAACCTTTGGCCTCGACGGCGAGAAGCTCGGCCGCCGCCTCCGAATTTCCGGAGGTTACGTCACGCTCGCGCTTCCGGACCGGCGGTTGGTGCAGTCGAGCGCGTTTCTCGTGTGCTCGGAGGATGAATTCGCGAAGGACAAGGACAGGGATCGCCTTGCGTTCTATCTGATCGACCGCCGCGCGATCCCGGTTCGTGCGCAATACACCAGTGTGGTGCGCTCGGCGGCCAATCCGGCGGCGCCGTTCCGTGTTGAGATCGTTTCCGCGAAGTCCACGGCGGAGCAGGGCGCGGGCGGGCCGTCGCGGTTGCCCGACGACATCGCCGGCCCGCGCGCCATTGAGGACATCGCAACGGCGCTCACGAGCTACGTCGCGTTCGCGATTCCGAAAGAGGTGTGGTCCCGCAACGAAAGGCTGCTCGGCGAATACGCGGCGATCGGGGAGTTCCGTGCGGTGCCGCGGCTGTCCAACGAGGTGCTGGCGCATCTCGTCACCCAGACCGATGCATGGCCCGCGTCGGGCAAGCTCGCGCCGGATCACTCGCGCGTCGACCTGCCGGCGTTTGCCGCCGCAATGCCGATCGAATACGTCGCGACGACCGGATCGCAGCGCAACACCCCGGTTCCTGAGATTTGCCTCGACGGCAAATGCGTGGCGCTCCCGGTCGTCGGCTCCGAACGCGAGAACGTGCACACGCGCCAAGGCGCGTTCTTCGATCCGGCGTCGCAGCGTCTCATCCTGGTGCGCGCGATCTTTGCCGGCAGGATCGATCCCGGCAAAGCCATATTCATGCCGTGATGCGAACCTTCGTGCGCCGCATGCGTTGTCTCCCGCATGCGCCGGGTGCCAACCGGCCGCAACGGGGATGATGGACGCAGTTGATTTTGCCGGTTTCTAACTGCGGCAACAGCGCATTGGTACGCGCCGACATCTAACCCGTTCCCGGCGCATGGCCTTAATTTCTCGATCGGGAGCTGCAATCGCGCCAGCCATTGCGAATCTGAAAATCAGGGTCATATTTGCGACAGCGGTGCCGGAACCCGTACTTGTACGGGTTTTTTGCGCCTCAGCGGGTCTGCGCCTGACGGCAGCGGCCCGTTTGCGTGCCTGACTGCACCATTCATGGCTCGCGTTCGCCGTCGGCGCGATGGCCCAACCGAAAGGAGGTGATCCAGTGTCTCATTGTCTATCGCCGCGGTCGCCGGCATCCCTGAGCTGGATCGTCACCTCATCCGAGGTGCGCGCCGCGTGACGTGATCCGTCACGGTCACGCCCGGGCTCGCGCAAGCTGTGCGGGTCTGGAGCCGGACCACGGCCTGACAATGGAAGGGCTGTCCGCAAGGGCAGCCCTTCTTGTTTTCGTGTAAGACGAGCGCATGTCCAAGCCCATCCAAATCTACGTCGATGCCGACGCCTGCCCGGTGAAGAACGAGGTCTATCGCGTCGCCGAGCGGCATGGCCTCAAGGTCTTCGTGGTCAGCAACAGCGTCATCAACGTGCCGCGCGATCCGATGATCGAGCGCGTTGTGGTCGGCCAAGGCATGGACGAGGCCGACAACTGGATCGCCGAGCGCTCAGGGCCGGGGGATGTCGTCATCACCGCAGACGTGCCGCTCGCGAGCCGTGCGTTCAAAGCCGGCGCAGCCGTGATCGCACCGAACGGAAAAGCCTTTGACGCGAACTCCATCGGCATGACGGTCGCGACGCGCAACCTGCTGCATGATCTGCGCAGCGCGGGCGAGGTGACCGGCGGCCCGCGGCCGTTCTCGCCGCAGGATCGTTCGCAGTTCTTGCAGGCGCTCGACCGCGCGATCGTGCGGCTGAAGCGCGACGGCTTCGGTCAACCGCAGGCATGAAAAAACCGCCGCCGGTCGCCCGGCGGCGGTTGGTTTGGGGGCAGGCGAATTAGGCTGCGTTGTACATCCGCGCGGCGGCGGCTTGCAGCTCGGTTGCCGCCTGCGTGGCTGCCGGCGGGCGATACTGCATCGCCGAAAGCTCGCGCAGGAGGCGGGCGATGTCCTTGCGTCCGGCCTCGAGCGCGCCTTCCGCCATCGTGCGTTCGAGGCGTTCGCGCTGCACCTGAGCCTGCAACTCCTCGACCTGCATATCGCAGGACTCGCGCGTGGCCTTGAGCTGGTTCTCCAGGAGCGCGATCAGGTCGGTCTGAGCCTGGATCTTCTCCTGGGCGCGGTTGTAGGCGCCTTCGCGCACGGTCACCGCGCGCGCCAGCATCTGGTTCTGCTCGGAGAGCGTCATGCGCTGCTGCTCGATTTCCTGGAGCTGGATCTCGCGCTGGGCGATCTCGTCCTCGAGCTGGGCGACGCGCTCCGACACCGCACTGTTGCTCTGCGCCGATTCAGAAATCCGCTGATCGAAAGCGCGGATCTCGTCGTTGCGGGCGAGCAGCGCCTGCCGTGCCTCTTCCAGCAGGTTGTCGGAGAGGTCGGCGCGAGCCTGGAGTGCCTCGAAGCGGGCGACCTGCACCTGCATCTCGTCGCGGTGCTTGTGGTTGGCTTCGTCGAGCGCGGAGGAGAGGCGGGAGCGCTCCATCTGCGTTTCGGCGAGCGTGGCTTCGAGCGTCTTGAGGCGGGCGGTCGCCGAGGCGAGCGCCTTGTCGCTCTCGGCCAGCCTGCGCGAGGTCTGCGCGTATTCGGCGAGCGCCTTGTCGAGAGCGGCCTGAACGCTGGCACGTTCTTGTTCGGAGAGCATCGCTTTCTGCTTTGCGGCCTGGGCTTCGCCTTCGAGCTGTACGGAGCGCTTGTCGGCGGAGGCCGTGCGCTCGGTCATGCGGCGGTTTTCGTCACGGGTGATCTGCAGGTCGTTGCCTTGCTCCTGCACGCGACGTTGCAGATCAGCGATCTGCGAGCGGCGCGCGTTGAGCTCGGCCAGATGCTCGGTCTTGGTGTGCTCGAGCGATTCCACGCCCTGCTGCGCCACCACGATCATCTCGCGCAGGCGGCCGCACTCGGTCTCGAGCGTCGTCGCGCGCTTCTCGGCATTGTTCAACTCGTCGCGCAGCTTGCTGTTGGTCAGCCGCGTCGAGTTCAGCGTGTTCTGGAGGCTGATCTTTTCGCTCTTGGCCTCTTCGAAGGCGCGCAGCGTCTTGGAGACCGGATCGACCAGCTTGCCGATCGAGCGCTTGATGACATCAAGCTCGGAAATCTTGTGCTCGGCGTCGATCAGGAGGTTACGGACGGTCTCGTTTTCCTGGCCGAGCTGGGTGGCGAGCGGGAAAAACAGTTCGTTGTCGAGGTCGATGTCGGCCTTTTCCGATTGCGGCTTCAGAGGCGGAAGGGCCGGTGCGGGCGGTGCAGCCGTCGCAGTCACGGCCGTCTCCTCCGTCGGCTTCTCCGGCGCGCCCCCAACTTTGCGGCCGAGGAAGTTCACAAGCTTGGTCATAAATTCAATCTCCCCTGCGCCGATGCGCCCGGCGGAGGCGACGCTCGAATCACTGGTATCTGTTAACCCGTGATTAACCCTCCTATGGCGCGGTTAATGGGTCGTTAAGACCCGGTAATATTTGCCGGGTTGCTTGAAATTCCAGCGTTTTGTGGCGGTTTTGCCGGGTCAGTGGGGAGCCAGCCGCGTGGTGTGCCACGTGATCGTTTCCCATGCCTCGCCCACGGCAACGAGGCAGGTCACTCCCTCCGGCGTGGTGGCGATGATCGTCCAGCTTCCGGCCGGCCCGAGATAGATCTCGAGGGCGCGGCCATCCGCGGACAGGCCCCGTCCAATCGGGAATTCGACCCAATGATTTTGGATGGCGTCGATCACGCGGGCGCGCTCGCCGCAGGGCGGTGTTGAGGCGGGCTCCGAACGGGCCACCGATGGCAGCAGCGCCACGGCAGCCGCAAGGATCGTGATGAGGAGACGGGTGCGGTTTGTCATAGCCACCTCCATCCTCAGAAACGGCCTAAAGGCCTGATGGAATGTCGGTGGCCGCGAGGCCGCTCTGATCACCTTGTATGTGGAGGTGCCGCGGTCAGGTTTCAACGCTCACCGGATGCCGGCGTCCGGCGCCCCGGAGGACGTTCGGCGGCATCGCTGCGGTGCGGTCGAGCCGCAACGTCAGACAGAACGCGCTGCCGCCGCTTCGTGCGAACGAGCCGAGCGGTGTCGTCACAACGCGATAGCCGCGCTCTGTGAGTTCGTCGCGAAGCCTGTCGCTGCACGACGACAGGATCACGCAATCGTCGATACAGACCGCGTTGCTCGCAAGAAGGACAGCGTCCTCTGGTGCGATTTCGATCCGCTGCCACGGCTGCACCCGTTCATGGATCGCGCCTTGGCCGGCCGGGGTGAAAGCGCCCGGAAAGAACATCACCTCGCCGACGGAGAGCGGGCAGAGCGCCGTGTCCATGTGATAGAAGCGCGGATCGGCGAGTTCGAGCGCGACGGCATCGACGCCGAACTCCCTGGCGACGATCGGCCGGGCCGCCGCATCCGAGCGCGGACCGTATCCCATCCAGAACAGCGACCGCGCGCGATCGAAGACGCAGTCGCCGGCGCCTTCGAGCATGACAGTGCTGGGAAGTTTCACGATTGTTCTGATGAGGCCGCGCGCCTGAAGCGCACGGAACGCCGCTTCGTAGTGCGGCTCTTCCGGCTGGCGCTCGGGATGGCGGAAGCGTGCCAGCAGCGCTTTGCCGTCTAGCACCACCGCGGCATTGGCGGTGAACACCAGATCGGGCAGGCCGGGCACCGGCGGGACCAGATCGATCTCCGCACCGGCCTCGCGCAACGCGCGATAAAACTCGTTCCACTCCTTGTGTGCCGTCGCGGCCAGAGGGCGTCGCTCGCGAGCCCAGCTTTCTGGGTCCATCCAGGGATTGATCGTGTAGGTGACGGCGAAGTGCTCGGGCCGGCACATCAGCAGGCGGGCCTTGGCGTGGGTCATGGTGCAGCCCTCAAGCCAGCGCGTGTTGTTGCGGCGTCTGCTCCAACGCGTGCACGACCTCCTCGAAGCGATCGAGCGCCCAGTCGAGATCGCTCTGCGCGATGATGAGCGGCGGCGCGAGGCGGACGACGGTGTCGTGGGTTTCCTTCGACAGCACGCCTTTGGCCAGAAGCCGCTCGCACGCGGTGCGGGCGCTCGCAAAGCGCGGGTCGATCTCGGCGCCGGCCCACAGGCCGACGCCGCGAACCTCTTTCAGCGCGGGGCTGCGGATCGCGCGCAGCCGTCCGAGCATATGCGCGCCGAGCACACGGCTCCGCTCGACCAAGCCTTCCTCGCGAATGACGCGGAGGGCTTCGAGCCCGACCGCGGCCGCGAGCGGATTGCCCCCGAAGGTCGAGCCGTGCGAGCCCGGTGTGAACACGTCCATCAGTTCGTGGCGTCCGGCGAGCGCCGACACCGGCAGCACGCCGCCGCCGAGCGCCTTGCCGAGGATCACGCCATCCGGGCGGATGCCGTCATGCTCGAACGCGAACCATGCGCCGGTGCGGCCGAGGCCCGATTGCACCTCGTCGACAATCAGCAACACGTGATGCGCGTCGCACAGGCGGCGCAGGCCGGTGAGCCAGCCTTGCGGAGGCACGATGATGCCGGCTTCGCCCTGGATCGGCTCGATAAGCACCGCGGCTGTCTCCGGCGTGATCGTGCGTTCGATCGCAGCGAGATCGCCGAACGGCACGGCGCGGAAGCCCGGCGCGAACGGTCCGAAGCCGTCGCGGTATTCGGGCTCCGACGAGAAGCCGACGATGGTCGTCGTGCGTCCGTGGAAGTTGCCGTTTGCGATGATGATCTCGGCGCGGTCGTGCGGAATGCCTTTGACGCGGTAGCCCCAGCGGCGCGCAGCCTTGATCGCGGTCTCGACCGCTTCCGCGCCGGTGTTCATCGGCAGCGCCGCGTCGAGCTTCGTCACGTGGCAGATCTCGGCGAGGAATGGCCCGAGCCTGTCGTTGTGGTAAGCGCGCGACGGCACGGCGAGGCGCTGCGCCTGCGCGGTCAGCGCCGCGAGGATGCGCGGGTGAGCATGGCCGTGGCTCACCGCCGAATAGGCGCTCATCATGTCGACGTAGCGCCGCCCTGAAACATCCCAGAGGTGGGCGCCCTGTCCGCGTGCGAGGACAACGGGCAGGGGGTGGTAATTGCGTGCCCCGTAACGGTTTTCGAGCTCGATCGGGTTCATGGGCGCTCTCCCAATGAACGTGTCCGTCAGCTGGATATGGTGATGCTTCCGGGCCTTATCCACGCACCTCGGGGCGCCGCTCCATCGTGCGGGGCCGGGCGAAAGCCGCACCGAATCGCTGTGTCATTAACCGTGGGTTAACCCTGCGCCGACCGGCTTAACGGAGCGTTAAAGCCGCCATTTTGTCCGGTTTGGCGGGCGGCGGCGGCAGCGCCGCCGCGGGTTGGGCTCCGGTTTATTCATGCGGCATTCCACCGCTTGCGACACCATCGCGCGCGACATCGCACCGCGAGCGCGGGTCGCATCCCTGTCGCAGTATCGCGCGGTCTAAGGGGAGATAGACACAATGAAAATCCTGCTGACTTACCTGATGTTCCTGATACCGGGGCAGATCGCGTCCGGTCTGATCGGCCTGTTCCTCGATCAGTATTCCAAGGCGGCTGGCATCACGGCGTTCATCGTCTGCTACTACGCGATGTTCTATCTCGCGTGGCGCGGCACGCTGCTGATCGTCGACAAGCCGGCGGCGAGCGACACGAAGAGTGGAGGCTCGCGCGCGGCTGCGGCGTCGGTGCTGCTGGCGCCCGCGCTTCTGGCGCTCGATCTCGCTGAATAAGCCCAGGCGGTTTTTCGCAACGGCATTGGCCTGAGCCTGGAATAGGGGCGGGCGCGGCGTGTTAGTCTCCGGTCATAAAGGCCGGGGGCGGCACCGCCGCGTCACGACCTATTCTGGGGAGAGTGCCATGAAAGTCGTTGGGCTGGCCTTCGCGGCCGCTGCCATTTGCTTTGCCGTTTCCGCGCAGTCTGCTTCCGCCGCCGGCGTCGAGCGGCTTTACATCCTCAACTGCGGGGAGGGTGTCGCGGGCGACATCGGGCGCTGGTCGCCGGGCGTCAACGAAGGCAAGCCGATGGACTTCGTCGACAACTGCTATCTCATCAAGCACAGCTCGGGCTGGCTGCTGTGGGACACCGGCATCACCGATGCGGTGGCGAACATGCCGGAGGGGCTGAAGCCCTCCGATCCGCGCGCCACGCTGTGGAAGCGGCCGAAGACGCTCGCGGCGCAGCTTGCCGAGCTCAACGTGAAGCCGTCCGACATCAAATACGTCGCGATCTCGCACACGCATCCCGATCACATCGGCAATGTCACCATGTTCCCACAATCGACGCTGCTGGTGCAGCAGGCGGAATATGACTGGCCGTCGCCGCTCGGCCCGCGTTTCAAGCCGGAGCATCCGGTGAACAAGCTCAACGGCGACCACGACGTGTTCGGCGACGGCAGCGTGACACTCATCGCGACGCCCGGGCATACGCCCGGTCATCAATCGCTGCTGGTGAAGCTGCCGAAAACCGGCGCGATCCTGCTCTCTGGCGACATGGTTCACTTCAAGTCGAATTGGGAGAACCGCGGCGTGCCGGTGAACAACGACAGCCAGGACAAGAGCAGGGCGTCGATGGAGAAGGCGGCCGGCATTCTCGCCAAGGAGAAGGCGCAGCTCTGGATCAATCACGACAAGGCGCAGCGCGACAGCCTGAAGATGTCGCCGCAGTATTTCGAATGAGTCCTCCGGCGGAGCAACGCCGCTGTTGCTCCGAGTTTGAATCGAGTGTCCGTGACATCAGCCGGATCGTCTGAGCAACGCGATAAGTGGTTCTGCGTAGCTTCCTCGCTGCGCCGGGCCGCTAAGTCCGCCTCCTGCAAGCGTTTCTAGCTTCCGCTTTTGGTTGCCGCCGCTGCCGCCTCACGCGGGGGCGTGGTGTGGAAAATTATACTCAATCCGGAACCCCCGGCATTTTCAGGCGTTTTTCTGTCGCCATCGCCCGGAAGCACGGCGTTTGCGTTTGGGGACGGTATTGACCGGGTGACCTCTTTTTCTTGGGGGTTCAATGACAGGTGTGGCCGGGGCAAAGCAGCTCCAAGTCGGTTTCCGTACAGCGATGCGTGCGCGGAGACTTCGTTCATGAGCGCGATCCGGACCCGCGCACGCGAGGTGGACCACGAGCCGCCTTTATCGATTGATCTTGCGAATACTCCCGATGGCGGCGCCGTGAACTTGCTGGTGGACATAGCGGCGCGCAAAGCCAATACGCTCGTCGCGGAGCGGCTCGCTTCCATCATCGAAAACTCCGACGACGCCATCGTCAGCAAAGACCTCAACGGCACCATCAGAACCTGGAACAAGGGCGCGGAGCGCGTCTTCGGCTACAGCGCGGCGGAGGCGATCGGTCAGTCGATCATGCTGATCATCCCCGAAGATCGCCGTAACGAAGAGGCGCACGTCATCGCGCGTATCCGAGCCGGCGAGCGCATCGATCACTACGAAACCATCCGCCGACGCAAAGACGGCAGCATGGTCGACATTTCACTGAGCGTTTCGCCGATCGCGGACGGCGACGGCAATATCGTCGGCGCCTCCAAGATCGCGCGCGACATCACCGACCGCCGGAGAGCCGAGCGGCAACGGCAAGTGCTGGTGGGCGAGCTCAATCATCGCGTCAAGAACACGCTTGCCACCGTGCAGTCGATCGCATCGCAGACATTCCGCGGTCCGGGCGAACCAGGCGAACTGCTGCGATCGTTCGAAGGCCGGCTGTTCGCGTTGAGCCGCGCGCACGATCAGCTTTCCCGCGAATCCTGGGAAGCGGCCGATCTGCACGCGACACTCGAGGGAATTTTTGCGCCCTACGGCACGGGCGAAAAGGAGCGCATCCGGCTCATCGGCGAACCGGTGCGGCTCTCGCCGCAGGCTGTCGTGGCATTTGCGATGGTGCTGCACGAGCTTGCGACCAACGCCGCGAAATACGGTGCGCTGTCGCGGCCGCGCGGCGCGGTCGAGGTCAAATGGAACGTCAGCAACAGCGGATTACCGCCGTCGCTGGAGATGGTGTGGCAGGAGACCGGCGGGCCGCCGGTGAAGCCACCGAAACGTGCGGGCTTCGGCAGCAGGTTTATTGACCGCGCGGTTTCCCAAGAGCTCAATGGCAAAGCCGAGGTCGCTTATGATTCGGGTGGCCTTCGGTGTCGCATCGAGGTGCCCCTACCGTCGTTGTGATCGCATGAAGCATGCCGAACTCGCTCAGGCCCGATCGCGGTTCGAAGGCCTGAAAGTCCTGGTCGTCGAGGACGAAAGCATCGTGTCCTTCCTGCTGGAGGACATGCTGACCGATATTGGTTGTCATGTGCTCGGTCATGCGGCGTCGCTGAGCGATGCGTTCGCGTTGTTTGACGCGCTCCGCCCGCAGGCTGCGGTCCTCGACGTCAATCTGCGCGGCGAGATGGTTTATCCGTTCGCGGAGCGGCTCGAGCATGACCGCGTGCCGTTCCTGTTCGCGACCGGATACGGTGCGGCAGGCATTCCCGAACGCTGGCAGCGCTGGCCGGTGATCCAGAAGCCGTTCCAGTTGAGGACGCTGGTGGGCGCGCTCGACCGCGCGTTGTTCGGCGGGCGTTCGGCGAGTGGATACGATACCCACCGGACCGTGATGCCGGACGCGCCGCCCTGAGGCGAGGGGCTCGGCGTCCGGTCGCCGGAAAACAAAACGCGCGCCGCTCTCGCGACGCGCGTTCTTATTTCGTCAAAGCCGCAGGCTTACGGCGTGATGATCGGCTCCACCGAGGCCGCCTGCTTTTCGCTCGTCTTGGCTTTGGCTTCGCCGTCGTTGGCCACCGCTTCGAGCTTGCCGCCACGGCCCGCGCGCTCGGCGGCGAGCTCGCGCTGCAACTCCGCGTAGTTCTTGCGGGTCGCTTCCAGCGCGCCTTCGGTGACGGAGCGGTCGAGGCGCTCGCGTTGCAGGAGCGCGTTGAGCTCCTCGACACGCTTCTCGGTCTTGCCGCGGTTCTGCTCGGCGTCGCCCTCCAGGAACTTCACGCGGTCGGTCAGCGACGCGATCTTCTCCTCGGCGCGGGCGAGGGAGGTTTCGCGGGCCTTCACGGTCTTGAGCAACGTGCTCGACCGCTCGACCAGCGTGGCGCGCGAGCCTTCGAGGTCGCGGAGCTGGCGCTCCTGCTGTTGCAGCGACGCAAGCATCTGCTCGAGCTTCTTCTCGGTCGCGTTGCGCGCGATGGTCGATTCCACGACCTTGCGCTCGGACACGCGGTTCTCTTCGGTGCGGGTGATGAGGCTCTGCCGCACTTCGGCGAGGAGGCGCTCGGCCGCGGTCGCGCGCGACTGCATGGCTTCGAGCCGCATGGTGAGCGTGTTGCTCTCGGTCTGGCGGCGCTCGTTGCCTTCATCGATCGCGGAGGTCAGGCGGTTGCGCTCGCTCTCGGAGGTCGCGAGACCCGCTTCGAGGCTGTCGATCTTGGCGCGCGCGCCGGTGAGGGCATTTTCCAGCTCGGTGACCTTGCGCGACAGGCGCGAGTTCTCGGTGACGAGCTGGTCGAGCGAACCTTGCATCGAGCGCTTCTCGTTTTCGAGCAGCACCAGCCGCTCGCGGGCCAGCGAAGTTTCGCCTTCTAGTTCCACGATGCGCTTGTCGGCCGCGGTGGCGTGATCGGAGAGGGTGTGGTTCTCCTCGGTGAGCAGGCGCGTGCTCGCGATCTCCTGTGCCACCTGGCGCTCGAGGTCGGAGACCTTGGCGCGCGTCGCGGACAGATCGTTGGTCAGTTCGGCCTTGGCGATCTCGCCGCTGCGGGCCTGCTGCTGGACGATGTCGAGCTCGTTGCGGAGCTTTTCGATCTCGGTTTCGCCCGCGGCGCTGCGGCGGCCAAGCTCGTTGAATTCGGTGCGCAGCGTCTCGTAGCTCTGGCGCACCTCGTTGAGCGTGCCGCGCAGGCTGACGTTCTCGGACTTTTCCTGCTCCAGGGTGCGGAGCGTCTTGCTGATCGGGTCGACCAGCTTGCCGAAGGCGTCCTTCAGGTTGTCGAGCGCGCCGATGTGGCGGCCGGTGTCGACCAGGAGGTTGCGGAGAATTTCGTTCTCGCCGCCGATGCGGGCGCCCATATCCGCCCAGCTCTCCGGCCTTTCATTGGCTTGGGATTGCCGTGCCGCAGGAGCGTGCGCGAAGTCTTGCGCCGCCGAGGCCCCGCCTTTACGCCCGAAAAATTCGGAAAACGAACTCATGACTGACCCCCTACTAGACCCGCACCGGACCCGCCAACGCCTTACTCATTAACGCTAGCATCGGCCTCCCACAGCCGCAACGATTCTGAAAGCAATTTGGCGTCCCGGCGGTACGTGGTTGTGCATCAAGTGTGACAGCGATGCAGCGACAACACACTGCTATCGAACTGTCCCACAATGGCGCGAAATTTGTGCAGCGAGATCGAGAAGCGCCTCGTCGCCGCCCGCCCAGCCGATGAACGAAAGGCCAACGGGGCAACCTGACACGGTTCCGGCCGGAATGGAGACTTGTGGAAGGCCAGCCAACCCTGCGGTGCAGGTCAAACGCATGACACGAACCCGGAACGATTCCAGCGCATCCGGCGGCGTGTCGATCAGCGGCGCGATACAGGGCGCGCTCGGCAATGCGACGATCGTGCCCGGTGCGATCAGACCGCGAACGTGCTTGCGCGCCTCGGCCAGGATTGCCCGAGATGCTTCGGCTTGCTCTTTCGTGATGGTCGCGGCGATTTCCATGCGTTCCTTGACGCCGGGACCGAACTTCGGTTTCGCCGCTGTCACAAAGGGACCGAAGCTCTGCCAGGTTTCGTAGGCCTGGACGACGCGGAACGCTTCGCGCCAGATGTCAAAGCCGTTCGGCGCGATCGTCTTGTGCTCGGGGTTTGGTAGTTCGGCGGCGGCGCGCTTGAGCGTTTCATTGAGGACCATGGCGACGTCGGGATCGGCTTGCGCGAAAGCGTCATCCGCGACGATCAACTGTCGGATCAGCCCATCGACGCGCGCATTGTCCAGCAGCACGCCGCCGACGCGGCGGAACACGCCCGGGCCGCTGGCGAACCAGCCGGGCGTGTCGAACGACGGCGCCATATCGACGACGTTGACGTGATCGACGCGGCCGTGCGTCGGACGCAGCCCATAGAGGCCGCAGAACGAAGCGGGGACGCGGATCGAGCCGCCGGTGTCGGAGCCGAGAGCGAAGTCGCACGTGCCGGCCGCGGTGGCCGCCGCCGAGCCCGACGACGAACCGCCGGGAATGCGTCCCGGCGCGCGGACGTTCGCCGGCGTGCCGTAGTGCGCGTTGACGCCCGCGACGCTGTAGAAGAACTCGTCGCAGATCGTCTTGCCGGTGATGGTCGCGCCGGCGTCGAGCAGCTTCTGGATCGTCGGCGCGTGCGCCGAGGCTGGCTTCTGCGCGGTGAGATAATCCGGGTTGCCGGAGCCGACGCGCTCGCCCGCGATCGCATACATGTCCTTCACCACCGCGGTGAGGCCGGCGAGGGGGCCGGAGCTTGCGCCTTTCAGCGGCGCCTTCAGGTCATGCGGAACGAAAAAACCATTCATTGCGTTGCGTGCCTTACCGTTTCGCGCTCTGGCCTTGCGGCGTCGAATAATACCAGTCGAGGATCTTGTCGCCGCTCCAGCAAGCGACGCCGGGCTTCGACAGGATTTCCTCGAACGTGCGTTCGACATGCTTGATGCGGTGCGTCTGTCCCGCGAGGAACGGATGCACGGCGATCGACATGATTTTCGCGCGATCTTTTGACTCTTCGTACAAACAATTGAACGCGTCCATCGAGCGATTGTAGAGCTCCTCCGACGGATGGCTCTGCAACACCATCATCACGATATCATGCAGCTCGAAGTTATAAGGCAGCGCCACCACCGGCTTGTGCGTGGTCTTCAGCGTCACCGGCTCGTCGTCGAGCACCCAGTCGCCGATGTATTCGATGCCGGCCTGTGACAGATAGTCGAGCGTGTCGTAGGTCTGCGTCAGGCCCGGACCGAACCAGCCGCGCGGCGGACGGCCCCAGAATTTGCCGATGATCTCCATCGACTTCTTGATCGCGCCGAGTTGATCCTCGACCTTGTGCATCGGGATCTGATCGTAGCCGTGTGCGTTCAACTCCCAGCCCGCGTCCGCCACCGCTTGGATCACTTGCGGATAGGCTTCGCAGGCGCAGCCGTTGACGGTGACCGTCGGCGTCATCTTCAGCCGTTCGAACACTTTCTTCAGCCGCCAGAAGCCGACGCGCATGCCGTACTCGTGCCAGCTCCAATTCGGATGGTCGGGCAGCATCGGCTGGCCCTGCGGCGGTGTGATCACCATGCGCGCCATCGGGCGGGAGATGTCCCACTGCTCGAGCGACATCAGCGGCCAGAGGATGAGCCGCAGCCCGTCGGGTAGTTTCAGCGGCGGGCGGCCTTCCATCGCGGAGTAGGGCAGGCGCTCTTGAGGCAGCATCGGCGTTTCCGTTCCCTGTTGTCGTTGTGGTGTGAAAACGTGTCGTGCCAAACGCTTGCTGTCAAACGCACGGGTGTCGTGGAGCCATCTGGAAAGCGCAGGCTGAGGCAGCTAGTTTGCAGGGAGAATAGGGAGTGTCCGATGAAGCGCGCGGTTTCGGTGTTGGGCTTGGCTCTGGGTGCGACGATTGCGCTGCTCTCGGGCGCGGCCGCGCAGGACTATCCGAACCGCACCGTGAAGATCATCGTGCCGTTCGCGGCGGGCGGCTCCGCCGACGCCGTGCCGCGCGTGGTCGCCGACTGGCTGACGCGCAAGTGGGGCCAGGCCATCATCATCGAGAACCGCACGGGCGCCGCTGGCAACATCGGCGCCGAAGCGGCGTTCAAGGCGGACCCGGACGGCTACACGCTTCTCTCAGCGCCGCCGCCGCCGCTGGTCGTGAACCAGAACCTCTATCCGAACCTGCCGTTCAATCCGGCGGAGTTCGTGCCGGTCGCGATCCTTGCGCGTGTGCCGAACGCGCTCGTGGTCAATCCGAACAAGGTGCCTGAGAAGACGGTTGCCGAATTCATCGCGCGGGCGAAGGCCAATCCGGGCCAGCTCACCACCGCGACCACGGGCAACGGTGGGACGCAGCATCTCACCTCCGAGATGTTCCAGATGATGGCGAACGTGAAGCTTCAGCACGTTCCCTATCGCGGCTCTGCGCCGGCATTGCAGGATCTTGTCGCCGGCAGCGTCGATCTGATGTTCGACAATCTCGGTGTCTCGCTCGCGTTGGTGAAGGGCGGCAAGCTCAAGCTGCTCGCGGTCGCAACGGCGAAGCGCATGGAGGAACTGCCGGACGTGCCGACCATCGCGGAGACAATACCTGGCTTTGAATCCGCAGCCTGGTTCGGCGTCGTCGCCCCTCCGAAGACGCCGCAGGCCATCGTCAACAAGCTCAACGCTGACATCAATGAGGCGCTACGTGATCCCGAGGTGAAGAAAAAGCTCGCGCAGCTTTCCTCGGAGCCTGTCGGTGGCACGCCGCAAGCGACCGCAGCCTATATGAAGGAAGAGGTCGAACGCTGGGGCAAGGTCATCAAGGCCGCGAATATCAAAGTGGATTGAGGGCTTTACGTTCCGCCCGAGGGAACATTCCAAGGAACGGACAGGGAGAACGCAGAAGTTAAGTTGGAACGGGGCGGGTGAGGCGCTATGACACACGCCGCCCATGACCGCAGCCGCCGATAGTTCGCCCGCCCAGACCTCGCTCCTGGGGCATCGTTCCTTCTCTTTCTATTGGTGTGCGCGCACGGCGACCAACGCCGCCTACATGATGCAGGCCGTCGCGGTCGGCTGGCAGATCTACGACCTCACCGGCAGCGCTTTCGACCTGGGCCTCGTCGGTCTCGTCCAATTCTTTCCGGTGGTGGTGCTCGGCGTCGTCGTCGGGCATTTTGCCGACCGCTATGACCGCCGCCGCGTCGTCGGCGCCTGTCAGATCGTGAAGGCGCTCGCCGCAGCGGCCTTCGCCTACGGCTCCTGGCGCGGGTTGCTGACGCGCGATGCGATGCTCGCCATTCTATTCGTGAGTGGTACCGCACGGGCGTTCGAGGCGCCGACCATGCACGCCATGCTGCCCGGCATCGTGCCGAAGGAAATCCTGCCGCGTGCGATTGCGGCATCATCGACCGCGAACCAGACCGCGATCATCGCGGGTCCCGCGATTGGCGGCTTGCTCTACGCTTTCGGCGCATCGACGGTCTATCTGATCTGCACTGTCATCTTCATCCTGGCGAGCATCGCGGTCAGCCTCGTCAATATGCAGCCGACGCCGCCGGACAAGAAGCCGGTCACTTTGGAATCGCTGTTCGCAGGCTTCTCCTTCATCTGGAAGCATCCGGTCGTACTCGGCGCGATCTCGCTCGACCTGTTCGCCATGCTGCTCGGCGGCGTCACGGCGCTGCTGCCGATTTACGCCAAGGACATTCTGGTGACGGGTCCGTGGGGGCTCGGTCTTCTTCGCTCCGCGCCCGCGATCGGCGCGCTCGCCATGTCGGTCGTGCTCGCGCACGTCCAGATGCAACACCGCGTTGGCCATATCCTGTTCGCCGCCGTCGGCCTCTTCGGCCTGTCGTCGATTGCCTTCGCATTCTCGACCTCGCTCACGATCTCGATGATCGCGCTTGCGGTCTATGGCGCGTGCGATGCGATCAGCGTCGTGATCCGGCACTCGCTGGTGCAGACCAACACGCCGCACGAGATGCTCGGCCGGGTTCTCGCGGTGAACTTCATGTTCACCGGCACATCGGGCACGCTCGGCGAATTCCGCGCCGGAACGGTGGCAGCGATGTTCGGTGCCTTCACCTCGGTGCTGGTCGGCGGCGTCGGCGCGGTCATCATCGCGCTCCTGTGGATGCGGCTGTTTCCGGACATCCGGCGCATCGACAGTCTTGGTCCCAAACACTGAGTCCAAAGCACTAGACGCGGCCTTCCGCCGCGCCGGTTTCATTTCAATCGCGGCGCAGCTATCGTGCGTGCCGTGATTTGATTGTCCATGCATTGCTGCCGAGAGAAGCCGCAACTCGATAAAACTATTCTAGGAAGAGAGACGCCAAGAGGTTCGTATGCTCCGCGCTTTCGCCGCCGCCGTTCTTGTCGCAACGTTTTCCGTTTCCGCCGCGCAGGCGCAGGGCAGTTTCCCGAACCGCAACATCACCCTTGTCGTGCCGCTTCCGGCCGGCGGCACCGCGGATATCCTCGCGCGGATCGCTGCGGAGCAGCTCAAGAACAAGCTTGGCCAGAACGTCATCGTCGAGAACCGCGCGGGTGGGGCGGGTGGCCTCGTTGGCACCGAGAGCGTCTATCGCTCCGCGCCCGACGGGTACACCCTTCTCTGCGCGCCGCAGCTCACCTACAGCATCATGAACGTGCTGAACCCGAAGGTGAGCTTCGATCTCTCGAAGTTCGAGCCGGTCAGCGTGCTCGCCTATTATCCTGCGATCATGCTGGTGAAAGCGGACCTGCCGGTGAACTCGATGAAGGAACTGGTCGAATACGCCAAGGCCAATCCCGGCAAGCTGAACTACGGCTCGCAGGGCAACGGCCAGATCGGCCATCTGGCGATGGAGCAGCTCAAGATGATGACCGGCACGCAGATCGTGCATGTGCCGTTCCGCGGCTCAGCGCCCGCGATCACCGACCTCGTGAGCGGCAACATCGACGTGCTGCCGGACCTGCTGCCTGCGACCAAGCAATTGATCGAAGCGAAAAAGATCAAAGCGATTGCGGTCGCCGGGCCGGCGCGCATTCCTGCGCTACCGAATACACCAACTGTCGCTGAGACGCTGCCGGGCTTTGAGGCTGACACCTGGATGGGCGTCGCGGCTCCTCCCGGCACACCGAGGGAGATCGTGCAGAAGCTCTCCGACGCGATCCGTGAGGCGTATCAGACGCCGGAGGTGAAGGCGCGCATCGCGGCACTCGACGTCGAGCCGCGCGGCACCACGCCCGAGGGCATGACCGAACTGATCAAGAAAAGCGCCGAGCGCTGGATTCCGGTGATCCACGCCGCGAAAATCACGATACAATAAGCATCCATGACGTCCGCCACAGCCGACGAAGATGCGGACGACGGGCCTCGCGATCCGACCTACATTTACAAGCCCGCGCTGATCGGCGCGCACTGGCAGTTGAGTCTCGCGCCGGAAGGGCTCGCCTATAGCGTCGGACGTCATTCCGGGGTGGTGCGCTACGACCGCATCCGCCGCGTGCGGCTCGCTTTCCGTCCGGTGACGATGCAGACGCAGCGGTATCTGACCGAAATCTGGTCGCCCGATGCGCCGAAGTTGCAAATCGCGTCGTGCTCGTGGCGCAGCATTGTGGAGCAGGAGCGGCAGGACGCGGCCTATAGCGCCTTCGTCACCGAACTGCACAAGCGCCTTGCGGCGGTGAACTCGCAGGCGCTGTTCCAGAACGGATTGCCGGCGATCCTCTTCGGCATCGGTGCTGTGGTCTATGTCGTGGCGCTTCTCGGCTTCGTCGCACTGGCCTTCCGCGCGTTCCAGACTGGTGACAAGGCGGCGTCCGCCTTTGTCCTCCTATTCTTCGTGCTGTTCGCCTGGCAGGTCGGCACGTATTTCTATCGCAACAAGCCGGGGCGCTATCGCCCCGACGCGTTGCCTGAGCATTTGTTGCCGAAGGGATGAACGAGCGGCTTGCTCCGCTCTATCTCAGTCACCCTGAGGAGCCCGCCGAAGGCGGGCCTCGAAGGGGCGGCGGCCCGGCTGTTGCAACGTTGGGGCCGTTCATCCTTTGAGGCGCGCAAGAGCGCGCACCTCAGGATGACGGATCGACAGCAGCGATCAGATTTACCGGCGAACCACCATCACCGAGCAATGCGCGTAGCGCACCACGTGGCCGGCGTTGGAGCCGAGGAAGTAGGTGCGCACACCGACGCGATGCGAGCTCATCACGATGAGGTCGGCTTTCATCGCCTTCGCCTCTTCGAGGATCTCGTGATAGATGCCGCCTTGCCGCACGATGCTGGAGGTGCGGCTTTTGTCGATGCCGATCTCGCCGATGATCGTGGTGAGTGCTTCCTCCGCCGATTTCCTCTGCTGCACATCGAAATCCGGCGGCACGTATTCTGCGAGCATTACTGGCGTCAGCGGCAGCACGTTGATGACACGGATCGAGCTGTCGTAGGCCTTCGCCATCATCACCGCGGTGTCGAGTGCGGGCTTGGCGAGGTTCGGGTCCGCGAGATCGATCGGCAGTAGGATTTGCTTGTACATCGTCCGCTCCTTGGTCCCGTTCGGAGGCAGGCAAAGAGAGCATTGAGTGCGAACAGTGTGACACACTTTTTCCTGTGCGCCATCTGCCTCAATCGGTCGCGGCCGAAACCGATTTGGGGCTGACGAAGCGTTCGAGCCGTCCCGAATGGGGACGCAGGTGCCAATCGTTTCCCTTGAAGTCGATCACCGCGACGCCGGCGGTCGGGAATCCGTCGGCGAGTCGCTGACGCGCCGCAGCATCGCCCGATCCGGTGAGCAGGACCGCGAGCTCGTGGAAGCCGGGGTTGTGGCCGACCAACGCAAGCGTTCCGGCCTTCGCATCGGTCTCGGCAATCAACGCCAGGATGTCGTCGGTCTCGGCGTTGTAGATGCGGCCATCGAAGGAGACCGGCGGGGCCGGCACGAAGGCTGCGCCTGCGAAAGCCCATGTCTCGCGCGTCCGTGCGGAGGTCGAAACCGCGGCGAGGTCGGGCACCAGCTTGTGCTTTGCGAGATAGGCGCCCATCGCCTCGGCGTCGTTGCGGCCGCGCGGCTCAAGACGCCGGGAGAGGTCGGAACCGCCGGGTTGCAGACGCTCGGCCTTGGCGTGACGGAAGATGATCAGGCGGCGCATTGGGCGAATTTGGACTGATTCTTCGGCGATGATGTGAAAGTTTCCTGGTGACTCTTGAGATCACGCGCTGTTGTGGATTGCGTTGCCGCCGGTTTGTGAGGATGACAGTCTAGTGGAAAGACCAGTGCGGCAAAACGCGGCGGCTAAGCCCGCAATGATTGAGCCATGAGCGACATGTCGGTTTACGGCGGGAGCCTCTATGCCGCGCAGGCGGATGTTCCGGCGCGTCCGCCGCTTACCGTTGAGGCCGATGTCGATGTTTGCGTCATCGGTGGCGGCCTTGCTGGGCTGACCACGGCGCGGGAGCTGGCGCGGCGCGGCTGGTCGGTCGTGGTGCTGGAGGCAAAGCGCATCGCGTGGAACGCCTCGGGCCGCAACACCGGCATGGTAATCCCGGGCTTTGCCGCGGACGAACAGGCGATCGTCGAGCGCGTCGGCAGCGAGCACGCCAGGGCGCTGTGGGCTCTGTCGGAGCAGGGCGCCGAATATGTCCGCACCACAATCCGCGAAACCAATATGCCGGGTGCGGATCTCGTCGAGAGCGGCTGGCTTCAGGTGTCGAAGCAGGACAACGACGCGGCGGTCGAGCGGGCGGCGGCTTATCTCGCGCGCGAGTTCGGCGCCGAAGTCGAGTATTGGCCGACCGGCCGCGTGCGCGCGGCGTTGCGCAGCCCGCGCTATTTCAGCGCGCTGCATTTCCCGAAGGCCTTTTCGATCAATCCGCTCGCTTACGCGCAGGGTTTGGCTGTTGCGGCGGAAGCAATGGGCGTCCGCATCTTCGAGAACACGCCGGCGCTCGATATCGATCCCGCGGGCGTGCGGAAACGGATCACCACGCCGCAGGCCCGCGTGCGGGCCGGGCAGGTCGTGTTCGCCGGCGGCACGCACATCGGCCCACTGATGCCGAAGCTCGCGGCCACGCTCGTTCCGGTTTCGAGCTATGTGATCGCGACCGCGCCGCTCGGCGACGCCTTGCGCGAAGCGATCGGCTTCGGCGGCTCGGTGAGCGACAGTGCGCTCTTCGACAATCATTACCGCGTCGTCAACGGCGACCGTCTGCTGTGGGCTGGGCGCTGCACCTTGTGGGAGGGCGATCCGGCCAGATTCACGAAGTCGCTCCTTCGCGACATTTGCAGAACCTTTCCGCAACTCCGCGACGTGAAGGCGGAATATTCCTGGACCGGCACGCTCGGCAACACCGTGCATCTGATGCCGCAGATTGGCGAAACCATGCCGGGCGTCTGGCTGGTGAGCGGGTTCAATGGCCACGGCCTCAACACCACGGCGATGGCGGGCGAGATCGTCGCGCGCGCCATCACCGACGACGACCCGCGCTGGCGGCTGTTCTCGCCGTTCGAATTGGTGTGGGCGGGCGGCACGCTCGGCAAGGCGACGGTGCAGGCGTTCTACTATGCGTCCCGCACGCGCGAGAAGATCGACGGCGCCTTGTCGCGCCGCCGCGAGGCGGAGAAGCGCAAGAAGGAGGGCCTGCCGCCGCTTGAAGTGCCTGCGCCGTCGATGGCGCCGGTTGAGGCCGCGCCGAGCGAGCCGGTTGTGGAAGAGAAGCCGAAGAAGCGTTCGCGAAAGAAGAAGGCGGAAGTGGCTGCGGATGCGACGCCTTCCCCCACGCTTCCCGACGCCAGCCAATAAACTCCGGCGTCATTCCGGGGCGCGCCGTAAGGCGCGAGCCCGGAATCCAGAAAGGCAGGCAGTCCCGGGGGCTCTGGATTCCGGGCTCCGGCCTTCGGCCGGCCCCGGAATGACAGCGGAGCGTAACGCTGGCTCCTAACGCCCCTCGCGCCGCGCCATGAAGGCCAGCCGCTCGAACAGATGCACGTCCTGCTCGTTCTTGAGCAGCGCGCCGTGCAGCGGCGGAATGAGCTTCTTCGGATCGCGCTCGCGCAATGTCTCCGGTCCGATGTCCTCGCCCATCAGAAGCTTCAGCCAGTCGAGCAGTTCCGACGTCGACGGCTTCTTCTTGATGCCCGGCACGTCGCGCACCTCGTAGAACAGCCGCAGCGCCTCGGCGACGAGCCGCTGCTTGATGCCGGGGAAGTGCACCTCGACGATCGCTTCCATCGTGTCGGGATCGGGGAAGCGAATGTAGTGGAAGAAACAGCGGCGCAGGAACGCGTCCGGCAATTCCTTCTCGTTGTTCGATGTGATGATGACGACCGGCCGCCGCCGCGCTTTTACGGTTTCGCCGGTCTCGTAGACGAAGAACTCCATGCGATCGAGTTCGAGCAGGAGGTCGTTCGGGAATTCGATGTCGGCCTTGTCGATCTCGTCGATCAGCAGGACAGGGCGCTGGTCCGCGACAAACGCGTCCCACAGCTTGCCGCGCTTGATGTAGTTGCGGATGTCCTGCACGCGCTGGTCGCCGAGCTGGCTGTCGCGCAGCCGCGACACCGCGTCGTATTCGTAGAGGCCTTGCTGCGCTTTCGTCGTGGACTTGATGTGCCACTCGATCAGCGGCGCGTTGATGCTCTTTGCGATTTCGAGCGCCAGCACGGTCTTGCCGGTGCCGGGCTCGCCCTTCACCAGAAGCGGCCGCTCCAGCGTGATGGCGGCGTTGACGGCGACTTTGAGGTCATCGGTGGCGACATAGGCGCCGGTGCCTTCGAAACGCATGAAGTTCCTTTCAGATGTCGAACCGACAGTAGGACAGGGGTCGCGCCAGGGGCAAGAACAAGGAGCAAGCGTAAGGAACACGCAGCAGTCGCGGTTTCGTGAGGCGATGTGACCACAGTTCCGGCGCGGGCGGCGCTATAGAGGCGTCGGTCTAGAGGAGAGCGTCATGGTCAGCCGCCGTCTGCTGCTTGCCGGAGGAGCGGGCGCCGCCGTGCTTGTCGCGTTGCGCCTCATGCATCAGGACGCGGAGGCGGTGACCTTCGAGATCGTCAAGAGCGACGACGAATGGCGGAGCCTGCTCAAGCCCGCCGTCTATAAGGTGATGCGCCAGCATGGCACCGAGCGGCCGTTCACCAGTCCGCTCAACAGCGAAAAGCGCAAAGGCACGTTCGCCTGCGCAGCCTGCGAGCTGCCGCTGTTCGCCTCCGAGACCAAGTTCGAGAGCGGCACCGGCTGGCCGAGTTTCTACAGACCGCTGCCGAACGCGGTGGCTGAGTCCTCCGACCGCTCGTTAATCGTGCCACGCACCGAGGTGCATTGCCGCCGCTGTGGCGGCCATCTCGGCCACGTCTTCAACGACGGCCCGCCGCCGACCGGTTTGCGCTACTGCATGAACGGGGTCGCGTTGAACTTCGTACCGGCGAGCGGCGCATAGCGGCATTTGCCGCGCCTGGTTTGGCGCGGTTGGCCGTTCAAGTCGGTACAACGCTCCGGTTTCGTGTTCCGGCGTCCGCGCGCCCCGTTTCGGCCGGACGGGCCGGAAAATTTTGCCGGTTCACGGCCGATCCTGCCCGGCATGGGAACTCGTCGTTGTCCATAACAATCTGAAAAACAACAACATTTCCATTGGCACGGCGCCTGCAAAGCCTCCCCCGATATCGCCAAGGCGCCTTCGCATCCGAAGGCGAACCGTAAGGGGTAGGAGACGAGTTATGGGAATTTTCGGCGCCCTCACCACCGCCGTCACCGGCATGCGCGCGCAGTCCTATGCGCTTGAGAACATCTCCGGCAACATCGCGAACTCGCAGACGACCGCGTACAAGCGCATCGACTCGACCTTCGTCGACCTGATCCCGGACAACAATCCGAACAAGCAGCTCGCCGGCAACGTGTCGGCGTTCTCGCGCTCCACCAACAACGTGCAAGGCGACGTGCAGAACGCCTCGATCGGCACGTTCATGGCGGTGAACGGGCAGGGCTTCTTCGTGGTGCAGAAGCCGGACAGCTTCACCGACGGCCGCCCGGTGTTCGGCGGCGTCGACATGTACACCCGCCGCGGCGACTTCCAGACCGACAAGAACGGCTATCTGGTCAACGGCGCCGGCTACTACCTGATGGGCATTCCGATCGACGCGACCACGGGCAACCTGGTCGGCTCGGTGCCGCAGCTCCTGCAATTCGCCAACGACTTCCTGCCGGCGCAGGCGACGACCTCGATCCAGTACCGCGCCAACCTCGCGAGCTACCCGCTCACGGCTGGGCACGACACCAGCATTCCGAAATCGGAACTGCTCAATCCGTCGAACTATAGCGCCATTCCGACCGCGGGCGCGCCGACGGCGGCCAGGCTCGTCGGCTCGGGCGCGTCGATCCTGGCGGACAAGGAGGCGCAAAAGGTCGGCACCGTCGACATCACGTCGCTGAGCTCGGCCGGCGGCAATCTCAGAATCAACGGCGTCGACATCGCCATCCCCGGCCCTGTCCCTGGCCCTGCTGCTACGGCCACCGATGTCATTAACCTCATCAACGGTGCCGGCGTCGGCGTGACCGCCTCGCAAGACAGCTCGGGTCGGCTGAAACTCGACACTCCGCCGGGTGACTTCACCAACAGTATCAACATCGACGGCACCAACAGCACGGGCACGCTCCTCACGGAGCTGGGTCTGACCGCCGGCGCCTCGGCGCCGACAAACCTGATGACGCAGGGCAAGGTCTCGCAGGGCCAGACGCTGACCATTCAGGTCCAAGGCAGCGCGATGACGACCATTACGTTCGGCACCGGCCCCGGCCAGGTTTCGACCTTGGCGCAATTGAACACCCAGCTCGCCGCGCTGGCCGGCGGCACGGCCACGCTCGATTCCAGCGGCAACCTCCAGATCACGACGCCCAATCCTCCGGCCGGAAACGACATCGTCATCGGCGGCGACATCACGATGACGAACTTCGGTATCCGCACGCTGCGCGCGGTGGACTCCGACGGCACCGTCCGCGGCAACGACGTGGCCACGTTCATCCGCGAGTCGGTCGGCGGCGGCGCCATCACCGCCTACGACATCTCGGGCTCGCCGGTGAACATCCAGCTTCGCTGGGCCAAGACCGACAGCAAGTCCTACGGAGGCACCGACACCTGGAACCTGTTCTACCAGGTTTCCTCCACGGCCACGGGCAACCAGGTCGCCTGGAAGAACGCCGGCGTGAACTATACGTTCAGCGCCAACGGCCAGATGACACCGGTTGTCTCCTCGACCACGCTTTCCGGTGTCACTGTGGACGGTGTGTCGCTCGGCGACATCAACGTCAACTTCGGCTCGGGCGGCGTCACCCAGTTTGCCGATCCGAACGGCAACGTGCAGGTCAACTTGCTCCAGCAGAACGGCTTCGCCGCCGGCACGCTGCAAACGGTGGCGGTCAACGACAAGGGCCGCGTCGTCGGCACCTATTCGAACGGCCGTTCGCTCGATCTCGCCGAGATCACGCTTGCGAACTTCAGCGGCACCAACGGCCTCAAGCGCATGGACGGCGGCGCGTTCTCCGCGACCGACGAGTCCGGCCCGCCGACCTACAACGCGTCGGGCAAGATCCTCGGCTCCTCGCTCGAAGGCTCCAACACCGATATCGCCGACGAGTTCACCAAGCTCATCGTCACGCAGCAGGCCTATTCGGCCAACACCCGCGTAATCACGACCAGCAATACGATGATGCAGGACATGCTGAACATGCTGCGGTGACGCAGCATGTGTGGGATTGCAGCAGTTAGGAACGCGGTCCGTCCATGAGTATCTCTCAGGCCCTCAACACCTCGCTGTCCGGCTTGCGCGCGACGCAGGCCGGCATGGCGGTCATTGCGGGCAACGTCGCGAACGCGCAGACGCCGGGATACGTCCGCAAGACGCTGCAATTGCAGACTGTCGCTGCGAGCGATCTCGGCGGCAGCGTTCGTGTTGCGGCGGTCACCCGCGAGATCGATCAGTACGTGCAGCGGCAATTGCGCGTCGAAACCGCGGGCGGCGGCTATGCCGATCTGCGTGCGCTGTTTTATTCGCGCATCCAGGGGCTGCTCGGCGCGCCGGGTTCGGATGCGGCGCTCGAAACCGTGTTCAACAATTTCACCAACGCGCTGCAGGCGCTCTCGACCTCGCCGGATTCGGCCGCGGCGCGCAGCAACGTGCTCAGCTCGGCTCAGGTTCTGACGCAGAACTTGAATGGCCTGACCACGGACGTCCAGTCGCTGCGCAGCGATGCCGAAAGCGGCATTTCCGACTCGATCGCGAGCGCCAACGACGCGATGCAGAAGATCGCGATGATCAACACGCAGCTCTCGCATTCGTCGGGCGTGAGCGCCGCGGATGCGTCGTTGATGGATCAGCGCGACAACTACGTCGACCAGCTTTCGCAGTTGATGGACATCCGCGTCGTGGTCGGCGATCACGGCGAATACAACGTCTTCACCAACTCGGGCGTCCAGCTCGTCGGCGCCACCGCCGCCAAGCTCGAGTTCCAGGCGCAAGGCACGGTCACGGCGAACACCCAGTGGGACGCCGACCCGTCGAAGAGCACGCTCGGCACCATCAAGCTGGTGCAGCCGAACGGCTCCTACGTCGATCTCGTCGCCAACAATTCGATCCGCTCCGGTAAGATCGCCGCCTACCTCGAGATGCGCGACAAGACGCTGCCGCAGTTGCAGTCGCAACTCGACGCGATGGCGGCGGCGATGTCCTCGGCGCTGTCGAACGAAAAAGTGCCGGCGCAGGCTGGCAGCGGTGCCGGCGAGTTCAGCCTGGATACGACGGGCCTCCAGCAAGGCAACACGATCAGCCTGGCCTACACCGACGCGCAGGGCAAGACACACAACCTGACGCTCGTGCGCGCCGACGACCGCAGCACCTGGCCGCTCAGCAATTCGGTGACCGCCGATCCGAATGACGAGGTCCTCGGTGTCGACTTCTCCGGCGGTATGGCCGGCGTCGTCAATCAGTTGAACGCCAAGTTCGGCGGCAAGCTCACATTCTCCAATCCGTCGGGCAATGTCCTGAAGGTGGAGGATGCGCCGTCGAGCGGTTTCCACTCGTCGGCGATGTCGATGACGCGCACCGCGTCGTCGCTGACCGGGACCGGCGCCTCGCTGCCGTTCTTCACCGACGGCGGCGATCTCTACACCGGCGCGATCACCGCGAACGGCTCGCAGTCGGTCGGTCTTGCCGGCCGCATCGCCGTCAATCCGAACCTGCTCGCCGATCCATCGAAGCTCGTCGCCTATAACAGCTCGATCGCGGCCGGCGACTCGACGCGGCCGGACTTCATCTACCAGCAGCTCACCGGCACCTCGTTCGCCTTCGGAGCGGAGACGGGCCTCGGCAATTCGACGTCGCCGTTCTCCGGCGACATCGGGACCTATCTCCGTCAGGTGCTCTCCCAGCAAGGCGAGGCCGCCTCCAACGCCACCAGCCTGTCGCAGGGCCAGCAGGTGGTGGTGAACGCGCTCAAGCAACGCTTCGCCGACCAGTCCGGAGTCAACGTTGACCAGGAGATGGCCAATCTTCTGACGTTGCAAACCGCGTATGGGGCGAACGCCCGCGTGATGTCGACGGTCAAGGACATGTTCGACATGCTGTTGAAGATGTAGGGCTCATGAGCAGCATTTCCGGAATAGGCACTGCCTCGTCGCTGTCGATCCAGACGCTGGTCGATATGCGCAACCAGTTGATCGACCTGCAACGCCAGCTCGGCACCGGGCAGAGGTCCGACACCTACGCCGGTGTCGGTCTCGATCGTGGCCTCACGGTCGGCCTGCGCGCGCATCTGTCCGCGATCCAGGGCTATCAGTCGACCATCACGCAGGTCGGCGTGCGGCTCGATCTGGCGCAGACCTCGCTGACGCAGCTCAGCAGCCTTTCGCAGACCAGCAAGACCACTGTTCTGACCTCGCAGTTTTCGCTCAATGGTGCCAACCAGACGCGCGATCAGGATACGATACGCATCCAGTTCGACCAGGCGCTGAGCTTGCTCAATGCCAATTCCGGCGGCCGCTATCTGTTCGCCGGAAAATCCTCCGACCAGCCACCGATGTCGTCGAGCAGCAGCATCCTCGATGGCCAAGGTACGCAGGCGGGGCTCAAACAAGTCATCGACGAGCGGCGGCAGGCCGATCTCGGTTCGAACGGGCTTGGCCGGCTGGATGTCACCACCAACGGCGCGAGCGAATTCCAGCTTACCGAACAGGCGGGCGTGTTCGGCTTCAAGATCGCGAGCGCGGTTTCCAATTTGAGCGGCTCCACCGTCACCGGCCCGTCCGGCTCGCCGGCATCGGTTGGCATCGATCTCGGCGCGACCAATCCGACCCCCGGCGAAACCGTCCGCATCACCTTGAAGCTGCCTGATGGCACGACCAAGGATATGACGCTGACGGCGACCAACGCGTCGCCGCCGGGCGACGGTGAATTCACCATCGGTGCGGACACGACTGCGACCGCGACCAATCTTCAGAGCGCGGTCACGACTTCGCTGACCAAGCTTGGCGCGACGTCGCTCACCGCGGCGTCTGCGATGGCCGCCGGCAATGATTTCTTCAACGCCGACGCGGCCCATCCGGCGCAGCGCGTCGACGGTCCGCCGTTCGACACCGCGACTGGGCTGAGGCCCGCGACCGCCACCGACACTGTCGCCTGGTACACCGGGGATGCCGGCAGCGATCCTGCGCGCTCGACTGCCGTCGCGCGGGCCGACCAGGCGCTTAGTCTCAACTACGGCATGCGCGCCAACGAGGATGCGCTACGCCGCACCGTACAGAGCATGGCGGTGTTTGCGGCTGTCAGCTTTTCCCCGACCGATACGAATGCCGGCGCTGCCTACGCCGAGCTGCGCAGCCGCGTTGCCAATCAGCTTGCCGGCCCGGCCGGCCAGCAGCAGATCGCCGACATCCAGGGCGAGCTTGCCGGCGTTCAGAGTGCGCTCAAGTCATCGAATGACCGCCACAGCCAGACCAACAGCACGCTCAGCCAGGTGGTGCAGGACGTCGAAGGCGCGCCGACCGAGAAGGTCGCAGCGGAGATCCTGACGTTGCAGACGAGCTTGCAGGCGACGTTGCAGACGACGTCGATGCTGTTGCAAACGAACCTGCTGAAATATCTCTGACGTCCGCTGTCGCGCCGTCGCAAAGCAAAAGCCCCGCGGCGTGCCGCGGGGCTTCGTATTTCGGCCGATCGCCGGAGGCGTGTCAGCCGCGGCCGAGCAGGCCCGCGGCGAGATCGCGGTTGATCTTGATCAGCGAGCCGAGCCGCTCGGGGCGCGGGTCGGACATCGCGGTCACCGTCTGGTTCATCACGAAGAGGCCAAGGTTGGCGACGTTCTGGCGAACCTCTTTCGGCAGCGGATTGGCGCCGTCGACGGCTTCCGTCAGGAAGATCGACCAGAGCTTGCGATTGTACATCAGGGCGTCGTCGAGGCTGGACTTCTGCTCGTCCCAGGAGTCTTGCACAGTCTGCAAACGCGCAGCCGCTTGCAGCAGCAGGGTTGCTTCGAGATCGCGTGGGCTAGACGTCTGCCTTGCTACGCTTTTGTAGGCTTGGGACGCGCTTCGCATTGTCCAAAAGCTCCTGCTCGTAGGCTATCAACTTCCTGGCTTCCTTCAGAGCTTTGTACAAATTGCCTGTTAAGATTTCATTATTGATAGCCTCGATGTAGGCCCAGGTGCTGGGCGCCGCCTGGGTCAGCTCCCGTACCAGCGCGAAATAGGTCTCGTGCTGGGTCCGCGGATCGCGCGCGGTGTACATGAGCTGGACCGCCAGATAGATGCGCTTGGCCGGCGTGTCGGCGGTCTTTGGCGTCAGGATGTCCCGCTCGCGCAGGATCGGCATGGTGCCTTCGATCATGAGCCGCGTGCGGCGGTCGGAGTTGGTGATCAGGCACTCGCCGAGGATGATGCGTTCGCCTGGCTTGAGTTCGACTTTGAGCGCCATGGGGTCGTCCTTCCGATACGGTTACGGGGCGGGCTCAAACGAGAATGGCGTTTGCGGCAGCAAACGCCATTCGAGCGGATGGCAGCGAAGCGGGCGGGAGCGGGCCGGGCGGTCCGCTCAAGCCGATTACTGGAACAGGCGGAGCACCGCCTGCGAGGCTTGAGACGCAAGCGACAGCGCGGTGGTCGAAAGCTGCTGGCGGGTCTGCAACGCGAGGAGGTTGGCGCCTTCCTCGTTGGAGTCCGCGAGCGTCAGGCTGTCGGCGCCGGTTTGCAGCGTGTTGATCATCGCCTTGGTGAAGTCCTGGCGGACCTGCACGGTCGACAGGTTCGAGCCGAAGGCCTGCGACTGCGAGCGCAGCGTGGTCAGCGCCGCCGTGAGGTCGGCCGAGGCCGTGCTGATGTCGGCGGGGG
>BFBZ01000017.1_pt74 | contig 60860 bp, 61 predicted proteins | sample 1888401 | NCBI WGS metagenome assembly BFBZ01 (sample SAMD00112614, study PRJDB3348) | symbiont metagenome | host: Chara braunii
CGGCACCAGCGTCTGCACGCCGGTCATGCCGGACGGCGAGGCAGGGTAGGTTTTCGCCTTCTCGGCCAGCGTGTGCGGTGCATGGTCGGACCCCAGCACATCGACGATGCCTTGCGAAATACCGTGCCAGACGCCGTCGCGGTGGCGCGCCGCCCGCACCGGCGGGTTCATCTGGAGAAGCGTGCCGAGCCGCGCATAGTCGTCAGCCGTCAGCGTCAGATGATGCGGCGTCGCCTCGACGGTGGCGACATCCTTGTGCTGCTCGAGGAAAAGGATCTCCTCGGCCGTCGAGATGTGCAGCACATGGATGCGCGCGCGCGTTTGCCGGGCGATGCGCACCAGCCGCTCGGTGCAGCGCAGCGCCGCGATCTCGTCGCGCCAGACGGGATGGGATGACGGATCGCCCTCGACGCGCAGCCCAAGTCGCTCGCGCAGGCGGAACTCGTCCTCCGAATGGAAAGCAGCGCGTCGGCGCGTATTGCGCAGGATCGAGGCGACCCCTTCATCGTCCTCGACCAGCAAGTCGCCGGTGGACGAGCCCATGAACACCTTGATGCCTGCCGCCCCCGGCAGCCGTTCGAGTTCGCCGACATCGCCGGCATTGTCGCGCGTGCCGCCGACCCAGAAGGCGAAGTCGCAATGCATGCGGCCGGTGGCGCGCCGCACCTTGTCGGCGAGCGCTGCCTCGCTGGTAGTGAGCGGATTGGTGTTGGGCATTTCGAAGACGGCGGTGACACCGCCGAGCACCGCCGCGCGAGAACCGGTCTCCAGATCTTCCTTGTGCTCCAGGCCGGGCTCGCGGAAATGCACCTGGCTGTCGACGACACCGGGCAGGATGTGCAGGCCGCGGCAATCGACCGTCTCACCGGCCGAAGCCTGGCCGAGATCGCCGATAGCGGCGATGCGCCCTGCCCTCACGCCGACATCGCGCCGGCCCTCGCCGTCATGGTTCACCACAGTGCCGCCTGTCAGGATGAGGTCGAAGGTGGTTGCCATGGGGCGTCCAATCTCTTGCGGGGGGAGTGTGGCCGGCTTACGTAATGGCCACCGCTTTTGCAAGATCAGGCCGACTTCAGCTCATGCCCTTTGCCCTGCTTAACGACCGCGCGCTCATTTCCGTTTCAGGCCCGGACGCCGAGCATTTCCTGCAGAACATCCTCACCACCGATCTCGACACGCTCGTTGCCGGCGAAGCAAAACCCGGTGCGCTGCTGACGCCGCAAGGCAAGATCCTGTTCGATTTCCTGATCTCGCGCGCCGGCGAAAACGGCTTCCGGCTCGAATGCCGGGCCGACATCGCCGACGATTTCCTGCGCCGGTTGATGCTTTACCGCCTAAGGGCGAAGGCCGAGATTGCCAAGCAGGACCGGACACTTGTCGCTGTCGCGTGGGGTGATGATTCAAGCGCTTCAGTTTCTGATTCAACCATGCTCGCGGATGCTCGCTTCCGCGACGTAGCGGTCAAACGTTCCTACAACAGCGCGGCGCGGGATGGCGGCGACCTCCAAGCCTGGCAGGCGCTGCGCATCGCCAACGGCATTGCCGAAAGCGGTTCGGACTACCAGCTCGGCGATGCCTTCCCGCATGACGTGCTGCTCGACGAGACAGGCGGCGTCGGCTTCAAGAAGGGCTGCTATGTCGGACAGGAAGTGGTTTCACGCATGCAGCACCGCGGCACGGCCAGACGCCGCGTGTTGATCGCCGTCGCCGCCAGTTCGCTGCCACCAGTCGGCACGGAGCTGACTGTCAATGGCCGACCGGTCGGCACACTGGGTTCGGTGAACGGTGGACGCGGTATCGCCATTGCCCGCATCGACCGTGTCAAGGCGGCGATCGACGCCCATGATTCGATCATGGCCGGCGAGACGCCAATCGTCCTTGTGATCCCGGCCTGGGCGAAGTTCACCTTCCCGCAGGACGCGGTCAACGCGGAGGAGACCTGATGGCGGCCGACCGGGCGGGCGCGCCGCCGCGCGCCTGGCAACGCATGCTCTCCGGGCGGCGGCTCGACCTGCTCGATCCCTCGCCGCTCGACATCGAGATTTCCGACATCGCGCACGGGCTTGCCCGCGTGGCCCGCTGGAACGGCCAGACCAGCGGCGATCATGCCTTCTCGGTGGCGCAGCATTCGCTGCTCGTCGAGGCGCTTTACGGCGAATTGGCGCCTGCCGCTTCCGCAGAGGGACGGCTGGCCGCACTGCTCCACGATGCGCCGGAATATGTCATCGGCGACATGATCTCGCCGTTCAAGTCGGTGATGGGCGGTTCGTACAAGGACTGCGAGCTGAGGTTGCAATGCGCCATCCACCTGCGCTTCTCGCTGCCGGCGGAACTCGGCGCCACCCTGCGCAAGGACATCAAGCGCGCCGACCAGATCGCCGCCTATTACGAGGCGACGCTGCTCGCCGGCTTTTCGACGGCGGAGGCGACCGAGTATTTCGGACGCCCGCGCGGCTTCTCCGCCGACCGCTTCGACTTCACGCCGCGCCCCGTTATCTGGGCACAGACCGCCTTCCTGAAGCGCTTCACTACACTCGAAGCAGAACGACAGTCTTTTCTTAATGCGAATTCCAACACGTAAAAGAACGCTAAATTAACCGGCGGCCGTGAAAGTACCGTGTTCGGTCACGGTCAGCAGGCGCGCTCATGCCCGTCGCTCATGTCAAGACTGGTTCGGCCRCCGGCAGGCGGAAAGCGGCCGGTATTGCCCCGGCCGGGCCTATAGCCGAGGAACTCCGCGCGCAGAACGAGCGCTTTTCAGCCGCCGTCGAGAATATGTCGCACGGGCTTTGCATGTTCGACGCCGACGAGCGGATGATCATTTGCAACCGTAACTACATCGACCTCTTCCGTCTCGACGCCAGGCTGATGAAGCCCGGCATCCGCTTCTTCGACATATTGCGGCACAGCGTCGATATCGGCATCGCCTCGCAAAGCGCCGAGGAGCTCTACGCCATCCGCAAGCCCTATATCGACGGCGCTAAGCCGTCGACCTATGAGGAGACGCTGGCGGACGGGCGCGTAATCGTCATCTCGCACCGGCCGCTGGCYTCGGGCGGSTGGGTGTCGATCTACGAGGACGTGACGATACAGCGGCACGCCGAGGAAGAGATGAAAGAGCAGCATCGCCGCTTTGACGCCGCGCTCGCCAACATGTCGCAAGGCCTGTTGATGTACGACGCCGACGGCAAGATGATCGTGCGCAATCAGCGTTTCCTTGAACTCTACAACGTCACCGCGGCCGACTTGCCGTTCGGGACGACACACCGCGACGCCCTCGAACGACTGCTTGAGCTCGGCATTTATACCCAGATCGATGTCGACAGCGAGGTCGCCAAGACCGAAGCCTGCCTGCGGGCGGGCAAGATGCATTCGACTTACCGCTATCTYTCCGACGGCAGGACGTTCCTGGTYGTACGCCAGCCGATGAGCGGCGGCTGGGTGGTGACCTTCGACGACGTCACCGAACGGCGGCGCGCTGAGGAGCGCATGACCCATCTTGCCCATCACGACACGCTGACCAATCTGCCCAACCGCTCGATGTTCCGCGAGCGGCTGGACCAGGCTTTAGCCGAGAAGAAGGTCGCGCCGCTGGCGATCTTCTCGCTCGATCTYGATCGCTTCAAGGCCGTCAACGACACGTTCGGGCATCCGGCCGGGGACTGGCTGCTGCAATGCGTGGCCGGGCGGCTACGGCGCTGCCTGCGCAGCGAAAAGGATATGGTGGCCCGCTTCGGCGGCGACGAGTTCGCCATCATCCAATTCGACATCAAGACAGTCGCCGACGCCGAGAAGCTTGCGAAGCGCATCGTCGACATCATCGGCAAGCCTTATCGCGACAAGGGTCGAGAAATGCATGTCGGGGTAAGCTTGGGGATCGCGCTCTATCCCGGCGACGGACAGGACGCCGACACACTGCTCATGAACGCTGACATGGCGCTCTACCGGGGCAAGAGCGAGGGTCGCAACATCCACCGCTTCTTCGAGCCAGGCATGGACGCCATGGTGCGGGCGCGCCGCATGCTCGAAACCGATCTCGAAGCTGCGGTGCCCAGGCGCGAGTTCGAACTCGACTTCCAGCCGATCCTCAACATCGCCTCGGGCGAGATCGTCGGCGCCGAAGCGCTGATGCGCTGGCGCTCGCCTTCGCGCGGCCTTGTCCCGCCGGAAGATTTCATCCCCGTTGCGGAAGAGACCGGCCTGATCGTGCAATTGGGCGACTGGGCATTGCGCAGGGCCTGCAGCGTGGCAGTAAGCTGGCCGCAGGACGTGCGAATGGCGGTCAATGTCTCCGCGGCCCAGATCAAGAGCGGCGGTTACGCCCGCAGCGTGATCTCGGCGCTGGCATCTTCCGGCCTGCCTGCCGGCCGGCTGGAGCTCGAGATCACCGAAACGGTGATGATGGATGAGAGCGATACGGTGCTGCGGACGCTCAGCCAGTTGCGCGGGCTTGGCGTCCGCATCGCGCTCGACGATTTCGGGACCGGCTATTCCTCGCTCGGCTACCTGCGTCGCTTCCCCGTCGACAAGATCAAGATCGACCGTTCCTTCATCCACGACCTCGACAGGCGCGACACGGCGGCGATCGTGCGTACCGTCGTCGGGCTCGGCGCCGAGCTCGGCATCACCGTCACCGCCGAAGGGGTCGAGACCGAAGCACAGCTCGACATGCTGCGCGGGGCCGGCTGCGGCGAGGCGCAAGGCTATTTGATCGGAGTGCCGGCCGAGGCGTCCGAAATGAACAGGCTGCTGCGCTCGCAGGCCCTGTTGCGCCAGTCCGGGTAAAGCGCGGTCGCGCGTCAGCGCAGCGTCTCGATATATTTCTCGTGGAAGCTGACATAGCCGGGCTCGACCACTTTCAGATGCCGTTCGATCAGCCGATGGAACTCCGGCAATTGATGGAACGGCACGCCAGGATAGGCATGATGCTCGGCGTGGTACGGCATGTTCCAGGCGAGCTTGCGCACCACCCAGTTGGTGATCGTGGTCCGGGTGTTTTCCAGCATGTTGGCGACGAAGGGGCAACGGCCGTGCTCGGCCAGCAGATACAGTCTCAGGAATGGCTGGCCGAGCAGCGCCGGCACCACCCAGACATAGAGCACTGCCGTTGTCCTGAACCAGACCGAGAGCGCCAGCACGACGAGGTAGAAGGCGATCATTGCCCGCGCCTCGGCCTGCACCTTGGGCAGGCCCTTCGGCGGCACATAGCTGTCGCGGCAGCGGCCGGTCGCATTGGTGTAGAGCGTCTTGAAATGGCCCCACCACACCGGCAGGCCCGAGACATGGACGATGTAGTGCCGCACCGTCTCCGGTTTCGGGAAGGCCAGYTCCGGATCGTTCTCCGGATCCTGGGTGAAACGGTGATGGGCGAAGTGGAAGTAGCGGAACCAGTCGACGGGCAAGGCCAGCACCAGGCTGCAGAGGCGCGCGACCGCGTCGTTCAACCACTGCGTCCTGAACGCCGTGCGGTGCAGCGTCTCATGCAGCAGCGTGAACAGGAAGACGATCAATATGCCCTGCGGCAGCATCAGCAGCGGCCAGAACGGCACTTTCGCCGCGATCAGCACGCCAAGGACGACGATCGCGCCGAAATGGCAAGCGAACTGGATGAGGGCTGGCACGTCCGACTTGCCGGTCAACCGGCCGCGCTCCTCATTCGTCAAGGAGGCGATGACATCGCGGTGGTCGATGGTTTCTTTGTGGTCGATTGCGTTCATGCGACCAAGCTACTCCTGCAAGAAACCTTTCGAAAAGCGAGGTTTTCTGTAAAATAGATAAGGTGAACTTATCTATTGGAATCGCCATGGTCGCACTTCCATCGCTGCGCGGACTTCAGGCCTTCGAAGCCGCGGCGCGCACGGGCAGCTTCGCCGCCGCGGCGGAAGAGCTGTCGGTGTCCGCCGCCGCCGTCAGCCAGCTCATCCGCACGGTCGAGGAGCAGATGGGCCGCAAGCTCTTCCATCGCCTCAACCGGCGTGTGGTGCTGTCGGAAGCCGGCGTCGAGATGCTGCCCAGGCTCACCATGGCCTTCCAGGAGATCGGCAGCGTCGCGCGGGATGTCGGCGACGCCTTCCGCCCGCGGCTCGTCATTTCGGTGCCGCCCTCCATGGCGATGGGCTGGCTTTCGGAACGTCTCGCCGGTTTCGTCGCAAGCCATGGCGCCGTCGACATATCCTTGAGAGGCGACGACGATCCGGCGCCGTTCGAGCACGAACTGATCGACATCCGGCTCTCCTACGGCCCGCATTATCGCGAACACCCGACCGAGGACATCGTCAGGGACGCAGTCTATCCCGTCTGCGCGCCGCGGCTTGCCGGCGCGATCAGGTCCGAAAGCCTAGCCGGCCTGCCATTGATCCACACCGATTGGGGACCGACGGGAGCGTCCTTCCCATCCTGGCGCAACTGGTTCGAAGCGGCCGGCATCGATTCTGGCCGGGCGGTACGGCGCGGTCTCTCGGCGAATTCGTCGCGCTCGGCACTCGATCTCGCTATCACGGGGCTGGGCGTGGCTTTGGCGCAAGGGATCTACTGCGCCCGGGCGCTGGAAGACGGCAGGCTCGTTCGACCCGCTTGCCGAGCGCTCGATCTGCGACAACCCTATTGCCTGACCATCCCGGAGCGCAGCGCAAGGCGGGATGTGGTGGCGGCGTTCCGAGAATGGCTGATCGAGGAATGCGTGCGTTCGGTCAGATCGCCTGCGCTGATGGCCCGATCATGGGACAGCCAGTAGCCGGGAGCGCCGTCAAAGGTGCCCGCTCAGCGCCGCGACCATGTCCTTGTTGGTCGCCACGGGGACGATCTCGAACTCCACAAGGTCCGCCCATTCGATGACCCAGCGCTGTAGCAGCGTGGCGTCTTCGGCTTCCACCAGCAGGAAGCAGCGGCTCATATCCGCCGCGATCCAGCTGTGATGCACGACGAGCTCGTCCGGCTTCAGCCGACCGTGATCACGGAAGCGGCGGTAGATATCCTTGCGGTCGCAGCCGCGAAAATCCTCGGTGACGAAAAACAGCATCCTTGTCCTCCTATTCGGACGATCTATCGGCCCGACCGCTCCAGGCGCTCCAGGAACCATTGCGTCAGCCGCACCCAGAGGTCGTCCTTCTCGCCGGAATCCTCCCAACCATGATCGAGATTGGGGTTGTCGTTGACCTCGATGACGAAGACGCCGTCCTTGGTCTCCTTGAGGTCGACGCCGTAGAGACCGTCGCCGATGCAGCGCGCCGCCTTGACCGCCGTCTCGACGACATGGGGCGGCGTTTCCTTCAGCGTAAAAGTCTTGATGCCGCCCTGGTCGGGCTTGCCGTTGGCCTTGTGGTTGACGATCTGCCAGTGCTTCTTGGCCATCAGATAGTGGACGGCAAACAGCGGCTGGCCGCCGAGCACGCCGACGCGCCAGTCATAGTCCGTCGGGATGAATTTTTGCGCGATGAGGAGGTCGGAATCCTCGAGCCACTCAGTGGCGAGCTTGGTGAGTTCGGCCAGGTTCTCGCATTTCTTCACGCCGCGCGAGAAGGACGAATCCGGGATCTTCAGCACCAGCGGGAAGCCCAGCGTCTGCGCCGCGAGCTCCAGGTCCGGAGGGGCGGCGATCATCACGGTCGGCGGCACCGGCACCTTGTTGTAGGTCATCAGTTCGTTGAGATAGACCTTGTTGGTGCAGCGGATCATCGACAGCGGATCGTCGATGACCGGCATGCCTTCCTGCTGGGCGCGGCGCGCGAAACGGTAGGTGTGGTTGGAGATCGACGTCGTCTCGCGGATGAACAGCGCGTCGTAATTGGCGAGCTTGGCGAGATCCTTCTTGGTGATCGGCTCGACTTCGACGCCCATCTTCTCGGCGATCCTCGCCCAGTAGCGCAGCGAGGATATCTGCGACGGCGGCAATTCCTCATGCGGATCGACCAGCGTGGCAAAGGTGTAGCGCGCCGGCGTGCGGCCCTTCGTGTCGCGCCACTCGCGGTTGGTGTAGGTCTCCAGGCATTGCAGGAAGAAGGCTTCTTCTTCGTCGTTCATGCGGGCAATCGGCAGGAAGCCGATCTTGCGGATCGAGGCCCATTCGGCGCTGTCCTTGATATGGACCTCCAGCGCCGGCGCGCGGAACCAGTCGAACAGGAGCTTGGTGAAGCGGTCCCACACCTTCGACGGGCCGATGCCGAAGAAGACGGCGACCTTCGAGGGGAAGGTTCCGCCGAGATCCTTGCGGCATTTGTTCAGCGCCAACTCGAGTTCCGGCAGCGCGTGCTCGTAGAGCTTGCGCTCCGACAGGTCGATCATGGTCTCGACGGTCGGGATCACCTTGTGGCCGCGCGAACCGGCCAGCAGCGAGGCATAATAGCCGCGGCTCTGGTAGCCGTAGTTGTTCGACAGGTTGATCACCTTGGGCCGCTGGCCGCGGAACAGCGCGGGGTGGGCGAGATACTCGCGGTTGGTGATGATCTTGTGCGGCGTCGCCACCTGGTCGAGATCGCTCTGCCTGCCGGTAAGGATGACCCAGGTCATTGTTTCAGCGTTTTCCCAGAGTGATGGCGGCGCGCAATCCGTCGCGGCCGAACTGAGCCATGTTCATGAAGATGCCGTAKGGCACGGGGATGTTGGCKGCATCKAGGATGGTTTCCTGCTTTTCGRCCTCGACCCAGGGRTCGTGGATCAGGATATGGTCGCCGTCATCGCCGATCGCCAGCACCCAGTGCGGCACTTTCTTGCCGAACATCARGAAGCCGCTGACCAGCACCAGCACMAGYTTGCCGTCGGCAAGGGCCGCGCGGATATCGTCGATGSCGAATGCACGGTAATTCGCCGGAATGCCGTAAAGTTCGGCACGACGGCGAAAGTCGACCTGGGCAAGTTCCATCACCCGGCGCTTCTCCTGGCTGCGCACCGACTGCAGGAACAGCGCGCCATAGAAGGAGACGAAGATTTCGGCGGCCAGTCCGCTCTCATAGCCCGCGACCGCCAGGCCGAAGGGCTCGCAGCCGCCMGGGCCYGACATCATGAAGACGGTCGTGGCCTCGCGCCACAGGCGGATCTCCATGACGGGATCGGGCACGAAGCCGCGGTCGAAATTGGCCATCGCCATCATMAGGCAGCACGGGCCGCAGGTGAATTCGCAAGTCTGCTGATAAAACGGCACCCTGGTGCTTTTCGGCGCATCGCCGCGCAGTGCCTTTTCGTAGCGCAGCGCCGCGGCGCCGTCCTCGTARTAGTCGGGCTCGCGGCCTATTTTGCGATAGCCGCCGCGTTCATAGGCGCGGATAGCACGCTGGTTGTCCTCGCGCACCTCGAGCCTGAGCATCAGGCGGCCGTGCTCGTAAGCCGCCTCCTCGGCGGCTGCCAGAAGCTGGCGGCCGATGCCGATCCGGCCGAAGAAGGGGCCGACAGCGATGGAATAAAGGCGCGCCACGCCGCTGCCCTTGCGAAACAGCACAACTGCGTAGCCGGCGACATGGCCGCCGTTTTCGGCCACCAGCATCTCGGCGGTCTCGCGCTCGATGAACTGACGGAAGGATCGCCGGGACAGGCGATCACCTGGGAAAACAGCCTTCTCGATGGCGGCGAGGTCATCGACGTCTGACGCGCGGGCCTTTCGAATCTCGGCAGGCATGCGGGCTTGGGAGAACCTCGATTGGGTTGCGGAAACGGCCCCGTTGAAAGCGTCGCAAACACCGGCCGAAACGCCGATATTCATCAAGCGCTATCGCTCCTTGATTAGGGCCGAATTGTGACAGTTGCCGCGGYGGTAAGAAAGCGCGGAATCTATGAACAGGATCGTCRTATGGAAGGGCTGCCGGCTGCCGCAAACCGCAGCCGGCTTCAGCTCGAAATACCGGCCAGAAGCTGACCGTAGGCGCTCTTGGCGACCTCGGAAAGACGCTCCGGCGGCAGCGAGCCGACCACGGCGCAGCCATAGCCCTTGTCCGCCCAGTAGACCGCCTCCGGCCCGTCCGCCTCCGCCGTATAGGTGCCCCTGGTRGCCTGRGACGATTCGGCGGTGACGAAGAGCGAGATGCGCTCGCCATTGGCGTYTTCGTAGAGCAGCATCGCGGCCTTGCCCCGCTCACCCGCGGGCAACAGCCTGCCGCCAACCAGCTCGAAGCCTTCGGCCGCAAGGTCGGGCGCGATCAGCTTCAGCCCGATCCTGTTCGATAGCCAGGTTTGCAGGTGCTCCTTGTCGCTCGCCGGAACCTCCACCGCGTGACGCTTCTCGGCGGCGTAGATGACATGCGCGGCAATCGCCTGCTCGGCAAGCCGATCATCGCCGTCGCTGCCGCGCCCAACGCGGTCGATGCCGGCGAAATACCCGCCGGCCCCACCGACCATCAGCACGGCGGCGGCCGCCGCCGAAAGCCACCAGCGCGAACGCCACTGAGGCGCCCTCGCCGGCGCCTCGCCCAGCAACGCTTTCCTCAGCCTTGCCGGCACGGGTTCGTCCATCACGCCGGCGAAAGCCGCGCTCAGGGCGGCACGATCGGCGACGTAGCGGGCGCTCTTCGCCTTCATCTCGGGATTGGCGTCGAGCCAGGCGTCATAGGCCATGCGCTCYTCGCCCGGCAGTTCGCCGTCGAGGGCCATGTGGATGTCGCGTTCGGAGAAATCGCGCCGGGTCATTTCTCGACGATCCTTATCGAACGACGGCGCGTGGAATCGTCGAGCAGGCCGCGCAGTTCCTCGCGGCCGCGCGCGATGCGCGACATCAGCGTGCCGGCCGGCACACCCAGGATGTTGGCGGCCTCGGCGTAGGAAAACCCTTCGATGGCGACCATGACCAATGCCGCGCGGCGATCGGGGCTGATCGCCTGCAAGGCATCCATGATCTCGCGCGAGGCGACGCTCTCGACCTGATCGGCGGGCGCGGATTGGGCTTCACCGGCTTCGAGGGGCAGCATCGCCGCCTCACCGCGCCGGTTCACCTTCCGCATCTGGTCGATGAACAGATGATGCATGATCGTAAACAGCCACCTCCGGGGGCTTTCTCCAGTCTGCCAATTGTCAAGCCGCACAAGCGCCCGCTCCAGGCAATCCTGGACGAGGTCGTCGGCAGAATCGCGATTGCGCAGCARCGAGCGCGCGTAACGGCGCAAGCGCGGTATCTCGCTCAGGATCGCTGACTTCTTGTCGTCCATAACCGCTTGTTTCGAGGTCGTTTCCCATACGATTGAACGCGCCTTCCCGGCACGGCGCAAGCAGTCATCGCGAAGCGGCCCACCCGCTCCGGTACCCAAGCACCTGACTAACGACGGCCGTTGCGGGTTTATTCCCGGCCATTCGATTGTCGAAGCTATGATCTATGCCAGATCCGTCTGAAGAAAGTCGCCGCCCTTGTATAGCAGGGGGACGTCGAGCGCCTTGGCGCATGCATAGGCGAAGCAATCTCCAAAATTGAGATCCGCCGGATGGCCGACCGCCTTGCCGTAACGAATGCTGGCGTCGATGGCGCGCGTGCCGATGTCTTCATCGACAGGTACATTGCGGGCATCAATTTCCACAATGAAGGTATCCACCAAATCGCGTGCCGCCGCCAGCATTTCGGGAGTCGGCTTTTTGGCACCAGCGCCTAGTCGCCCGAGTGCAAATGTTGCCTCGACCCTGACYAGGGCCGAAACATGAAGCGGGCCAGCGGTATCGAGAATMCGTTTTAGCAGGTCCTCCCAGCCYAGCWCTTTGGCAAGAATCGCSACGATCACCGATGCGTCGACGAACATCAGTCTYCCCACATCCCGTCCATGAACGCCTTCATGTCGACGGTTGGGTCGAACGGTCCCAATKCAGCCGCCGCTTGCGCCTGAAGRACAGCGACCCTTTCACGCAGCGGCGTTCTCGCGCGATTGCGCTCCAGYTCATGCAAAAGCGCGGTCCTTACGGCTTCTGTTTTGCTGGAGGCGTTGGTCTCGCGCTGCAATTTGGTCGCCAGAGCGTCGACCTCGTCGTCGCGAATGTAGAGCGGCATCCGAATATCTCCTATTGAATATTCACATATTCCATTTTGAATATTCAAACAAGGAGTGACTTCACCCCTCCCTCGCAGCCCTTGTCAGCAACCGCTGGTAGAACAGGCCTATGCCGATCAGCACAGCGCCCAGGCCGATGAAGGAGAGCGCGCGCAGCACGCCTTCCAGCTCCGACATGTCGAAGAGGAAGACCTTCAACACCGCAACGGCGATCAGCACGGCGGAAGCGATGCGCAGCACTTGCGATCTGAGCCGGACGCCAGCGGCGAGCAGCGCCACCCCGATGACCAGCCAGAGCGCCGAATAGGTATAGGTTTCGAGTTGACCGAGCCCGCTCCACAAGGCGATGAACTCGCCCTTGAACAGGCGCCGCACCGACAGCGTCGCATAGGCGAAAGCGAGCAGAGCGGCGACCAGTGCCAGCATCGCCGCATACCATTGCGGACGTTTGTCGCGGACATAGAGCGCCAGCGCGCCGGCGGCGATTGCCGGCAAGAGGTAGGCCAGGAACAACAGGTTGAACACCGGTATGGTACCGGTCGACTCGTCGGTGAACAGCGGGTTCAGCACCGCAAAGTGCTGGACGGCGATGAGGCCTGCCGACACCACGCCGGCGGCCATCGATCCGTAGCGCAGCACCGAGCTCGGCGCGCGCAGGTCGATGGCGACCAGAATGGCGCCGGCGCCGAGCGCGATCAGCGTATAGATTGCCTGTTCGGCGAGCGTGACTGTGCCGGTGTCGATGACGCCGCCATGCATGGCGTGGCGCACCAGCATCGCGACGGTAAGCAGGCCAAACAGCGCCGACGCCGCCTCCATGGCGAGGCGCGGCCGCCCATTGGTGGTGCGCGCCAGCTGCCAGGCGGCTAAGCCGAAGGCCAGCGCCGGCACGCCATAGCCCGGCAGCAGCCAGTTGAAGACCGGCGTTTTCGACAATATCGCCGCGCCCACGATGGTGGGGTCGAAGGCGACGCGGCCGAGCACGGCGACCGCCCCACCGACGGCGATCCAGCCGAGCACCGGGTAAGAGCGCCAGCGCGTCGCCAGCGCCGGAACGATCGTAGCAGCGCCGAGAAGCACCGTCGTCCAGCCGGAGCCGAAAGCCATATGCAGCATCAGGAGGGCGGCAAAGCCGGCGCCGGCGAGCGCGAAGGAGACGGCGGGACCGCCATGAAGCGGCGGTTGCTCGGCGCGTGCGATCCACTCGCCGCCGGCGGAAAAGACCAGCGCCAGGAGCAGCGCGGGCAGCGCATAGCCGAGATCGCGGTCGATATCGCCGAAGGTGACCCACAGCGCGGTCAGCACGACCAGCGGCACGACCACGCCCCATGCCGCCCAGCATGCGGCGTGGACCGGTGCGCTGGCCGCAAAGCGGCGTGCGGCCCAGAAACCTGCCGCGACGAAGAGCAGTATAAGGGCGATGCCGATGCGGAAGTTCAGCGTGTCGGCTGTGATCAGCGGCTTGGCTCCCAGGCCGACATCGAGCGCATCGGCGCCAATGACGGTCGGAGGAACCATGCCGACATAGATCAGCACCGTCGTCAGACCGGCAGCGAAGACCAGGGGCAAAGCGCGCGGCCTGTAGAGTGCGACCGCCACGAGCGCGGCAAGCAGCATCGCGCCGTGCAAGGCGTCGCCGGCCTTGGCGAAAACCGGGTCCTCCGCGAGCTCGAGCGCGGTCAGCGTCACGAAGAATCCCGGCACGATCGACGGCCAGTCGAAGCCGGATTCGGCGTTGTCGCGACCTTCCCGCCCGACAAGGGCGAGCCAGACGAGGGCAAGCACGGCGAGCGTGGCCAAGCTGATGAACAGCACCGCGGCGAGGTTCATCTCCGCCGCGTCGGTCATATAAAGCATGGTCCAGATGCCGCTGCCGGCGAAGGCCGCGGCGACCAGCGTCTTCCAGTCGCGGATGCGGGCGATCGCGGCGGTGGCGGCAAGCACGATCGCCAGATAGACGAACAGCGCCCAGGGGTTGGGCGCCTGCGTGGCGACGAGCGCCGGCGTGAGCATGGCGCCGACGAGGCCGATGCCGGCGAGCGCCAGGCCGTGGACCAGCGAGGCAGCGATGGCCGCGATGCCGATGGCGCCGAGAAGCGTGAAGGCCAGCGCCGGGCCGATGAAGCCGTATATTCCATGCGCGGCGTAGACCGTGCCGAACAAGATGAAGGCGCCGGCCGCCGTCAGGATTGCCGGGATGTAGGCGCCCGCGGCACCCTGCACGGGCACCCTGAAGCCGGTGCGCCGGATGAACTCGGCGCCGGCAATCAGCAACAGTCCGAGGATCGCAGCCATGGTGAGGCGCACGCCGGGGCCGAAAATGCCGGCCTCGATGGTGTAGCGGATCAGGAACAGGCCGCCCAGCGCCAGCGCGATGCCGCCGACCCAGACCGCCCAGCGTGTGCCGAGCGCCGTTTCGACATCGGTCCGGCGGGCAGCCCTCCCAGGCGCCCCGGCTTCGGCTGGCGCGGCAGGCTTCGCCGGTTCGGATGGCTCAGCTGGTTCGGCCGCAGTTCCCTCCCCTTTGCCCCACGGCCCGGACACGACCTCGGCGTCGGCGGCTTCAGGTTTCGCAGCGACGATGCCGGGCGCGGCAAGGTCCGCGGCAGGCAAGGGAGCCGCCTCCCGCGGCGCTCCTTCGGCCACGGCTTGCTCGGAGGCTTTGGCCGGGGGCACCGCCGCGCCTGAGGGAGCGAGGCCGCGCAGCGCGCCGAGCTCGCGCTCGATCAAGGCGATCCGGCCCTGCATGCGCGAAACGATGACGAACAAAGCGATGACGGCGGCGATGGAAATCAGGCTGAAAAACATCGCGGTTTCCCTCAAAACCAGACCAGTCGTGGCCGACAAATGCGGCAATGAGACGGCTACTGAAATCAGCGCATGGCGGCCCGAAAGATCGAGCATGTTTCGGCGCCGATTGCCAGCAACCGCGAAGCGTTATCCAACGGCAACACGCCGAAATGGCCGGAGCTCAAGTAACGAAATTACCTGCCGCCTGCCGCGAAATACTCGTGCTATTCTCGAAAGCTCGCAGGAATAGAGGATGACCAATGCCGCAACGAAGCGCGGGCCTTTTGATCTACAGGCGAACCGCAGGCGTTTTCGAGTTCCTGCTGGTCCACCCCGGCGGCCCGTTCTGGGCGAGGAAGGACGAAGGCGCATGGTCGATCCCGAAAGGGCTCATCGACGAAAACGAGGACGAGCTGGAGGCCGCGCGGCGCGAGGCGGAGGAAGAGCTGGGCATTGCCATCGACGGCGACTTCCAGCCGGTGGGAAGCTACAAGCAACCGGGCGGGAAGATCGTGATCGCCTGGAGCGTCGAGGGCGACATCGATGCCGATACCGTCAAAAGCAACATGTTCACCATGGAATGGCCGCCGAAGTCTGGCGCCATGAAGGAATTTCCCGAAGTGGACAAGGCCGGCTGGTTTTCGCTCCCCGAAGCCGGTTTGAAAATCCTGAAGGGCCAGCGCGCCATCCTCGACGATTTTATGGAGCGGTGCAGAGGCGGATAGGCGCCCGCCCTATTGTCCGGCGCGTTCGACCATTTTGACCGATGCATGATGCCGGCGCAGCGCAGCCAGAAAGCCGGCGCGGGCGTCAGGCGCCTCGATGCCGCGCGGCTCGTAAACGTGGCGGGTGAAGAAGAAGCCGGTGAGCCGGAAGGCGTCGTCGAGCGCCGCAGCGTCGGCGCGCAGTCCGGAGCCGCGCTGCAGGAAGGCAGGCAGCGCCAGCATCTTGTCGCGCCAGGGCGCTCCGGCGGCGCGCGAGACGGCGCGTCCGGATTTCGGCGAGACATAGGCGAGGTCCTGCCTCGTGCCGGTCGCCGCGCATTGGCTGAGATCGAGGCCGAAGCCGAGCTCATCCAGGATGAGAAGCTCGAAACGCGCCACCAGCTCGCCTGCCGCGTCGGCGTCGTCGAGATGGGAGATCATCACCGCCAGCGCCTCATAAAGGCCGCCATGCGCATCGCGCTCGGGCAGAAGACGCAGATGCGCGGCCATGGTCTGCAAACCGTAGACGGCGACCGCGCTGTCCATGAGACGCGCCGCATTCATCTCGATCGCCTCGGCCTGGAAGATGCCGAGATGCTCGTCGAGCCGCGCCCGCCACAGGAGATCGACGCGGTTGCCGGGCTGCAGCACCGGCTGCTGCTTGCGCGAGCGGCCGCCGCGCACMAGGCCGAGATGSCGGCCATGGGCRCGCGTCATCACCTCGAGGATGGCGCTGGTTTCGCCATGCTTGCGGGTGCCGAGAACGATTCCCTCGTCGCGCCATTCCATGAGCAGAGCTTTTCACCCGTTGGGCGGCGAAATCAAGATAAGGCGCTCTGCTTGTACGTATTATGTGCGTACGTTATATTTGGGATAGAGGAACGTGCCATGCCCAAACCAGCGAGCGACAAAACCGAGCGCTTCAACATCCGCATACGGCCCGCGCAAAAGGCGATGATCGCCCGCGCGGCGGCGCTCTCGCACAAGGACATGACCGATTTCATCCTCGACAAGGTGCTGCCCGAAGCGGAAGCCGTGATCAAGGCGGTTGAAAAGACCGAGGTCTCGGATCGCGATTTCAAACGCATTCTCGACCTGCTCGAACATCCTCCAAGGCCCAATGCGAAATTGCGCGCCGCAATAGCGGCTCTTCCAGACACGATATGACGCCGCCGCGATGGCATGAGGAGCCCATCTCGAAAGCGCATGATCGCGCCTCCTTCGATTGCGGCGATGAACAGATGAATGACTTTCTGCGGCGGTTCGCACGGCAGAGCCATGAGCAGAACGCCTCGAAGACGTTTTGTGCGATCGACGACGCGCAACCCAGCCGCGTCCTTGGTTTCTACACGATCGCTCCTTCCGCCGTTGCTCACGGGCAGGTCCCCGCGACCATGACGCGGAGCCTCGCCCGACACGAGGTGTCCGGATTCAAGCTGGCCCGGCTTGCGACCGATCTGGCGGTGGCGGAACGAGGTCTCGGGGGCCAACTGCTCGCCGCGGCCGCCTTGCGCTGCCTGCGTGTCGCCGCCGAGGGCGGCGGCCTGCTTCTGATCATCGATGCCAAAAGCGAGCGCGCCGCGAACTGGTACCGGGGATACGGCGCCGAACCGCTGGCGGGAAAACCGCTGACACTGGTCATGCCGCTGGCGACCTTCGCCGCCGATCTCCGGGCGAAAGGCTTGCTGTAAGCTGGTCACCGGTGCTTTCTAGAGCACGCCGGACATCGTCGCGGGACGCGTCAGCTCGGAAACTCCAGCCCCATCTCGCGGTAGCGCTCGGGGTCGTCGCCCCAGTTCTCGCGCACCTTCACGAACAGGAAGAGGTGGACCTTCTGCTCGAGGATCTCGGCGATCTCGGTGCGCGCCGCCTGGCCGATGGCGCGGATCGTCTCGCCCTTGTGGCCGAGCACGATCTTCTTCTGGCTGTCGCGCTCGACATAGATGACCTGCTCGATGCGCACCGAGCCGTCCTTCTTCTCTTCCCATTTCTCCGTCTCGATATGGGAGGAATAGGGAAGTTCCTGATGCAGCCGCAGATAAAGCTTCTCGCGGGTGATCTCGGCCGCGAGCTGGCGCATCGGCAGGTCGGAGATCTGATCCTCCGGATAGTACCAGGGACCGGCGGGAAGCGTCTCGGCCAGATAGTCGAGCAGGTCCTTGCAGCCTGAGCCGGTCAGCGCCGAAACCATGAAGGTCCGTTTGAAGGGAACGCGCTCGTTCGCCGTTGCCGCCAACGCCAGAAGCGTCTCGGGCTTGACGCGATCGACCTTGTTGAGGACGAGGAGCATCGGCTGCCGGACATCCTTCAGCCGGTCGAGGATGGCGTCGGCGTCGCCCCTGATGCCGCGCTCGGCATCGATCAGCAGCACGACCACATCGGCGTCCTTSGCGCCRCCCCAGGCGGTGGTGACCATCGCMGTRTCCAGCCGCCGCTTCGGCTTGAAGATGCCSGGCGTRTCGACRAAGACGATCTGCGCGTTCTCATGCGTGGCGATCCCGCGCACGATCGCGCGGGTGGTCTGCACCTTGTGGGTSACGATCGACACCTTGGCGCCGACMAGYTGGTTGACCAGCGTCGACTTGCCGGCRTTGGGGGCGCCGATCAGCGCGACGAAGCCGGAACGCGTCGCGGSAGCTTCCGGKGTTTSRMCKTCMGTCATGCCGCGCTCCATACGCCTTCACGCAGCAGAAGGGCCGCCGCYGCCGCCTGTTCCGCCTCGCGYTTCGAACGGCCGCTKCCGATGGCCGGCGCGAAGGCGCCGACCTTGACGCTGACCGTRAACAKCGGATCGTGATCCGGGCCTTCGCGGCCGTCGACCTGGTAGGCYGGCGTGGCGCCGGACGCCGCCTGATGCGCCCATTCCTGCAATTCCGTCTTGGCGTCGCGGCGGGCGGCGCCGATCGCCTGCGAGCGCGGCCGCCAATAGCGGTGGATGAACGCGCGGGCCGTCTCAAGCCCCCCATCCAGGTAAAGCACGGCAATCAGCGATTCCAGCGCATCGGCGCGCAGATTGGTGCGCTTGCGGCCTTCGAGGTTGCGCACGTCGGAGCCGGCGCGAACCAGGTCCGGCAGGCCGATTTCCTCGGCAATTTCGGAGAGTGCCTCGGCATTGACCAGCGCGTTCAGGCGCAGCGACAACTCGCCCTCGGCGGCATCCGGAAAGGCGGCGAGCAGCATGTCGGCAACGACCAGGCCAAGAACCCGGTCGCCCAGGAACTCGAAGCGTTCGTAGTCGACGCCCGCGTGGCTGGAACGCGCGCTGGCGTGGGTCAGCGCCCGCTGCAGGCGCTGACGGTCGGCGAAGGCATGGCCGGTGCGCTCGACAAGCGCCTCGGCAAGGGCATCGGCGCTCAGACGCTTGGTGGCCGCCATGACCTTAGTGGACGAAATTGAACAGGCGCCCGGCGCGCATTTCCGACGGCCACTTCCAGACCTCGAGCGGGCTCGCGCCACCGGCGATCGAGAAGAAGATGACGTTGGCGCGGCCGACAAGGTTCTCAGCCGGCACGTAGCCGACCGAGAAGCGGCTGTCGGAGGAGTTGTCGCGGTTGTCGCCCATCATGAAATAATGGCCGGCCGGCACGTCGAACTCGCGCGTGTTGTCTCCGATCGAGTTGGGCGTCAGGTCCAGCGTGTCGTAGGTGACGCCATTGGGCAGCGTCTCGCGATAGACATCGACCGGGCGGTCGACCTCGGTGATGTCGGGGTTGTCGATCTGGCCGACYTTCRCCCGCGGCACGCCGACGCCGTTGATGAAGAGCTGGCCGTCCTTCATCTGGATCTTGTCGCCCGGCAGGCCGACGACGCGCTTGATGTAGTCGACGGAAGGGTCCGGCGGGAACTTGAACACGACGACATCGCCGCGCTTCGGCTCCGAGCCCCAGATGCGGCCCGAGAACAGGTTCGGGCCGAAGGGCAGCGAATAGCGCGAATAGCCATAGGCCCATTTGGTGACGAAGAGATAATCGCCTTCGAGCAGGGTCGGCCGCATCGAGCCCGACGGAATGGAAAAGGGCTGGAAAAGCAGCGTGCGGATGACGAGCGCGAGCAGCAGAGCCTGGATGATGACGGAAAAGGTTTCACCCAGCCCGCCGGATTTCTTCTCGGATTTTTCAGCCACGCTCATGGAGTCCTCGATTGTGCGTTGGTTGGTATAGAGTCTCGGCGCGCGCTGGGCAACGTCATGCCGCTCGTGGTCAGATGGAATTAATGTGGCGCTTCTTCGGCGGGTAACGCCTCGATGATCACAAAGGCTTGAGCCAGCGGGAAATCGTCCGTGATGGTGAGATGGATCAGCGCGCGGTGGCCCCTGGGCAATATCTTCTCAAGCTTGGCGGCGGCGCCTCCCGTCAGCGCCATGGTCGGCGCGCCACTCGGAAGGTTGACCACCCCCATGTCGCGCCAGAACACGCCTTGCGCCATGCCCGTGCCCAACGCCTTGGCGCAGGCCTCCTTGGCGGCGAAGCGTTTGGCATAGGACGCGGCACGCGCCGCGCGGCGCTCCGATTTGGCCTGCTCGATTTCGGTGTAGATGCGCTCAACGAAGCGCCGGCCATGCCGTTCAAGCGACTTCTCGATGCGTCTGATATCGATCAGGTCGCTGCCGATGCCTATGATCATTGCGCGGGCACTTCCGGCCCATCGCCGCGCTTAGCCTTCTCGGCCCGCTCGGCCATGCGCCGCTTCCGCTGCTCACGGAACACGGTCATGCCCCAGCGGGTGATGCCATAGAAGATAAGCCCGACGACCAGGCCGAGCGGCACCGCGCCGATCAGCATCGGCTCCAGCACCGGGTGCCACAGTTTCGCGAACGACAGCGTGTGCATCATTTCGCCGAGATGCTCGGGCGGGCCATGCTTCGGCAGGCGATCATGCAAGATCAGTTTGCCGGTTTCCCACGACGCGCCCCAAAGCAGCGGAAAGGTCAGTGGATTTCCGAAGAACAGCGCGCCAAGCGCTGCCGCCACCAGATTGCCGGCGATGACCCAGCACACTACGGCGGCTACGACGAAGTGGAAGCCAAGCGGGAAAAACGAGGCGAAGACCCCCGCGGCGACACCGGCCGCCACGGAGTGCGGCGTGGCCTTCAGCCGCAGAATGCGTTTGGAAAAATATTGGAACGAACGTGAAAAAGAGCGGCGCGGCCATAGGTGAATACGCACCCGCTCCAGGAGGCCGTCAGGCTCTCGGCGACGAAAAAGCACTCTGTTTCAGTTCCCGGTCCAACACACGCTCCCCTAACCCAGGGTCGCGACGCCATATCCTGCGCTTCCAGGGCGCTGGAAGGCAACAAAACTCTAATATAGCGACAGCCCGGCCCCGGAACAACGAAACGCGCCCGCGATGGTCTGCCGCAGTTGGCAACAAGGGTGCCATTCTGGCGAAACTGAGGAAAAGAGCTGGATGCCAGCCTCATGACGACCCATTCGAGTTGCCCGCCGACGGCGGCGCATGGGCTCTGCCCGGCATATTTGGGGGCACATAAGCTGCCAATACCCGTCAGAGCTACGGCAGCGGTGGTGAGGTTTTGATGTCCCGGGCGGGCGTGGTAAAATACGCGATGGTCCGCATTGATGGTTCTGATCGGCCGCAAAGGCGGCATCCGCTGGAAGTGGGGGGACGACCGCGTGATCTCCCCGTGCATCGTGACGCCAGCCGTGCGCTGCCCGAAATCCGGCTAAAGCTCCCCCTTGCAAAACCAATGAAGGGTTCCCCCAATGCTTGAGCTCGCCCAGGCCGACCGTGTTGAGGTTCTGGTGCTGGTCGACAATGTGACCGACAACCTTTCTTCGGTGCCGAGCTATGTAGAGAACGAGTTGCCGCGACTGTGGAAAAGGGGGCTTCGGGTCTGGTCCGGCCAGTGCATGTGTTGTGCCGCGCACGGCCTGTCCTGCGCAATCACAGCCTGGCGCGACGGCACAGCGCACACGCTCCTGTTCGACACGGGACCGGATGACTGGGTGTTTGAGCGTAACGTCGAGCGTGTTGGCTTTGACATGGGAAGCGTCGGATGCATTGTCCTTTCCCACGGCCATTGGGACCATTGCGGCGCAATGTTACGAGCGCTGGAGATGATCCAGTTGAAGAACGGCGGTCGCCCAGTCCCCACCTATATGCATCCCGGCATGTATCGGACCCGCGCGATGCGTGCGCCGGATGGATCGATGCGGCCCTTCGCGGATGTTCCGAGTCAAACTCAACTTGAGCAACAGGGTGCTCTGGTAGTCCACGCAACAGCGCCGCAACTGATCCTCGATGACCTATTCTATATCAGCGGCGAGATCCCGCGCGTCACTGCATTCGAGACTGGCATGCAGGGCCAGCACCGCCGAACGGAAGACAGGCAGGGTTGGGAGCCGGACCCTCTCATCATGGATGAGCGATTTGTGGCGGTCGCGGTAAAAGATAGAGGCATCATCGTCTTTACGGCATGTTCTCACGCAGGTGTCGTCAACGTAATGACCCACGCCCGCGACTGCTTCCCGGGGTTAGCACTGCACGCCGTGATGGGAGGTTTTCATCTATCCGGCGGCAATGAGCGCGTCATCCAGGAAACCGTCGACGCCCTGCGCGCATTCGATCTGAAAACCATTGCCGCCGCCCATTGCACCGGCTGGCGCGCAGTGAGCGCGCTTGCAACCGCGTTCGGTGACGCATTGGCGCCGGCTGCTGTGGGCAAGACATATCGCTTTTGACTTCGACAACCGACCGGCAGTAAGTTGCACGAGCCGACCTTCAGGGAGGCGACTATGGCATTGTTCGTTGTGCGTCATCAGCATGCTGCCGAGCGTTGCCCAGCTCAGGACCCCCACATGGGGGCCATGCTATTGAATCACCTGAGCCGCCCAAGCGTCAGACAGTACAGTGTGGAGATCCGGGGCGAGGCCGTCGTGCAGGGCGAGCATACCTTGTACCTCATCGTTGACGCTGACGATGAGGGCCGCCTGCGCGAGTTCATGAAGCCGTTCCAGACGGTCGGCACCCTGGACATCTACCCCGCCTCGACATGCGCCCGCGTGGTCGCGAGCGGCGGTTGCGGCGCGGCGATGCCAGTGAGCGAACTCGTGCCGGCGCTGGATCCCGAAGAGGCTTGCCAGAACGCCATCGACGCCGGCCTGGTGGTTCATCGTGCGTATCCGCTCAATTGTGAGACCTCGATTCCGGCGCTGATCGGCGGCGTGGTCATGCCAAATGCGCATTTCTACGTCCGCAATCACTTCCAGGTCCCCAACCTCGACCCGGCCGCCTTTCGGCTCGTCGTTGGCGGCCTGGTGGAACGACCGCTGAACCTARGCTTGCGAGATCTCCACAACATGCCGTCGCAGACGCTAATCGTCACCCTCGAGTGCGCTGGAAACGGCCGCATGAAGTTCGACCCGCCCATCGAGGGCGAGAAATGGGACCTGGGGGCCGTCAGCACGGCAGAGTGGACTGGAGTGTCGCTGGCGGAAGTCCTGGACCGCGCTGGCGTGCGAACCGACGCGAAGGAGGTGTTGTTCAGGGGCGCGGACTGCGGAACCGTGGAGGGTCACGCAGGACCGATCCGCTTCGAGCGCAGCCTCCAGATCGACCATGCTCGCGATCCAGACGTACTGCTGGCCTATGCGATGAACGGCGAGCCGTTGCCCATTCAGCACGGCTTCCCCGTGCGCCTCGTCGTTCCCGGCTGGTATGCCGTGGCGTCGGTCAAATGGCTGACTGAGATTGTTCTCATCGATCGACCGTTCGCCGGACATTACCAGACCGACAAATACTGGTATCAATGGGAACGCGACGGCCAGGTCGTCCGCGAGCCGGTCACACTGCAGCGGGTGCGCGCTTTGATCACCGAGCCCCCGCCCAACCAGGAGGTCCAGTGCGGTGAACTGGCCATTCGCGGCGTGGCCTGGTCTGGCGCCGCTCCGATCGCGCGCGTGGAGATAAGCGTGAATGGCGGAAGCTGGCGAGAGGCTCATCTCGTGAGCGAACGCAAGCGTAACAGCTGGCAGTGGTGGGAGCTAATTACCCGAACCGATGAGCCATGCGCTATCACCCTGCGCGCCCGGGCCACGGACCTTGCCGGCCGCACTCAACCCGAACACGCCGAGTGGAACCGGCTAGGCTACGGCAATAACGCCATCCACCAGGTGCCTATTCGGGTAGTTTGAACAATGGGACTCGATTCCCCCGTCCAGCGTCTGTCCCCGGTGCTAGCCGGTGCTCCAAGGAGGGATGAAATGGGTTCTGAGTCAAAGCCGAACTGGCGCGATCACGGGGTCAAAATCATTCCGGGCTCGCAACTCGATCTCAACACGCCGCAAACGCCTGGCATGACGAGAGCGGCTGCAATCACACATGCCCGGGCAGGAGCCAGCAAACTTTGGGCAGGCACGGTCACCATTCATGCCAATGCTAAAACGGGGGCTCACCATCATGGCGAATTGGAAAGCGTCATATACGTTGTGAGCGGCCGGGCACGTATGCGATGGGGTGAAAACCTAGAGTTTGTCGCAGAGGCAGGGCCTGGCGATTTCATTTACGTTCCGCCATTCGTACCCCATCAGGAGATCAACGCGAGCAAGACCGAGGTTCTCGGCTGCGTGCTTGTCCGCAGCGGTCAAGATCCAATTGTCATTAACTTGGATATAAAGCCGGTCGAGCCGCCGGAAGAAGTCTATTGGGTTGATCCCATTCATCCGCATCCGTAAACCCGCCGACTGTGGGCTTCCCGGACTGTTCATTCGGGGTCACAGCTAGGCGAGCAGCGGCGGACTATTTCAGATATTCGCTGACCTCAACCAGATTGCCGTCGGGATCGCGGAAGTAGACCGACATCATCCTGCCGCGGGCGCCGATGCGCTCGACCGGGCCGACTTCGATCGTCACGCCGTTGGCCTTGAGACTGGCGCTGATATCGGCAAGCGGGACTGCCGCAACCAGACAGAAATCGCCGGCGCCCGGCGTCGGCGTTTTTGCCTTCGGCTCGAAGGTACGGCCGACCTCGTGCAGGTTGATCTTCTGCGATCCGAACAGAAGCGCGGTCGGCCGGTTAGGCTCGTCCAGCCGCAGCATGCCGAGGACACGTTGGTAGAAATCGCAGGTCGCTTCGACCGAGCGGACCGTCAGCACGAAATGATCGATGCCGGCGATCATCTTTTTGACCTAGATATTGCGGCTTCCCGGCTTAACGGCGGGGATGGCGGCAAGTTCCGGCGGCAGGCGGTCCGGCGGATAGGCCGGGACCTCATACTCGGCAAGCGCGATCAGCGGCACGCCGACATCGGTCTTGCCGGCGGAGCGGTCGATGATGCAGGCAGCCGCCACCACTTCGGCGCCGATCTCGCGCAGGCATTCGATGGTCTCGCGGATCGACAGGCCGGTGGTGACGATATCCTCGACGATGACGACGCGCGAGCCTTCGGCGATCTCGAAGCGGCGGAGCCTGAACTCGCCCCCTTCCCGCTCGACCCAGATTGCGGGGACACCGAGATGACGCGAGGTCTCGTAGGCCGGAATCAGGCCGCCGATCGCTGGGCCGACGACATAGTCGATCCTTCCCGGCACCGCCTTGCGAATCTTTTCGGCCAACGCCTTGCACAGGCGCTCGGTCTTGTCGGCATGCATGAAGACGCGCGCCTTCTGCAGRAAGATCGGGCTGCGCAGRCCCGACGTCAGGATGAAATGACCTTCCAGAACGGCGCCGGCCTCGCGGAATATSCCCAGCACTTCTTCGGTGTTCATTTCATTCCCCCATCWATCTTTTAGCCGTTCACGCGCCGTGCATCGCTGACGCTCGAATTGTCCTTGAGCTGCGACAGCAGCCGGTTGAGGTGCTTSAGGTCCCAGACTTCGAGGTCGATGAGCATCTCGGTGAAGTCGGGCGCGGTGCGCACCATCGACAGCGTATGGATGTTGGCGTCGTTGGACGCCACGACCTGGGCGATGTCGGCGAGCGAGCCGGGCGCGTTGATKGCGGTGACCGAGACGCGCGCCGGAAAGCGCTCCTTGGTACGCTCGTCGATATCCCAGCGCACGTCGATCCAGCGCTCCGGTTGGTCGTCGAAGGCCTGCAACGCCGGCGACTGGATCGGATAGATGGTGATGCCGGTTCCCGGCTGGATGATGCCGACGATGCGGTCGCCGGGCACGGCACCCTCCGGCGCGAAACGCACAGGCAGGTCGCCGCGCACGCCACGGATCGGAACGGCGTCGTCGCGCGGCTGATCTTTGTCCTTGCGCGCGGCCCGAGTACCCGGCATCTGGAACAGCATGCCGGCGGCATTGCGGATCTTCGACCAGCCCTCCTCGCGCTGCTTGGGCGCCGCGACGGTGACGCGCTCGTCCTTGTAATCCGGGAACACCGCCTTCATGACGTCGGTCGACGCGAGTTCGCCGCGCCCGACCGAGGCCAGCACGTCCTCGATGTCCTTGCGCGCCAGCCGGTGCAGCACCGGCTTCAGGTTTTCCTTGGCGAAGGTCTTGCCGGCGCGTTCGAAGGCGCGCTCGAGGATACGAGCGCCGAGCCCGGAATACTGCTTGCGGATCGCATTTTTGGTGGCGCGGCGGATGGCGGCGCGCGCCTTGCCGGTGACCACGACCGATTCCCAGGCAGCGGGCGGAACCTGCGCCTTGGAACGTATGATCTCGACCTCGTCGCCATTCTTCAATTCCGTCATCAGCGGCATGATGCGGCCGTTGACCTTGGCGCCGACGCAAGTGTCGCCGACATCGGTGTGGACGGCATAGGCGAAATCGATCGGAGTGGCGCCGCGCGGCAGCGCGATCAGCATGCCCTTGGGCGTGAAGCAGAAAACCTGGTCCTGGAACAGCTCCAGCTTGGTGTTCTCCAGGAAGTCCTCGGGGCTGTCGCCCTCGGCCAACTGCTCGATGGTGCGCCGCAGCCAGGCATAGGCGTTGGTCTCCTTCGAGATCGTATGGGCCGCGCCATTCGCCTTGCCGCCGGTATCCTTGTAGATCGAATGCGCGGCGACGCCGTATTCGGCGATCTTGTTCATCTCGCGGGTGCGGATCTGCAGCTCGACGCGTTGCCGCGACGGCCCGACGATGGTGGTGTGGATAGAACGGTAGTCGTTCTGCTTCGGCGTCGAGATGTAGTCCTTGAAGCGGCCGGGCACCATCGACCAGGTCGTATGGATGGCGCCGAGCGCGCGATAGCAGTCCTCGGTCGTCTCGACCACGACGCGAAAGCCGAAAATGTCGGAGAGCTGTTCGAAGGAGAGCGCCTTGGCCTCCATCTTGCGGAACACCGACCACGGCTTCTTCTGGCGGCTTTTCACGCTGGCCTTGATGGCGTGTTTTTCGAACAGGCCGGACAGCGCCGTCTCGATCTCCTGCAGCACGCCCTTGTTGCGCTCGAATATCTCGGCGAGCCTCGCGGTCACCGCCCGGTGGGCTTCCGGGTTGATGTAGCGGAAGGCTATCTCTTCCAGCTCCTCTCGCATGCCTTGCATGCCCATGCGCCCGGCGAGCGGCGCATAGATATCCATCGTCTCCTCGGCGATGCGCAGGCGCTTGGCCTCCGGCATGTGGTCGAGGGTACGCATGTTGTGCAGGCGGTCGGCGAGCTTGACCAGCAGCACGCGGACATCCTCGGAGATCGCGAGCAAGAGCTTGCGCAGGTTCTCGGCCTGCTCGGCCTTCTTCGAAACGAGGTCGAGCTTCTTCAGCTTGGTCAGGCCCTCGACCAGCTTGCCCATCTCGGGACCGAACAATTCGTCGATCTCGGCCCTGGTCGCCGTCGTGTCCTCGATCGTGTCATGCAAAAGGGCGACGGCGATGGTCGCCTCGTCCATATGCATCTCGGTGAGGATGGCGGCGACTTCCAGCGGATGCGAGAAATAAGGATCGCCCGAAGCGCGCTTCTGATGGCCATGCTTCTGCATGGCGTAGACGTAGGCCTTGTTGAGCAGCGCCTCGTTGACGTCAGGCTTGTAGCGCTGAACGCGCTCGACAAGCTCATACTGACGCATCATGGGCAAAATCTCGCGGTGCTGAAATGATTGATGCGCCGCACCGGCGTGCGACGCATCCCATAGATAGCCACGAAACTTAAGATACGGAAGTCCTCGATGGTTGATCCAACCAGGACAAAAAGTTCTTAGTAGTCGTCGCTCTTTTCCGGCGGCACCAGGCCTTCGATGCCGGCGAGCAGGTCTTCCTCGCTCATACGGTCGAAGGCGATGTTGTCBTCGGCATCGTCGGTGTCCGCGGCGGCTGTCGCCGCGCCGGTCTGGTCGGCGATCGCCTCGCCYTCGGCTTCGGGCTCGTCGACCTCGGCTTCGGGCTCGTCGACCTCGACATGCTTCTGCAGCGAGTGGATCAGGTCTTCCTTGAGRTCGTCGGGCGACAGCGTTTCGTCGGCGATCTCGCGCAGCGCAATGACCGGGTTCTTGTCATTGTCGCGAGGAACGGTGATCTGCGCGCCCTGGCTGATCTGGCGGGCGCGGTGGCCGGCGAGCAGCACGAGCTCAAAGCGGTTGTCGACCTTGTCGATGCAATCTTCAACGGTTACGCGGGCCATGGACTGCCCCTTTCATGCGATGGATTTGATGGAAAACTGGCGGGCTCCATAACCCGGACGCCGCCGAAATACAAGCTTTATGGCAGTGGCGGCAGGTCCGCGAACCCTTGCCCGGCTCATCATCCCGACATCGTCCAGCATCCGACGGGCGCCTTGCGCCGACATAGGATCGATCACAATTGCTTGCAATGCATACCCGCGCCCTTGGATATCCATGAATCTGGCGTTATCTCGAACAGGATGCTGGAGCGCCTGTTGCTGGCCGCTCGTCACCGACGCTTTTAGACGACAGAAATTTTCGAGAAGGGATATTTTTGCATGTTCGATCCCCGTGAAAAGATCGCTCTTTTCATCGACGGCGCCAACCTCTACGCGACCTCGCGGGCTCTGGGCTTCGACATCGATTACCGGAAGCTTCTATCGAGCTTCCAGAAACGCGGCTATCTGCTGCGCGCCTACTACTACACCGCGCTTGTCGAGGATCAGGAATATTCCTCGATCCGGCCGCTGATCGACTGGCTCGACTACAACGGCTTCAAGGTGGTGACCAAACCGGCCAAGGAATTCACCGACTCGACCGGGCGCCGCAAGATCAARGGCAACATGGACATCGAGCTCACCGTCGATGCGCTGGAGCTTGCCGATGTCGTCGACCACTATGTCATCTTCTCCGGCGACGGCGACTTCCGCACGCTGGTGGAAGCGCTGCAGCGGCGCGGCCGCAAGGTGTCGATCATTTCGACCATGGCCTCGCAGCCGCCGATGATTTCGGACGACCTGCGCCGCCAGGCCGACCACTTCATCGACCTGATGACGCTGAAGAACGAAGTCGGCCGCGATCCGTCGGAGCGGCCGGTACGCCGGCCCGAGCCGGCCGAAGCCGACGAGGACGATTATTGAGAGCGGCGGCCTTGAGCGCCGTCCCCTCCCCCGCCGACCCCAGCCGAGACTGCCCGCTCTGCCCGCGGCTGCATGATTTCATCGCCGGCTGGCGGGAGCGCGAACCGGGCTGGTTCAATGCGCCGGTGCCGACCTTCCTGCCGCCGCAGGGTGAGAATGCCGTCAGCCTGCTCATCGTCGGGCTGGCGCCCGGCCTGCGCGGCGCCAACCGCACCGGACGTCCCTTCACCGGCGACTATGCCGGCGACCTGCTCTACAGCACGCTGGTCGCGCAAGGGCTGGCGCGCGGGGAGTTCAAGGCAAGGGCCGATGATGGGCTGGAACTGGTCGGAACGGCGATCACCAACGCGGTGCGCTGCGTGCCGCCGGAGAACAAGCCGGTCGGCGCCGAGATTTCCACCTGCCGGACCTTCCTCAAGCCGACGATCGCGCGCTTCGCCAATCTGCGCGCCATCCTCACGCTGGGGTCGATCGCGCATCAGTCGACGGTGCGGGCGCTGGGCGGCCGGGTCGCCGCCCTGCCGTTCCGCCATGGCGGACGGCAGGAGGCCGGCGGCATCACCCTGTTCTCCAGCTATCACTGCTCGCGCTACAACACCAATACGGGCGTGCTGACCGAAGAGATGTTCGTCAATGTATTCAAGGAGATTGCGGCGTTCCTGAAGACCTAGATTCAGGCGCGAACAACTCGGCCAACGTCTCGCGGCTGCCCTTCAGAACGTTGAGATCGACATCGCCTTCGATGCCGTCGACACGGCCCATATTGTGATACTGCCAGTAGATCCAATCATTGTCGCTCGGCCTAACCGCCAGTGAGCGCAGCCAGCGCTGGCGCGCGATGATGCTGCCGGAATAGGCATCAGCCGCCTCGTCGGTCAGATAGAAAATCGCCTGCTTACCGAATGCCGTTTCGACCGGGCCGAGGAACGCGGCAAGCTCTGCATTCAACTGCTCCGGAGACGGACGCTGGGGGCAATTGCCGCCGAACTCGATGTCGACCACCGGCGGCAGAAGCGGTTCGCCGCGCGGCACCACTGCAATGAAGTTCCTCGCCTGATCGGCGCCGGGGCGGCAGAAGGTGAAAAAGTGATAGGCGCCGACGGCTAGGCCTGCCGAGCGGGCTTCGCGCAGGTTGGTCGCGAATTGGGTGTCGACATGGGTGCCGCCCTCGGTTGCCTTGATGATGGCGAAGGCGACATCGTCGGCCGCGACGCGTTGCCAGTCGATCCTTCCCTGATGGTGGGAGACGTCGATGCCCCGGATCGGGAACTCCGCGCGATCGGGTGAAAAGCCACGGAACCAGAAATAGGCGCCAGCCACGACGGCGCAGGCGACAACCGCACCGGCAAGGCCCCAGAAAACAATCCGCTTGCCCAAGACTATCCCCCGTCGGAAGGCGCGTACGCGCCGGACCAGAGAGCAGGCCGGCGGCTTTTTTTCAGGCGACCGGGCACGACCGGCTCGGAAGCTCAGCCGCGCTCCTTCAACAGCCGCCCCTTCTCGCGCGACCAGTCGCGCTGCTTTTCGGTCTCGCGCTTGTCGTGCAGCTTCTTGCCGCGGGCGACGGCGAGCAGCAGCTTGGCGCGGCCGCGGTCGTTGAAATAGATTTTCAGCGGCACCAGCGTCATGCCCTCGCGCTCGACGCTCTGCGAAAGCTTGGCCATCTCGCGCTTGCTGACCAGAAGCTTGCGGCGGCGGCGCGGCTCATGGTTGAAGCGGTTGGCCTGCAGGTACTCCGGCAGGTAGGAATTGATCAGCCAAATCTCGCCGCCTTCGGCCGAGGCATAGCTCTCCTGGATGTTGGCCTGGCCCTGACGCAGCGACTTGACCTCGGTGCCGGTCAGCACCAAGCCCGCCTCGATCGTGTCGAGCACCTCATAGGAAAAGCGCGCCTTGCGGTTTTCGGCGACCGTCCTGTTGTTTGGATCGGCTTTCTTGACTTGATTCATAATGCGGAGAGGTGGCGCCTCACCCCTAGTTTATCAAGCCGGCGTGCTTCAGCGCCGCGTCGATCTTCTCGGCGGTCGAAGCCTCGACCGTCACTAGGGGCGAGCGGACCACGTTCTCGACCTTGCCGAGCTTCGACAGCGCGTATTTGGCGCCGGACACGCCCGGCTCCATGAAGATCGCCTTGTGCAGCGGCAGCAAGCGGTCCTGCAGATCGAGCGCCTTGGCGCTGTTGCCGGAGAGCGTGGCTTCCTGGAACTCGGAGCAAAGACGCGGCGCGACGTTCGAGGTGACAGAAATGCAGCCGACGCCGCCATGCGCGTTGAAGCCGAGTGCCGAAGCATCCTCGCCCGAAAGCTGGATGAAATCCTTGCCGCAGGTCATGCGCTGCTCGGAAACGCGCTCGACCTTGCCGGTGGCGTCCTTGACGCCGGCGATGTTCTTGAAGTCGTGGCGCAGCCTGCCCATCGTCTCCGGCGTCATGTCGATCACCGAGCGCGGCGGGATATTGTAGATGATGATCGGCAGCTTGGTCGCCCTGGCGACGGCGGCGAAATGCTCGTAGAGGCCGCGCTGCGTCGGCTTGTTGTAGTAGGGCGTGACGACCAGCGCCGCGTCGGCGCCGGCCTTTTCGGCATATTGCACCAGCCCGACCGCTTCCTCGGTGTTGTTGGAGCCGGCGCCGGCCACCACGGGAACCCGGCCCTTGGCCACCTCGACGCAGACCTTCACGACCTGGCGGTGCTCGTCATGCGACAGCGTCGGCGACTCGCCGGTGGTGCCGACCGGGACGAGCCCCTTGGTGCCCTCGGCGATCTGCCATTCGACGAAAGCGCGAAAGGCTTTCTCGTCGAAACGGCCGCTCTTTTCGAACGGTGTGACGAGCGCGGTCAGCGAGCCTCTCAGCATGTCGTCCAAACTCCTTGGGACTTGTTGGTTATGCATGTCGTCGCCCCAAAACCGGTTGCCACTTTTGGGCGACATGCACTGGTTGCGCGCCTTCTAACCGAAAGCGAAGCGGCGCACCATAGTCTCGACATGGTTCAGCGGCAAGCATCGCCGTAGTGCCAGCAAGCGCAATTCGAACGGCCTCARTAACCTTTTGTCCATGGGCTCTTCACAACCTGGGCTTTAGGGTCCGGACCAGGATTTGAAGCGTCCGTGTCCGCCGAGGATGTGCTAGAGYCGGATGATTTCAGGTCGAGTCGACCTGAAATCTGAATCCAGCTCTAAATCAAAGAGATAGAGYATGATCTCGTCCGAAAACCGCTTCACACTTTTCGGCATCATGCTCTAGGATAGAAAAATGCCGACGAGGCGGCCTCATCTCTTCGCGCTTCTCGGAGCGGTCGTCGCGCTGATGCCGGGGATGGCGATCGGCGACAGCGTGGATGTGCGCGCTACGGCAACGATTCCTGCTCCCGACACGCCGCAGACTCCCGACCAGCCCTCGCCGCCTCCGGCCGATATCGCCCAATTGAAAAGTGGACTCGACGCGCTCGCCGCCAACAACATCGCCGGCGCGCGCAATGCGCGCGATACGCTGCCCGCCATCTCGCTCGACCGGCATATCCTGGCCTGGGCGGTCGCGCTCTATGGTGGCGACAAGGTGCCGAGCGGCGAGATCGCCGATGCGGCCAAGATGCTGCCCGGCTGGCCCGGCACGATCGCGCTGCGCAGGAACAGCGAGCGCGCGCTCTACCGCGAGAACCCGCCGCCTCAAGTGGTGACGCAGGCATTCGGCCGCAGCCAGCCGCTGACTCCTGAAGGCGTGACGATCCTGGCCCGCTCGCAAGTGGCGCTGGGCAATGCGGCGGCGGCGCGCGCGGTGCTGGTGCCCTTCTGGCGCAGCGAGAAACTGGAAGCCAAGGACGAGACCGCCATCATCAAGGAATTCGGCGCGCTGATCCCAGCAACCGACCATCGCTACCGCATGGAGCGCATGTTCTATGCCGACCGCCCCTCCTCGGCGTTGCGCGTCGCCGGCCTTGCCGGCGCGCAACAGCTGGCCGACGCCTGGGCGGCCGCAGACAAAGGCGACAACAACGCGGCGAAGCTGTTGAAGGCCGTGCCCGCAGGGCAGCGTTCGGCCGGCTATTTCTTCGCCGAGGCCGAATATCTGCGCAAGCTGCAGAAATTCGCCGATGCGGCCGCGGTCGTGATGAAGGCGCCGACCGATCGCGGTTCGCTGGTCGATCCCGACGCCTGGTGGGTGGAGCGCCGCATCCTTTCGCGCGAGCTGGTCGACCAGGGCGACATGAAAACCGCCTATAAAATCGCTTCCATGCATGCGGCCGAGAGCCCGGCCAATGCCGCCGAGGCCGAGTTCCATGCCGGCTGGTATGCGCTGCGCGGCCTGAACGATCCGGCCACCGCCACCACGCATTTCAAGCGCATAGCCGGCCTCGCCCAAGGGGCGGTGTCGCTGTCGCGCGCCTATTATTGGCTCGGCCGTACCGCCGAAGCCGGCGGTCCAGGAAACGCCAAGGACTATTTCAGTCGCGCGGCCGCCTACGGCACGACCTTCTACGGCCAACTCGCCGGCGAGCGCGTGGGCCTTCGGACGCTCAACATCGCCTATCCTATGCCCAGCGCCGCCGACCGCCAGAGCTTCGAGGGCCGTGAGGCTGTCAACGCAATCAAGCGGCTGCAGGAAGCGGGCTACGACCGCTATGCCGAGACGCTCTATCGCGACCTTGCCGGACAGCTGACCAGTCCGGGCGAGCTCGCGCTGCTGGCGATGCTGGCCGAAAAGCAGGGCAACCACTTCATGGCGCTCAAGGTCGGGAAGATCGCCACCGCGCGCGGCATCGATGTCGGCGCTTTGTCGCATCCGCTGGGCGTCATTCCCGATTCGGCCAACATCTCCGGCTCCGGCAAGGCGCTGGCCTACGCGATTGCCCGGCAGGAGAGCGAGTTCAATGTCGGCGCGGTCTCCAGCGCCGGCGCACGCGGCCTGCTGCAACTGATGCCGGGCACCGCCAAGCAACTGGCGAAGAAGGCCGGYATGRCCTTCTCGCAGGAYCGGCTGACSAGCGATGCCGGCTACAACGCGACGCTRGGCTCGGCCTTCCTCGGCGAGCARCTCGACCGCTTCAACGGCTCCTAYGTGCTGACCTTCGCSGGCTACAATGCYGGCCCGAACCGCGCYACTCAATGGGTGGCTAAATACGGCGATCCGCGCGGCAAGGACGTCGATGCCGTCGTCGACTGGATCGAACGGATYCCCTACACGGAAACRAGAAGTTACGTGCAACGSGTGATGGAAAATTACGARGTCTACAAGATGCGYATTTCRGGCAAATACGACATCGTYGGMGACCTCGTGAACGGGCGGRGTTGATTTCCCGCTCAGGAAACCGGAGCCGGCGATCCTTCGCGCCCCCCTCTGTCCTGCCGGACATCTCCCCCACTTGGGGGGAGATTGGCAGCTTCGGCCGCCGACATCTCCTTGCAAACGTTGGGGATTGGCGAAGGCGAACGCGACGTCCGATCTCCCCCCAAGTGGGGGAGATGTCCGGCAGGACAGAGGGGGGCGCTGTCCCGCCAACATTTCGATGATTTTCGCAGTCCGCCGCATTTGACGATCCCTGCTCTCGCCTGTAGCTGTCGAACACCCCACCGAGGAGCGGCATTCCGATGGCAAGCGAAGGTTTCTCCGACTTCTTCTACACGGCGCCGGACGGGCTGAAGCTCCACGCCCGGATCTATGGTGAGGCGAACTCCGCCCGATGGCCGGTGATCTGCCTGCCGGGCCTTACCCGCAATGCCCGCGACTTCCATGGGCTCGCGCTCTATCTTTCAGGCAAGGCGAAAAAGCCGCGCAAGGTCGTCGCCTTCGACTATCGCGGGCGCGGCCAGTCCGACTACGATCCCGATATCGGCCATTACAATGTTGGGGTCGAAGCCGGTGATGTGCTTGCGGGACTGGCGGCACTGGGCATCGAGGAGGCAGCCTTTGTCGGCACCTCTCGCGGCGGCCTGATCATCCACGTGCTCGGCACGTTGAAACCGGCGGTCCTGAAGGCCTTCGTCCTCAACGACATCGGCCCAGTGTTTGAAGCCGCGGGCCTTGCCCATATCCGAACCTATCTCGACCGGACACCGAAGCCGAAAAAATTTGCCGAGGCGCTCGGCGCCCAGCGACGCGCGCATGGCGCCGACTTTCCAGCGCTGGACGAGGCGGACTGGACGCGAATGGTGTCGGCTCTCTATCGCGACACGGACGCGGGACTGATGCCGGATTTCGATCCGAAGCTGGTCGACACGCTGGCCGACATCGACCTCAGCAAGCCGCTGCCCGATCTCTGGCAGCAATTCGAGGCGCTGGCCGTGGTGCCGCTGCTGGCCATACGCGGCGGCAATTCGAGGCTCTTGTCCGCCGCAATGCTGGAGGACATGCAAAGGCGCCATCCCGGCATGGAGGCGATCACGGTCGAAGGACAGGGACATGCGCCATTCCTTGAGACCGGCGATCTGCCGGAAAGAATAGCGGCGTTTCTGGACAGGGCCGAGCTGTGAAGGAACGCACACGCGTCCTTCGTCAACTCTGCAGGATGAGCGATGCGCTGAAGCCACCGATCTCCCCCCCTTGAGGGGGCGATGTCGCCGAAGGCGACAGAGGGAGTCGCCGCGTGTGGAGCGCCAGCGTCTTCCGCGACGCCAGACGACGCCGGCGATTTATGTGAGACGACCCCCTCTGGCCGCTTCGCGGCCATCTCCCCCTCAAGGGGGGAGATCGGCGCCAGCCGCTATTTTCCCTTCGAGCTGTTGCGACGCGCCTTGGCCGGTTCCCGTCCGCTCTCCTTCTTGGCGGCCGCGACAGTCGATGGCGTGGTCAAGGGCGAGGCAAACGCCGATTTCTCCGCCGGTCGCGGCGGCTCCTCGCCGCGCGGCTTTTCCAGAACAACCACGCAGCCGTCGAGATCGTTGGTGGCGAGATGTGCGTAACGCATGGTCATCGACAGCGTCTGGTGGCCAAGCCACATCTGGACGCGCCTTATGTCGATACCGCCCTGGACGAGGCGCGATGCGCAAGTGTGGCGCAAAATATGCGGCACCACCTGCTCGTCGGCGCCAAGACCGACCTCGGTCTTCGCATCGTTCCAGATGGCGCGATACTGCGCCTGGGTAAGCTTGGTGAAGGGACCCTTGGGGCGACGCCCTTCGGTGGTCGGAGGCAGCTTGATCACTTCCTTGACCCGTTCGGTCATCGGAATGGTGCGGCTGCGACCGGACTTGGTGATCCAGAAGCTGATGCGATGTTCCTGGATGTCGTTCCAGATCAGGCCGAGCGCCTCGCCGAGGCGGCAACCGGTATCGACCAGAAAAATCGAGAGCCTGTAAGCGTCCTCGTCGCGGCTGCGGATGGCGGCGAACAACCTTGCTTCTTCGTCCCTCTCGAGGAAACGAATCCGTCCCGCCCGCTCCTTCTGGCGGCGGAACTCGGGCAAGCTGTGGATATCCCCCATCTTGTGAGCCTTGCGCAGCAGTTTGCTGAGGGCAGCCATCTTGCGATTGATGGTTGCGTTGCTGTTACCACGCTGGCGCAAGGTTCCGATAAGATTGTCCAGGGTGCTCTGGTCAAAGGTGCTGAAACGCTCCCCAAGGAGGATTTCGTCTATTTCACCGATGAAGGAGCTGACATTGTATTTATGCCGGCCATCATCCCAGAGTATATCGCGATATGCTAAAAATAACTCTCCAACCCGGTACGACTTTACTTCTCTTAGCTTGCCATAGCTATATTCTATCTTCACATTTTTAAGATTCGTCGCAACTTGATCATAGAGTACGCCCTCTTGAAACACTCTGCTTGACATTATTCTCAATGCACCCCAACCACCCAATATTAGCCGTAGCTGATTGAGAGTGCCCTTTCAAGAGTTTTGGGTTTGTGGTCGATTTCGTCCTTGGCGAGGACCCCAACTAACCGCTCCACAAATCCTGCTTAGCTATCTGACCCCCTTCTCCCTTTCAGTTGCCCTGCCCAGTCACCAAAACAAAAACAGCCCGAGCATTGTGCTGCCCGGGCTGGATTTCATTTACGCAGCTCCAGCCCTTAGAAGGAGCGCTGGAAACGGACGATGCCGCCGACGCTGTTCTTCTTGTCGGCGTTGGTCCAGTTGCCGAAGACGCTGGGGTTGTTAAATTCACCGTAGTGGTCGTAGTCGACTTCGGCCGTGACCGTGAAGCCGGGGACGACGTCGTAAGCGATGTTAGCCGCCACGCCGTAGTTCTTCTGCTGGTCACCCGACACCTGGAGGTTGAACGAGGTCTTCTCGTTGAACTTGTASGTGGCGCCGGTCCAGAACGCCCAGTGGCCAGCCCACGGCTTGTAGAAGCCGCGACCATGAACCTTGACGAAGTTGTTCGTGTCATCCACGAGGTGCTTGTCGGTGCCGTAGCCGCCCATGGCGAACAGCGACAACTCGTTGGTGACGTTGAAGTCGACACGGACCTTGCCGGAGAACTCTTCGTAGTTGCTGTCATAGGCGGCCACGGCGCTGATGGCGCCCCAGCCCTGCGTGTACTTCACGCCGCCGACGACGTGCGGGACGTAGCTGTCGACCGTGTACTTTTTGGAAGCTTGTTCGAGCGAAACCACGGCCGAGAAGCCGTTGCCGGCGTCGAAGTAGTAGCTGACCAGGTTGGTGTCGAAGTTGCCGTAAGGAACGATCGTGTCCTGGATGACGTTGCCGGCGTAGCCGATGAACGAATCAAAAACCGAGTCGTCACGACCGACGCGAAGGCCACCCAGCTGCATCCAGGCGAAGTTCAGCGACACGCCCTTGTTGTGGGCGCGATTGTAGGCGTCGCTGGTGGAGGTGATGGCGTAGTCGTTGTTGTTGCCGAAGTTGAAACGGGTCTCGGTATAGGTCTTCAAGGTGCCGAGTTCGGTTTCCTGGCCGGTCCAGGTCTTCAGCGTGAAGCGGGCGTTCTTGGCCCAGTTGGACTGCTCCTTGCCGGAACGCACGTCGAACGCCTTCGAGCCGTCGAACGAGCCGACGTCACCCATGCCCATCTCGTAGCGGACATAGCCGCCGATGCGCAGGCAGGTTTCGGTGCCGGGGATGTAGAAGTAGCCCGTGCCGTACACGTCGCAGATCTTGACGTACTGGGCGGGTTCCGGCTCGGCGACGGTCACCGCGTCGGCGGCGCGGGCGCCGGAAACTGCGATCAGGGCCGCAGCTGAGCCGAGAAGAAGGCTCTTGATGTTCATTTTCTGACCTCCAGTCAAAAGTTAAAAAACGGGTCTGGGTATTTTTTGCTGAAGGACAGCGTTCCCTGCCCCATCCCCACTTACCGAAAAAGATGCGCACCGCGCCGCTCCTTCGGAACCGAACATTACCCAGGCGGCGGTGGCGTTCAACAAGGATCGTGTCGGCGAAAGCCCTGTCCGGGCGCTATCCACGAGCGTTGTTGCACAAATGACACGATTTGGCCTCACTCAGAAAGCTCTCATTAACCTATGAGGCCTTGCGCCCGGCAGAATCCGGCCGCCAACCGTCGGAATTGCGGCGTGAGACCCGAGTCAGCGGCCAGGGAATCGCCAAAGAATCGCCGCATGGCGCCATCCGGCTTCCCGCCCAGGCAAATTTTCGGCGATTATGGCGCCGGCTTGTTGATTGTGCCGCCGCTTTTCTTTATCCAGCGGCGCGACGGAGAGGTGGCCGAGTGGTCGAAGGCGCTCCCCTGCTAAGGGAGTAGAGGTCAAAAGCTTCTCGTGGGTTCGAATCCCATCCTCTCCGCCATCCTGCTTCGCGCTGCGCGCTTCGCAGGACAAGCCCCCGAATACCTCTTAGCGCGAAGCAGGATGCCCTCCGAAGCCTTGGCGAAGGAGGGCCGGCCGCGTGTGCACGCACCGCTGCGCGCTTCGGAGGACAAAGCTAGCGAATCCCCTGCAAACCAGGGTTGGCAGCTCCTTCCGCGCGAAGCAGGATGTCCTCCGAAGCTTTGTGGGGGCGGTCCGTGTGGTATGTGTATCTTCTGGAAAGCGAGGCTTCGGGAGGCGAGCGCTATATTGGCTTGACGTCCGACCTGAAGCGGCGGATCGCCGAGCACAACTCCGGAAAGTCCAGTCACACTTCCAAGTTCATGCCGTGGCGCATTGTGACTTATGTGGCCTTCTCCAGCCAGGCCAAGGCGACTTCATTCGAGCGCTACATCAAATCCGGATCCGGTCACGCATTCGCCAACAGACGTCTTTGGTGACACTTGGTCGAAACGACCAAAAGCCGATGATTTTCCAGAAAGACAATAAATAACAAACAGTTAATATCCGTTGATACTCGACCAAAGCAGCTCTTCCGTTCGATTCTGACTGGAGGTCAGAAAATGAACATCAAGAGCCTTCTTCTCGGCTCAGCTGCGGCCCTGATCGCAGTTTCCGGCGCCCGCGCCGCCGACGCGGTGACCGTCGCCGAGCCGGAACCGGCTGAATACGTCAAGATCTGCGACGTGTACGGCTCGGGCTACTTCTACATCCCCGGCACCGAAACCTGCCTGCGCATCGGCGGCTATGTCCGTTACGACATCGGACTCGGCGACGTCGGCTCGTTCGACGGCTCGAAGGCGTTCGACGTGCGGACCGGCAAGGAGCAGTCCAACTGGGACAAGAATGCCCGCTTCACGCTGAAGACCTGGACCGGCCAGGAAACCGAACTCGGCACGTTGAAGACCTACACCGAGACCCGCTTCAACTTCGGCAACAAAAACGACTACGCCATCACCACCAGCGACGCCTTCAATCGCGCCCACAACAAGGGCGTTACGCTGAACTTCGCCTGGATTCAGCTGGGTGGCCTCCGCGTCGGTAAGGACGAATCGGCCTTCGACACGTTCATCGGCTACGCCGGCAACGTCATCCAGGACACGATCGTTCCCTACGGCAACTTCGACACCAACGTCGTCCAGTACTACTTCGACGCCGGCAACGGCTTCTCGGCCGTGGTCTCGCTCGAACAAGGYTCKGGCAGGGTCGGSACCGTCGACAGCTACGTCCCGCAYGTCGTCGGCGGCGTGAAGTACACGCAGGGCTGGGGCGCCATCACCGGCGTTGCYGCTTAYGACGCCAACTAYGACGAGTTCGCCGGCAAGGTCCGCGTSGACTTCAACGTCACCARCSAGYTGTCGCTGTTCGCCATGGGCGGCTAYGGCACCGACAAGCACCTCGTGGATGACGCGAGCAACTTCGTCCTGGCTCATGGTCGCGGCTTCTACAAGCAGTGGGSTGGYCAYTGGGCGTTCTGGRCTGGCGSCACCTACAAGYTSAACGAGAAGACMTCGYTCAACCTCCAGGTGTCGGGYGACCAGCAGAAGAACTACGGCGTGGCGGCKAACGTYGCCTAYGACGTYGTTCCCGGCTTCACGGTCACGGCCGAAGTCGACTACGAYCAYTACGGYGARTTYRRCARCCCSAGCGTCTTCGGCAACTGGACCAACGCCGACAAGAAGAACAGCGTCGGCGGCATCCTCCGCTTCCAGCGCTCGTTCTAATAGACTTCGCTTCGGCGAAATCGRAACCCGGCGGGCAACCGCCGGGTTTTTTCATGTGTATGGAGCCTTCGAACGGCTGCGGTGTCAGCCAGGAAAAGCTGCGATCCTTCGCGCCCCCCTCTGTCCTGCCGGACATCTCCCCCACTTGGGGGGAGATTGGCGTCACCTCGGCTTTCGCCAATCTCCTACGGTGCAGGGCCGAGCGAGGCGCCAAAGCTGCTGATCTCCCCCCAAGTGGGGGAGATGTCCGGCAGGACAGAGAGGGGCGCTGTCCCGCCAACTTGACTACGCCGCGTGCCGTTTCGACGCGTAAGGGAGCTGTTTGCGTATGATCCCTTCCGACTCAAAGGTCAGCCAACAAAAATCAATCCGATTTTTCGAAGTTATACGCCGGTCAGGCAGGTCGGGATGCAACCTAAGATGCACGCGACATCAAGCGCATCCGGTCAGACCTCAGCCAGATCGCCCAAGGCTTCGATCAGCGGCTGGATCTCGCTTTCGTAATTCTTCCACCGCTTGACGGACGACCTGTAAATCGGCTGGCGAACCTGCCACTTGCTGTAGGTATTTACCGAACCATCCCTGTCAAAAAAGCGCAGGCAGGCATCGTCCCAAGGCAGCCCGAGATAATCTATCAAACGACGAGACTGCTCCTCCTGATTGTCAATCAATGTCTCATAGCGATTTTCGAAAATGCGTCCCGGGAAAATGTTATTCCAATGCCGCATCAGGCGATCATGCTCCCTGTAGTAAAGCCCGAGCGTCTGGAGATCGGCGCTATAGCTGTGCGCTTCATTGAACTGCAGGACAAAGCAGGAGATGCAATTGTCGATGGCGTCGCGGCGACAATGAATGATGCGCGCTTTGGGGAAGAGGATACCGATCAGGCCGATCAGCTCAAAATTGTGGGGCATCTTGTCGACGATTCGAAGCGCATCGGGAGCCCGCTCGCGCAGATAGGCAAGATGCTCCTCAGCCAAGGTCTTTGTCAGGTCTGGAGTGATCGTCGCGATCGATTCGCCAAATTGCACGTTGGAGCGCCCTCCAAATCCGATTCCATTGGCTATTCGTCTAAGTTTGCTGAGTTCCCCGGCGCCATGAACATCCGGATGGCTGGCGCAGATTTGTTCGGTCAACGTCGTGCCCGAGCGAGGCATGCCGACCACGAATACAGGCACCTCCGAGGGATTGCCATACGCCGCCACTGAAGCCATCAGATCCGGCGTGAAGGTTTCGATCATGGCATCGACCCAGCGACGGTACCTTTCCAGATCGAATTTTTGGCCCCCGGCTTGATTGCCTTTCTTGAAGTTATCCATCGCCTCCTTGTAGCGGCGGAGATCGTTGAGCAGTTTTCCGGCGGCGTGATGGAGCGCCGCCGCTCCTTCCGATCCATGGACCGGGTCACGAAGCTCCGTCAGGATTGCCGCAAGCTCCGGCGGCTCCTCGGTGAATTTGCGCGTCTGTACCAGTGCGTTGTAGGCGGCCGGTACCGAGATGCGCCGTTCTATTGCCTCTTTCAGATGAGCCGCGGCTTCGTCCATGCGACCGAGGCTTGCGAGCGCGTGGGGCAGCCCCAACCGGGCCAGAGGATGATCTCTATCGATCTCGAGCGCCTTTTCAAAAAGCGGCAGCGCCATTTCTCCCTTGTCAAACTCATTGTAAGCCCTGCCCAAGGTGCAAAGCGCTTCCACCAGATCCGGCTTCAAAGCCAAGGCGTGCTGAATGTGTTTGATGGCCGGCGAAAATTCGCTGAGCTTCAGATAAGCTTCACCGATGCTAAGGTGGTAGTAGGGATTTCGCGGCTCCTCCGCGACGGCACGCGCGAAGTATCGCAAAGCCTTTTCATCATCAAAGCCGAGTCCGAGCGTCCCCAGGATATACAACGCCAACGGGTGGTTTGGCGTACGCGCCAAGACGCGCAGGCATAGCTCCTCGGCCTCCGGCAACTGCTCGGCCTTCTGCAACTCGAGCGCTTGCCGCAACAGCATGTCGTCGGCTTGGCCGCGGGGCGGACCGGCGTTCAGTTGCGCTCTAGGCGGCACAGCTTTGGGCGATACTGCCTTCGCCGATGATTGCGTCTTGAGGTGCTTGGCCCAGGCGGGCGGCAATTTGTTGCTCATCCCGCCTCGCTAGCAAAAGCCGCAGGCAGAATCCAGTCTTGCCCTAACCGCCGAGCGGGCTGCATTTCAAATCGCGGTCTCGACAGATGGGCCAACCGTCGAGATCGCCAAACCAGTGTCAAAACATGGCGCCTTGGCAACTTGCACCCACCCGGCCGCCGCGCTAGCAAAGAAGCTCCCTTTTCAGCGAGCTTTTGCCATGCGCCAGCGCCCTTCCCTCACGCCGATCATCGGCGCGCTTCCCACCACGGTGCCTTTCGTCGGCCCGGAGGCGCAGGAGCGCGAGCGCGGCCGGCCCTTTCGCGCCCGCATCGGCGCCAATGAGAGCAGCTTCGGCCCCTCGCCGCGCGTCATCGCCCGCATGGAGGGTATCGCCCGCGACATGTGGATGTATTGCGACCCGGACAATTTCGACCTGAAGGTCGCAGCCGCCGCTCACCACAACGTGAAGGTCGAGAACGTGGTCGTCGGCGAAGGCATAGACGGCCTGCTCGGCCTGGTCGCCCGCATGTATGTCGGACCGGGCGATGCGGTGGTGACCTCGCTCGGCGCCTATCCGACCTTCAACTTCCACATCGCCGGCGTCGGCGGCCGCCTGGTGACGGTGCCCTACGCCAACGACAAGGAAGACCTCGACGGGCTTCTCGCCGCGGTCGCACGAGAAAAGGCGCCGCTCGTCTATCTCTCCAATCCAGACAACCCGATGGGAAGCTGGTGGGAGGCGCCGGACGTCATCCGCTTCATCGAAGCGCTGCCGGAAACSACCATGCTAGTGCTGGACGAAGCCTATGGCGAACTCGGTCCTGCCTCGGCACTGCCGCCGATCGACGTCTCTCGACCGAACGTCATCCGCATGCGCACCTTCTCCAAGGCCTATGGGCTCGCCGGCATACGCTGCGGCTACGCGGTCGCCGAGGCCGAAGTGATCCGCGACTTCGAGAAGATCCGCAACCACTACGGCGTCAGCCGCATGGCGCAGATCGCCGGCGTCGAGGCGCTTGCCGACCAGGACTATCTGAAGTCGGTGGTGGAACGCGTGGCCGCCGGGCGGCAGCGCATCGCGGCGATCGCCGAGCAGAACGGGCTGAAGCCGCTGCCGTCGGCCACCAACTTCGTCACGATCGACTGCGGCCAGGACGGCGCCTTCGCATTGAAGATCATGCAGGCGCTGCTGGCGCGCGACGTCTTCATCCGCAAGCCGATGGCACCACGGCTCGACCGTTGCATCAGGGTCAGCGTCGGCCTCGACCACGAGCTCGACATCTTCGCCGAGGAACTGCCGGGAGCCCTGGCGGCGGCTCGCGGTAACTAAGCCGGCGCACACGACAGCACCGGGACCGTTGCCTTTGCCGCGCGCTGTGCCAGATTCGGCATGGAGCGCGGACCAAAAGCATGCATGGCAAGCAAAAAACCGTCCGGGTACGCATCTCCGGAAGGGTGCAAGGCGTCAGCTACCGGGTGTGGACGCGTAGTGAAGCCGTGCGCCTCGGGCTGACCGGCTGGGTCCGCAATGAAATCGATGGTTCCGTGTCGGCACTGATCGCCGGCGACGACGCCGCGGTCACAGCGATGATCGATCGCCTTTGGCAAGGGCCCCGGGGCGCCGCGGTCTCGAATGTCGAGATCGAGCAAGCACCGGACCATGGGCATGCTGACTTCAGGATCATCGCGTAGGTTTCGTTCCTCGCCCCACGGTAGTGGGGAGAGGTGGCGCGGCGAAGCCGCGACGGAGAGGGGGCAGCGCGACCTTGAATTGAGAGGAAACCCGCCTGCGTCGCAGCCCCCTCTCCGTCTCGGGCTTCGCCCGAGCCACCTCTCCCCCGCTTTGCGGGGGCGAGGAACAAATATTTGGCAAGGCTTGAATTAATTGAACGTTCGTTTTATTAATTACCAACACGAGGAATGACATGGCGCGCACTGCTGGTTCCGATGGCGAAAAGACCGAGGCGGCCGTCCGGGAAGCGGCGGTCAACCTGATCGCGCGCCTGGGCTATGAGGCCATGTCGATGCGCCAGCTGGCGGCGGAAGTCGGGGTGCAGGCCGCGGCGCTCTATCGCTATTTCCCGACCAAGGAAGACCTTCTGTTCACCCTGATGCGCGAGCATATGGAAGGCTTGCTCGGGGCGTGGGACGCGACGCGGCCGGCGAGCAGCGACCCGGTTGCCCGGCTCGCGGCCTATGTCGAGAACCACATCGCCTTCCACATCGAACGCCGCCACGCCACCCATGTCTCCAACATGGAATTGCGCAGCCTTTCGCATGACCGGCTGACGCAGATCCTCAAGCTGCGCACGGCCTATGAGAAGGAGCTGCGCGCGATCCTGCGCGACGGCGCCGAGGCAGGCCGCTTCGAGATCGACGATGTCGGGCTCACCGCCATGGCGCTGATCCAGATGATGACCGGCGTGATCGTCTGGTTCCGGCCGGACGAACGGCTGTCGATCGCTGAAGTCACCACCACATATCTTTCCATGACAATGCGGCTCGTCGGCGCGAAGATCGACGCCTACAGCGCCGCGCGTCCCTTCGGACGCGCAAAGGACGCTGTAGCACCTGGATTTCGCGCATGATCCTTTCCGAAAAAAATGGATTTTCGGGGTCATGCGCAGGAGGAAGACCATGTACACGAATACGCTGAGCTTCGGGCTTGATGCCGACATCGAGGCGCTGCGCGACACGGTAAGGCGCTTCGCCCAGGACAGGATCGCGCCGATCGCGGCSGARATCGACCGCTCCAACGARTTYCCRGCGCATCTTTGGGCCGAGYTCGGCGCGCTCGGCCTGCTCGGCATCACCGCCGACCCSGATTTCGGCGGCASCGGCATGGGCTATCTCGCCCATGTCGTGGCGATGGAAGAGATTTCYCGCGCSTCCGCCTCGGTCGGCCTTTCCTACGGCGCGCATTCCAATCTSTGCGTCAACCAGATCAAYCGCTGGGCAACGCCGGCGCAGAAGGAGAAATACCTGCCYGCCCTCTGCTCRGGCGARAARGTSGGCGCGCTCGCCATGTCGGAGCCCGGCGCGGGCTCSGAYGTSGTTTCGCTGCGGCTGCGCGCCGARAAGCGCAAYGACCGCTATGTGCTCAACGGCTCGAAAATGTGGATCACCAACGGTCCCGATGCCGGGACRCTGGTYGTSTAYGCCAAGACCGATCCCGAACGTCAWTCGCGCGGCATCACCGCCTTCATCGTCGAGAAGACTTTTGCCGGGTTTTCAGTTGCGCAAAAACTCGACAAGCTCGGCATGCGCGGCTCSAAYACSGGCGARCTGGTGTTCGAGAATGTCGAAGTGCCGTTCGAGAATGTGCTGCATGAGGAAGGCCGCGGCGTCGAGGTGCTGATGTCGGGSCTCGAYTACGAGCGYACGGTGCTTGCCGGCGGCCCGATCGGGCTGATGGCCGCGTGTCTCGAYGTCGCGATCCCTTAYGTGCATGAGCGCAAGCAGTTCGGCCAGCCGATCGGCAGCTTCCAGCTGGTGCAGGGCAAGCTTGCCGACATGTATTCGACGATGAACGCCGCCCGCGCCTATGTCTATGCGGTGGCGGCCGCCTGCGACCGCGGCCAGACAACGCGCAAGGACGCCGCCGGCTGCGTGCTCTTCGCCGCCGAAAAGGCAACGCAGATGGCGCTCGACGCCATCCAGCTGCTTGGCGGCAATGGTTACATCAACGACTATCCGACCGGCCGGCTGCTGCGCGACGCCAAGCTCTACGAGATCGGCGCCGGCACCAGCGAAATCCGCCGCTGGCTGATCGGCCGCGAGATCATGGCGGAGGGCGTGTGATGTTTCCCTCCGCCACTTCAGCCGAACGCCTTGGGCAGGTCGTTGGTTGGCTTGGCGACGATCTGGTGTGCGTCGCGCCACAGAACCTCACGCTGGCGCGCCGACGTAATCGAGCGCACAGGCAAGCCTCCCTCCTCGATCAGCCAGGCGCAATAGCGGGCGCGACTGATCGCCTCCCTCGCGTCCGGGTGGAACCAGCAGATGCCCCAGATCGAATTTCGGCGCTTGAAATGGCGACCGACTCGGCCGGGAATAGGCAAATGCCGGTTGAACCAGTCGAACTGGTCGTCCAACTCGTCATGGATCCACTCCGGGCATCCATTCCGGTACAGATACCAGGACGCATGGAAAAAGCCGGTCTCCACCCGGCTGTTCGGATGGATCAGCGGCGTTACAAACCGCACATACATTTTGACACCCACGACGCTTGCGGGCGCCGTGTTCCTCTTGCTCAAATTCGGGACGTGGAAGGCCGCCCTTCGGCGGCGTCAGGCCATGGCCGAAGGGAGACATCTGGTGAAACGCATATCCATGCTTTCCATCGTCGCCTCCTGAGGGTGTCATTCGTMMGARAMCGCCGAATGCCAAAACTGGCACACGRCGTTCGGGYGCGGGCTGTTACACTGGTTCCCTTACGGCATCAAGAGGGCTGAGRAAGAACGTGGCCATYTTTCAAACMCAGATMTCCCCCTCCTCCGAMRMCTTCCGCGCCAATGCMGAGCGSATGCGCGCSCTCGTCGCCGACATYKCMGAGAAGGCGGCMRGCRTCGAGCGCGGCGGCTCGGACGARGCGCGCGAGCGTCACGTSTCRCGMGGCAAGCTMTTGCCGCGCGARCGGCTSGCGCAAYTGCTMGACACCGGCTCGCCCTTCCTMGAGGTCGGSCAGTTCGCGGCATGGTCGATGTATGGCGAGGACATCCCGTCCGCCGGCATCATCACCGGCATCGGACGCGTCGAGGGCCGGGAGGTGATGGTCGTCGTCAACGATGCGACCGTGAAGGGCGGCACCTACTATCCGCTGACGGTGAAGAAGCATCTGCGCGCCCAGGAGATCGCGCTGCAGAACAACCTGCCTTGCGTCTATCTGGTCGACAGCGGCGGCGCCAACCTGCCCAACCAGGACGAGGTGTTCCCCGATCGCGAGCATTTCGGCCGCATCTTCTACAAYCAGGCCAACATGTCGGCSGCCGGCATYCCGCAGATCGCCTGCGTCATGGGCTCCTGCACGGCGGGYGGCGCCTATGTGCCGGCAATGTCGGACGAGACGATCATGGTGCGYAACCAGGCGACCATCTTCCTCGGCGGCCCGCCTTTGGTKAAGGCCGCSACCGGCGAGGATGTCAGCGCCGAGGAACTCGGCGGCGCCGATGTCCACACCAGGCTTTCGGGCGTGGCCGACCACTACGCKATSGAYGACGAGCAYGCSYTGGCSATTTGCCGGCGCATCATCCGAAACCTCAACCGGAACAAGRCCGTAGGCCTCRATYYGCGGAARCCGATTCAGCCGCTTTACGATCCGCRGGAACTYTACGGCATCGTGCCGACGGACCTGCGCCAGCCCTATGACGTGCGCGAGGTGATCGCGCGCCTCGTCGACGGCTCGGARTTCGACGAGTTCAAGCAGAAYTACGGCACCACKCTSGTCACCGGCTTTGCCCATCTCAACGGCATGCCGGTCGGCATCCTCGGCAACAATGGCGTGCTGTTTTCCGAAAGCGCGCTGAAGGGCACSCATTTCATCGAGCTCTGCTGCCAGCGCGGCATTCCGCTGATCTTCCTGCAGAACATCACCGGCTTCATGGTCGGGCGGAAATACGAGGCSGGMGGCATMGCCAAGGACGGCGCCAAGCTGGTGATGGCGGTKGCSAMSGCSAAGGTRCCGAAGCTCACCGTCATCATCGGCGGCTCGTTCGGCGCCGGCAATTACGGCATGTGCGGCCGCGCCTATTCGCCCCGCTTCCTGTGGATGTGGCCGAACGCACGCATCTCTGTGATGGGCGGCGAGCAGGCGGCGACGGTGCTGGCCATGGTCAAGCGCGAGGGCATCGAGCGCAAGGGCGGGCAATGGAGCGCCGACGAGGARGCGAAGTTCCGCAAGCCGATCCTGATGAAATAYGAGCATGAGGGCCACCCGCTCTATTCCTCGGCGAGGCTKTGGGACGACGGCATCATCGATCCGGCAAAAACGCGCGACGTSYTGGCGCTCAGCCTCTCGGCCGCGCTCAATGCCGAAATCGAAGAAACSAAGTTCGGCGTGTTCAGGATGTGACGATGRGCGCTCCCGGCRACAGGATCCGCRTTCACACSGGCGAYATCACSAGGCTCGCCGTCGACGCCATCGTCAATGCCGCCAATTCCTCGCTGCTCGGCGGCGGCGGCGTCGACGGCGCCATCCACCGCGCCGCCGGGCCGGAACTGGTGGCGGAGTGCCGCATCCTCCAAGGCTGCGAGACCGGCGATGCCAAGCTGACCAAGGGCTACCGGCTGTCGGCGCGCTATATCATCCATACTGTCGGACCGGTCTGGCAGGGCGGCGGCAAAGGCGAAGCCGAGTTGCTTGCCTCCTGCTACAGGCGCTCGCTCGAAATCGCCCTCGCCCGTAACTGCCGGACGATTGCTTTCCCGGCAATCTCGACCGGCATCTACCGGTACCCGAAGGACGAGGCGACGGACATTGCTGTCGGCGCCGTAAGCCACTTCCTGCGGCAAAACACTGTGCCGGATACGGTTACTTTCTGCTGCTTCGACGAATTGACGGCTGAACTATACCGGCGGGTCGTTGCTGCTCTTCAGGAAGGCTGAACTTATGGACCAAGTTATCTCCTCCCACAGGCAAATGCGAATTCATGCCATCGAACTGGCGCCTGCGAAAAATATTCGCTATTGCTCATCCTGCATTGGGCGATTGGAGTGGGGTAGAAATGATTCTGAAATATTGTCGCAAGTCGACCGTCGCGATATTTACGGCCTTGCTAATGTTCGTGCCGCCAGGCGCCGGGGCGGCCGGATCGCTGGCGGGCAGCGTAGGAGACAAGCGGTTTTCCCCGACCTTGTCGCTGGATCCGAAGGAAGCTTGTACCAAGGCGTACAACGCCTATGTCGGGGCGAGCGGCCATTCGGCCTATGCTACGACATTTTATTCGCGCGTCGTCGATCTTTACATCATCTGCGGCGCAAAGCTGAACGCATCGTCGCAGAAGGCGGCAGAAGACATTGCCTTGCGCAATTGTCAGTATGGCCTGAAAAAGCTGAAGGTCAGAACCGCGAGTGGCGGCTGCGCGATCGCGGTGTCGAAATAGACGCTTCTTCCAGTCCTCTCGAAGCATGGACAGGCTGGCGGGGCAGCGCCCCCCTCTGTCCTGCCGGACATCTCCCCCACTTGGGGGGGGATGTGCAGCTTCAGCGCTGCCGCTCTCCTTTCGACATTGGCGATTTGCGTAATCGACTGCGACGTCCGATCTCCCCCCTTGTGGGGGAGATGTCCGGCAGGACAGAGGGGGGCGCGAAGGAACGCCAGCGCCGCCCGCAACACATTCTGGCCGCGGAGGCTCCATGTTCGGCAAGATCCTGATCGCCAATCGCGGCGAGATCGCCTGCCGCGTCATCCGCACGGCCCGCAAGCTGGGCGTGCGCACCGTCGCCGTCTACTCGGACGCCGACGCTCGCGCCCTGCATGTCGAGATGGCCGACGAGGCGGTGCATATCGGGCCCTCCCCCGTCGGCGAAAGCTACCTGCGCGGCGACAAGATCGTTGCCGCGGCGCTTGCCACGGGCGCGGAGGCGATCCATCCCGGCTACGGCTTCCTGTCGGAAAACCCCGACTTCGTCGACCAGGTGGCGGCGGCCGGGCTCGTCTTCATCGGCCCGTCAGCGGCTTCTATCCGCGCCATGGGACTGAAGGACGCCGCCAAGCGGCTGATGGAGAAGGCCGGCGTTCCGGTGGTGCCGGGCTACCATGGCGAAGCGCAAGAGATCGTGCTGCTCGCCTCCAAAGCGCGCGAGATCGGCTATCCGGTGCTGATCAAGGCGCGCGCTGGTGGCGGTGGCAAGGGTATGCGGCGCGTCGACCATCCGGACGATTTCTCCGAGGCGTTGTCCTCCGCGCGGCGCGAGGCCAAGGCCGCCTTCGGCGACGACCGCGTGCTCGTCGAAAAATATGTCGACAAGCCGCGCCATATCGAAGTCCAGGTGTTCGGCGACAATTTCGGCAACGCCGTCCATCTCTACGAACGCGACTGCTCGGCACAGCGCCGCCACCAGAAGGTGATCGAGGAAGCGCCCGCCCCCGGCATGACGCCGGCGCTGCGCAAGGCGATGACCGAAGCCGCGGTGAAGGCGGCCAAGGCGATCAGCTACTCAGGCGCGGGCACCATCGAGTTCATCGTCGATGCCTCGCAGGGCCTCAAGGCCGACCGCTTCTGGTTCATGGAGATGAACACCCGGCTCCAGGTCGAGCATCCCGTCAGCGAGATGGTCACCGGCGTCGATCTGGTGGAGTGGCAGTTGCGCGTCGCCTCCGGCGAAAAGCTGCCGAAGACCCAGGACGCAATCGCGCTCTCCGGCCATGCCTTGGAAGCGCGCCTCTATGCCGAGGACGCGGCCAAAGGGTTTTTGCCGGCGACGGGAACGCTCCATCACCTGAAGTTTCCCGATGCAGCCCCCGACGGTGCCGCCATGCGCATAGAGACCGGCGTGCGGGCCGGCGATGCGATCTCGCCTTTCTATGATCCGATGATCGCCAAGCTGGTGGTACACGGCAAGGACAGGACCACAGCGCTTGCGGCGCTGCGCGAAGCGCTGGCGCGCACGGAAGTTGCCGGCTCGACCGTCAACACCGCTTTCCTTGCCGCGCTCGCGGCGGACGCAGATTTCGAGGCTGGCGATGTCGACACCGGCCTGATCGGAAGACATCAGGAGGCGCTCGCTGCCATACCTTCGCCTAGCGACGAGACAATCGCCGCTGCGGCGCTGACGGCGACCGACGCAGGCGCGCCGGGTCCGGCCGCCGATCCCTGGTCCACGCTTGTCGGCTATGCCCATTTCCATACGCTCTCACGCCGCATTCGCTTGCGGTACGGCGAGGAGAACATCCTGGCGCGGGTCTCCGCCCGTCCCGACGGGCGTTTCCAGGTGGCGCTGGAAGCGCCGCACGACGCGATCAACTCGCACGACCTCAGGAACATCCCGCGCACCGCCCGCTGGCCGGGCCACGTCACCGTGTTCGACGGCGCGGTGGGCTACACTTTCGCGGTGCCAGATCCGCTCGCCAAGGCCGACGAGGCCGCGGCTGCCACGGGGAGCCTGCGCGCGCCGATGCCGGGACTGGTGAAGCTGGTGCGCGCGGTTGCGGGCGATGCCGTGATCAAGGGCCAGCCACTCTTGATCCTCGAGGCGATGAAAATGGAACATACGATCGCAGCGCCCCATGACGGCGTGATCGCCGAGATCGCGGCTGAGGGCGCGCAGGTGAGCGACGGCACGGTGCTGGTGCGGTTCGAAGACACGCAGGAGTAAGCCGACACCCAAACGTTGGCGGGACAGCGCCCCCCTCTGYCCTACCGGACATCTCCCCACAAGGGGGAGATTAGCAACTTCGACGACGGCACTTTTCTTGCAACGCCGGTGATTGGCGAAAGCGGCCGCGACATCCGATCTCCCTCCTTATGGGGGAGATGTCCGGTAGGACAGAGGGGGGCGCTGTAGAGTGCCGACCTCGCTCATGCCAAAGCCCACCGCTAAAACAAAAGTGGCCGGGACGAGCCCGGCCACTTCCATGAATGCACTACCGACTACGGCTTGATCGGCGCGTATTTGCCGTCGTGCCACTGGTTGATGTCGTAGCTGGCGTTCTTCAGGTCGCCCTTCTCGTCGAAGATGACGTCGCCGACGACGGTGCTGATCGGCTTGCCGTCCTTCAGCGCCGCGGCGACCTTGCCCGGATCGTCCGTGCCGGCGCGCTTGACGCCCTCGGCGACAGCCTGGATCACGGCATAGGAGAACAGCGTGAAGCCTTCCGGCGTGAAGCCGCCGGCCTTGATCTTGGCAACCGCGTCCTTAGCTTCCGGCTTGGCCTGCGGGTCAGACGGGAAGACGAACATGGTGCCTTCACCGGCCGGGCCGGCGACCTGCCAGAATTCCGGCGACGCGATCGAATCCGGCATGATCAGCTGGAACTTGACGTTCTGCTCGGCCGCCTGGCGCAGGATGAGACCCGCCTCCGGGTGATAGCCGCCGAAGTAGACGACGTCGGCCTTGAGCTGCTTCAGCTTGGTGACGAGCGCCGAATAGTCCTTCTCGCCGGCATTGATGCCTTCATAGTCGACCTCCTTGAGGCCACCGGCATTCATCGTCGCCTTCACGGCATCCGCAACGCCCTGACCGTAGGCGCTCTTGTCGTGCAGGATGACGACATTCTTGCCGGCATATTTCTTGGCGATCCACGGGCCGATGAAGGCGCCCTGCGCGTCGTCGCGCGTGTAGAGGCGCATGATGGTCGGCCAGCCGGACTTGGCGGCGGCGTCGGTCAGCACCGGATTGGACGAGGCCGGGCTCATCATCAGCGTGCCGGCTTCGGCATAGACGGCGGAGGCCGGAATGCTCGAGCCCGAGCAGGCATGGCCGTCGACGAACTTGACGCCGTTGGCAACGATGCGGTTGGCGACCGAAACCGCCTGCTTCGGATCGCACTGGTCGTCCTCGACGTCGAGCTTGATCTTGGCGCCATTGACGCCGCCAGCGGCGTTGATGGCGTCAGCGGCGGCCTGCGCACCCTGCTTGAACTGGTCGCCGATGGTAGCGAGCTGGCCGGTCATCGGGCCGACCACCGCAATGGTGATGTCGTCGGCGAAGGCAACCGGAGCGCTCATCATCAGGCCCAATGCGGCCGCGCTCAAAATACCCAATTTTTTCATGACGATAAGAACTCCTCCACTTGCGCGCGGCCGCCCGGCCGCGCTTGTTCCAGAGAGCCGGGACAATTTCACCCTTCGCAGGAACTGTCGAGAGGACAATGCGCTTGATTTTGGTTCATTTTGACGGGGATTGCTTGGGCCACACCAGAACGGAGCCACTGCCCGCCTGAGTTGCAAATGCAAAAGCCGCGCCGGCCTTGTCCCGGCCGGTCGCGGCTTTTTGCTGTCGAGCTTCGCGGCGTCCCCGCGCCTGTACCCCGCTCGCTTCCCTGTCATTCCGCACGGCTTCGGTTCGTTGACCTGCCGCGTTCTTGGYCTTGTTAATCTGCCGTCTTTCCGCGGCTGTCCRAAACCYGAYCCCGAACAAATTGCCCGCAAGRTCAGTGCATGGTCATCCATTCGCGCGCTTCGCGCAGCGCCTTGGCGATGTCGGCCTTGGACATCGTGGCCGACAGTTCGGAGCGCAGCTCCGCGGCACGGACCGAGCCCTTGATCGCGGCGATGTTGAACCATTTGTGGGCGGCCACGACATCGGTCTCGCAGTCGCGGCCGGTCGCATACATCAAGCCCAGTTCGAAAAGAATGTCGGCCTGGGCAGTTGCCCCAATGGCGCCGAAGCCGGCTTCGAGCATTTCAAAACGTGCCATTTCAATCCCCTGTCTTGCTCCCGAGAGCCGCCTCCTTCTGCCCCTTGATTTCCCTTGGGCGGGCCGCTCTTTCGATGCTTTCGAGGATGACGGCTCGCCTTGAATCCGTCGTTAAATGGCTTGCTTAATTTGAAGAAAACAAAGCTAAAACAAGAGGTAAACACGAGAATTCGTTAAGCATAGGAACCCAGCAATTCAGCCGATTTGCACAAAATTCGACGAAAATCGCGGATGCCTCGATCAAGACTTCGCTAACCACGGAAACCGAAGCCTTTTTTGCCATCCGTTCATTTGCCGGTCGCGTGCGGCACCAAAATCCTTGCAACCTTCCGCCGCGGCACCGCTTTTGTTTTGGCGGCGGCTGAATTAGCTTTACCTTTGCGTAAGGGGCTGAGGGGCGGCGCAGAGCCCCACCGGAACCCAATAGGGAGAACAACGGATGTTTCGAAAAGTGAGCCTGGCCCTGGCGGCCACCCTGGTCATGGCGGGCGCCGCGCTGGCGGACCCTATCGAAGGCAAGTGGAAAACGCAGGCAGGCGAAACCGCGGTGATCGACGGCAGCGACACTTTCTCCATCACGATCAAGACCGGGAAATATGCTGGCAAGACGATCGGTTCGTTCAAGGCGACCGGCGACAACAAATATGCCGGCAGCATCACCGACCCGTCGAACGACAAGACCTATTCCGGCAAGGCGACGCTTTCCGGCACCTCGCTCAAGATGAGCGGCTGCGTGCTCGGCGGCCTCATCTGCAAGAGCCAGACCTGGCACAAGCTCTGAGCGCCGGCCAATCCTGGTTTCAAAAACGGGGGCCTGAGTGCCCCCGTTTTCCTTTTTGAGCGCCGTCGGCGATGCGGTTTCCAACACTGGCCGGTCAGGACCGTATCAATCATTTTGAACGGCAGATGAATACCGGTCTCAGGGCCGKTTCAGAGGCGTTCGGGCATTCTCCCCTCATCCAAGGAGAGGGATCAATGCTAGCCCGTCGCTTCACCATCGTCTGCCTGCTGATGAGCCTGTTCGGGATGTTCTTCGCAATCCTGGTGGCCGAAGCCAGCCACCCGGCGCGCCCGTGGGACCGCGCGAATTCCTGCCAGTTCGGCTGCGTGAACCATTTCGGCCGCTGAAACGACCAATCCTCGAAACCCGGAACGACCGCCATGAACCGCATCGCCGCCACAGCCTTCCAGATCCTCCGGCTCCTGCCGAGGGCGGCGCTCATCCTGGTGCTGCTCGCCGCGCCGGTGTTGGCGGTGCCGATGATGCGGGCGAATGCCGGCTCGACGATCGAGGCACCCGCGCCGAAGAAGTCAGGTCTCGGCTTCGTGCTGCTGGTCAGCCTGCAGCGGGGATGACAGGGTCCAAGGAAAAAGCGTCGCAGGGCCAGCTTCGCGCTCGTCTCCCCCTCCCAACCGCTCTTCCAAATCTCTATATTGAGCCATGGAAAAGCGAATCTACCCCCAAGCTATCGAATCGGTCGTCATGCCGGAGCCTTTCGGCAGGCAAAGTTTCGACGATCCGCAGCAGGCGGTCGCGGCGCTGCAGGCCCTCTACGACCGCAACACCAAATTCTTGCGCGATTCCTTCGCGTCACTTGCCGACGGCGGCGACGACACCAAGCGTTACCGGGCCTTCTACCCCCAGATCGGCGTGACCACGACCTCGTTCACCCAGATCGACTCGCGCCAGGCTTACGGCCACATGCCGACGCCCGGACATTTCGCCACCACCGTCACCCAACCGGCCCTGTTCGAAAATTATCTCATCGAGCAGCTTCGGCTCATCATGCGCAATCACGGGGTGCAGGTGACGGTATCGGAATCGACCACGCCGATCCCGCTGCATTTCGCCTTCCTGGAAGGCGCCTATGTCGACGGCCAGGCCGCCGAGCGCATCAAGCGGCCAATCCGCGACCTGTTCGACGTGCCGGACCTCGATGGCACCGACGACCAGATCGCCAACGGCACCTTCGAGGTGGCGTTCGGCGAGCCGCGGCCGCTGGCGCCGTTCACGGCGCAGCGCATCGATTACTCGCTGCATCGCATGACGCACTACACGGCAACCAGCCCGCAGCATTTCCAGAACTTCGTGCTGTTCACCAACTACCAGTTCTATATCGACGAGTTCGTCGCCCGCGCCCGCGAACTGATGGAGAACGGAGGCGGCGGCTACACGGAATTCGTCGAGCCGGGCAATGTCGTGACCAAGGCCGGAGCCGGTACGGCGAGCGAAGGCACACCGCCGCAGCGCCTGCCGCAAATGCCCGCCTATCACCTGAAGAAGCCCGACCATGGCGGCATCACCATGGTCAATATCGGCGTCGGCCCGTCCAACGCCAAGACGATCACCGACCACATCGCGGTGCTGCGGCCGCACGCCTGGGTGATGCTCGGCCACTGCGCCGGCCTGCGCAACACGCAGGCGCTGGGCGACTATGTGCTGGCGCACGCCTATGTGCGCGAGGACCATGTGCTCGACGACGACCTGCCGGTCTGGGTGCCGATCCCGCCGCTAGCCGAGATCCAGGTGGCACTGCAGGAGGCGGTGGCCGAGGTGACGGGGCTTTCCGGCTATGATCTGAAGCGCATCATGCGCACCGGCACCGTCGCCACCATCGACAACCGCAACTGGGAGCTGCGCGACCAGCGCGGCCCGGTGCAACGACTGTCGCAGTCGCGCGCCATCGCGCTCGACATGGAATCGGCCACCATCGCCGCCAACGGCTTCCGCTTYCGCGTCCCCTACGGCACGCTGCTGTGCGTCTCCGACAAGCCCCTGCACGGCGARYTGAAGCTGCCCGGRATGGCGACCGAATTCTACAAGCGGCAGGTGGCGCAGCACCTCACCATCGGCATCAGGGCGATGGAGAAGCTGGCCGAGATGCCGATGGAGCGTCTGCATTCGCGCAAGCTCAGAAGCTTTTCCGAGACGGCTTTCCAATAACCCGCGGCAACCGGGAAGCCCGGCGGGGCAATTCGCCGTCTTGTCCGGGCCGCGATTTGGCCGATAAGCAATTCGAAATGGGTTTGCTGGCGGCATTCGACACAACACGACCAGAGCATGATGCCGAAAAGTGTGAAGCGGTTTTCGGGCGACATCATGCTCTATCTCCTTGATTGAGAGCCGGMTTCAGATTTCRGRTCGAMCAGAYCYGAAATCATCCGGCTCCAGGATGACAAAAGGCGGCGCGCGCTCGAACATGATGGCTGGGGCGGCATTCCTGGCGATGATGGCATTCTCGGCAGCGCTTCTGGCCGGGTTCTTCGGCGTGCTCCATCCCGCTTTCGATTCCTTCTCGCATTTTCGCATGCATCTCAGCGTGCTCACGGCGCTGCTGGCGCTGCCGCTGCTGGCAAGCTCGTACCGGCTGCAGGCGGTCGCCGCGTTGCTGTTCGCGATCGCGAGCTTTGTCACTACGACGGAGGCGCTGCCCAGGCCGTGGCCACGACAGGCCGTCGCCAAGCCAGCCGACCGTATCGTCTACAGCCTGCTGCAGATGAACCTGCGTTACGACAATCCGACGCCCAAGAAGGTACTGTCGCTGATCGGCCGCACCAAGCCCGACGTGATCACGCTCGACGAGGTGTCCGCGATGTGGGCGACCGAGCTCGGCTATATCAAAAGCGCTTATCCCTACCAGATCCTCTGCTCCTACCCGAACGGCATATTCGGGGTCGCGCTGCTCTCCCGGCGACCCTTCGCGGCCGGCACCGAGCCGCATTGCGAGCCGCGCGGCGCGATGGCGACCGCAACCATCGATTTCGGCGGCGTCGGCGTGGATGTCGCCGCGATCCATCTGAGCTGGCCCTGGCCGCGCGAGCAGTATTGGCAGATCGGCGAGTTGGCGGAACCGCTTTCCGCGCTCGGCGATACGGCGATCATGGCCGGTGACTGCAATGCTGTCCCGTGGAGCGCGGCGGTGCGGCGTGTCGCCTCGCTCGGCGGCCTGACCATCATGCCCTCGGCCGGGCCGACATGGCTCCATCGGAAGCTGCCCGATTTCCTGCGGCGCTTCGCCGGCCTGCCGATCGACCAGGTGTTCAGCAAGGGCGGAGTGACGATCCATTCGGCGACACGGCTGGAGGACACCGGATCGGATCACCTGCCGGTGCTGGTGGAGTTCTCGCTCAGGCCCGACGACAAGCAACCTGAGGACCGGCATGAGTCGGCGCTCGCTGCGAATTACCCGCCCGGCAGATCGCGCGGCCACTAAACGCCGCTGCCATGAAAAGCGGTGACGGTTCGTCGCCCAGCATGTCGGCCGCCCAACCGGAGCGGCACGTGACAGGTTTTTGACAGGTCTTCCTCCGACTCTACCTGAAAATGAAATGAATTTGAGCGCGGTGGGCGATCATCGCTCTCGATGGGGAGGCTTCTATCCAATCAAGTCATGTTGGTTGGATCACTTCTGCCCGCGACACGGGCTGCCGCTCGATCGCCGAGCGTGACCGACGAACCGAAAGACAAGCTGGCTGTCTCACCGCCCGCCGTACTGGGCGCTTCAAACGGATAGCTGGCGGCTAGCATCACGTGTTCAATTGGGAGGAAACCATGGGACTGACAGCAAGAAGACTTTGTTTTGCCGCCGCGCTTGCGTCGAGCTGCGCAACCGGTGCGCTCGCCGCRGGCGAAGACCTCGTCGCCGCGGCAAAGAAGGAAGGCGCGCTCTCGATCTACGCCGCAACCGATCTGTCGCAAGCGCAGCCTCTTCTCGATGCCTTCACCGCGAAATACCCGGGCATCCGCATCGACTACAACGACGTCGGCACCAACGGCGTCTACAACCGCGTCATTTCCGAAGCCGCGGCGAAACAAGTCGGCGGCGATTTCATCTGGACGTCGGGCGTCGATCAGGCGGTGAAGCTCGGAACGGACGGCTATCTCGCCCAGTACGAATCGTTGGAAAGCAAGGCGCTGCCATCCTGGGCCGTCTTCGACAAGACCGTCTACGCCACGACGCTCGAACCCATCGGCCTGATCTATAACAAGACCGTTCTCTCGGACGATCAGGTTCCGAAGACGCGCGCCGACCTCGCCGCCCTTTTTGGCAAGAAGGAACTCGCAGGGAAGATCGGCACCTTCGATCCGGAAAAGTCCGGCGTGGGTTTCATGATCCAGACCAACGATTCCAAGCAGCGCGACGATTACTGGAAGCTGGTCGAGGCGTTCGGCGCGGCCAAGGGCAAAACCTACGCAGCGACGGGCGCGATGCGGGAAACGGTGGTTTCGGGTGAAAACGCCATCGCTTTCAATCTTATCGGCTCCTACGCGCTCGACTGGGTGAAAACCTCGCCCAATCTCGGCGTCGCCTTCACCAAGGACTATACGGCGGCGTTCTCGCGCACCGCGGGCATCGTCAAGGACGGTCCGCACCCCAATGCCGCGAAGCTCTTCCTCGATTTCATGCTGTCGAAGGACGGGCAGAACGCCATCGCCTCCAAGGGCATGCCGTCGCTGCGCGACGATGTTGACGGCGGCTTGAACATCAAGACGCTCAACGAGTTGGTCGGCGGCAATCTCCAGCCCATCGCGCTCGACGCATCGCGACTTGAGTTCATGGACCCGACCAAGCGTCTCGAATTCCTGAAAAAGTGGCACGGCGCCATCAAGGGCTAAGAGCGTTTCGCGTCAAAACCGCGAAGCGGTCGACGCCCTGAAACGCGGCTAAACGAGCAACAGACAAAGACCGATGGGACCGTGGTAATCGCGGCTCCCCGCGATCCGGGCGTGAAACGGCTCCGGCTCCAGTCTGGAGCCGTTTCAGGCATCGCCCCACAGCAATCGATTAAAACAGGAGGAGGCGCGCCGATGCCGGCAGAGACGTCCCTTGCTTCCGCCGATGCGGTATTGAAGCGCCATGCGAACGAAGCGACAGGCCGGCGGGCGACCATACCGCCGCCGGGCAATGCCAAGGCCTTCCGCGTCACCGTCATCAGCCTTCTGGGACTGTGCGTTTTCGCTCCGATCCTGCTGATCCTCTATCAGAGCTTTCTCGACGGTCCGTTTTTCAATCCGGCGAGCAAGCTGACGATCGACGCCTATCGCTACATCCTGACCGATGAGATGTTCTATGACGCGCTCTGGAACACCGTCATCATGGCGGTGGGAATGGTGGCCATTGCGGTGCCRCTCGGCGCGGCGCTGGCCTTYCTGCTGACCCGTACCGATGTGCGTTTCCGCAAGGCGCTCGAAGTCCTCGTSCTGGTGCCGATGTTCATATCGGCGATCGTGCTTGCCTTCGGCTATACGGTGTCGGTCGGCCCGTCCGGCTTTCTCACCATGCTGTCGCGCGGGATYTTCGGCRCTGCCCCGTGGTCACTTTATTCGCTGACCGGTATCGTCATCGTCACCGGCCTTGCCCACGTGCCSCAYGTCTAYCTTTATGTCGCGGCGGCGATGCGCAACCTGCCCTCCGATCTGGAGGAGGCRGCGCGATCCATCGGCGCGCCGATCTGGCGSGTCTGCATCGACGTKACSCTGCCGATGGTGCTGCCSGCGCTCATTTTCGCMACCGCKATCAACYTGCTCATCGGCTTCGAGATGTTCGGCGTGCCCTATGTGCTGGGTGATCCGAGCGGCATCGTCGTGCTGACCACCTATGTCTACAAGCTCACCACGCTRTTCGGYGTGCCYACCTATCAGCTCATGGCGGTGGTYGTCGTGCTSCTGGTGCTGTTGACCCTGCCGCTWGTCTGGTATCAGCGCCGCCTGCTGCGCCACAGCCGCCGTTACGCCGCGCTCGGCGGCAAGGGTCCGCGGACCACAGTCATGCGGCTCGGCAGGAGCGGACAGATCGTCGCGCTTTCCTTTATCGGYGCSTGGCTGTTCGTCTCGGTGGTGCTGCCCGTCGGCGGYATCGTGCTGCGCGCCTTCGTCGATGCATGGGGWGTGGGCGTCAATCCGCTCGCGCATCTGACCGTAAARCACTTCGCCAATCTGATCGAAGTGCCGAGCCTGTTCMGMGGCATCGTCAACACSGTCRTCCTTTCMGTCGTCGGYGGCGCGGCCGCCGTCGCCATCTATCTGGTSATCGGYCTGGCCGGGCACAGAAATCACGGCTTCTCGAACACGATGCTCGACTA